>Ga0210003_1000279_pt1 | contig 45669 bp, 73 predicted proteins | sample LantaG_FD_182804 | JGI IMG/M metagenome (GOLD analysis project Ga0210003, IMG submission 182804) | Deep subsurface microbial communities from Baltic Sea to uncover new lineages of life (NeLLi) - Landsort_02402 metaG (SPAdes) (version 2) | ecosystem: Environmental > Aquatic > Marine > Oceanic >...
TTACTAATAATTGACGAATTGCCCGCTTACTCAGGCCGTGCGCTTCATTGATAATCACACACTTGCCGCCGCGCCCCCAAGCCAAAGTATAGAGAGTGTTCTCAAGCTCGGCCAGTTTCCCCGATGTAGCTTGACCTGCGTCAATCTCGTCAATATATATATCCTCAGCCACAAGTGAAGCGATAATACGAGCAAGTGTGGTTTTGCCTGTGCCGCTCTGTCCTGATAACCAGAAGGCCCGGCCAGTCAAACCACGTTTGCCGATTGTCTGGATCTGTCTGATTGCTTTGTCCTGCCCTACAACTTCGTCAAAAGTTTTCGGGCGGTATTGCTCGAATAGTGTCTTCATAATATTCCCCTCTCGGTCAATTCTACGACTATTCCATTTGTAATCGCCAATCGTCCATAAAAACCAATTTTCCCAAACTGTTCAATGTCAAGCAAAAGCATATTAATTGAGCTGGCGGGTAACTCAGCAAGTGCTTTGCCTATTGCTTCCCGCATCTGTGATTCAGTCATAATCTTCTCTTCAAATTAAAGTTTAGCACAACGCCAAATAAGCAAATCCAGCGATTACAAAAATCTCGTACCACTCCGAACCGATTAGCTTTGTTAGTAAATATTTCATGTGCAAAATCCTTTCTGATAGTAGTAGTTCATAAGAGCCTTCAAGCTCTTGTACTCTTGACTGTCATACGAGCCGCCGCAAGCATGCAGCCTGCGCTTTACATCGGCATACTTAGTTTGGTATTGCTTCTTAGTCATTTTTTTATCCTCGAAAAGGTGATCGCATTCGTAAAGCCCAATACAATCATTGCAAGTTCATGTTTGGGCGTAGTGAGTTCACACCAAACAAACACCCAACTAATAATCCAAGCCCAAAACAGAATAGTCAAATATAGTTTGCTCATTTTTCAGCCCCTTAATAAGACCACTTAACCGAGCGCTGTATTTGCCGACGGGTTCCACGGCGCAAGGTTGAAAGGTTTTATACTTTTGTAATGGTTATATTTGTATAGCCTTCTCTGTTCTCGTAATACTCCGCGTCTAATGCCGCTGCTGTCCACATTGCGTATTCTTGCCGCAACACTACGCGCCCATCTTTTGCAACAACAAGCAATTCATACATAATCAATCCCCTTCTTAACTTGTCAAATAAGCTTTACATCACTGAATATAGTATAACATAATTACAATGCAAATGCAAGCAAATAATAATATAATTCCAATACATATCTATTGCAACATAGCATTGAAAGTCTCACTTACTAAGTGTCATCCATAGGTCATAGTCCTATAAGTCAAGGCTAATCATTGACAAACTAACCACAAAATAAAATAAATAAAAATCGTCAAATATATGATATATAAAAGACTTATAGCAATTGTTAAGATTTCCCGACTTGACGGACACTTGGTAAATGAATATATACTGTAGTAACATGGTCATGCGCGAAAGAGATAAACTGTTATCACCAAAGCAAGCGCGTTTCGTAGATTGCTATGCCAATCCAAACGGCCCGACTTTCGGCAACGCTACACAATCCTATATCGCCGCTAAATATAAAGCAAGAGGGCGAATTGCGCAACAAGCAGCCTGCCGTTTGATTCAAAAAAACAAGATAAAACAAGCCATTGAACTGTATCAACCCGAAACACTTGCAAAGAGGGCTGAAATAAACCGAGAATATGCGTTCAATAAGTGGCAAGAGCTATACGATAGATGCTATGCAGACCGCGACTCCACAAACTGTGTTGCGCTTATCAGAATGGTATGGCAACAGCAGGGATTGCTTGACAATAAGTTAGTGATCAACCTTGAAGATTCACGTCAATTAGAGGAAGGGCATAGAGAGGCAGCACGGCGCATAGGAGCACACCTATTATCGGCGGGTATATTAGATGCAGTGTTCGAACCAATCACTAATAATGATGGCGATGAAGTGCCGAATAACGACAACTCCGATAATATCATTGAATCAATTGAATAAAAGCACATCGAATGCAACATAATAAATATTATAGGACTAACCTGTAATATCATCACTCAATCATTATCGTGCTTGTTATTATTGGACTATGCACACGCACCCTGCATAATTGATTGACTGCTATTCATGCTCTATTTGCGCCCTGCTTCATTATCATAACACCTGAGAATATCGGACTCAAATAACTATATGCGCGACCCCTATGACCCCCCAATGGCCGGGCCTGCTAATCTATATACCCTCCCATCCCAACTCTCGTTGGTTTTGGAATTGTATATACAATTTAGTATAATTTGCTCAATTTCATTTTTTTTCAGGAAATGTATTGACAAAGTATTTTGGATATGTTATGGTGGGTTTTGGATTATTGATGAGGGTTTTTTAAGGAGCGTGTTCAATGTTTGGATGGTTAAAATCTTTATTTACACCCAAGAAGGAACCCCAAGAGGGCCGTATGTACGATTTACGGGAGCGATATTGGGGTCATAGTATTAAGTTTAATGGCAACGGCAAATTACCTAATTCGCATAGCGTATATGGTTTTCTTACTCCTTCTGCAAGCAATGGCGATACCTTTCTTTTTCCGGCAACGAATGGGCTTGCGGTGTGGGCATTGTTGGAAGTAGATAATTGCGATGATCCCCGTGATATGTTTTTTGCCGAAGCGGGCGTGATACGTTACGCTACAGAAGATGATTTGATGAAGGTAGAGGGGCTTCGTTTTGTTTAACAGAGATATGTTATGTTGGAACCATTTAATTTGGGAGATTGTTTGATGAAGGCAAGAATTTTATTTATTGAACCTGTGTTAGGTACGTTGGCTGGGGATCCGGAAATTGCGAAGGAGTTTATTTTATCGAAGCATCCGGAGGGGATTTCTAATGATGAGGTTGAGGCTCTGACTTCTGATGAGGCCCTTGCGAAGGCGTGTACTGTATTCCCTCGGATAAACGGTCAGCCGTTTATTTGGGATTATCAGTGGAAGGGATTTTTCAAGGAGGCGTTTCTGGCGTTCACGATGAGCGACAGGTACACACAGGACAGCCTAAAGAAGGTACGGTTGACTAAATACCTACTCAAGCGAACTGTTGACCTGATGATTTTCATCAAGCCTCGCAGGGCGATACTGGATTTGAACGGCGGGGCGGTAACCTGGTGCGAGCGTCCTTTGGTTGGTCAGACGATGCGTGGCGAGCGGATAAGCCTTGCACGGTCTGAGGAGTTGCCTGAAGGGACCACATGCGAAATTGAGATTTCTACTATGAATCAGAATCTTTGGCCTTACATCAGAGACGCCCTCGATTACGGTGAGTTAAAGGGTATGCTCCAATGGCGAAACAGCGGCAAGGGGCGGTTTGTTTGGGAAAAGGTGGATGAATAAATGCTGGGCATGAGCAAGCATAGAAAAAGCGGCCATTCCCACAATAACAGTCATTTTACAGGCAAAAAAACAAGGATGACTGCATATAACAAAAACCGCAAACAAAAACTTACCGTAAAACAAAAAAAGGAAAAACGTGGAAGCCATATAAATAAATATGCTTGAAAAAGCAATGGTAGATTCGTCTGGGAAGAAATCGAGTAAAGGTGGGGTGTCGTGTTGTGCTGTCTTGTTGCGTATGGGTTATGTAATGTCTCGTGGTGTTCAGTAAGGGTTGTGTATAGTGAAGTAGAGGTATCGTCAAGTGTTGTTCGGTGTCGGCGACGTCTTGTGTTGTGCTGTGGTGTATCGGTAAGGTGAGGTCTTGTAGTGTTTGGTAATGTGAAGGTGTAGTGAAGTGTCGTAATGGTGTGGTGAAGTCTGGTTTAGTGAAGGTAGCGTAATGTGGCGTGTAGCTTGGTAAAGGTAAGGCGAGGCGTGGTATGGTGCCGTATTGGTAATGCAATGTAGCGTTGAGTGGCGCAGAGGTGAGGTAGGGTCAAGTAAGGTAATGGTGATGTGATGTGAGGTGGAGTATAGGCAAAGTGGTGTTCAGTGAGGTTATGGAGTCAAAGCTATTGATTGAGCTATTTGGCACAATATCGACAGTCCTTGCTATAGTTGGGGTTCTGGCGAACAACAGGCGTCTCAGATGGTGTTTCTTGGTATGGATGGTGTCGAACGCTCTAAGTATGGTTATTCACGCTCGGGCGCGAATCAGGAGCCTCACGGTGCGAGATGCGATCTTCCTTGTTTTGGCTATTGAGGGCTGGATTAGGTGGGGTGCTACTGATGGAGGTTGACCGGATAAAAGGAGTGCTATTTTGACTTTTTTAATTTTGTGCATACTTTTGTATTGACATTTATATCGGGATATGCTATGGTGAATTTTATGACAAGTAAACAAATTATCAATAAAAGCCTCTCATTGTTGGCGGCCTGCGAATCGGCCAAAGAAGATGTGATGAATGTTCTTGACGATGTTAGAAAAAACGTCCACGAAACAAACCTTATGCGGCAGGCTTTTCAAGAGGAGCAAAAAAGGGTTCGTGTAACTTACAAGAAGCAGGAATGATATGCTATATAGTGATTTTTGCAAGTGAGGAATGTTTGATTATGGATAAAAAAGAAGAAATTCGGTGCTTTTGGTGTGGCAAGTTGCTGGAGGTCAAGGAAACCAAAGGGAATGAAATAACACAAACAAAAGTAGGCGTCTGCACTTGCCCTGGCTCAGGGCGTGGAGCTAATAAAGTGGCAAAAGACATTGCAAGTGTTGTGGCCTGATTAAGAGTAAGGGTTGTCGCGGGGCCTGCGTTGTCGGGAGTGGCGTTCATACGGCGCAGGCCCACTATTAGAAAGGGTGAGATGAGATAATGCCCACAGATGAATTGCGAGCAAATGAACGAATACGCGGTGCCAAGGAGCGTAAAGCGAAAAGGGACCGTCATCTTGCGTGGCGTGCGAAATTTCACACACAGCAGGCAATTGCCAAAAAAAGGGTAAGTGTCCTGTTAGGTTCGTCTCATATTTCCAAGACGGATTGGACTTGTCTTTATGTGATCAATAACAATAGACGTGGGCCGCGTATGGATCAAATAAAGAGAGTTGATAAATTGTGGGTTAAGTATGGGTATGTAAAAGGAGAGGGATGAAATGAAAATGAAAATTGAAGAAATAATCGAATTTGGTGAAAGCATCATCAACAGAAAAAGGGAACTGGTAGAAGATTTAACCGAAAGTGAGTATGTGTTGATTGCGGCTTGCAAGGCTCTCAGGGAACTCCAAGCCGAGAACAAGGAACTAAGAGACGCCTTTTAATGAACAAACAGGAGAATGAAAATGGACAGAATAAAATGTAATGTCTGTAAGGCCGAGTCAGTCAACCTACCAAAGACTAAATTGGTGTGTATTGAGTGTTATCGCAAACTTCAAGCCGAGAACAAGGGGCTGGAAGAAGGTGATGCAATTTGTTCTTGGCAATGGATAACTACAGCCAAATATCTGCCGAAGAAAATATATGAAGAAATTAAGGCTGAGCGAGCCCTGAAAGCACAGCCAGAAGAAAATCATTCGACAAATTCATTCAATCCAAATGATTACCCATTGAAAAGGGAAACAAAATGAGAGTAAATAGAATGAAGACAATAAACACAATACTTTGGCTGATATTTGCTTTCTTCTGCCCTACCTGTGAGGCCGTACAGAAGGTCTGCGAATCCGAATTAGACACGATTGTACGAGCTGCGATTCGGAATGAGTGCACCGGCAAAGAAAACTTCAGAATACTCTTGGCTGTAAGACTACAGGAAAACGGAGGGCCGGGTAAAGAGTTTGGGATTAAACATCCGCGAGCTTGGGGAACCGATTTAGACACTCAAGCTGGATGGGCTGCTGCCACTATCACCAAGAGTAGGTTTCGTTGGAGAGTGGCAGGGAGGCCCTCTGAATTTATTTACTTTCTGGCCGACCGCTATTGTCCAAAGGAGTGCGATAGGGTCGGCCATATAAACTGGAAAAAGAACGTCAAGTATTGGTTTGAGAGACTGAAAAATGGTAACGACACTATTTGACCAGCCGAGAACGTTATCCGATTTTGAGCGGTACGATAAAGAGCACCCTGAAATCTGGAATCTATTTGTAAAGATAACGTTTAAGCTTATCAGAAGGGGCAAAAAGCATTACGGAGCGAAGGCGGTGTTTGAGATTATCCGGTATCACAGGGTTATACAGTACAACGATTCGGAGTTTAAGGCTAATAACAGTTATACCGCTTACTACGCGAGAAAGTTTATGAAGATGTATCCGCAGTATGACGGATTTTTTGAGACGCGGAAAGCAAAGGTTAGTCTTTGAAAAGTTAATATGCCAGAGATGGCAATTCGTGAGTAGATAAATGGGCCGGTAGCTTAAGGGTAAGCAAGCCGAAAAGCGCATCGGTAGGTATGGGAAAACGCAAGAGTGCGCATTATTGCGGGTTCGAGTCCCCCCCGGCCCACCTAATTTTATGCCAGCGGCGGCGTGTGTGAAACGCAGAACTCGGTAACGATTTAAGTGCTATGGAACTGACGCGTGAAAGCCGGTGCCTAATGGGATGATATACAGGTTGAGAGTGCCGGAACGCCTGTCATCCAATAAACCGCATAGCAAGCAGGTTAGAATCCTGCCCGTTGGCAGCAATAATAACTTGAAAGGAAATGAAGATGGGGTATAGAAAAAGATACAAAAAGCAATTAGCTTTATGGGTTAGTGGAAAGTCTGTCCATGTGCCTAACGGAATATGTTGTCCTGATTTTTCATGTTGTGTGCCAGAGTTACAAGCCCCCAAAGAAGAACGCGAATTATTCCAAGAACTATATTTAGCAAAAAAACACAATGAATATGAGAGAATGTTGATGATGTTTTTGGGGCGAGCACTGCCCTTGATGACAGATAAAAAAGTTTATATCGCAGGTGGTAAATCCTGAAAGGAAAATAATGGGTAAACTTGATATACCATATACCAAAAGGATTACCACGATATATAATAATAATTTTTGGTGTCAATGGTGTTGTGATTGCGGCTTGAGACATTTGTATCATTTTAGAATTATTCGTGGCAAAACGCCTGCGGACGATAAGGTGGAACTGATTATCGATTGCGATGATTGGGCCACCCTTGCCGCAAAAACGATAGCTAAACTCAAGAAACAAGTTAATCGCCTGAAAGGAAAAAAATAACATGGACGCGGAATTAAAACGCAAGCTATTATTAAGCATTCGGGCGCCGGGGTATGGCAAACGCGACAAGTTTATCATGTTGCGCGTGAGCGGCAAACAGAAGGCCGAGATACAAAAAACAGCGAAGAAACTAAGATGTAACGTGAGCCGGTATTTGTTGGGGCTACATGAGGTTTTTGATGAATAAATGATATTTCAAAAGGGAGATAAAATGATGAAAACAATAACGAAAAAAGTTTTGCCCGTTATGCCCGTTATGATTATTGTGTTGTTCATCGGGAGCGGGTGTATTGATGGCTCCCCGGTTGTACGGCTTGTTCAGGGCATAGAAATTATATTATTTGACGGATACGGAGAGGATTTTGAACGATTGGACGCGTGGGATACTGATGGGGTAGAAAAGATTTACGGAGCGGCGTTTGGATATTTATGCCGCGTACAAGCCGATGGTGTACCCGTGGCGGGTATTAGAGTCGAATGTCGTATTATCGCCCACCATGATCCTCTGGATATTGGAGAGGATATATGGGACAGGCAGGCCCCAAACGGAGAAAGATATGGTTATGTGCATCCTGTGCCTGATGGTAGTTGGGACAGGGACGAGGGGGTAGCGGTGGCCCACACAGACGCATCGGGAGCATGTGTTTTTCTAATTGGATTAGGCGATCCAGACGTAGGCTTTGGGGCGATGCCGGATAGTGGTTATTTATGGCCTTCAGGTTCCGATGGTGTGTCAACGGCAGTGGAAGTGCAATTTGTCATTCGAAAAGCAAGCGGTGATATTGTAAGTGATTGTTCTATGGTGTTTTTTAGGTCGCAATATCAGAACTTTTGGGAGCCGTATGCAGGTATTTTTGGGAATTCCTTCTCTACCTTGTATCCGTGGACTGGTTGGAAAAGTTTAGATAAAAACGGCGACACTACAACTACGGAAGTTAATTTTGGTCCGATTGGAGAATTGGAATTAGACGAAGTAGGATTGGTAAGAAAGTTTCCGTATCCGGGATTGCTTGATAAGAGTGGTTTACCTTCGCCGGATTGGATTGTGATTTATGACCCAAACTGTATTTTTATAGCAGGTCCGCTTGTTCCAGACCCGAACTGTCCATATATCGTTGACCCGAATTGCCCGTGGTCGAATATCGTCAATCCTATTCCAGACGCAAACTGCCCTTGTTATATGAGAGGCCCCGACTGCCCTGACTATCCAGACCCTAATTGCATGATTCCAGACCCGAACTGTATGGTCCCGGACCCGAACTGTTATATTCTTGACCCCAACTGGCCGTGGGTGGAGGGGCCTATGGTTCCAGACCCGAATTGTTATTCGTACATTGATCCTAATGAAATTGGTCCAATTGTTCCGGGCGATGAGCCAATGTCCGGTGAGGGATGGGAGTTTGTGGGATATTCCTGGCGAAAGTGGTATCCGGGTTGTGGTTGGTATTACATAAACGGCATGGTGGCTACATGGCTTTCAGATATTGACGATCCAGATGCGGTCATGCTTGCTATGGACTTGTCTCAACCTTATGTGTTTTTATGTGTATTTAACGTAGATGATGTCCAGAACATAAGGACGTTTGAACATACCGGCATATTGGTAAGCAAGAATAGCTTGGGACAGAAAGTTTCTCAGATGCCTATAAAATTGTATGCATATGGATTATCGGGTAGTTGGGTTTATCTGGCTACGAACTTTATTTTGCCGATGGAATTTCCTGAACAACAAGGCGAATACTATGACAGTTGGGGAAATTCTTACGCTGCTATTTATGTCCCTGATGGCGGACATCTTGAAGTTGTAAAAGATGGTTTTTATGGCGACTTTAATTATGACGGTTATGTGGATAATCGGGATTATGGAATGTTTGCTGCAAGATGGAGCAAGGATGTGTTTGGGTTATATGATCCTAACAAAGCATACGACCTGATGTATGATGCCGATTATGACGGCCAAACGGATATGTCGGATTTAATGGACTTTTCAGATAATTGGTTGGAGATGAGATAATGCTTTATCAAGAATTGTTGCTTTTCAAAGATGCGGTCGAAAGAAGATGCGGCAAAATTATTCGTATAACCTTTGATGAAACGGGAAAAGCGGAATTGCTAAAAGAAATGAAAGGCAGAGACCCTTCGGTTTTTGACGGAAGCGTGATGCTTGGTATTCAGATAGATGCGGTTAAAAATTGTCCCACTTGCGGGCGTGAGTTGGAGATAAGATAATGAAATTGGCAATGAAAATCCTATTGGTCGTAGTCTTAATTTTTTGTTTTGAGGCTGTGGGTTTTTGGGCGGGCAGAGATAATCCTCGCGTAAATTATTACGCCACATTTGAAAACGGCTTTGCAGTAAAAGTGGACAGTATAGTTGCAGTTCCGATTTGGTCTGAAGAACAAGTAAGTATGATATGGCCTGAGTATTATGCCGAAACAAAAATCAAAGTTGAGGGTAATGAAATAATTTTGCGTTCGAGACCGTTTCTGTTTTGTGATAGCCCCGGAACAGCGGGGAGTTATAAAGACAGAAACGTCTATTGCCTTGATTGACAAAATAGCACATCTCCTCCTCCGGGGGGCGGCTCAGGGAAGCCGGGGCCGTCCTCTTTTTGTGGTAAAAAAGGTTTTTTATGGACAAAAAATCAACGGGATTAAATTGTGAAATATGCGGGAAAACTATCTCGTATGGGTCGCAGAGGGCTTATCGATACAAACGAGGTCAAGTGCAAGGCAAATGCACTGCCCGAAGGCACCATGTTGCGCCTAAGCGTTACGGTGGCACGGATGACACCGAAAACATTGTTTATCTTTGCAGCGCTTGCCATGGGGAATTACGCGGCCTCTACCACTTCAAGGCCCTTTCCCTCGTTTTTAACCAAAATAGTTTGTTTTTTCAACAGTGCCTGGAGGAGTTGCGCAATGAAAAAGAATGATGGTAAGCGCCCGAGTTTCCAATTTTATCCTGCGGATTGGATGAAAGACCCAGCATTGAAATTGTGTAGCCATAATGCAAAAGGTATATGGATGGATTTAATATGTATTGCCTTTGAAATGCCAACAAAAGGAGTGTTTTTGATTTCAAAAAAGCCAATTTCTGAAATCAAATTGCTCCAAATGTTGAACGGAAATGAAAAATCAAAGAAAAGCGGCTTCCAAGAACTGAAGAGGCACGGTGTTATAAAACGAAATAAAGATAACGTCTTTTACTGCAAGAGGTTATACAACGATATGCGGCTGAGCGAAATTCGCAGAGAGGTGGGAAAGCTCGGTGGCAATCCTGATTTGCTTAACCAAAACGACAACCAAAGTCCAACCCCTTCATCTTCCTCTTCTTCTTCCTCTTCTATTTCATCTTTTAATAACCCCCCTATGCCCCCCAATGGGTTCGAGCAGTTTTGGAAAAAATATCCTCGAAAGATAGGAAAACAAGCCGCCCTTAAAGTATGGAAAAAAATCAAACCATCAGAAGCGTTTGTGGCAAAAATCATCACTGCCGTTGAACAACAAAAAAAATGTGAACAGTGGTTGAAAAACGGGGGCCAATACATACCACATCCTAAAACGTGGTTGAATGAAGGCAGATGGGATGATGAAATGCAATCCAAGAAAACCATAGCGGAGATCATGGATGGATAAAGATGAGTTCACAAAATTCATGGAAACAGAAATAGAGGGCCGTTGGCCGGATTATAAAATAACGAAAGCGCGTTTGGCTGATTGGTGGAAGATAGTCTGTCATCGTACTTACGAAGATGCGGTTCAGGGGATCCAAAATTACTCAATGGTACAACCCTGGAAAGATATTAACATCAAAGACGCCAAAAAGTATATTTGGGCGATTCAGAAAAAGGAATACAAAAGAGAGTGTTGTTTGCAAAAAGAAGGGACAACGCAATTTACACATTTTGTGGCAGCGTCCTTTCGGCCAATCTCAGACGAAGCTTTGAGGAGAGTGGCGGTAAATTTCGCCCAAAAATGTTCGAGAATGTATGGCGGCAATTGGATAGTTCGTATTGGCATGAATTCGAAGGAAGGAAAAAATGTTAGTTCTAAAACCCAACAAAGATGAAAGTATCATAATAAAAGACACGGTTGCGGGTGAGATTATTGTTGAGATAGTATTTTTCTATCAAGGGATGGGGCACTTAAAAACGCCGTCCAGACGATTGGGATTTACGGCGGACAAAAGATATAACATCTATCGAGAAAAACATAAACCGGAAAGCGAGGTTAAGTAATGGATTGTGATAAATGATAGGGCGGGATTTGTTCGGAAAAGATTATAAGGTGAAGGAGCAAAAGAAATGAAAGGCGGTGAATGATGGCGGGAAAATATACTTTAAGCGAAGTAAGGCAACTCAAAGGTCCAGCTCGGTCAAGGGAGAGTGCCAAAGATAGAAAGAAGGCGTTTTGGAAGGATTTAGACAACATCGAAGAAAGTATCTCAGCGTTTGCAGAACTTATGCTGGACAAAATGTTTGACAAGGCTGCCGAAGGATATTCGGGGTGGGATGATGAAGAAAACAAAGAGTATTTGGAAAAACAAATTAGAAGCCATATAGAAAAGGCTGACTATGTTGACGTTGCAAATATAGCCATGATGTTGCATTTGATATGTCCCAAGCAAGAGCAGAAAGCGAGGTGAATGATGTTTAATTTATTTTTAGTGGTATGGGTTGCTGGTTCATTTGTTGGGGGACTTGTTGTGTTGGCGTGGAATTCGGCCGATTTGCCTACTGCAATTGGTTTGCCTCTTTTAATATGGATATGGGGTGGGCTTGTTGTCGGAGGTTTTTGGGCGGCCCACGAAGAATAACAAGAACAGTAAAAAGGGCGGTGAATGATGGATGCAGAACTTGCATTTGCGATAGTTATTGGAATTATTAGCCTGAGTGCTTTTGTGGTTCTTGTGGTGATGGAAATTCTAAATATATTTTCATCGAATCGTTGGTTCTGCGACAAAGTGGGCTGGCATTTAACTCCTGATGGAATAGGTTTTGATGGTTGTAGTTTTACTGGTATTTGTCCGAGGTGTGGTGAAAAGGTATTACAAGACAGCCAAGGGAATTGGTTTTGAATAAAGCAAAAGGACGGTGAATGATGACTGATGAATCAGAAACAATGAAATACGGACCTTCGAGTATAAACATATCTACAAACAAGCTCCAAGCCGAGTTTGAGTTGCTCCAAACCGAGATTTACGAAACGCTGGATTGGATGATTAAGTCGCTGGAATTTACAAATCAAAATACAGGAATGAACGCCGAGGACAGCCCGGAAATGAAGGCTGCTAAGATACTGCGGGCCAAACTAAAACCGGAAAGGCGGTAAGTAATGGAAACATGCGAAAGTTGCAAATTTTATTTCCCTGTGGATAAAACTGGAAATCAGGGCCAGTGCAGATTAACCCCGCCGAAAATCTTTGCTTTGCCGGGGCCTTCCTCTGTTGTCAGTGGCCAGCCCTCGATTGCGTTGCAATCTCTTTGGCCTTCGGTTCGCTCCGGCGCGTGGTGCGGGCGATGGGAAGTACCGCGATTGCCGCCTGGCACAGTTGTTGAGATAGTGCCAGAAGATGAAAAGCGATTTTTATAATAAACATAAAAGAGGATTGCCAGACTCATAATATCTGTGCTAAGATATATGCGACACATAAAACCGTAAAACAAGAAAGGAGCACAATTATGGCAAAGAAATTCAAACGAAAGCGAATATGGGAAGCTATTCTCGGTGGACGATTATATAAAAAACGAAAGAATCTCATTCCACGCACAATACAAACAAAGGAGCAATTACATAGTGGCCCACGGTCCCCGCTGGGGCCGCTCGATATGCCGGATGATGAAGAAAGACGAAGGCGAGCCGAAATGAAGAAAAAGAAGAAGAAATAAATGCCTCAAACAGCCGAAATTCCGATAACACCTGAATCCAAGGCGTACTTCGAGTCCAAAACATCGGAGGAAAAAGCAAAGCTGTTGGCTGAGGGTAACGCCTGCGTTTGGGCTGTATATCACAAACTGAAACTTCAATCCGGTCCATTTTCACTTAAAGGCCGGGAGTATCTTATGGAGTGGATTTATGGGCCGGAAAACAAAAAGAGAAGGGCAAGAAAACGATGCGCAATGAAAGCTCCGCAGGATGGTTTTAGTATCAGCGAAGCAATTAGTAATCTTCATGGCATGATAACCGGCATGTTTCGACAAGGGGTGCTTCACCTTTTACCCACGAAGGCCGCGGTGGAGGAATTTGGTAAAGCCAAATACGGCCCGTTGATTGCCAAGAACAGAGCGGCTATCGGCAGATATATTAAAACCGGCATAAAAGGTTCCGACTCTGCCTCACTCAAACAAATCGGCGATGCTTTTCTCTACCTGAGAAGTGCAACGCTAAGCGCAGATGCAGGGGGCGATGGGAAAACATCTGTCCCGTTATCGAATATTTCCGTGGACAAAGTTGATTTTGACGAAATAGAATTGATGGACACCGAATCTATTGCTTTGGCGATAGGGCGCATGGGGGCATCGGAAGTTCACGAAGAAGTTTATATCGCAAATCCGCTCGGCGAAGATTCGGGTATTGATTTAATATACAAACAATCCGACATGCGGCATTGGCACAGAAAATGTTCGTGTGTCGGCGGCGATCTGAGTGCGTGGACATGCGCCGAATTGGACTTCCCTGATTGCATCAAAGAATATCCCGATGCCGATGAACGGGAACGCGAAGGAAAACACAGGGGCTTTATCGCATGTAAAAAATGCGGCAAGCCCGTTCCGATATGGGCGGGGCCGGGGACGGGCATGTGGATACCGGACAAACCCTCCGTGATAGATTTTGAAGGTTATCAAAAAGGACACCTAACCAGCAACTTCCATGACCCTATTACAATTCTTAAAGAATTTGAAGACCCGCCTTATGGCAATTTAGGCGGTGTATATCGTATGCGTCTTGGTATGCCATTTTCGTCCGCAGAGGATAAACTCCGAGAGAATGTTGTTTTGGCAAACTGTGGAAATCACATTATGCCTACGAAGCATTCCGGCCCCTGCGCTATGGGGTTGGACGTGGGGATTATTAAGCATATCATCATCGGTACAAGACTCGACAAAGAGCGATACGACATAGTTCGAGTGGCGCAGATAAAATCGTTCGATGATGCTTATGACATGTGTTTGAAATATGGTGTTAGATTCGGAGTAGTCGATATACGACCCTACGAGGATTCGGCAAGGGATTTTCAAAAGAAGTGCATGGCTAAGGGCATTACAATCTTTTTGTGCCAATACAACGATAGTCCGGTTCAAGAACAAGACTTCAACGATAACACGGGCGTTGTAAAAACTTATCGAACGGGAATCTTCGATCGCTCACACAGAGTATTATCGAACGGTTGGATTATCCTGCCACGACAGGATTCGGCCATAAAAAAATTTGCTCAACAGTGTTGCAACTGCGAAAAATATCCTACACAAGACAGGATCGGGGCTACCGTGATGCGATATAGAGTTTGTGGTAATCTCCGACAGGGAGACCATTATCGCAATACGCTGAATTACTTTTTGCTTGCGGCGGGCAGAACGCCGACTGTGAAGAAAAAAGGGTTTATAAGACAAACGGTTTGTATAAATGAATGAAAGGAATTTGGATGAGTGCAGAATCAGAAATAAAAGTATTAGCTGATTTTATTATGGCAGAAGTCGAAGGTGAGCCGAGCCAAAGCGAAGGGGCAGGCACAACTGCTATACGAATTATCAAGCGGTATAAAACTGCATTGGAAAAATTGGCAAGGCTTGGAAATGAACCGCACCTTGGTAATAGTGATGGCAATATAATTGCACAAAAAGCCCTGAAAGGAAAATAGCTAATGCCACTTTGTGCGATAGGCTTAATTTTGATTGTAATGTTCACTTGTTATGGTTTCTGGTATGTAACGAAAAATCTGTTTGATTGTTGGATGACTCTTTACGACATTGACCACGCATGGAAAAGAAGGATTCTCAGGGATAACAATGGCATCTAAAACAAAAGAAATGCGTCAAAATGAGGAAAAAATCAAACAGGTGATTGTTTCCGGCCATCAGCGCGGGGTATGCGATAGTTACGGAAGGTCTGTGTTAAACGAGCACGGGCAGATGGTTGCGAAGCCGAAACCCCGCTCATCGGCGTCAAAAACGTATGTCTTTGATAAGAAAAAAGGAAAAATGGTGGAAAAATGAGTGCAGAAATCGAAATTATCGGAAATTGCGTATGTGGGCAAAAACTTGATTTAGAAATAGATTTCGTTGATGGTGAGATTGTTGAGATTGTGTTGAGTGTAGAGCCGTGCAAGCAGTGTGTTGAAAAGGCCTTACAAGGCTTAGTGCATAACAGCTTATACTCTTTATTCGAATCTCCTAAATGGTTGACTCCTCAACTTCTGGACGAACTCAAAAAAACAAAAATACTTTTAACCGTTACCAGCGAAGGAAAAGAAACACAAAAAAAGACTTGACAAATAAAAGTCTATGTGCGCAGAATATAAACTAATAATTATCAAAAAGGATTATAATGATAAGTGATGAATTGAAATTCTATTATCACGGTGAAATCTTCAAAGAAGAAATTCAGGCGTTTTATGATTATTTTGTGGAAAACGCCGAAGTACCGGAAAATGTTGATGTTGAAATATGGGGATTAGCTGCTTTAAGCCAGTTTACAACGGTTCCCGCCGTACATATACAATGCCAATTAAATTGCGATATTAGGCATTTTATGAATCGGATGGAATTTACTTATCGGATTCGAGAGGAATATGGCGATACAAGTTGGTTTGAAGGAATAGTAAATAGCTTTGAAATTCGACTTGGCAAAAAACTTGATATAATGCAGGACAAGATAGACAAGTTGAAAAATTCAATGACAAATATGCCGATTTAGAAAGGCGATAAGTTGGCGGACAAAAAAGCAAAAGAGATTATAGCCGAATACAACCGACAGGTAGGCAAACAATCCAATTCGCGTAGTTTATGGCAGCGCACCGGCGATAAGATGTGGCCTTATGTTCAAATAGATAGTGAATATACAATCGGCACGGACAGAACAAAGGAAATACAGGACACTACGCCGATGCTCGATATGCTCGATATGGTATCCGGTTTCTTGCAAGTTCTTATACCTGCTGGCCAGACGTTTTTTGAAATTAAAGTTTCAGAGATATATTCACAAAACGATAGGATCCAGAGATACTTGTCTTATTTGACCGAAGCATCGCATGTGAAAATCTTCGCGTCTAATTTTATGATAAAGATGGCTAAGGTATTGATTTCGATGATTACTTTCGGTCCCGGTTGCATCTTCTCGGAATGGAAAAGAAAAAAAGGGGGACTGAATTACAAAACTTCTAATATCGGTTCTTATGTAATTATCGAGGATGATTCAGAAAATGTTATCGGCTCAGTTCACCGGTTCCAATTGACCGCTCAACAGGCATATAAATTATATGGCGATAAAGCAGGGCCGAAAATTACCAAGGCGATGGAAAAAGAAGAAACGATGCAGGAAGTGTTTTGGTTTTTGTATCGTGTTGTGCCCCGCGAAAATATCAATCCGCGTTTGTCCCGACAATTTAATTTGAACATGGAATATGACGCCTGCGTTGTACAAATCAAAGACGAACATACTGTGGAAGAAAGCGGCTTTCCTGAAAATCCTTATGCTATCGGTCGATGGATGAGGCCGGAATACGAAAAAGACGGACGCGGTATCGGGACTGAAATGTTACCGCAAATCAACGTGCTGTTCGATATGACAAAGAGTTTTAAGGAGGTTGGGAATAAATGGGGGAACCCGCCGCGACAAGCAAAAGTTCAAGGTGTGGAGGGGCCAGTAAGAGTAACGCCCGGCGCCCTGAATTGGGTAACGGAGATGGACAACATAAAAGCACTCGATTCAGCAATGAACGGAAACTACCCGATAACCGAAAAGTCTCTTGAGCGGCAAACGGCAATTATTGACAGGGCATTTTTCAAACAAGCCTTCGATCCTCTTTCCGACCTGAAAGGCGATAGACGAACAACGCTTGAAATACAGGAACGGGTTCGAGGTACGTTGAAAAAACTGGGTCCGCCGGTCGGCAGATTATGGCTCGAATTGCTGACAAAGACGCTTGAAAGGTCTGTGTTGGAATTGATTCGCAACCGCGATGTAGAGCAACCGCCCGCTGAACTGACAGGCATTAGTTTTGGTATAGACTATGTTGGGCCTTTGGCTCTTGCCCTGAAAAGCGAACAAGCCAGAGGATTTCAGGAATGGCTTAACTTTGTCGGTCAAGCCCACTTGCAATTTCCTGAGAAGCATGTTGACGATAATATCGACTTCGATGATGCTATACCGCGTATGGGTAGGACGTTTGGCGTCAATGTTGAGGATATGGCGACTGTCGAAGAAAGAGAGGCGAAACGTGAGAAAAGAGCGCAGGATTTGCAGCAAGAAAAGATGATGATGGCGGCTCAGGCGGCTGGAAAAGCATACAAAGATGCCTCCGGTTCGCCTGGTGAAGGTAGCCCGGCAGAGGCGGTTATGGCGGGGGCGGGATAATGACAGATGACGAAAGGCAAATACTGATTTCTGATTGCAAGGCGATATTCACAAAAATTGATGCGGGCATGAATGTTTTGCAGTTTATATCGGATTTCTGTCTTGAACATGCTCAGACATTCATTGTAAACAGCGAAAGAAAGTCATGCTTCAATGAAGGTGCGAGAAGTGTGATTTTGAAGATTCGAGAATTGTTGGCGGACAAAGGAGAGCCGCGACAAACAGAAGTCGTAACAACAGAAACGAAGGAGCAATAAAATGCCAGAAGAAGGAATGCAAGCAGCAGGCGGCGAAGGACAGGCGGCAAGTAGCAGTGATTCTCAAGCTCAGGCCGTATCTCAGGCCGCGCAAGCAGACGCCGGAACCGCAACGATTGATTTTCATAAAGTAATCGGGCAGGATGGTAAGTTGCAAGAAGGCTGGAAAAATGCGTTACCAGAAGAACTTCGACACGAACTTACGCTGGACACTTACAGCGATATACCTGAGCTTGTCAAACAACATCTTGGTCTAACCAAAATGACCGGCAAAGGCAAAGTGGTTATACCAACCGAGACATCTTCACAGATAGAGAAAGACGCTTTTCGTAAGGCATGGGGAGTGCCCACTACATCGGCTGAGTACAAGATGGAAGTGCCGGAAGAAACCAAAGAGTATTTCGATGAAACATTGATGGGGACGGCCCGTGAATTATTCCACAGCATTAACCTGAACCAAACACAGGTTGATGGACTATGGAAGTTTGAGCAAGCGCGCATTGCTCAGGCCGCTAAGGAAATAGAGGATACCGAGCAAGCCGAATACGAAGCAGCCGAGAAAATTATCCTTGAAGAATCCGGCGAAGCGTTGGAAGATCAGAAACATTTTGCAAACAAGTTGATTGCCGATGAATGTCCCGATGAAGAAAAACGGGCAAAGCTGTTGGAGGCAATCAATGATAACAATCTTCGGCCTTACTTATTCAATTTCCTGGCAGGCATTCAGCGAAAATATCGTGAGTCCCATGATGGTATCCCGCCTTCCGAAGGCGGGATGGCAATGACGCCCGGCATGATGGAATCGAAGGCAAAAGAACTTCAAGCAACGCCGGGATATATGGACGGGACAATGAGAAATAACAATCCCGAAGGATATAAAAGGTTGACACGGGAAATTACGGAGTTATATGATAGAGCAAGCAGAACAGTAACCAAGTAAACAATTTCGAGGTAGCCCGCTTTAATGGGTCTCGATGACAGCGAGAAAGAACGCCGCTCAGCAAGCGTAAAATGCAGGCAAGGTCTCCTTGTTGGAGGCAGCCGAGCCGAATACGGTAGTTTAATTTGGTTTGGTTGTTTTACAATTTAGGAGATTTAGAAATGCCAGAATACACAGGAAGTAATCTGAACGGCAAACAGTTTTCGTCCACGATTCAGATGCTCTCTCAGCAAAAGGATTCCCGCTTTGGCGACAAAGTCAGAAACGAATCCGTCAACAATGCTGAGGAAGCGTATTTCAACCTCTTTGACGAGATGGATGAACCCACTCAGGATACCGACCGCCACGGTTTAACCCCTTGGGGTGAGTACGAGGCGAATCGGCGAAAGGTAACTCCCTACAAGTGGGAAAAGGGAACGATTATCGACAAGAAAGACGTTGCTCGTATGACCGTTGACCCACAAAACCCCGTTGTGCAGGCGCAGTCCATGTCATTCAGCCGCAAGCAGGACAAAATCATCTATGCGGCTATGCTCGGAACCGCCTACAAAGGCAAGGCAGGCACAACGGCAGTAACCTTCGCGTCTGAGTCCATCGGTATCAACGCCGTTGGAACGGTAACGACTCTCGGTACTTTGGCGGGCAATGACACCGTAACCGAAGTGCCGATGACACTCTCGAAGATGTTGACTATGTTGACAATTTTCAACGAAGACGATGTTGACCCTTCCATCAAGAAGTATTGGGCCGTTTCGCCCAATGACATCAAGCACATGCTTAACTTGACCGAAATCGCAAGCGCGGATTACCACACGGTGAAGGCACTTCAAATGGGGAAGGTAGAAGATTACATGGGCTTCAACTTTTTCTGGTGGAACGGATTGGACAGGGATGGAGATGACGGCACCTGTAATCGCACAGTTGCATGGGCGCAAGATGGCGTGGTTCTCGCTAAAATCGGCGACTTCAAAACTACTGTTTCGATACTGCCGGAACACAAGTACAGTACCGGCGTGTATTCGGAGTTTGACCTCGGTGCGGTTCGCATGGAAGGCGCGAAAGTCCATGAGTGCTTGAACGAGGTAACGCAGACCTTGACGGCCAGTTCCGCTCGGTAAACGGGAGTCGGTAAGTTATTGGTAAGTTATTGAAAAAACAAGAAAATCTTTTTTGAAAGGATATTATTATGACAGTTGAAATGGGAGCATTACCAGCTACCCCACTTTTGCTTGGTGCAAGGCCAACAGACGAATCTATGTCCACCGAATTGAGCCAGTATTATGCTGGAACAACGCAGTATCACGCTTTTGGTCGAAGGCTGATTACAAATGACGGAAAAGTTTTCCGGCATTCATTATCAAGCGGACTATGTTACACGGGCCGAGGTAATGTATTCAGCAGAGCCATAGATGATGCAACAGGGGCGGGCGGTATCGACTATGCTGTTTTGGCCGCCGATGCACCAGCGGGGAGTAATTTTGTCAAAATGACAAATACGGGTAGTTCTGCAATCGCTAAAAACGCGCTTGCTGGCGGCCAGATATTGATGAAGCCTACGGAAACTTACACAGATGCACATCTTATGATGCGTACCGTGATAGCCAATTCGGCAGCTGCCGCAACGAGTGGAGTCTGCACGATTCACCTTGACGCTCCAACTGAAACAGCATTGACGACCTCACATTATGCGTTTGTCATGCCATCACCGTATAGTGATGTCAGTTACGATGCGTCATCCGTTGGAAAATCGTTTGCAGGACTTGCAGCCACTTACATTTCTGCGACCGGTTATTATTTCTGGGTGCAGACGTGGGGTGCGTGTTGGGTGGCTAACCAAAACGCTGTGGGGAGAACGTCTTTGTATCGGTCTGTTTACTGGCGTGAAGATGGTTCTCTTGACATTCATTCTTCAATTGGAACAAATGTAACTGACCAAAGAGCCGGAATCATACTTGACAACAATGATTCCGCCAATGGTTCAACGGTCATTCGTCTTGAAATGGACATCTAACAAATGTCGCGATTTACGAATGAGATTGTTCCTGAAAATGTCAGTCGAAGTGATTTGATTGATGAATCGAATAAGCGGGCAGCCAGAGCGGGATATTGTTCTCGCTCTGGCGAACCGCTTCGCACTACGAAGATTCAAACGTCCGTCCCGTTTGGCAAAACGAAATTGAATGTTTGGCCGCGTGATAGGAACGGGAAACTTATTGATTAAAGGAGAAAATCAATGGCTGTATTTACGGCAAATACTTATAACATGCGAACAATTCCATCGGCAGGTAAGGATTTTCATCTTTCTCTGCAAAACGAAGCTGCAAGCGGGTGCGAAGACATCTTGGCGGCTGAAACAGGATATTCTCATTATATAACAAAACTTAAAATCCGTGCCGATGCAGCGATGGACGTTTCTATTGGTTCGGGTGAGACCACCGGCGCGGTTACGACCGTTCATTTTGGCCCGATACCTCTTGCTGCGGTCGGTGGCTTTTTTAATTGGGAGGCTCCGCGTGGTATGGGGATAAAATGCACTGTCAGCCTTGCTATTACAGGGCTTTCCTCTGGCGATGGAACGATGTGGATAGAAGTGCACGGCAGAACCTGCAAAGATTAAAAGAGGTGGATTATGTCCCTGACAGAAGCCGAAGTCGCTATCGTTAATCAAGCGTGCGATAGGGTAGCAATAGCACAAATTGCTTATGCGACACAGACGACCCTTCAAGCTCTCACGGCTATCCGTCATTACGAGCAAACGCGCAATTCTTTGCTCGAATCTTTTGAATGGCCGTTTGCTTGTGATAGAGAAGAACTTGGCAAGATAAGCACGATAGTATTAGATGCCGAGCCTGGGCCGGATAATTGGGCTGTCGGAGATGTAATCACCGGAGTATCTTCTGGAACAACCGCCGAAATCCTGACAGTAACTTCCGGTACGGAATATGAAATAATCCATATTTCAGGCGACTTTACAGACGGAGAAAGAATCACGAACGCCACTGTTTATGACGTAACATGGGAAGGCATTCCCGTGGAATACGAAGATGAGACGGTTTGTTGGTATGATGATTCGGACGCCGATCAAATTACTTGTGGCACAGATTATCCGGTAGTTGCCGAGATCACTCCTGATTTTGAATGGACACATCAATATCATCTTCCTAATGATTTCCTTCGCCTGAAAAGTATTTACGAGGATGATGGCACTGATGAAGTTGATAATAGATGGATTAGAGAGGGCAAACGAATACTTACTAACTACGATACCTGTAATATCAGATACATCAAAGAGGTTACAGACCCCGATGATTTTGACCCGCTATTCGTTGAGGTTTTGATTTTAAGAACAGCACTCAAGCTCTGTGCTCCGTTGGCCGGAACAAAAACAAATCCTCTCAGGGCCGATATTAAAGAAGACTTGCAAGTTGCCGAGACAAAGGCAAGGCTTGTGGCGGCTCAGGAAACAAACGTATCGGGACGAAGCGACTGGAATTTAGCGCAATTAGGTTAATTGTTGGAGAAACATAAAATGGGTAAACCCAAAGCAGTAAAGCCACCGGCACCGCCACCGCCCGCCGCAACGCCAGAGGTTGCACCGGAAGCCGCGGAAACTGCAATCAAACAAGCGAGAAGGAAGGGTGGTTATCGAAAAACGATTTTGACAGGCGCTTTGTCGCCTGCGACCGGCAAGAAAACGACTTTAGGATAACTATAAAAACAAGGAGATTAGCGCATGAGTGTGGACTTAAAAGAAAAAGCTGATTCATTATTATCAGCAACAACGTTATCGTTGGCGGCTGCGGCGGCTACAACGCTTTATACCGTACCGGCTGGTAAAAGGTGCGTTATAACAAAGGCTATTCTTGTGTCGGCGGGGACGCCGTTTGGCGGGACTTCTGCTTTGACTATCGGGCAGGTTGGGGCATTGACGGACTTTCTTGACACTCAGACGGTTAGCAACCTCGATGCTGAATACGATGCGGTTATTATGACCCCCGTGCCAAACGCTACTCCGGTAAAACAGAAATCCTATGCAGCAGCAACGGTTATTCAGGCTAATGTTACGACTGGCAACGGCGTTGCAGGTTGCACTTTGTATCTGTTCGGATTCCTTTATTGACCAAATGGAATATGAAGCTAAATTTACATGGCGTTCAGGCCGCAATTTGGCATTCACCGCTTATCAACCATCCGGTGCGGGGCGTGGAATCCCCGACCAGCCGTTGACTGAGATTCGTCCCACCGGATATTACCGAGCTACACCTTTAACCGATTTTGTAGATGGTGATGTAGTTCAGGTTCACGAACTTTATACGGTTACATGGGAAGATGCCATTGTTACATATCTCAGCGAGGAAGCGCCGGTATATTGGGAGGGCGAAAGAGTCTTTTGCGATGAAGATTGGGTGGCGGACTTGGACACTACTGTCAATGAATCAGTAACTTCAAAAAGCGAACCTGTCGGTTCTGGGGAATTTACTTTTGCAAGCGGAGACCTTTCCGACTTGGTTGATGACGTTGCCGATATATTAGTGGCGCAGCAAATGGTTGTTACTAATGTAGATGAAACTGAATCTGCGAAAAAAGCGGTTGTCTTGGGGAACTTATAATGGCAAACGTACCGATTGTAAAATCCAATGCAGGTATATTGACGCCGCAAATATTCAACAGGGATGATGTGGAGAAATACGGCGCAGGTTGTCGTCAATTGTCGGGCAAGATTCCGCGAATATATGGAAGTGCGGAAAGAAGGCCGGGCACTAAGTTTATTCATAAAAGCAAAGTGTACGATGTCTGAATGGTTATAAAGGTGCGATTTATTTTGGCGCGTAATGGCAACATACGAATATTATAGTGGTAATAATCCATTAGGGCTTCAAATTCCCTTTAATGTTAATGGCCCTTTGGTTGATGAACTTGGTCAAACATTTACTGTGCAGGCTGGGGAGGCACATAGTCTCAATAGAGTTAGGATTAAAATAGCAAGATATGGTACACCTGGAACAATATATGTGAAAATATATGCCACAGATGGTGAAACAGGCTATCCAACTGGGGACGCATTAGGCACATCTTCTGTTAATGGCGATACTTTAAGCGAAAGTGCTACATACGTAAGTTTTTACTTTGACCCCTATATAGATTTGACTGCTGAAACTACTTATGCCATTGTTCTCACTGTGCCAACTGGCACTTATGAGGTTTCAGGTAATGGGATTTATTGGTATAAGGGTTCAAGTGCTGGGTATATTTATGGAATACCTGTTAAATATAATTTGAATGAAACCCCAACTTGGACGGAAGTATCTGAAACGGATTTGTATTTTTATGAGTATGGCGAAACAGCGCCAGAAAAACCCATAAATCCTACACCAACAGATAGTGATACCGATACCGATTTTACGGATGGAACTTTGACTTGGGAAGATGGAGGCAGTAATGCCACAAGCTATGATGTGCGTATAGGGGCCACTGCCGGTGGGCTTGTGTTGGTTTCCGAGGGACAGGCTGGCTTATCTTATGAGTTGACCGAAGACAATATAACAGACTACTTTAGTGAGGGCGTACTTTACTGGAGAATTGATGCGGTAAATGAGGTCGGAACAACAACGGGAGATGTATGGGATTTTCAGGGTGGGCCTCCGTTTTGGATTGACGGTTATGGTTATATTGTTAATGATACCACAACCGGCTCTGATGATAATACCTATATATGTATAGTTGATAATACATCGAGCACAGACGACAAACCTATAACCGGCGCAAACTGGGCTGATTATTGGCTTTTAGGAGACGAACTCATGGTAAGAATGATACCTTTTATATATTCTTCGGAAATAGCTTATGAGTGTGAGTTCGGAGGTTCGTATATCAGGTTTTTCTATAACGGCGAAGCTCTTATGGACGGGGATAGTCATGTCGAAGTCGTAGCTCCATATTTACAAACACACCTGTTTGAACTTAATTACGAGCAAGTCGGCGATGTTATGTGGATTACGCATCCATCGTATGCTTCGAGAAAACTTACAAGGACAAGTGCAACAGCTTTTTCTCTTGACGAAATAGAGTTCAAGAAAGGCCCGTTTCTTTTAAGGAATGACCTGATTGATCCTGATGTTCAGGACACGGCGAAGATGTCGATTTCCGGCCTGACAATAGCAACTGCAACGGCGGGGGCGGCAGGTGTCGGAACATTTACGATTACGAGCGATACTGATATATCTTCTCTGTTTCCACCAAATAAACCTTTTGCCGTCTATGGATCAACGAGTAATGATGCCAACTATACTGTCCATGCAACCACGGCCACTACTTACGTTACTGCAACGGTTACGATTTATGTAAATGAGGTTATAAGTAACGGCACGGATGACGGCGTGATTCTCGTTGTCGGTGCAACAGACACTTTGGTTTCCACGGGAGAAATCTTCGATGATGCTGACCACGTTGGGGCTTTATTCAAATTAGTTCATCCAAGATTATTAAAGGAAATTTCACTATCAGGCGCAGGGACAACCAAGGCCATAGAAGTAAAAGGGACGGCGCGTTATGTAAGCACTGGAACATGGTTGGGAACCTGGCATGTCCAGAGGAATCAGAATAGTTCCGGTTGGGAAAATTACAGAACATACAAAGGACTTACTTTAGGTGCAAGAAATGACAGTTTGGCTCTTAACGAAAAAGAGGATAATATATTCTACCGCCTCAATGCCGTGGCCGGTATTTCGACTGGTTTTGGCGCTACCCTAACCATTGATAATCCTATCCAGGAAGGTATTGTTGAGATCACAGCCGTTACCGATGCCAATAATGCTACGGTCGAAATTATAAAGTTACCGGCGAGCACGGTGGCGACAAGGCGATGGGCCGAAGGAGCATGGTCTCCGTTAAGAGGCTATCCCGCTTCGGTAACTTTCTCTCGCGGTAATAGATGTGTTTACGCAGGCGAATCTCCGATAGTTTCGCAGATTGTACCGGATTAAATTATGGCAACAGAACAAAGAGTTTGGTTTAGTTACGTAGATGACTATGAGAATTTTGAAGAGGGCGTTAATGACGCCGATTCATTTTCGCTGGCTATTCCTACGACCAATACGATTGTATGGGTAAAATCGTTAAAAGATATTGTCGTAGGAACTTCAGGCGGTGAATGGAGCGTGAGTTCCAATGAAATCGGAACACCATTAACTCCGAATAATTGGTCTGTCGATGAGCAGTCAAATTACGGCAGCAAGAATATTCAGGCTATTAAAATAAACGAATCCATTTTCTTTGTTGATTTTGTCGGGCGCAAAATAAGGGAGATGACATATAGCGATTCGGACAGAAAATATGTCGCACCGGATTTGACATCATTGGCCGAGCATATCACGATGGGCGGTATTACTTCCATGGCATATCAGAAGAACCCTGATTCTATTTTGTGGGTTACACTTGATGATGGCTCTTTGATAGCTATGGTCTATGACCGTGAACAAGATGTTGTGGCATGGTCAGAGCAGCCTGTCGGCGGAACAAGCGTAGAGGTTCAATCGGTATGTGTAACTCCAGGCGCCAATGAGGATACAATAACTATTTCCGTCAAACGCACGATTAACGAGGCGGACACGATCTATATCGAACAATTAGCTTCGAGGACCTTCACGGCCATAGAGGATTGCTTCTTTGTCGATTCTGGAATAACAGTTGAAAATGACCCCGCTTCGGCTACTTTAGCTGGCCTTACACACCTTGTCGGTGAAACGGTTACAGTATTGGGCGATGGCGTTAAATACACGCCGACCGCCGTTGTCAATGCAAGCGGCGAAGTAACTATATCAACAGCAGTGGAAAAGGCACAGGTGGGCTTGAGCAAAGACAGTCTTTTACAGCCTATGCGTATTGTCCTTGGCGGGCAGGATGGTACTTCTATGGGAAGTATAACCCGTGTCAACGAATTGGTTATTTCGTTCCTGAATACCGGCGCTGCAAAGTATGGTTCAAATGAAGATGATTTGCACTCCGTAGATTTTACCGATGAACGTTGGACAAACAGTTGTGAAATAACGGGACTATTTACAGGTGAGGTTGTTGTTAGTATGCCTGGTGGATTCGATCCATTGAATCCTATAATCATTACAAGTGATGGCCCGATGCCCTGTACGGTCAGGGCGATAGTGCCAAGGATGGACATTACCGGGCGGTAGATTTATGGATTTTTTTATGACATTTACGACAAATGGGTTCAACTTGTTTTATAATACAATAACAAAGGAATTTTGTCAATGGAATCTTGCTCTGAACTAATTGAACTTCGTGATGCTACTGAAGAAGATTTGGCATACGTTCGATTATTCCCTATAAACCCTGAAGTAACGAAACATTTTGAGGATGTGAAGATTACCGGCTGGTCTAAAACTGGTTTGATAAATAATCAAATCTTGGGAGTTGGAGGCGTTGTTGTTTTCTGGCCGGGCACTGGTGAAGGATGGTATGCTCTTAGTGAACATGCCAATACCTACAAAATTGCAGTGGCTATGTTTTTAACCAGATTTATTGACATCGCGGCTGCCGAGTTAAAATTACACCGATTCCAGACAACAATCAGAACGGATTTCGTGAAGGCTATTAAACTGATAGAAGTTGCCGGGCTTGTACGGGAAGGAACAATGCTACAATATACCGAAGACAAAAAAGACGCTCATATTTACGCAAAACTTTTTTAGGACATAATATCATGGGACTTGAAGTTCTTGCATTAGCCGCAGTGGCAGGTCAGGCTTTCAGTCAATATCGGGCCGGTCAGGAGTTATCGGTACAAGCTGAATCTGAACAAAATATCGCAAATTACAATGCGCAAATACAGGAGCGAGAAGCAAAGGCCATTGAGCAGAGAACGGCCTTGGAGCAACGCAGGCAGGCCGAGGAGGCGGCAAGGCAACAAAGCACTCTCGAAGCCGGATCAGGGGCAGCAGGGGCCGTGTCAACAGCAGGTGCACCGCTTATGCTTCAAGCCAAGCAAGCCAGCGAATCCGAACTTGAGAACCTGAATATAGGCTATACCGGACGGGAAGAAGCAACGGCGGCAAGAACACAAGCCCAACTTGATATAATGGGAGGCAAACTTGCAAGGCAGAGAGGCAAAGCCGAAGCAAAAGGGCAGTATATAGGCGCGGGAACAACATTGCTTAGCGGATTCAGTTCAGGCATAGATAAAGGTTATTGGGGAAAGAAGTAAAATGGCAGCGAACTTTCCAGCAATACAATATTCTCAGACAGTGCCGGGCGTTGTTAGACAACCACGCGCCTCGATGGATGTATCGACAGGTCAGGAAGCAATCTCAAGAGGTCTAATGCAATTCGGGGGGGCTTTGGCTGGCATTGCAGATACTATTCATCAGCAGGAATCAGCCGCCGAATACTCTGGATTGAAACGGCAAGTTGATGAAAAAGGTTATGCCGCTTTTAATTCGGTAAGTGGCGATGAAGAAGCCGATGTGAAAATATGGGAGAACTTTCAAAAAGACCTTGCGCTCCTGCAATCGAAAAGGCCGAATGTGCAAGCGGCCCTGCAAGGCCATATCAACGAAGTAATACCGAATTGGCAGGATAGTTTCAATAAACACAGTCTTGGTATAAGGAAAAAGAACGCCCACGATAAGTTTGAATTAGAGGCCGGGAATGCGTTAGCAAACGGAAATCTTTCAGAATACTATCAACAGTTGAACACGCGCTTGACCGTGAAAGATATAACCCAGGCCGAGTTTGATTTTAAGATGAAGAATGCTCCGAATGATAGTGTGCTTGGACAGGCGCATTCGATGACTCTGGATGGAAACTATGTTGGGGCGGATAATAAATTAAGCGAACTGTCTAACCCGACAGACGAACAAAAAGCATACCGAAACAAAATTGCCAGCGAAGCGAGGGTTCAGGTAAAAGAAGCCGCAAGCGAGGCAAACAAACAGCTAACCGATCTGATGGCAAAGCAACAGTTGACTATACCGGAGATTCAGTTAAGACGTAATGTTCTTGACGACAACGATTATGAATCGTGGACGAAGATAGCAATGAATCCGGCTGATAAGGCCGGAAACATTATACAGGCGACAGAACTAAAGAGCGCCGCGATGGACGTATGGAGAGGAACAACAACAAGGGACGAACTTGATAATAGAATAAGGGCTTCGCTTGCTAACGCCGATGGAATAAATGATGAACAATACGCAAGCATAGTATCTGCTGCCGACACACAACTAAAACAATCTCAGGCCGCCGATATTAGAAGATTCTCGCGCGATGCGGCCAATGTAATACTTGGACAGTATTCCGGCCTTATGCAATTTGATGCTCTTGGAAATCTGACCGGCGTAAACCTTGCGGGTCTGTCCGGTGATGAAGTCGAAGATACAAAATATCGTATGCACTTCCTGAGTCTATACGAGCAAGGTTTAAGAGATTGGGTTGCTGATAATCCAACGGCTTCCGGTAAGGAATTTTATCAATTTGCCTCAGAAGAAAAAATGAGGTATTGGAACACTTCCCTTGAAAGAATGAAGGCAATTGCAAAGCAACCGATAATAAGAAAAGTTGAATACAAAACAGGCGATACCAGAATAATCAACGGCATTACTTTTACTTTTGACGGCACAAAATGGAATGATTAAATGGCTTCTTTGACGACAGAGGAACTCGATTTATTAGAACAAAAACAAAGCGCTCGCTCCTATTCCACAGAAGAGCTCGATGCGTTGGAGCGGGGATCGCCGTTTGGCGATAATACCGATGCCATTCTTTCTGCGACAGAGCGAACAACTGATGAAATCAGAGAAGATTCAGGCCAAATTTATGATTATTCATTAGAAACCGGAATACCACTCAGGGAATCAGAGCGGGTATATTACGGCCTGAACAAACTTGACAATCCCGAAAAGCCGTCCGGCGCCGGTCGTTTTATAAAACAACTCTATAACAGTACGGTTGCAAATACTATAACTGCGATAAGAACAAAATCAGAACTTGGCAAACTTGGTACTGATTTAGAAGTGGCCGCTTTAGAGAAAGAAGATTTCAGATATAGAGCGGAAAATGGATTGCCTGTAAGTATAGAAGAAATTGAAGGATACACAGCGCCTTATAAAAAGAGCACCCTTGGAAGTATGTTTGGTTTGAAAAGGCCGGATTGGGCTATCAAAATACGCGAGGATTATGAGGCCGGAAAAATATCCGCATCCTTAATCCCCAGAAAAACACGCGCCGAACATATTAAGCGTTCGCAGGAAATATATAATATTGCCGAAGCAAGGCATTTTCAGGCGAATGATATTTCAGCTTATGTACCTGAGCCGGAAGGAGTCAAAGAGAAAATAATTGATGCAGGTGCGGGCATATTTGGATTTGTAGCACAAATAGCCCTTCTAAAAAGATTATCCCCGACAATGCCGGAAGCAATGGTTTGGGAAATGGTCAATGAAGCCAACGGCGGCAAGCCGGGCACTGGCGCCGCTATGCAGCTTACTCTTGCAGGAATAGGAAAGGCAATACCCGGCACAGGCATTTTGCCTGCTGCCGGCAGAGGTACGGCTGGAAGCATATTTTTCGGTACAACAACATATTTAGGTGGCGGCGATACGGTCGATATTTTGATAAACATGGGGATACCTTTTGCGTTTGAAGGCATGGGATTCACCAAGCAAAAATGGGCCGAATATGGAAACAAAACAGCACTCATTCAGTCTATTAAATATAAAGCCCCGTCGTTAAAGAACCGTCCCAATATCGAAATTGAAAAAGCAGTATCAGATTTATTGACCAACATAACAATCGAGGCGGTCCGAGGGTTAAAGACCAAAGAAACAATGCAGAAAGAGTTCAAGCCAACGGAAACTAAAAAGGTTGATATATCTGAGGAAGTTAAGCGATACACGCAAGGCAAGAGATATGATGAGCTTCTTGAAAAAGCCAACGAAGGCAACAAAAAAGCAATCCAAGAGTTGAACGATCTTGTTCAGGGCAAGAATATCCCGACATACGAACAGTTACTTGAAAAAGGATACAACGGCGATGTAAAAGCGTTTGAACAAATACAGGAAGGCAATTATCAGGGTGGACCGGGTGCGAAGCCGGAACTCGAGATACCGAAAAAGAAGGTGGCAAAAGCTGAGGCCGTATCAAAGCCGCTTACAACTATAGAGCAGATGAAAGCCAAGGCCGAGATCATCCAAAACGATCTAAGACCGCCCGAAAAAATAGATGCCTTGAACTTGAAGAAAGCCAGGGAGCGCGGATTCATAACCAGCATCAAGGAAGTCCTGCCCAAACTGAAAATTGAGGGCCAGTACATTCCGAGAAGTACGGACGTTCTCGCCATCAAAGCCCGTAACTTGATTATAGACGATTTACCAAAAGCCGAGAAAGTGGCATTAAAAGGCAATAGTGATGTATCAGTTGCAGTCGCTTCCGAGCTTATAAAATATTATGGCGAACAGGCGGCAAAGGCCAAAACAAAGGTAGAAGCGGATGCGCTTTATGAAAGAGCGGCTGTTATAGGCAATGATACCGCACGCAAACTTACTGAGGCTGGAAGAATAGTGCAGGCGGCTTTTATCCTCAGCAGATTGACACCTGAAGGGCAAGTTAGATTTGCCGCAAGGGAGATTCAGAAATACAACGAGAAGGTTGAAACGGAACGCGGCGGTCTTTTGGGTCTTAGAAAAAAGATTCCAGAACTAACCGGAAAACAGGCCGAACATATTTTGAAGGAGATGAGAGAAATTACAGCTATGCCGGATGGCAAGGCCAAGGTCATTCGATTCAACAAGTTACAGACGCATGTTTCGGAATTAGTGCCAACGCCATTATATAACAAGATCATCACTATTTGGAAGGCTGGTTTGCTTACAGGTATTAAAACACATGGTCTGAATTTATATGCAAATCTTTTTCACGTTGGAACTGAAACAATAAAAGATATTCCTGCAACTGCTGTCGATAAGATTGCTTCGATATTCACTGGAAAAAGAACAGTAACACCGACTATTAAAGGAATTAAAGGCGGAGGGATAGAGGGACAAAGTAAGGGATGGGAATATATCAAAAGTGGTTACAGTGAAAGAGACATCGGCGTTAAACTTGATTTGAAAAAAGTCAATATGGGTAAGGGCAATCTTGCTAAGGCATTACAAGCATATACTGAAGGCGTATTTCGTCTTATGGGTGCCGGGGATCAGCCGTTTTATTATGCCACAAAAGTAAGGTCTTTGTGGCAACAAGCCAAAATCGCAGCAATCAATCAGGGATTAAAAGGCGCAAAAGCACAAAAATTCATTGATAATCTTTTCCAGAATCCTACCGAAAAGATGGTTAAGAATGCCACCAAAGATGCCGAAACTGCGGTCTTTATCAACAATACAAAACTTGGTAATATAGCGAGAGGAATACAGAAATTGCCAGGTGGCGAAATAATTGTGCCTTTCGGAAGAACGCCATCGGCTGTTGCTATGCAGATCGTAAATTACTCTCCTGTTGGAATTGCAAAAACTATCATTGAAAACATTGGCAAGGGCAGATTTGACCAAAGAGCTTTTTCGCAGGGAGTAGGCAGGGGGATCACGGGCACGGCTGTCTTGGTTATAGGCGCCGCTTTGTATGATAACGACCAAATTACATTAGACAGGCCAACAAACGAGAAAGAACGCAAACTCTGGGAAATTGAAGGCAGGCAGGCCAATACCATCAAAATAGGCGATAAGTGGCGAACCGTTCAAGCCTTCGGCCCTGCCGGAAATCTTTTGATTATCGGCGGTCATTTCAAAAGAGCCTTTGAGGAATCGGGCAGTCCCACGGAAGCCATATCAGAGGCAATTATAGGAAGTGGTAAATCTTTTACCGAGCAGACATTCATGCGGGGCGTTAATCAATTCGTTGGCGCGCTTGCCGACCCTGAACGCTCGGCTTCTTTTGTTGTTGGCAATACAATATCCTCGATAGTGCCGACAATCGTTTCTGATGTCGCAAGGGCAACGGACGTTAAAGAACGCAGGGCCGAAACTGTTCCTGAAAAGATAATGGCAAGAGTGCCGGGTGCAAGGCAGGCTCTCGAGCCGCAAGTAACGGTGCTTGGCGAAGAAAAAGAGCCGACAGCAAATCCATTGGAGTTGATGTTAGACCCGACAAGGCCATCGAAAGAAATATCATCTCCCGTCATAACCGAATTAAGAAGGCTATGGGACGAAGGGTGGGAAGTATCTCCATCGCTCTTAGGTACGAGAACAGGATATGAAGTTTTGTCGAAACAGGAAAATACGCAGCTATGGAAACAGGCCGGTTCGATAACGAATGATGCTCTTGGCATATTGATAACGAATCCATTATATAACGACCTGCCCGATGAGACAAAGGCCGATGCAATCAGTAAAATTATTACAGGTTCGCAAACCGCCGCTAAGACTGAAATGGTTGTTAAGAAGCTCACTGGATTAGACGGCAAGGAACTGAACGATATGATTTTTGAACTTCGCAAATCAGGGCTTGCAACTCAGGATATTATCCCTGTTGCATTAAGCAAACGCAACCCCAGAAAGGCAAAATGATGGTTATAGACAGAATTACTCAAAACAGCCTACGATGCCCCAGATTGAAAATGCCCCTATCGTACTGTCTTGAAATGGAGAACGCCCACAGGCGAGGCAGCAGCTAAGCCTGACAGAAGCAGGAAGGTTTTATTATGCTTATAAATCCAGTTTATGAACCAATACCGCCCTTAGAAAACAATAAGCTCCTGACTAACGATGGTACGGATATGAGTTGGACGGACACACCGACCGTTGCCGGCCTTATTTCTACCGGCGTAATCAGGGCCTCCGATTTTGCAAAAACAGGTTGGCCTATTGTAACCGGGGCAACTTTTTCTTTTAGTTACCCGACCTTTACCGTTACAGACGGCGGCTCGGCTTATTATTATATTGATGGAGTCAAGTACACGCTAAGTGGCAACAAGACGGTCAACATAACCGACACTGAAGGATTGTGGTATATCTATTTTAATGGAGCCACACTTACGGCATCTCAAACTATTTGGAGTTTTAGGGATGAGGATAAAGCCTTAGTAGCCTATTTACATTGGGATGCTACAAACAACAAAGAGATATTTTTAGGGTGGGAAGCACACACTTTTTACATGGACGGGCACACACACGCAAGGCTTCATTATGCCGGTGGTGCAAGATGGGAAACTGGACTACTCGTATCTGATGCGGGCTCTGAAACAGTGAATGTAGCAGCGGGGAATATGTGGGATGAGGATTTGAAACTATCCATAACAGACGGTGCCGGAGCCGCTCTTTTCGAGCAGGTCTTATCCCCCGCGGAACTCCCGATTTATTATCTCGATGGAGCAAGTAATTGGCGTATCTATGAAACTACGGACAAAGCTAACGCAACCGATGCCGGATATGTGGATGGTTCCAATGATTTGAAATATAACAAACTGAACGGTACATGGGCTAATGCTACCGTAGGACTTAACAATTATGTAGCCTATTACGTTGTGGCGACTAATGAGCAAACTGAACCAATCGCTTTAATCATGGGCCAGCGAGTAGATAATAAACTTTCTGATGCGAAAGAGAACAATATATTTGGCGGATTGACACTTACCGGACTTCCTTTTCAAGAGATGGTTGTACTTGCCAGGCTTATATTAAAAGACACGGCAACTTATACATTAGAGGAAGTTCTTGATTTGAGAGTATATAATATAAAAGGAAATATCACAAGTCCGTTAAGTCCAGATCATGGAGGACTTGCCGGATTAGCTGATGACGACCATGTGCAATATCTTCTTGCCGACGGAACGCGAACATTGACCAGTTTGGTTCTTGGTGCCAATCCTTCTGTAATTTCCTCTGCGAATGCAATACAGATTAAACCTTCCGGCGATACGGATGATTACTTGGAATTTTCTACGAGTTCTGATATTCCTCGAATTGGGATTAAGGGGGGTAACAACTTATACATAGTTGGAGATGTTAGCGGTGCAGGCATAAGATTAGTTTCGAGCACGAATTATAGTCAGATAAAATACATTTCAGGGTCTGATACTTTTCAAATATTAAGTTCTGGAGACATTCATCTTAGAACGGGCGATGGTACAATTGATTACTTATATATTCAAACGTGTGGGGATACGGACGATTATATTTATATGGCAACAGCAAACCATGTCCCAACAATCGGTACAGTTGGTGCTTGCAATTTGAAGATAACCGCATCGAGTGGCGAGATAGATTTCGACAACGAAAATCTTTCCACAACGGGAGACATCGCCGCTCTTACTCTCTCATCAGATACGTTCAGGTCCGCCGATGAGAGTATGAGCGTTGCCTGGGGCGATACTGCCGCCGGTTCACTGGTGTTGGATGGAGATGGTGATTATGTAACCACGACAACGGCCCCGACTCTTGACGTTGATAAAGGCTCTATTGCAATTTGGTTCAAATATAATGCTACAGTTGGGTCGGACGGGGTCAATAGAATGCTCTTCGAGGTATCTACTTTATCGGGGGCAAATGTTGACCGCATTTCTTTGTATCGGGAAGGTGCCACACATGATGTGCAATTAAGATACCGAGAAGCAAGTACCAACAATGTTGTCGCGTCTGCTGTATTTGACACTACTACGGGTGAGGATACTTGGCATCTTCTCGTTGGTACGTGGGATGCCGATGATAATATAGACCTTTTCATTGATGGCTCTGAGGATGATGCGGGGACAGAGACAAGAGACGGCAACTGTACTCTCGCCAACCTTGACAGTCTGATAATTGGCGCGGCACGTGTGTTATTAACTCAGGTATGGAAGGGCGAATTATCAGATGCCATGATATTTAATGATGAACTGACATCAGCCGAGATAGCTGCTTTATACGCATTAGGAATGAACCCTGCCGCGATTACCGCGGGTGCGGGAAGTGCCAAGCTAATCGGCTGGTGGCCTCTTACGGCAGATGCAACAGACTCGGTAGGAACCTCCCACGGAACCTTTGTCGGCAATGCTTATATTAACAGCACCTTGGTAATAGGTCTTAATACGAATGACCCGTTGTTGGTCAACGGAGCATTTACTGTTGTGGGTGCGGGGAATGTAACGGGTAATTTTCGTGTCGCTGGTGAAATTTTAACAACGAAAGTAGTCGGTCAGGGCGATTTGTGGTTAGAGTCCTCTGATAAAGGTGCTTCAACTAATTTTGTTAAGTCTGAAACGATAAACGACCACACCACTGCCTCTGCTGCGAACATATCTATAAACAACGATGTTATTGAAAAATCAACGTCTGCGAAGCGGGATGGTTTGTGGAAAAAACACGTTGCATTGTTAGAACCAGATTCGAGTAAGTTTATGCAGTTAAGGCCTTCTATATTCAAATCTCGGCACAAGAACGATGACCAGGATAAACTCAGGTTTGGGCTGTATGCAGAGGAAGTGGGAGATGTTTATCCTGGCGTAGCTGTTTGGGAAGAACGGGATTTTCTGGTTGAGCCTGTGTCTGATGGCGACCCTCCTACTGTTATTACTGAGCGTATCATAGTCAACTATGATACAAGAGAGCTTATTGCTTTAATGGTCGCAGAAATACAGGCTCAGGAAAAACGAATTGAAATACTAGAAAAAAGAGTCTAAAGGAGAGAGTACAGTGTCGGAACAAAACCCAATCGAGAAAATGACAAGTGAAGAACTGGCCTTGTTACTTGGTGAGCAGTATAAAATGGTAATGCAGTGCCAGAACAACATCGCCGCGATAAACAACATTCTTCAACAACGAAGACAACAAGCGCTACAGTTAGAAAAGGATAAGACGAATGGAAACGCAGGAAATCGAAAGATTAGCCGAACTAATATCGATAAAAACCTCTGAGAAATATTTGAAAATCACTAAAGAATTTATTGATAATCAGATTATGCTTCACTCGGCACAATGCGAAGCTAAAAAATTTACGTCTGTCAAAAACTTTGTATCAGGCATAATCGGCGGAATTGTTGTTGGTTTTGTTATTTGGATTATAAAACGTAATTGAATAACATGTTTCCTTCTTTTTGCAAAGCCGTGTTAGTTGAATGGTTCAGCTTCACGGCTTTTTTGTTACACATTATTCCATCGGCCAAACGTCCCACTCCAACAATAATGGGCCAATTCCTATCGTAAGATTCCAACGCCTTTTTATAGATAAATCTTCCTTTTTATGGCCGAGCAACAGGCAAAACCCCAATGCCCACCTTCGCCATCCCCAAGATATTTTCATTACAGATATTTTCATTACGGTTTCCTCGTTACCAAATCATACAAATCCTGCGGAGAGCACTTTTCCCCGCTCCATCGCGGCAAAGCACCGATCCATCTAAAGCCCATTTTTCTACGAAAAGTCTCGGAACAATAATCTTTGCGGGGGTCTTGTTTTATAAGCCCGAAAGTAGGCCATGCAAGCAAGCCCGCCCAATCATACTCAATTCGGCCATCATCCAGTTCACATAGCAGAAACAAACGCTCGACTTGGTATGGCTTGAATGCAACAGGGACTATATCCCATTTATCAGGATTGCCCGATATTACCTCAGAGACGAAACCTCTGGCTGTGGAATGAAAACTTAGAGTTTCTTCCACATAATATTCATAGATAAATCGACCAGCTACATGGCAATACTTGCTTTTAGTCCACCAGCCGATTAGATGAGAAATGGGATTCTTCTTGCCTTCGATTTTTCGGAATAATAATTCAAATCTCATGGCGTTTTCTTCTTTCCATATTTGCCGCCCATAAAAGCATTGGTGAGAAGTGAGGCCAATGCTATCCACGTTACAGGGTCTTTTTCTCTGCCCTTCAAACTTTCAATAGCAGCCACAGTTTCGGGCTTGATTACCGGCAAGGCCACACCATCTATCTCGCCTTCGATAAGCGCGGTTGTGGCGTTCAGTTCGTTCACCGCTGCTATGAAATTTTCCTGGGCTTCATCGCTCATAATCTTCATCGCGGCAACGCCGCTGCCGAAACCAACCCCGTACTCTGCGCCACACCCGCCCAGAATAACTGCGGACACAATTAAACAAATTATCATTAAAACCTTTTTCATTGCGTTTTTCCTTCTAAATAAAGTTATTGTTATTATTGCTGCCCGCCCCTGTGCGGGCTGGATTTGAAACATTGCTATCTTGTTTCGCTTTCAGATGTCTGTTTTTCTGGCCATTCTGACCTTTCTGTCGTGTGGTATCGACACCTGCAACAACAGCACTAAATTTCGGCTTTCACCGCCGCTGGCATAAATGGAGGGGGAAACTATGAAAAAATATATTATTATTCTGTTTCCTTGTCGTCCTTCACTTTGACCAACTCATCCCGCGGCGTAATAGAAACTGTTACGCCGTTATACGTAAATTTGATGACGCCTCCTTCGATCGGTTGTAATTTTGCTTCTTTTACAAGCTCAATAATCCGATGCTTGTATTTGACTTCATCGGCCAAAGCCGCTTGACGTACAGCCGAAGCCTTTTTGTAAAGCCGAGCCGCCGCCACAATAGGCTTGGCGTTTTCGGGTGCAACATCAATCAAATCAAGCTGTTCATCACTTTCTACCTTCGTTTCCCTCTTCGATGCTTTTTTCTTTGCCATTAAAATACTCCTTTTGGTTTTATTGAAACTATTTTTTTGTAAGTCTACAATATTCTGCTATCAAAAGCGCATCAGCAACGGCGTGAGTTATTTTCAAATAAGGCCATAACCGCTGCGCTTTTGCCTTTGTGATATTTTTGTCGCCTTTGGTCTGGCAACTTAAAGCCTTTTGCCATTTTTGCGGAGACACGTAATCCCACGGGATTCGATGGGCTGTCAACATTCCGCGAAGATACCCAAAAGATACACCAAACTTGAAACTACTGGCAACGCCCTGCTTCGGCATAGAATGAACTTTTTCAAGCAAAGCAAAAATGCTGTTTTCGTCCATTACACCTTTGAGGTCAGTCAAGAAATCGAACATTTCTGATATATCGGCGTCTGTTTGGTTTTTGAACTTAAATGCTTTAACACAGTTTCCGGCTTCATTAAGAATTCCTATGCCGCCGCTTTGTCCGGGGTCAATGCCGATGTAGTATGATTCCATACTTTCCTTTACATATACCAACCCACCGGGCTGTGTTTTGACTTTGCCTTTAACACCATTAGTCGTGAGAGCCATCATCCTTGCTCCGAATCTTCTATTTGAAAGCTCTCAATCATTCTACACATGACTGCTTTGAAGTCTTTTCGTGAGCATATTTCGATGCAGTCATTTTTGCCTGCCTCCACCCCATCATCAATAAACATGGCAACTTCTCCAGTACAGATTATCTCAGCAGAAATTTCCAGTCCTATGTTTTCAATCGCCGTGGCTTTGTCAAATATGTTTTTGTCCGCCTTGAAGCATTGCCATCTTTTCTTACCTTCTTTGTGATGCAAAAAATTAACCAAATAAGGCGAAACCTCAAATTTCGAGTCAACACATTTGCTACATGGTGCGTTTATATGACAACTACAACTATAATCGTTGCCTGCGATAGAGCAGCCATAACAATATTCGTCATCGCCCTCATGCTGGCAGAAATCGCAATCTATTTCGTGTGCCCCTCGACGGTTCATTGCAGCCTCCAAAGCGGCAATCATATCATCGCCAGTAAGTAAAACGCTACCATTTCCAAATTCTTTCCTACTCATTCTTTGGCCTCTTTGTGCCTATCTTCCACATCCCAATTAAGACAATGCGGGCACTGGAACAAGCCTTTTGATTCCTTTGCTTTATCGCATTCATGGTCGCAGTCGGGACAGAAAAAGCGGACCTCCTGCATAACTTCCTGTGTTTGAGCAGGCTCAGGTTCCGGCTCAGGCTTCTTTTTCTTCTTAGTTTTGACATTTCCTTTACTTTTGGGTTCGACTTTGGTGGTATCTTCAACAACTTTTGATTCCACCGGCTTGCTGAGTTTTTCTTCCAGAGAAGAAATTGGTCTTTTCCGTTCAGGTTCGTCAATATCCCGCAATTCCTCAACAGTAGGAAAGCCGAACGTAACTTCCGGGCAATAAGCCCTCGCCAAAAATACCGCCGATCTGTATCGAAACATTTGTGCGGGGATAGTGAGCCATTTTGAACCTTCTTTCTTGCTCCATCCTTCCGCTTCAACCATTTTCCATGTAATAGTTGCCTTACAAACGTTGCCTGTTATTTTATGGATGGCAAAGGCGGTGCATCGTTTCGGGTTTTCTTCATCGTCAAATTTCCACTCGATGGGACCGGTGAAGGGGCCGCGGGTATTCACCAGCGCAATAACCAGCTTGCCTTCCATCCCCGGCCTGCCATGCACAATATAGGTGTTCTGCATCAGCATTAAAGGTTCCAGGTTTAATCGCATTGCCATCTGACAGGTCAGCATACAGTTTTCGGGCTTCCCCTTGTAGTGAGACGGGACTAAATCGCTCTTGGCAAAACAATTTGCAACCCGCCATAAATGCTCGAAGCGGGCCGTATCCATCAAAAAAGAAAACGAACTGTCATCGACCGAAATGAGTTTGTCTGCGTCTCTTTTTTGAATTTGAGTTTCTTCTTCAGACATAATATTCCTTTCTTAAAGTTATTATTGCTAAGTTGTTAGCTTGGAAAGTTTTTTGATATTTGAATGTGTCTATCTTTGGGAGCCATTTCTAAGCCTTTTTCCCAACCGTTTCTTATAAACACGCTGGCGATATATTTTGCCGCACCAGCTTGCGCTCCACTAAGCCCTAATTTCTTGATAGTGGGGTCGGCCCACATATATTCGTCCATTTCCTTGTTGAGTGGCTCAGGGTCTTCGTTTACTTCAGCCCAATTAATTTCTTTGTCTTTGAAACCTCTGATAAGTTCCATGCCTGCTATTTGCAGGGCTTGTTCATGGCCAGGCCCCAGCCCTCCCATTTCTACGGTAAATAAAGACTCGCCTTTGTCCCATCTTTCAATAGCTTCGTCGAGTGTTTGTGGGTGTAAGCTAATTTCTGGCCCCGAGCCTGCTATTTTATCACCTATTTGCTCATTCATTTTTCACGTTCCTTTCTTAAAGTTCATAAGGGCTGTATCCAGCCTTTTCCAGCGCGTGTAAGGGCATTTCAAGTATTTCTATTTCGTCTGAGTGCATAGGCCATTGGCCGCTATCCAGGCACTCTTTGTAAATACTCAAGGCTTTATGCGCGGCTTTTTTGCCGGTTTCGAGACTTTTATCTCCGATTTCATAAGCGGCATGAACATATGGCTGTTCTTTTTCGATAGCGAATATCGCCATAATAGGTTCATAACCTGTCAATGCTTCGTAGCCAATCGAATAAAAACCAAGCTGCTGATAATATTGAAAACGATATATCGCCCAGCCAAAACCGGACGGACTACAATCGGCTGCGCTTTTCAAGTCTGTTATCATCGGAATAGATTCGTTGAGATAATCCAGTCTTGCCTTGCATGTTAATCCTGTTTTTTTATCTTCCCATACAATGCAAACCTGAGATTTGCCATCCCGAATCAATCGAATAGCTCTCGATTCGGACACAAGCGAGTATATTTCTTGTATCTTTGCATAATCATCTGTGGTAATGATCTCCTGTCCGGGTTTCAATTTTGCTTCAAACTCAGCCTTGATCGCTTTGCCTTCTTTTGTTCGGCCATCAGCTTTAGGCATAACCAAATATATTTCCAGGAAACGCAGTGGCTCAAGGATATACGCATCTAATGCGCGCCCGAATTTCAACGCAGGGGTATCAGGCCGTCCGTTCAGCAAATAATGTTTGCAGTGCGCCGGGCACTTCGTAGGGTCTGTTAGGAATTTCAAGGCGGAATTATTGATTGCATCCCACTCCTGATAATCAGAAAAGAGAACGCCTTCGTAGATTCCGGGCTTAATCTGTACCGGCTTTGCCTCTTCTTTTTGTTTTTCAGTTATTGGCATTCTATTCCTCGCTTTTGTGGCTTTGTCCTTGTTCGGGGTCCTGTGTCTGTCTGTAAGACCAATCTATCAACTCCTTGATAGGGAGTTTTAGAGGAGCTTTCCCCGTAATCATTATAAAATCAGCCAGTAGCTCGTCAAAGTATCTGTGCAAAAGAATATGTTTTTCTTTGTGCTTTTTGTCATTCATTCGCGCCATTTGATTATCTCCCGGCCGCAAGAATGTTTTCAGAATAAAACTCGATTCCAGGCACTTCAAGCGAGCCTTTTGTTGACCTTGCCACTTCGCCCAACAGTTTCTCATTTGGCAGCATATATTCTTTCGGAAGCTGGCTCAGGTCGGTTATTCTAAATTTCCAAATTGTTTTAGTGGCAATACCAGCAACCTTTTCAACCTTACTTTGAACAACAGGAACAACGGCAGCGGTTTGCGCCGCCTTTGCCTTTAATTCTTCGGCCCTTGCTTGAGCGGCCTCTTTCGCCTTCTCTGTTTTGAACCGATTGGCCTTTTCTTCTTCCTCGCGCGCACGCCTTTGAAGTTCTTCGGCCTCTTTTTGCTGTGCCTTACGAATCTTGTCCTCCTCGGCGCGGCGGATGCTTTCTTGTTCTTCCTGCCATTTTAATATCGCCGACTTAATAGATGCTTCGGCCATTGCTAAAAAGGCTAAAGGTTTTTTAAAAAACTCCATAATCCGCTTTTTGCTTTCATCCAAAGGTTTTGTCAGACTTTTTCGGAGTTCATCGAGTTCTTTTGTTTTTGATTTAATGGCTTTGAGTTGGTCCGCCGCTCCACCGTAACCTTCTGCGGTAACGATTTTGAATCCCTGGAATTCCTCTGCCAATGATTCTGTTTCGGCTGCTTTTTGTTCTACACTTTGCGGTATAAGCTCATTCATACATATTCCCTTTCTTTGAAAAATAGCTGGCCTAAGCAAATCGTTTGCTTGCTAAACATAGTTTCATATTTCCTTGCGTCCCTTCGGTAAGGCCAGCCGACCTGATTCATTTCATAAAAACCTCTTGTCATGGATTAATGGCCAATTCCATTGCCTGCATTAACGCGCGATATTCCGGCGTAGTTCTTAATATCGTACAGACCGTATCTCTGTGCGTTTCGCATTCAGAATGATGTTCAATAAACAGCCGGTATGTTTCGGCATAAATTCCTTTGAGTTTTACTTGCAGATTGATATTTTTCGCGTCCATGTTTTAACTCCTTAATGATTTTCTCCTGAATTTCAAAACAGCACTATACAAAATACGCAATGAAAAAGCAAGAGAAAAACAAGAAATAATAATATATTTCATTAAATCCTTGTTTTTAGGGCTTATTCGGGCTTTTTTCCTTCGTGGCATTCCATGTCTCTACGAGGAAATTCGAGCGATAAAAGGTATGCTGCCATGCTGTCCCATGTTTTCATTTTCACCTTACTGGTCAAAAGCCTTTCATTCTTGAATAGTTTGGGATATGCCTCTTTGGCTTTTTTCCAAAAAATGTCTTGTTTTTGTTTCGGCAAAGTCGCCAATCGCTTGAGGATTTCGTCTCTTGCAGTTTTCCATGTGAGACTGAACCGCCAACTGTTGGCGTAAATGCGATTCTCGGTTTGTGTCTGGTTGAATGCAAGGTCTAAGGCCGCTTGTGGTTTTAGCACCGTCAACCATTCGTGGGATACGGTCAAGCGATGCTTAAAGCCTTCGATGTCTTGTTCTACGATAAAAGAAGTTAGACCATCTCTGCGAATAACTTTTACGGGCACAATCGCATTAGGATCGCCCGAATAACCATCATTTTGTAAAACCAAGTACAACATTTGACCGCGTTTGATTTTCTTGTAATCCATAACTTCATACCTCACTTTCTGCCCTTGGGCGGTTAAGATATATGTTCGTAATCGTCGCACAGATTTAACAGGGCATTGACGAAATTCCAGTAATCTATTTCGTGAGCGCCTAAATCCTCATCGACGTAGTAATGGTCGTCCGCAAGTTTCTTGGATTTAGCTTGGGTTGACGATAATAATCGCTTGACGCGGGTTTTGTATGTTTCGACCTTCATTTTCATTCCTCACTTTCATTAAAGTTTTAGCTAAGATTTATGGTAGCTGTGCGTAGCACCAAACCACGTCTTTTTATCACTTATAGGGAGCGATGACATTACTTTTTCCCTTTTGGTTTTGGGGATAGCCACATGAATTCGTGGACCGCCGGTTGACGGACCCCACACAAGATTTTTCTTGCTAACTCCCAACGCAAATATTTCGTCCGCTCTATTTCTTGCGGATTCATCGTTTACATAACCAATGTCGATTATCATCACATCCTTTTTTTTGTCCATTTCTACGTCCATCCAATCAACCATCTTCAAACCTCACTTTCATAAAAAACTTCGCTAAGCCTCACTAAAACCTATTTTTTCAGCATCGCCCCGGACTCTACCGCCTGAAGCATAGCCCGCATATTGTTTCGATACGTTTGTGCCAAGCGGACATAATCTTTCATCTCCTGCCCGTTAAGCCCCTCTTTTGTCGCTATTTCCCTGCAACGCTTTGCAAAAGGCTTTGCCAAGTCGCGCCGTGCCAAGTCGATCCTAACGCAACGTGAAAGCAACGGTGCGGTATCCTCAGAACCGTCAAATAGTAGTTCCTGTCCTTCAATGGTTGTCGTGAATATAAAACAAACGTGAGATGGTAATCGTTCCAGCATTACTAATAATTGACGAATTGCCCGCTTACTCAGGCCGTGCGCTTCATTGATAATCACACACTTGCCGCCGCGCCCCCAAGCCAAAGTATAGAGAGTGTTCTCAAGCTCGGCCAGTTTCCCCGATGTCGCTTGACCTGCGTCAATTTCGTCAATATATATATCCTCAGCTACAAGTGAAGCGATAATACGAGCAAGTGTGGTTTTGCCGGTGCCGCTCTGTCCAGAAATCCAGAAGGCACGGCCAGTCAAGCCGCGTTTGCCGATTGTCTGGATCTTCTGGATCGCTTTATCCTGCCCGACTACTTCGTCAAATGTTTTCGGGCGGTATTGTTCGAATAGTGTTTTCATGGTCTCCCCTTCAATTAGCCGCGGCAATGTTTTCTTTTAGTTGCTCAACGGTATCGAGCATGTGTATATTTCGGGATTCTGGCTTCGACTGTGTAGTGTGTGCCGAAGTTGTACGAGAATACTTTTGCTTATGCCCGTACCATTGATTCTTAATCTTAGCCCAAATCGGCCAATAGCCATAAGAGTACACGACATACAAAGTATCGGACACTCTCACGCCTGACAAGTTGTTACCTTGAAACGGTTGACATTTGTTTACAAACTGTTTACATTCGCTGTTGATTGTTTTCATAGTCTCCCCTTCATTAAAGTTTTAGTTTAACACAACGCCAAATAAGCAAACAACGTAATAGCCAGAATAGGCCACCACTCACTACCGATTAGACTTATTAGTAAATACTTCATGTGCAAAATCCCTTCGAATAGTAGTAATTCATAAGAGCCTTCAAGCTCCTATACTCTTGACTGTCATACGAGCCGCCGCAAGCATGCAGCCTGCGCTTTACATCGGCATACTTAGTTTGGTATTGCTTCTTAGTCATAATGTTTTATCCTCGAAAAGGTGATTGCATTCGTAAAGCCCAATACAATCATTGCAAGTTCATGTTTGGGCGTAGTGAGTTCACACCAAACAAACACCCAACTAATAATCCAAGCCCAAAACAGAATAATCAAATATAGTTTACTCATTTTTCAGCCCCTTAATAAAACCACTTAACCGAGCACCGAATTAACGGCGCAAGGTTGAACAGTCTCAG
>Ga0210003_1000282_pt1 | contig 45396 bp, 36 predicted proteins | sample LantaG_FD_182804 | JGI IMG/M metagenome (GOLD analysis project Ga0210003, IMG submission 182804) | Deep subsurface microbial communities from Baltic Sea to uncover new lineages of life (NeLLi) - Landsort_02402 metaG (SPAdes) (version 2) | ecosystem: Environmental > Aquatic > Marine > Oceanic >...
CTCTCTCTCTTTTTCTCTCTCTCTCTCTTTCACCCACCAACAACAACAGGTCACCTGGTTCGTCAACTCGGTCTGCCACGTATGGGGCTCCCAGACCTACGACGCGGGGGACCTCTCGCGCAACAACTGGTGGGTCGGCATCCTCGCTTTCGGGGAAGGCTGGCACAACAACCACCACGCGTTCGAGTTCTCGGCCAGGCACGGGCTTGAAAGATTGCAGTTCGACATGACGTGGATGGTTATCCGGGCGCTGGAGGTGGTGGGGCTGGCGACCAACGTGAAGCTGCCGTCGGAGAGGCAGAAGGCGAGGCTGCTGATCAAGAGGAATGATGGCGGAGGCGCGGCGGCGCCTGCTGCTGCTGCCTAGACTAGAGAAGAGTTGAATGAAAACAACTCCCCTTCTTCTGTGTGTTCTGTTTCACCTCCTCTCCCTCTTGCCGTCCCGTCTTCTTCTTCTCCCCCCATTCGGAGGAGTTGAACAGGCGGAAGCCTGCCATTTTTACCAACAAGCCCACATTCATCTGTCCTCCCCCCCCCAGCGCTCTCTTGAAAGAGAGAAATGACGCCGTCCCAAAACAAAAAAAACCTAAAAAAAAAAAGAAAAAAAACAAAAATTATTTTTTTTCAGATACGATTCTTTTTCCGATCAAATTCAACCATTCTTTTTTGGATTTCGCCTGCGGGACGACAATGATGACACAGAGAGCGAGAGAGAGCGAGAAAGAGAGAATAGTTTATATTTTGAGCGAAACAGCGAACGAGCGAGTGGGGAGACGGGGGGGGGAAAAGAGCCGCAGCGTCGAAAAAATAACATCAACGCTTCGCGTGCCCCTTTTTTCTCTTACCCTTTTTCTCCACGAAAAAGCAAACAGCGAGTCCCCCATTACCATTTCCCCCTTTCATTGATTCCGTGTGTAACGAGCGAGTGAGAGAAACAAACAAAGGAACAATCACATAGATGGAGGGGAGAGAAGGAGAAAGAGAGAAGGAGAGGAAGAGAGAAGCGGAAAGGTCGACCCATGCGCTCTCTTCTTTCCCTCTTCTTCCTCTCTTCTTCCCTCCACGCCAATTCTGAAATGATAAATACCGGGCGGTCGCTGTTCAAGTCACACACAGAGATATAGATGCAGGGAATATGAAGCTGAACAAAAAACAAAGAAAAAACCAGAACATAAAAACAAAAGGCTGCTTCTTTCTTCTCCTCCTCTCTTTTTTCACTCACGGTCAAACCACCACCACCCTCCTCCGCCTCCGCCCCGCCTCCTCTTCTTCCTCGCCTCCCTCCCGGACCTCGCCAGCCACTTCCCCGGGTCCAGCTCCAGCACGACCTTTTCCTCCGGGTCCGCCTTGGACAGCCAGTCGGCCTCGGTGCGGGCCTCGGTCGTCAGCTCCCTGGCGCGGAAGTGCCTGGGCTTGCTCTCGTCGGCCTCGGCGGCGGCCGCGGCGGCCGCGGCGACCCTCGAGCTGGTCTTGCGCTTCTCCTTCTCCGCCGAGGCGCCTCCTCCTCCTCCTCCGCTCCCGGGACGCAGGGGCTGCAGGATCTGGTAGACCCGCGGGGCCTCGCTGGCGTCTGCCGAGAGGACACGGATCCGATCCCCGGGGCTCGGGAAGGAAAACTTCTCCGTGGGCTGCTCGTGCTCCGGCTGCTTGCGCTTGCGCTTTTTGTCGTCTTTCGGCAAAGGCTGCCTCTTTCGGAGCGGCGAGGAGTTTTCCTCGTCCTCGCCTTCGCCGTCGTCGTCGTCATTTCCCTCGCCATAATCAGAGGGAAGGAGCAGGCCCAGCTTGCTCTCGCAGCAGAATGTGTTGATGGTCCCGGAGGAGAGGAGGTCGTTGTCGTTGTTTGTCGCGTTTGCAGCGGCGGCGGCTGCGGCGGCAGCGGCGGCGGTCGCGAGCGGCGGGGGCAGCCGCGCGCCGTAAAACGCTGCCGAGGAGGGTCTCGCCTGAGGAGGAAGAGGAAGAGCAGGAGCAGCAGCAGCAGCAGGAGCAGGAGGAACAGCTGCCTGGGGCCTGCCGGAGAAGCCCAGGGCGGCGGGGGGCACGGGGAGCAGGTGCCGCGGGTAGTTGCTCTCAGGCGAGGAGTCCCCGTCGACGACGGCAGCGGCCTTGGCGGCGGCCGCGGCAAAGTTCGGCCGGACTTTCGCGACCTTCGGCGGGCGAGCGGGGAGGGGCTCCTGCTGCTGCTGCGGTGGAACAGTCTCCTTCTGCTTCTGCTGCGCCCACGAGTCGTCGCGGCCGGTGGGGGCGAGGGCGAGAGGAGGAGGAGGAGCGACGGCGGCAGCCTCTGCTGCGGCTCGGCGGCGAGCGAGAGCTTCCGCCGCCGTCGCCGCCGCCGCCGTTGCAGTGGCAGCAGCAGCCGCTCCGCCTCCGCCGCCGTTCCCGCCCTCTTGCGCGTCGTTGAGCATCGCGTCGAGCGCGTCGAGCCCCGTCGAGGAGGGGACTTTCCTCACCAGGGCCCGAGCGGCGGGAGCGGCAGCAGCAGCAGCGGGCAGCCTCGTCGCGATTCCAGCTCCTCCTCCTCTCTTCACCCCCTTCTTGCTCTTGCCCGCCGCTCCTCGCTTGCCCTCGCTTCCCGCCGCATCAACGGCCGGTTCCTGCGTCTGCTGCTGCTGCTGCTGCGTCAGCCAGGCCGCCCCCACGGGGGCCTGAGAGAACAGGTTGAACTCGTCGCGGCCCTGCTGCAGCTTGCGCTTGCCGCCGCCGGCTCTCCCACCTCGACCCCTCCTCGCGGCCTCGTCGGCCTCCGAGTCGCTCGTCGCGGCGTCCGAGGACGAGGAGGGCATCTCGCTGCTCTCTGCGCCGTCCTCTTCCCTCTCGTCGTCGCCGTCGTGGAGCAGGGACTCGCCGCTGTGCTCTATCGGGTGGGCGCCTTGCTCGGAGGCCGCGACGCGAGGGGTCGCGCGGGAGGAAACCTTCTTGCCCTTCCTCTCCCTCTCCCTCTCGCGCGCGGCGGCGGCAGCGGCGGCGAGAGCCGCGGCCTCTGCCTCTGCCGCCGTCGTCGCGGCGACGGCAGCGACCGCGGCAGCCATCACAGCGCCTCCGGCACCGGCGCTGCCAAAGTCCAGGTGCTTGGGGCGGAGAGCAGGGTTACCAGCAGCAGGAGCAGCAGCGTTTGCAGCAGCAGCGGCTTTCTCGTCGTCGAGCGGAGAAATGGCGTCGTCGTCGTCGCCGCCACCTCCCGCGTCATCCTCCTCATGCTCGTCGTCGTCGTCGTCGTCGGTCTCTCCCACGCCGCGCGGGGGCGTCGGCTTCCTCTTCGACTCCGGGGTGACCTTGACGCGGTTGGCCAAGGCCTGCCTACTCGAGAGGGAGGGAGAGCGGGCCACGACGACGACGGCGGCGGTCTGCGCTGCCTTTGGGGCGGCGGCAGCTCTGCCGTTGCCGTTGCCGTTGTCATTGCTGTTGGCAACGCGCTCCTTCCTTCCCGCTCCGCCACCGCCGTTGCCAGCAGCAGCGGCCAGCGCCGCGTTCACCGCGGCGGCGTTCCTTCCCTTGACAGCCGCCGCGGCGTTGTAAGCGGCGACCTGCGCCGCGGCGCCGCCCAGGCGGGAGCGGTTCAAGGGTTGCTGCTGCTGCTTGTTCCCCGTGCCGCTTCCGCCGCCGCCCCCGGCGCTCCCGCTCCCGTTGCCGCCGACCGAGGGCCGGCCCGCGACGATCCTGATGTTGCGCGACAGGGAGACGCGCCTGGCCTGCGCCCTGATGGCGCCGGCGGCGGTGCCCAGCTGCCCGCGACGGGCGCGGTTGGAGGCCGCGGCGTTGGCGGCGTTGTTGCGGGCAGCGGCGGCGGCGGCGGCGGCGGCGGAAGCAGAGCCTCCGTGCGAGGAGCCGCCGCCGCCGCCATTCCGGTTGCCGGAGCGGCCGGCGCCAGAGGTGCAAGACTGGCCCGAGAGCGACGACGCGGCGGGGCGGGTGGAGTCCTTGACCCCTCCCCTATTGCCCAGGAGGGGGTGGACAGGGGCAGAAGAAGGATTAGCATTGACAGCGTTGGCGTTGGCAGCGTTTCCTTTCTCACCACCTCCTCCTCCGCCCTCTTCTTCTTCGCCGCCGAGCGTCTCCCCGAGCCCCTCGTCCACCGCCCCGCCGTCGTCCTCCTCGCCGCACGCGTCCGCCAGCGCCGTCACCGCCTCGGGCAGGCTCACCCTAAACCTGGGACGCAGCACCCTCGAGAAGAACGCGCGGTCGTCGTCGCCGTCGAAGAAGTAGAGGTCAGGCATCAGCAGGTGGAACAGCGCTGCGGCGTCGCGCGCCGTCGCGCGGGCCAGCGCCGAGGGACGCGGCGCGCGAGCTCCGACCTCGAGCCTGAGCAGCAGCGCCAAGGCGGCGTCGGCGCGCCTGCGCGGGGCTGCCGCGTCGGAGGGGCCGTGGGCCCTGCGCACGTCGCTGGACGAGCGGCAGACGACGGCGGCTAGGGCCGCGGCGACGACGTCGGGGCCCGCGGCGAGCGCTGCGTCGCCCGAGGCCGGCGGCGGCAGCGCGCCCGCGACGCCCCCGACGCCACCCAGCGCCGCCGCGCCTCCTGCCAGGGAAGCCCTGGCGTCGGCCTGCTGCTGCATCTGGTTCTGCTGCTGCGGGTGAGCCAGCTGCTGCTGAGCCTGCTGCTGCGCCTGGGCGGCGGCCAGGGCGGCGGCGGCGGCGGGCCCGCGCATGCCGGCGACGGCGGCCGAGGTCGCGGCGAGCACCGCGCGGCGCGAGCAGCGGGACAGCGCGGCGGCGGCCTCGCCGACGATGGCCGCCGCGGTGGTCGCCGCCTCGTCCAGCGACAGTTTTTTCCCGGGGGCGGTCCACCCGTCGACGGCCGCCGCCCGGGAGACCGCGGCCGCGAGCAGGGCGGAGGCGGCGTCGGCCTCGCTGTCGTTGAGGCGGGGGCGTTGCGGGACTGCGGGAGGGAGAGGAAGAGGGTGAGCTGCTGCTGCTGCTGCTGCTCCTGCTCCTGCTGCTGCTTCGGCTTCCTCGGCAGCAGCACCAGCAGCAGCAGTCTCGACCTCGACATCCGCCGCCGGCTCGCCCTGCTTCTTCTTTTCGGCACCTCCAGCGGCGGCCGCGGAAGCCCTCTTCGTCGTCCTCCTGCTTGCCGGGGGGGGCGGGACCGGGACGCGCTTGGCGCGGGCGGCGGCGGCGACTGCCTCCGCGGCCGCGGTCAACGCGGCTCGTCGGCCTCCGCCTCCCGCGCCCGCTGCCGCCGCTGCAGCAGCAGCAGCAGCAGCAGCAGCAGCAGCAGCAGCTCCTTCTCGTGTCGCAGTGTCTCCTCTGCCAGCAGCAATGGCGAGAAGAGAGCGGGAGGGAGGCGGCTCGGAGCCTCCTCTTTTCCTCCTTCTCGCCGCCGAGCCCGAAGCGGCGGCCGCAGCTGCTGCGAGCGCCTCTCGCAGCACAGAGGTGAGGAAACCGGCCAGAGGAGCAGGAGCAGGCGTCGAAGCGGGGCCCGGAGCAGCGGAGACGGGAGCAGCGCCAGCAGGGGCAAGAGAGGCAGAAGGGGGGCGGTTGCCCCACGCGGGGCCTCCCTCGGCGTCGGCCTCCTCGTCGTCGTCGCCTGTGCCCTTTTTACCTCCTCCTCCTCCTCCGAGGGCGCGCAGCATCCTCCGACCTCCCTCCGAGGCAGCAGCGGCGGCGGAGACGTCGTCGTCGTCGGCATCTTCTTCGTTATCTTCGTCTTCGTCGTCGAATTCATCGAAGAGGGGCGCTGCTCCACCTCCTCCTCCCCTCCGGCCGCCGCCCCTCGCCCTCGCCCTCGTCGCGGCGGCCAGGGCGGCGCCGGCGCCGCGGGGAGGGCCGAGAAGCCTCCGCACCCCAGCGTCCAGCGCGCGGTCGTCGGCCGCCTTCGAGAGAACGCGAACGTCGAACGCGGCCCCGCGCTCGGTCTCTTTGAGGGCGGCGTCGAGCGCCGCGAGGTGAGGAGCAGGGGAGGAAAAAGAAGATTTCGCCGTGGCTGCCGCCGCTGCCGCTTTTCCGCCTCCGTCCAGCATCGACGAGCAGTCGAGCCACACGACGCGGCAGTGCGGGGGCACGGAGCCCGTGAGCTCGGCCGCGACCCTCCTGGCCTCGGCGGCGAGGGCTTCCGGAGAGGTCGAGGAAGAAGAGGACGACGGGAGAGGCAGCGGCGCGAGGACGACGGCGACCGAGTGAGGGGCGATGGCCGCGCGCGAGCCGAGCTGCTGCTGCTGATGCTGCTCATGCTCACGCTCGATCGCTTCCTTTTGCTGCTGGTCGGTGCTCTTGTTCCTTTTCTCGTCCTTGACGACGGCCAGCGATCGAGGCGTGGGTCTCTGTCGCCTGGCGAGCATGGCGATGGACGTGGAAAGAGCCGCGGCGACGGAGGCGAAGGATGGAGGAGACGAAGGCGTCGTCGATTGGTCGTAGCCGGCCTTGTTGCCTTCTTTCTTCGCGGCAGCGTCGGCGCTCAGCGCGGCGAGCTCGGCAAACGCCGCGAACGACGACCCTGAGACCCTTCCCGCCACGCCGCAGCTCGGTCGACGCTTCTTTGGGTCGGCTGAATGGAGCGTGAATTGAGGTGGAGAACAAGGAGAGAGAGGGGAGAAAAGGGGGGCTGAGAAGGAGAGGAAGAGAGAAGCTCGAATTCAAAAAAGAGCAAACGTCGGGGCTCTGGCTGTCGCAGATAGATGGAAGACAAGATGGAGGAAGAATGCGCCTTTTTCGTCCCTTTCTCCGACGCCAATTCCCGTCAACGCACCTGATGCGGTCCTCCACGCTTCGGCCACCGCGCGTCCAGAGGTCGAAGGGAGCGACGAGGCCGCAGCAGAGGAGGACGCGCGCCTCTGCTTCTCGGCGTCGTCGTCGTCGGCATCGTTCGTGGCGCCGTTTGCCTTTTTCGACGTCGTCGACGCCAAATCCGAATCCGGAAGCAGGTCGTACGCCCACTCGGCGCTGCCTCCGCCCAGGTCCCTGCCTCGGGAGGCGACGCCTCGCAGCAATCGCGCCACGGTGAGCAGCAGGTCCTCTCCTCCGTGCGCGATGACCGCGGGGGAGGCGAGCAGCAGCAGCGCCGCTCGACGGGCCGCGGACGACGACGACGACGAAGGAGCTCCTCCCGCCGCTGCCGACGAACGGAGGTTGGTGTTCTTCGCCAGAGCTCCGTGTGCGTTGTTGTTCGCCCCTGTAGCCGGCAGGGCGCGCAGGGGCAGCATCGCTGCTGCGCCTGACGCGGCCATGAGCGGGGAGAGAGCAGAAAGCAGAGAAGAGAGAAAGAGGAAAGCGCTTTCCTCTCTCTCGTTCGCCGCGATCGAAATTGTGATGAAACTTTTTCGTTTCCTCTTTTTCTTCTTTCGACCTCTTCTTCTTCTTCTTCTTCTTCTTCTTCTTCTTCTTCTTCTTCTTCTTCTTCTTCTTCTTCTTCTTCTTCTTCTTCTTCTTCTTCTTCTTCTTCTTCGAAACCTCTTCTCTCTCCGACTCCGAACGCGTATTACGACCACCGCTCCCGATTCCACCACTGAGCGTCATATACAATCTTTGTTTGCTTGTTTTACAATGCAAGTTACTTTTGTTTCATATCAACGCTGCAGAGGGAGAGAGGCAACAGTAGAAGCAGCGCCTCTTCCTTCCTCTTTCCTCTTCTTCTCTTCTTCTTCCTCCTTCCTTCTCGACAGCCTCTCCGAGCGCGTCTCCAGCAGCAGAGGCGCGCCGAAGCACTCCAGCGCGGCCTCCTGGATCGTTAAAAGAGATTTCCTCGCCGAAGCAGCAGCAGAAGAAGAGGAAGAGCTCGAATTCGAGTTCGAAACTTTGAACAGGGCGCGCGCGACCCTCAGCGCGCCCTCTGCGTCCTTCCTTTCCGGGCCGAGAGCCCCGCGGGCCCACTCGGCTGCGACATCGAATGCCGGGGCGGCCGCGTCTCCCTCCTCGGTCGCGGCGGAGGAGAGGACGGCGGCGACGATGGAGAAGCCGCCGAAGTCGAGGTCGGCTTCGGCCTCGGAGTCTTCTTCTTTGTCACTTTCTTCTTCTCCTTCGGCGACGGCGGAGAGAGGGGGAGCCGCCGCAGCAGCAGCAGCAGCAGAATCGACAAGCCTCCGCCGCCTCCTCGCCGCCGAAACCGGAGTCGTCCATCCCCGCTTTCCCCTGTCGGCAGCAGCGGGGCTCGGGGAGGGCGTCGCTGTCCTCGAAGAGGGAGGACGAGCGCGACGACGGAGAGAAGCGGAGGAAGAAGAGCCCTTCTTCTTCTCAGAGGGAGGAGAGAGGAACCCGCTTTTGTCGAGCCGCGCCTGCCGCAGCTGCAGGGGAGCGCTTTCCCTTTTCTCCCCCTTCTTATTCATTCCTCGCTCGCCTTCCTCCCTCATAGCGCGCTCGATCTCCCACCGCAGCGGCAAGGGCAACGCGTCCAGCACCTCGCGGTCGAGCTCCTCGGGGCGAGGCAAAGGAACGATAGCGCTTTTTCGACGACGACGCTTCTTTTTCTCTTTCTTCTTCCTGTCTTTCTTCCTCTTCGGCGCCGCGTTCTCTTCTCCAGCGTCCTTCTTCTTCTCCTCCTTCTTCTTCCTCTTCCTCCTCCTCCTCAACCTCCTCTCCTCCTCCCTGCTTTCGGGAAGACCCGCGAGCAGCTCCCGCTGCAGCCTGAGGGGCAGTGCGTCGAAGACGGAGGCGTCCACCTGGGAGAGGGCGACGACGTCGGAGAGCGCCTCTGAGGCCGAGGAACTGATCTTCTCTTCTCCGTCGCTGTCGCTCTCCTCGCTGTCGCTACTCTCGCTCTCGTCTTCATCATCAGAAGAAGAAGACGAAGAGGAGGAGGACGTGAGATCGGAGTCGGAGTCGGAGTCGGAGTCGAAAGTCCAGCCCTCGCAGGGTGGGGGAACGGAAGAAGGAGGTTGAGGTCGCCTCTGGGGCGTCGTCGTCGGCGGCGGCGGCGTCGGCGTCGTCGTCCTCGTCGTCGTCGCGTTCGCAGTTGCGGCGTTGCTCCTGCTTCGCGTCGTCGTCACCGCGGCGCCGCCTCCAGGAGGGGATAGAGACGCCTCCCCTGGCCTGCGAGGCACCAGCAGAGCGTTCAGGTCTGTCTGCCGCTTCCACCTCTTCTCCGCCGAGCCCAAAACCGGAACAAACGTCGGGGCGGCAGCACCCGAACCCGCCGCCGCCGCCTTTGTCATCATCTTCGCCGCCCCCGCGACCGCGACGAGCTTGCTCGCCACGAGTCCCATCCCTCGGATGTCCTCGGGTTTTGGGTTGAGCGACTGCAGGAGGCCGCGGCCGACGGCGGCGAGGCGGGAGGCGAGGAGAGCGGAAAAGCCGTCGTCGCTGGAAGAGGTCGAGGAAGAAGAAGGCTTTGAAGAAGAAAAAGAGGAAGAAGTGATCGTCATCGCCGTCGTCCTGGAGAAGGCGTCGCAGACCCCGTGGCCCAGGTGCTTTCTGGGAGCCCCGGCCCCGGCCCTCCTGACTTTCAGCTTGATCGTCAGGGCGCCGGGCAGGGCGCCGGCGGCCCTCAGCCTCCCGGAGAGGTCGAGCGAGAGCCTGCGCAGGAAATCGGCGGCGTCGGCGTGGCCTCCCGAGCTTGCTTCACGGAACCTCACCCCCCAGTTGCACTCTGCCCCGACGGAGCGCCTGGGCTGCAAGGGCACGACGGAGCGGGGGTCCCTGCCGTGGGCCGCTTCCCAGAGGGATTGGACCGTGGCGTTGAGGGAGTTGCTGCTGTTGCTGCTGTTTGGATTCCCGCTGTTGTTGTTGCTCGTCGTCGTGAAAACACCGGTGAGCGCCGCGGCCAGGGCCTCTTTGCCCGCAGCCCTGATCTCCGCCACGGTCCTCAGGCCCGCTGCCTCCAGTCTCGACCTCGACGACCACCCCACGCCCGGCAGGGCGTCGCAGGGCAAAGAGAGCAAAAGAGAGTCGGCTTCGGCAAAGGAAGCCAAAACCCTCAGCCCGTCGGGCTTGGCCTGCCTGGTTGCCAGCCGGGCGAGTAAGGGGTTGGGCCCGACGCCGCAGGAAGCTGCGCACCCTCCCGTGGCCTCGAACACGGCCCTGCGCAGAGCAGAAGCCAGCGCACCTGCCTGTTCTGCGTTCAAGCCCGAGGCATCAATTAAGGCTTCGTCCACCGACAGAGGCTGGACTCTGCGGCCGCACCTCAGCAGGACTCTGTACATTTCTTCGGAGGCCCTCTCGTAGCTCGCAAAGTCGTAGGGAACCGCTATGAGAGCAGGGCAGAGCCTCTTCGCGGCCACGACGCCCATCCCTGCCCGGATGCCAAAGGAGCGGGCCAGATAGCAGGGGCAGGCCACCTCCCCTCCGGCGAAAAAGTCATCGTCAAGCTGCTCTTCTTCTTCTTCGGTGGTGGTTTGGTTCCTCTCTTTCACGTTCCCTTTCCTTGTACCCTCCCCCGAGGAGTGGCAGACAACCAGAGGGTGCCCCCGGTACGCGGGCGTCTTGGAGAGGCTCACGGAGGCGAAGAAGCAGTCCATGTCGAGGTGGATGACGAAACGGTTTCCATCGGTTTGGTTTCCTTTCTTCGCAGCGGGGGGTGGAGGGGCAAAGGCCGCGGCGACGGGGTGCTTCCCGAACTCGTCACTTCGATTCTTCCCCGCGGTGTCGTCCTCCAGCTGCAGCCTCGTTGCCAACGCCTCGAACCGCGTCCTCCACGAGCCGATGAAGTGGAGCCGCGACGCGCGGTAGAAGCCTCCGACGAAGTCGCCCTCGCCGCCGGCCGAGGCGTCGCCGTCGAGGCGGTCTGCTGTCGATTTCGGGGGGCCGCGGAGGAGGTCGCAGGCGGCGCGGGCCTTCCTGGCCGCGGCGAGGGCCTCTGCAGCAGATGAAGGAGAGGTTGTGGGAGCGGGGGCAACAGGAGCGGGAACGGAAGCAGCAGCAGCAGCAGGCCAGACAGCTCGAGCCGTTGCCGTTGCCGTTCTGCTCCTCGCCGCCGCGCCCCTATCGGGGTCTGCTCGGTTCAGCGAGAACCCCGGCCCCGCCGCCCCCGCCCCAGCAGCAGCAGCAAACAGCTGTCTCTGCCCTGGCAGGTTCATCCCTGGCGGCCTCAGCAGAAAGGAAGCGACGGGCAGCAGCCTGCCCGCGGCGACGGAGCAAGTGACCCACTCTGGCCTGACAAAAATAAAAGAAGATTTCGCCTTGGCCAGGGCGATGGCCTTGGTGTCTGCGAGGTTCGCCGCCACCGTGTGCGTGATCCTGGGGTCCATGGGCCTGTACTCGTACCCTCCGCCGTGGCGGAGCATGATCTCCTTGAGGTCCTGGAGTTGGTGGTAAAGGAGGAGGAGGAGGAGGAGGTTGAAAAGAGGGAGAAGAGAGAAGAGGAGGAGGTCGGGCAAATCGTGTGAGCGATTTTTTTTCGTTCTTCTTCCTTCTTCCTTCTTCCCGCGCTCTCTTTTTCTCCTCCAATCACAATACTATGAGCTCCCGAACTTCGCCACGGGGCTTCTCCGCGACGCGCTCTACCCCACTTACCAGCGCGCAGGGCACGGTGATGCCGTTAACGTGGATGACGACGCCGCTGAAGATTTCGGAATTCGCCGAATTCGTCGACGCCGATGCGGTCGCCTTTTTCATCTTCTCGGCGCGCTGCTCGTCAAACTGCAGGCGCAGCTTGGAGCTCTTGGCGGCCATGTACGTGCCAAAGTCCAGGGGTTGCTGCTGATGGTTTGGAGCGTGCTGCTGCTGCTGCTGCTGCTGATGCTGCTGCTGCTGCTGCTGAGGAGAAGGAGAAGGCAATTCTTCTTCATCTTCATCTTCATCTTCATCGCTCAACATCCGCTTCCTCCTCCCCTTTTCGGCGCTTCCAGGGCCTTGCTGCATTGGCTTTGAATGAGCAGGAGCTCCTACAGCTCGAGGGGGAGGTGCTGTCGGAGAAGCATGGCGCAAAAAGAAGGGAGAGAGAGATGAAGCGCTGGGCGAGAAGAAGGAGGAGAAAGAGAGAAAGAGTGAAGGCAAGAGCAGAGCAGTCGATTTCTTCCTTGCTTTTTTGCCCCTTCCTTCGACCTCTTCCACTCGAACCCCCCGACAACGCTCTTCCGGTCCAACGCTCTGCGAGTTTCAATTTTACACGTTCTTTCTATATCTATCTGTCTATTGCTTCTTTGGGTTTCCCACGCTCAGCCCCCCGGTCTGCGGGTCCGGGGTCGGGGAAGCGCGGTCGTTTTCTCCCCGCCCCTTTCGTCTCAAGCTCGGGGCGCTCGCCGCCGCCTCGAGCCGCGCCTGGGCCTTGGCTTCCTCCCGTTCCTTCGCCCTCCGCTGCTCGGGGCGGACCCACGCGATGTAGGCTATGGCCCCGGCGGTCGCCCAGGCAGCGAGGTTCTGAGTAGAAGAGAGTTGAGCAGAGGGGGGGGGGGGGGGGGGGAGGGTAGAGGTTGAGTTTTTTTTGTTTTCGATTGAAATCACGCGTCCTTTTCTCTCTTGCCTCCTCTTCTTTTGCCTCCTCAAAAATAACATCAACGCGCTTACGGTGGAGTTCCTTGCCGTGAGCTTTTTCAGGAAGGATGACATTGGATGAAAAGGGCAAGATGAAGGAGGAAAGAAGAGAGAGCGTTGAATGAACGAGTCGCTGCTCTTCGCCGAGGCTAGCGTCGTCGATGCGAAGTGGGCAAAAGCTCTTATTTTCTCCACCTCCCTCTGCCTCTCACTCCTTTCACCTCTCTTTCCTTTCCCCTCTTCTTCTCTTTTCCCGACACCACCATCTCGCGCCGCCTCCTGCTCAAGATGGCCGCCTCTCTCTCCAGCCGCAGCAGTGTCGCGGCGGCCAGGTCCGCTGCCGCCGCTGGGCGCAGCGCTGCGGCCAGGGCGCCCATCGCTGCCGCGAGGCCGTCGCTGTCGCACTCATCGTCGTCGTCGTCTTCGGCCGCCGTCGCCGCCGCCGCCTTGCTTCGCCGCTCGGCATCTTCTTCTGGTGAGTAGTGCTCTCCCCCGACTCCGCTCTCCCTCGCCTCTCCTTCCTTCCCCCTGTTACGACGGCACACTTCCTGTCGAGAGCCTGCTAGGTGGAAAGAAAGAGAAACAGAGGTCGCCTTCTTGTGCAATCCGGGACAGCGTTGAGCAGCAAATTTCGACGAGCGCGGCCGAGCGCTGCCGTTCTCTTTATTTTCTTCGTCGGAAACGGAGAACTTTGCTGTCGCGCCGAGAAGAGAGGCGGCGGCGATGGCAACCCTGTCTTGCTCTCTCTTCATTCCTTCTCTTTCCCTCTCTCTCTCTCTCTCCCTCCCGCAGCTGTCACTTCGATCCAATTCTGACGAGACCCTTCGGAATCACAAATCAAACCAAATCAAAAAAACAAAACGAAACGCAGCCCGCCGCGTCGTCTCCGCCTCTGCCGTCGCTGACGCGCCCCCAGCGCCCGCAGCCGCTGCCGACGACGCTGCTGCCCCCACGGCGCCTCCCAAGGCCGCGGAGGACTTCCCCACCGAGCTCCGCGAGGACATCCGCAACATTGCCATCATTGCGCACGTCGACCACGGCAAGACCACGCTGGTGGACGCGATGCTCAGGCAGTCCAAGGTGTTCCGCGACAACCAGGCGGTGCAGGAGAGGGTGAGTTGGAAGTTTTGAAGTTTTTTTTTTTTTTTTTTGCTCGACCGCGAAAGAGCGGGAAAAAAAACTCACTTTATCTTCTCTCTTCTTTCTCTCGCTGTTTCTCTCTCTCTCTCCAAACCCATTCTCCTCCACGCCAGGTCATGGACTCCAACGACCTCGAGCGCGAGCGCGGCATCACCATCCTCTCCAAGAACACCGCGGTGCGCTACGGCAAGACCAAGATCAACATCATCGACACCCCCGGCCACGCGGACTTCGGCGGCGAGGTGGAGCGCGTGCTCAACATGTGCGACGGCGTTCTTCTCCTGGTGGATTCCGTCGAGGGGCCCATGCCCCAGACGAGGTTTGTTTTGCGGAAAGCCCTCGCCCTGGACAAGAAGGTCGTGGTCGTCGTCAACAAGGTCGACAGACCCGCCGCGCGCGTCGACTGGGTCGTCGACGCGACGTTCGACCTCTTCTGCGACCTCTGCGCCTCGGACGAGCAGTGCGACTTCCCCGTCGTCTACGCCTCGGGCCAGGCCGGCGTCGCCGGCGCGAGCCCCACCGAGTTGGCTGATGACTTGCAGCCGCTGTTCGACGCCATCATCAGGGAGGTCTCCCCGCCCCGCGTGAGGTCTGGAGACGACGCCCCCCTGCAGCTGCTGGTGACCAACCTGGACTACGACGAACACAAGGGGAGGATCGCGATCGGGCGCGTGACCTCGGGCACGCTGTCTCGCGGTAAGAGGGTTTTAAAGGAGTGGAGAGAGAGAGAGGGAGAGAAGAAAGAGAGAAGAGAGAAAGAAAGAATGAGGACTTCGAAAACAAACTCTCACTCTCTTTCGAAAAACTCAAAAAAACTTCCACCGCAGGCGCGTCCGTCTCCATCTGCAAGCCCGGGGACTCGTGCCGCTTCGGCAAGGTCGCCGAGGCGTTCGTCTACGACAACTTCTCGCGCGTCGCCGCGGACGCCGTCGCGGTGAGTTAGGAAGAAGGAAGGGAGAGAACTTTTTTGAAGAAGAGAGAGCGAAAGAGAGAAAAGAAAACGACAAACAACAACGGAGAAACTCACTCTTTTTCTTTCCTTTTTCCCCATCAAAACACTCGCTCCTTCCTCTCTCCCAGGCCGGAGACATCTGCGCCGTCACCGGCCTTTCCGACGTCTCCATCGGAGAGACCATCTGCGAGCGCGAGAGCCCGGACCCTCTGCCGACGATCTCCGTCGAGGAGCCCACCGTCCGCATGACCTTCTCGGTCAACACGAGTCCCTTCGCCGGGCGCGAGGGCAAGTTCGTCACCTCCCGCAATCTCAAGGAGCGCCTCGACCGCGAGCTCGAGCGCAACCTGGCTTTGAGGGTGGAGCCCGGGGACTCGGCCGACCAGTTTGTCGTGTCTGGCCGAGGGCAGTTGCACATCTCCATCCTGATCGAGAACATGCGGCGCGAGGGGTTCGAGTTCGCCGTGGGTCCGCCCCGTGTGATCACGCGCACCGACAAGGAGACGGGGAAGAAGCTGGAGCCGTTCGAGGAGGCGATCGTCGAGGTGCCCGAGGAGCACGTCGGTGGAGGTGAGAGGAATAACCGTTTTTTTTAGTTTTTTTTTTTTCACGAGTCGAGTTTTTTCGCGGTCGAAAAACGCAAAACTCATCTCTTCTTTCCCTCTTTCTCTTCTTTTCTAAATCTCAACCCCCACCACCACCACCAGTCGTCGACCTCATGGGATCGCGCAAGGGGGCCATGCTCGACATGACGACCATGGGCTCCTCGGACGCCTCCAACTCCTCGGGAGGACTCACCCGCGTCTCCTACAAGATCCCGACCCGCGGCCTCTTGGGTTTGCGCAACGCCATGCTCACGGCCACGAAAGGAACGGCCGTGCTCAACACCATCTTTAAAGGGTACGAGCCCTGGTCCGGGGAGATCACGACCCGCGACCTGGGGTCCCTGGTGGCGCACGAGACCGGAGCCGTGACCGGCTACGCCCTGGAGTCCACCCAGGCCCGCGGGCGCATGTTTGTTGCCCCCGGTGACGAGGTCTACAACGGGCAGGTCGTCGGCATCCACCAGCGCGCCGGCGATCTCACGGTCAACGTCTGCAAGCGCAAGGCCGCGACCAACATCAGGTCTTCGGGAGCCGACGCCAAGATCCCCTTGACGCCTCCCGTGGAGATGGGACTCGACGACGCCCTGGAGTACATCGAGGAGGACGAGTTGGTGGAGGTGACCCCGGAGAGCGTGCGGATCCGCAAGGGGCCGCTGCTGAAGAAGAACGCGAGGGGCCCGAAGATTTGAAGAGGAGGTTTTTTTTTTTTTCAACTAGTTTCGTTTGTCGTCCCTTTTTTTATTTTTTGATTTTTTTGATTTTTTTTTCTTCTCCACAACCACCCCCAAATTCTTTACCCATTTCTTTCATTCTTAGGGAAATGTTGTGCAGCGTGTGCCTTTGATTCTTTTTCGTGTTTTATAAACATTTTACGGAGAGAGTTGAGAGAGAGAGAGAGAGAAAAAGAAACCGGAGAGAGATAAATGCAAAAACAAAAAGAACAACAAAAATGATTTTTTTTTACAGTTTTTCAAAAGCAAGTTTTTTCTCTGTTCTTCTTCAACTCTCAACAGCTCGGCGGCCTGTGCGGCCTCCGCAGGGGCGTGTTGAGCGCCGAGGGCGCCTCGGGGTCTTCTTCCTCTTCGTCTTCGTCGGAGGAGAAGTTGTGTTCGTTTCCTGGTGTTGTTGTTGTTGTTGTCGCCGGCAGCGGCGCTCCTCCTTCCTCTCCTTCTTCTTCTCCCGCCCTGCTGCTCGAAGCGCCTCCTCCGAGCGTCGCGGCAGCAGACAGGGGCCGCATCATCAGCGCCGAGATCAGCCCCGACCGCGGCCGGTGCCTCCTGGGCGTCGTCAGCGGCTGCTGCGGCTTCCGCGGCGTCTTTTGCTGCTGCTGCTGCTGCTCGCTCTCTCCGCCGCTCCTCGAGGAAGAGGCGCTGCCCGTCCTCCAGGCAGCCCACTTTTTTTTCTTGCACGCCGAAGAGTGGACGCTGCCGCCCGCCTCCGAGACCGCGACCGCGACGTGGGCTGCGGCGCCTCCGGGGTTGAGCACCAAAAAGGCGGGCTTGGGGGTGCAAGGCGGGGTCGAGGCTTGTTGCTCGACGTCGCCGTCGCTGTCTTCGCCTCCTCCTCCCTCGCCGCTCCTGTGCCGCGCCCTCCGCTCCTCTGCCCTCCGCTGCTGCGCCGCCTGGCTCCTCAGGGCTCGCACGGCGAAGACTGCCGAGGTGAACAGCATGATGAGGCCCAGAGTCACCGAGAAGCCGACGACCATGTAGAGCAGGAACGAGGAAGAGGGCGCGGAGGATGAGGGAGAGGAGGAGGAGGAAGAAGGGTCGAGCGCGGCGCTTGTCGACGACTGCGGCGGCATCTCTCCTCCCCCGTTCGCGCCGCTTCCTCCCCGGTGCACCACGGTGAACAGGGGCACCCCGGATCCCCCGCTCCCTCCGGGGCCGACCTGCACCTCGAAGCCCCCGATCGCGATGCGGACGGCCTTGGCGGTCGAGGGGGCGAGGAGCGTCGCGGGCGAGGGCGAGGGCGGGGATGCAGCAGCTGCGGCGTCGCTCATCGTGGCGTCTAGAATTTTGAAGAAAAGAACAAAAGAGGTGGGCTTTTTCGTGAGCTTTCCAGTCGAATTTGAGTTAACGAATAAACACGGGCGTAAAGGAGACACGGGATCCTTGTCTCGAATGAACAAAAAGAGCAAAAGATGGAGGAGACTGAGGCGTGGGAGGCGCGAAGCAACAGAGAGAGGAAGGCATGGAAACGACGAGACGACGGGCGACCCGCCAATCGAAGCATGCGACAGACAGCGGAAACCGGCGCCTCCCAGGCCTTGTTCCGGGCAGTCTTCTGTCGTTCTCGTGCTCTCCGAGCAGCCTCAAGACAGTTTCCGAGACGCTGGTCGAAGAATTGACAGCAAAAAGCGGTCGCGCGTACCTGAAACCCTGACGGCTTTCTCTTGCGAACTTGAAAAAAAGCAAAAATCGAAAAAAGAAAAAGGAAGAAGAAGAAAGTAACAAACACTCAGAGACTAAAACTCGAAAAACCCGAAAAACTTTCCTTCTAATTCATCCTCGCCAGCTCGTCCGCCCTCGCCGTCGCCGCCATCACCGCGTCGATCAGCGCCGCCCTCACCCCTCCCCGCTCCAGGGCGTGAACCCCGGCGATGGTCGTCCCGGCAGGGGAGGTCACCATGTCCTTCAGAGCTCCCGGGTGCCTTCCCGTGTCCAAGACCATCCGCGCCCCGCCGAGCACGGTTTGCGCAGCGAGCGCCTGCGAGACGTCCCGAGGTAATCCCGCCCGCACCCCTCCGTCGGCCAGAGCCTCGATGATCAGGAAGACGTAGGCGGGCCCGCTGCCGGACAGGCCGGTCACGGCAGACAGCAGCTTCTCGTCGACTGCGTGGACGACTCCGACCGCCGACAGCAAGGTTCTGACGTTGTCGGCGTCGTTCGCGTCGGCGGCCCCTCCGACGCACATGGCTGCTGCTGACTCCCCGACCAGGCAGGGGGTGTTGGGCATGACGCGGACGAGGCGGGCCGTGGGGCCGGCCGCTTCCTGGGGAAGGGAGGGTTTTTTGGTTGGTGGAAGGAGAAGAAGAAGGAGGAGGTGAGAGAAGAAGAGAAAGAAGAATGAAAAAAACAAAAAAACAAAAACGGAAAACTCTCTCTCTCTTCTTTTACCTTGAGAGCCGCCATCGTCACCCCGGCGGCGATCGAAACCAGCACGTGCCTGTCAGCGAGCACGGGCCTGATCTCGGTGAGGACCGTCGAGACGTACTGCGGCTTCACGGCGATGAAGACGATGTCGGAGTTTTGCACGACCTGTTTTTGAGGTGAGAGAGAGAGAGAAGAGGTAGAGGAGGTTGAGTTTTTTTTTTTCGGCCAGCATCGACGACGAAGACAGTGAGCTCAATGCTTCCCTCGCGTTCTCCTCTCTTTCTCCCTCTTCTCCTTCTTTTTCTACCCTTCTCCATCGCTAGCAGGCTTCTCATTGATCTCACTTCTGCGTTGGACCCAGTGACGTTGGCGCCAAACGACTTGAACACTTCTTTACGAGCCGCAACAGGGTCGGTGGCGGTGATGGCCGAGACGGTGACGACGCCGCGGGCGACGAAGCCGCGCGCCAGGGCCTCGGCCATCTGCCCGGCGCCGATGAAGCCGACGCGCTTGTTGAGGGACATGAGTGGGAGGGAGGGAGGGAGCGTGTGAGGGCGAAGAGGGAGAGAAAAGCGTGCTCGCTAGGTGCTTCAGAGAAGAAGAGTTTTAGAGCGAAGAGCGAGGAAGAATGGAGAACGATCAGCGTCGGCCATTTTTTTTTCGATTTTCGATTTTTCCGCCTTCGTCGAAAAGAGAAGAAAAAAGAAACGCATCCTTCTTCCCCTCGCGTGCGTCCTCCCCTGCGTCTCGCCCACCTCGGATGGCAATTCACCGCCCCTGGCAGTGACTCCACGTCGAACTGCCTCACCTCGGCGCAGAGACACGAAAGAAAGAGTCCCCGAACGAGCCCGAGTGAGCGACGCGAGGATTCGAATTCCGAGTCCGTCTCCATCGTCTGTCGCTCCGAAACCTCTTTCTTCTTCTTCTTTCTCCTTTCCTTCTCCACAACCTCGATGAACGCCGCCGCGCCTCCTCTACCGCCCCAACCCCCAACGCGCCGCTTCCGCGCCCTCTACACCAAGCACGTCCGACAGAAGAACAAGGTCTACCACGACGGCTTTGTTCTTCTGAGGCCTTCCAGCGTCCTGCTCTCGCTCGCCGACGAGGCCGGACGGACGCTCGCGGTCGCTTCCGGCCCCGTGCCCGCGGGGCAACACCCGGCCTCGGACCCCTGCGCCGCCGGGCTGGAGTGCTTTCACGGGTTCCTGGTGGACCTGGACGGGGAGGAGGACGAAGGGGGAGAGAACGGAGGAGGAGGAGGAGCAACAGCAGCAGTTGCTTCGACCTCGGCTGCGACTGCCGCTCCTCCTCTTGCTCTCCCTTTCCCCCCTCGCTCGAGGGTGCCGGCCTTCAGGGCGCCGCTGAGGACGGCGACGGCGCCTCCGCAGCAGCAGCAGCAGGCAGCTGCGCCGCAGCCTCCTCCTCGCTTTCAGGAGAAGCAGCAACAGATGAGGGAGAAGAAGAAGAAGCGCGCCCCGCTGTCCGATGACCAGATCCTGGGCTTGCTCTCCGGGTCGCTCGAGGTCGAGGAAGAGGAAGAGGAAGAGGAAGAGGAAGAGGAAGAGGAAGAAGAAGAAGCTCCTGCTCCTCTTCCTCCTCCACCGCCAAAGCGCCAGGCCGCCTCTGCTTCTCTCTGGGGCGCTGCTGCGGACGTGCCCTCTTCTTCTTCTTCTTCTTCTTCTTACGCGTCGCTTCGAGGCGGCGGAGCGTTTCCTTCCTCCTCTTCTCTTTCGAGGGGAGCGGCGGTGGAACGCGGACGCGGACGCGGAGGAGGAGGAGGAGGAGGTTCTGCTCTTCCACGGCCAAACCACAACTTCATTCAAGCCCCTCGTCCTCCCCCTCAGCCTCCGTCGCCCTTCTCGCTCCTGCGCGCCCCGCCGGCCTGGGAGTGCTGCTGCGCTCCGCCTCCCGCGACAGGAGGAGGAGGAGGAGGAGGAGCAAACCATCAAACTCGCTTCCCTCCCCCGCCGCTCCGCCGTGCCGTCGCCGTCCCGGACACCTTCTCGTCGCCGGGGCACTACGGCGCCGTGCTCTGCGCCGCGACGGTGGAGGAGCTCAACCTGAGGCTGGCCGCGGCCGTGCGCGCGTTCCACGCGGCCCGCGGGCGCGTCGCGGCGAGGGCGGCGCTTTCGGCGGCGGCGGTGGCCGTCGCGGGAGCGGGCCCGGCTTCTTCGATGAGGCCCCCGGAGCCGCCGCTGCCGGCTGTCGAGCAGGCCTGCCGCGCCTCGGGCGTCGCGTTCTACTCCAGGGCGGAGCTGGTGGTGTATCACTCCGCCGTCGTGGGGGGGAGCAACGGAGAGAGCGGAGGGAACGGAGGGAACGGGAACAACAGCAACAACAACCGCCGAGGAGGAGGGAATCGAGGCTACAACCCGAGGCCTTCCTCCTCCTCTTCAAACTCCAACCCTTCTTCTTCGTCGGGCACTTTCCTCCAGCTCCACTCGCCCAGGGAGCACTCGTCTGCCTACAGTAAAGGGGACCTCTTCGTGCTCTCGACCTCGCCCGACCTCTCCCCTCGCCGCGCGGGCGCCGTCGGCGACAGGCTCTCGGCGCCGTGGGTTGCCGTGGCCAAAGCCAACTGGCACGGACCCAACGCGGAGGGCAGGCTCGAGGTCGAAATCCTGTCGCACTGGCAGGAAGAGCAAAAAGAGCAGCGAGCGTCGCTGACGCCCTTCGCGTGCCTGTCGAGGAAAGGCGCGACGCCCGTCTTCGCCCTGCGCGCCTGCGACGCCGCGACCGACCTCGCCTGCCTGTCTTCCTGCTCCTCCTCCTCCTCCTCCCCCGCGGCGCTCTCTCGCCTCAGGGCCCTTCCCGCGCTGATCTCCGCCCCTCCAGCTGTCCCCCCGCACCAGAGCGCGGCGACGGGGAAGGCGGCGGCGGACGCGGAGGCGCACGCGAGGGCTGCGGGCTTGAACGAGGACCAAGCCAGCGTGCTCGAGGCCGCGGCGGCGTGGGTGAGCTCTTCGCCGCTTCTTCCCACCGCAAACAAGTCTTCTTCTCGCCCTCCCGCTGTCTCCGTGATCCACGGCCCGTTCGGGTCGGGAAAGTCGTCGCTGCTGGTCGCGCTGGTGTCGTTCCTGGCCAACAAAGCCGCGGAGAAGGAAAGGGAAGACGAGATCGAAAACGATGGAGGAAACGCTCCTTCTTCCTCTTCCTTATTACCTCCGGGCTCGGGGCTGCGAGTGCTCGTCATCTCCCACACCAACGCCGCCGTCGACCGCATCCTGACGGGTCTGCTGGACCACGGCTTCGAGGACATCGTCCGCGTCGGGCCCCTCAGGAGGATCAGCCGCGCGCTCTTGCCCTACTCGCTGCACGCCGCTGCCGCTTCGACCTCGACTTCGACTTCGACTTCTTCTTCCAGCTCTTCTTCAGCTGCTGCTTCCTCTTTGGCTTCCTTGGCCTCCTCGGCCACGGCCAGCGCCACCGCGGAGCTGCAGGCGATGCTCCGAGACGCCACAAACAGCAGCGGAGGCAGGAAGTCCCTCGGCGGCGGAGGAGGAAGAGGAGGAAACGGAAACGGAAACAACGCTCTCCCGCAGCAGCCTGCTCCTCTCAACCCCGACGCCGCCGCCATCGCTGCCGAGCTCGCGCGCGTGAAGGCAGGGGCCGTCCGAGCCCGTGCCGCGGCCCTGTGCCGCGCCGCCGTCGTCGGTACCACGTGCGTCAGCGCCGGGGCGCTGCCTGGCATGCTCGCGGCGTCGCTGGCGAGTTCGAGTTCTTCGAGTTCGAATTCGAATAGCAACAACAACAAGAGGCAGCGCGGCGGCGGCGGTGGCGGCAGCCACCAACCTCAGCACCTCTCCGCCTCGGCTTCGGCCTCGATCCTCTTCGACGTCGCCGTCGTCGACGAGGCGAGCCAGATCGCCGAGCCCCTGGCCGCGGTCTCGCTGGCTGCGGGAGGGGCTAGCTACGTCGTCGTCGCCGGGGACCCGCAGCAGCTCCCGCCCGTCGTCGCGAGCCCTTCCGCTGTTTCTTTGTCGAGCTCCTCCTCGTCGACTCTCGGGAACAACAACCCTCCTCCGGTCCACGGCCTGTCCCGCTCCCTGCTCTCCCGCCTCATCGCCGCGGGACACGGCGCGCGCCTGCTCCGGACCCAGTACCGCTGCCACCCGGCGATCGCCGCCGTCGCCAACTCGCACTTCTATGCGAACAGACTGATCGACGGCGTGACCGCCGAGCAGAGGGCGCCGCTCGTCCCCTGGCTCCCACCTCTCTCGCTGGTCGACGTCCGGTCCGGCGCCGCAGAGGAGTACAACGGATCGAACGGAAGTGGCTCCGTCAGCAACCGCGCGGAGGCCGCCGCTGTCGTCAGGCTCGTCTCGAGGCTGCGCGCCGCCGGCGTCCGCCCGGGCTCGGTCGGCGTGATCTGCTTCTTCAGGGCGCAGGTCGAGGTCGTCAGGAGGCTGCTGCTGGAGAACAGGATGCAGCAGCAGAATCAGAATCGGCAGCAGGAGAGGCCTGCAGCAGAGGTTGAAAAGAAAGAAGAAGAAAAGCAAGAGGAAGAAAACGACGAAGAAGAAGAAGAAGAAGAAAGCGCCGAAAATGATGATGAAGATGAGATCCCAACTGTCGCGACTGTCGACTCCTACCAGGGCTGCGAGAAGGACGTGATCATCGTCACGACCGCGGCCACGCGCCCCTCGGCGTTCACGAGGGACACGCACCGCGTCAACGTCGCGGTCACGAGGGCGAGGAGGCACCTGGTCGTCGTCGGTCACGGAGGGGCGCTGGTGGCTGCCGGGGGAGGAAGTGGAGGAGGTCGAAACGCAAACGCGCTGGGAGCGATCGTGAGGGCCTGCTCGAGCACCCCCGGGGCCGTACTCGAGATGGTGTGAGGGGGGTCTTTTTTTGCGTGTGTAACAATAAAACGAGTTGCGCGAATGCGCGGTCTCCTGCTGCTGCTGCTGGTTTGGTCGGGGTTGCGTTTTCGAGGAGGAAATTTGCGCGGTCGTCATTTTCTCTTTGTCGTCGATTCGCCCTCTTCCCCTTTGAAATCTTTCTCTTTCGTCCTTCGTCTTTTCTTTCAAAAATGTCCTTCGCCGCCGCCCGCGCATCCACTTCGCGCATGGCCGCCGTCGCCCCTCGCTCGACGCCCGGCCTGCGTGGTACGTTATTATGAGTAGACAGAAAAGCAGAGAGAGCTTGCGAAGACTAGTTTCGATTTGGTTTTTGTTTTTTTCGAAGAAGCAACGCTGGCCGCGGGATTTTCCGACTGGTCTTTCCACGCGCGCCTCGCTTCCTGGCGCCTTACCCGCGTGCATTGATCCCCATTTTGCCGATCAAGGAGTCTTACGAGCTGTTTCTGTCATCTGGCGACAAAAAACGCACTGTCGCGCCTCGTAATGAGGTCGAAAGGCGACCGCTTTGGAATGGAAAGAAAAAAAGGCGCTGCCGCCGCCGATCAAAGCGACGTCTCCTCTCGCTCGGAACGCCGCCGTGGACCTCTCTCTTCTCTCTTCTCTCTTCTCTCTTCTTTCCTTTTTCTCAACCCCCCGACCTCCCCCCCGAATCCCAAAAAACCAAACCCCAGTCGCCCCGCGCCCCTCCCTGCGCCCTGCCCGCCCCTCCACCACCGCTGTCGACGCCACCTCCCTCCAGTTTATCAAGGGCGTCGTCGAGCCCTCGGTGCCCGACGTCTCGCTCACGCGCTCGCGCGACGGCTCTTCCGGCGTCGCCACCTTCGTCTTCACCTCCCCTTCGATCTTCGACGCGTCCTCCGACGTCGGCGACATCACGGGCCTCTACCTGGTCGACGACGAGGGGACGCTCTCGACCGTCGACGTGTCTGCCAAGTTTGTCAACGGGAAGCCAGACCGGATCGAGGCAAAATACTTCATGCGGTCCGAGTTCGAGTGGAATCGTTTTTTGAGGTTCATGGAGAGGTACGCCGAGGACAACGAGCTCGGGTTCGCGAAGAAGCAGCAGGACGAGTAGATATGGAGTGAGAGGTGGTGGTGGAGAAGTGATGAGAGAGAGAGAGAGAGAGAGAGAGAGAGAGAGAGAGAGAGAGAGAGAGAGAGAGAGAGAGAGAGAGAGAGAGAGAGAGAGAGAGAGAGAGAGAGAAAAGAGTCTTTTGAGGTTTTTTTTCATTTGTTAAAAACTTTCGTCGTCCGTTTTTTCTTTCTTTCAATTTTTTTCCTCTCTCTCTCTTTTTCTCTTTCTTTTTCAACCCCGCCCGCCGCCGCCGCCGCCGCCGATCGACGCCGGCCCTCCTGCAAACAGCGCCAGAGCCGCGACGCCAGCAGCCAAGGCCACGGCAGCCACGCCTCTCGCCTTCTGCTGGCTGCGGAGCTGAATCAAGAAGAAATCAGCGCTGCTACTGAAGTCACCCTTGCCTCCGCCGCCGCCGCCCCTCTTCCCTTTCGTTCCTCTCTCTTTCGCCTTCGCTTTCGACGACGGAATCCGGTCCTCGACGACCCAGGACCCGTCGGCGCCGAGCTTGGCCAGGGCAGCGGTGGAAGACCTCGCGCTCGCCACGGCCCGGGAGTGCCTCTGCGCCTCCCGCGCCAGGTCTCCGGGCGGGTGCCTCCTGCAGAGTCGGGCCGCCTCGGCGGCGAGCCCTGCGACCTCGGGCTCGCCGACGCCGAGGACGCGCACCTTGGCCAGCGCCGCGTGCGCCTCCGCCGGGTCTCCTTCCGAGAGAGCTCCCAGGATCCTCTTCTTGTCGGCCACGATGGCCGCCGCGGCGACGTAGAGGGGCATGAAGGGGTGCGAGGCGGCGAAGAGGTCGAAGAGCCTGGCTGCGCTGTTGAGCGTGTCGTCGTTCGAGGCAGCAGCAAAGGAGGCTTCTTCACTGCTCTTGTCGCCGTTGTCGCCGTCTCTGCTGTTGCCACTGCTCACCGCCACGCCGGAGATCGAGCTGGCGCTGTGAGCAAACCACGTCAGCAGCCACGGCAGAGCGTAGTGCGACGGCGGTGCCCCCGGGTTCTTGGAGCAATCCAGAGCCCTCCCGAGCTGCGGGTCCGCCTTGGCGACGATGAGCGGAAGCAGCTCGCACGCCTCGAGCGCGGCGTCGAGCGTCCGACGGGTAAAGTCCCGGAGCTGGCAGCCCGCGAGGCGGCGCAGGAGCCTGAACGCGGCGACCTCGCTTCCCGTGACGAGGAGGAGCACCGAGGCGACGTCGTGGAGGCCCTGGTAGTAGTGGACGGTCGAAGAAGAAGACGAGGAAGGGGAAGAGGGAGCGGAAGCTGGAGGAGAAGGAAAGGTCTCGCCGCCGCTCTTGCTCTTGCCGCTGCTGCTCGACGAAGCCTCCGCTCCCCTGCTCCGCCGCTGCCGCAGGCCCTCAGCAGCAGCAGCAGCAGCAGCTTCCTCGTCTCCTATTCGCTCCGCCCCTCCTCCTCCTTCTTCCCCTCCTCCTCCCGCTCCTCTCCCTTCCAGCAGCTCCCGCGACGCCTCGGCCACGGACGCGTTGATCACGCGCCGCAGCGCCGCCCTCGCCGAGGCTCTCGCCGGATCGCTCCACCCACGCGTGAAGGCCCAGAGGGACCGCTCGACGTCGACGTCGACGACCGCCGAGTCCCTATGGAGGGGCTTCCGCGGCTCGAGGCTGCCGCCGCCGCTCTCGTCAGAGAGAGATTTCAGAACGTCGAGGTCGTCGGCCGAGGCTCGGGCTCCGAGCAGGAGGGGCCAGGCCCGGGCCCGGAGGGCGTTTGTGCCCAGCCCTTTCACTACGGCGATCTTGCGGAGCTCGCGGAGGTTTACCTGGTGGTGGTTTTGTTTTTGGTTGATTGGTGGGGTTGGAAGCGGGGTTGGCGGCGTGTGAGCAAGGGAGGCCGGAAGAGGTCGAGGAGGTCGAGGGCGCACCTCCATCGATTCCGACGTCAAACAATTTCCAACCGCTTTCTATTCTTTAAACCCCTTCTTCTTCCTCCTCACCTCTGCCCTGTCCAGCACCTCGGCCACGAGCCTGGCCGTCTCTGCGTCTTCTGCTGACGCGGGTATTGTCGAGCAGGTGGGCAGGGAGAAGTCGGCGGCGAGCGGAGGAGATGATGACGACGTCGTCGTCGATGGCATTGCCGACGACGTCGAATCGAGGCCACCATTCGATGCGAGTGCTGCCGCTGCCGGCGAGTGCTGCCTCTGATGGTGCTTGGTCCATCGAGGGGCGTGCTTCTTCTTCTTGCCCGCGCCCCCGCTGGCGCCCATGCTGGAAAGAATGGGAGCAGAAGGAGAAGAAGAGGGAGCGAAAAGAAGAAGAAAAAAAACGAAAAAAGAAAATGAAAAACGAAAATTTTTTGCTCTCGAAAAAAAACACAATTTTTTTCCTTCTTTCTATCATTCCTTCTTTGACCTCTTCTTCTTCCCCCGAAACACCTTTTTCGCGCCAAGACGATGGCCGACGCCCGCCCCGACGTCGCCCTCCAGCGCAAGCTGAGACCTCTGCGCCGCTCTCCTGCCGTGGGGGACCCGGAGGCAGCAGGAGCAGGAGCTGGAGGCTCCTCCTCTTCCTCGACCTCGAGCAAGAAGACCAAGGGCCCCGCAGCAAGGGCCGGCAAACCCTCCTTCTCCTCCGTGCTCGCCCTCTGCGACCCGGTCGACACCCTGCTGCTCTTCGTCGGTTGCGTCGGCGCGGCGGCCAACGGCGCCGCCCTGCCGCTGTTCTCGCTGGCGTTCGGCAGCATGGTCGATGTTTTGGGCCCGGCCGCGACCGTGGGCGCGCTGAGGTCGGAGGTCGAGCGCGTCGCGGGGTACTTTTTGATCCTGGCAGCCGGTAAGAACAGATGGAGTAAAGAGAGGAAGGGATAGTGCGAAAGAGGAGAAAGGGCGAGAAAGCTGGGGCGAGAGAGAGAGAGAAAGAGCGAAAAAAAAAACGGTTTCATCTCTTTTTTTTTTTGACCGGTAAAAAAAAAAAGAAGACCAAAAGCCTCACCTCTTTTTTCAAAAAAAAAAAACAAAAAGGCGCGCTTGTCGCCTCCTACGTCGAGGTCGCGGCCTGCACCGCCGGAGGCGCCCGCCTCGCCAGGCGCCTCAGGCTGGCCTATGTGCGATCCGCCTTGCGCCAGGAGGTCTCCTTCCACGACGCCGGAGGAGACGCCGAAGAAGGAGAAGGAGAAGAAGTCAAAGACGGCGAGAAGAAAAAAACTTCCTCTTCTTCAACGCGCGGCCCGGGCGCCCTGCTCGCGGCCCTCTCCTCCGACGCCGACGCCGTCCAGACCGCCCTCAGCGACAAGCTGGGCAACGCCATCCACCACGGTGCCACGTTCGTGGCCGGGATGGCGGTTGCCTTCGCCCGGGGGTGGTCGATGGCGCTGCTGATGCTCGCGACTTTGCCTTTGGTCGCCGCCGCGGGGGGCGCGGTGGCGGCGACGCTGGCAAGGCTGTCGGCGCAGTCTGACGCGGCCTACGCCAGGGCGGGAGTGATCGCGACAGAGGCGCTGGGCAACGCCAGGGCTGTCGCCGCGGCCGGGGCGGCTTCCCAGGTCGCCAAGTCCTACTCGAGAGCGCTGGCGCTCCCAGAGAGGGCAGGCGCGAAAGCCTCTGTCCTCCAGGGCGCCGTCTTCGGCCTCGCCAACGCCGTGTTCCTGTGGACATATGCTCTAGCTCTCTGGTTCGGTTGGATGCGGGTCAGGGCAGGGGAGTACACCGGAGGACAGGTGATGAGCGTGCTGTTCGCGGCGCAGCTCGGAGGAGTGTCTCTGGGCCACCTCTTGCCGAACCTGGAGCATTTCAGCCGCGCGCGAGACGCCGGCGGTCGGCTGCTGGCGGTCATCCGCAGGGCGCCGAGGATCACGGTGCCCAGCACCCCGCAGAGGAAGAGATTTTCCCTGTTTGGTGGCGGTGGTGGAGGAAATGGAGGCAGCAGCAGCAGCAGCAGCAGCAGCAGCAACAGCGCGGGCTCGACGCCGCGCTCCGCTCGCTCTCCCTCTTCTCCTTTTTCTTCTTCTCTCGCCCCCCCAACCTCCCCCGGCGTCGCCCCCGGCGTCCTCACCCCTGTAGAGGAAGCCGCCGCGGAAAAGAAGCGCCGAAGGCTCTCCCGCTGGGCGCCTCCCCCAAAGGCCGCGGCCGCCCTGGGCGTGAAAGGCAAGATCGAGTTCCGAAAAGTCTCCTTTGCCTACGAGGCCCGGCCTGAAACCTTAGCTCTCAACGGCCTCGACCTCGAGATCCTGCCCGGGAAGACAACTGCCCTCTGCGGCTCCAGCGGCAGCGGCAAGTCCACGGCCCTGGCGCTAATGCTGCGGCTTTATGATCCAATTTCCGGTTCCGTCACGCTCGACGGCACTGACCTGCGGCAGCTCGACCCTCGCGCGTTCAGGGCCGCGACGGCGCTGGTGCCGCAGGAGCCGACGCTGTTCTCTTGCTCGGTCTCGGACAACATCCGGTTCGGTAAGCCGACCGCCACCGACGAAGAAGTCAGGGCTGCGGCCGTCGCCGCCGGCGCCTCGGCTTTCATCGACGCTCTGCCTCAAGGGTTTGCCACCCTGGTCGGAGAGAGGGGTGGCCAGCTGTCTGGCGGCCAGCGCCAGAGGATCGCGATCGCGCGGGCCATCGTCCGGGACCCGAAGATCCTTTTCCTGGACGAGGCGACCGCGGCGCTCGACACGGCGTCGCAGCGCGTGGTCCAGGACTCGCTCGCCAGGCTCCGAGGCAAGGACGGAGGGGGAGGGGGATCGAAAAAGGTCAACGCCGGGTCTTCGTCGTCGTCTTCGGTCTTCGGGGGCCTGACGACGGTGATCGTGGCGCACAGGCTGTCTGCGATCGCCGACAGCGACAGGATCGTGGGTGAGGAAGTTTTTGAAAATGTTTTTTTTTGAAAGTTTTGAGACTCGGGTTTTTTTCTTTTTCCCGCGTCGAGGTCGAGGTCTAAAAAACTCAAAAACTTCCAAAAACTTCCAAAGAAAAACTCACACTTAAACCCCCAACCAACCAACCAACCACCTCCAGTCATGGCCAACGGCAAGAACGTCGAGCACGGCACGCACGCCGAGCTCCTGGAGAGGGAGGGCGCCTACTCTGCGCTCGTCAAGCTGCAGCTCGAGGCCGGAGAGGGCAACGGCAACTGCAAAGGAAAGAGCGGTGTTTCCGCTGCTTCTGGCTCTGCTTCGGCTTCCGCTTCTCCCGTTGCTTCTCCCGTATCGAGCCCTGCAGGCGTCGCTGTGGTTGCGTCTTCTTCTTCTGCTGCTGCTGCTGTTGAAGAGTCAACTGCTGATGCTGCTTCCTCCGCCACTTCCGTCGCTTCAGCTTCCGCCGCTTCCGTCGCTTCCGCTTCCGCCGCGGCCAAGGCGGCAGAGGCGTCCGACGCAGCGCCGGAGCACTCCTTGGGCTGGCGCAGGCTCTGGTCTCTGTCCAAGAACGACTGGCCAAGCATCCTGGTCGGCGTTCTGGGGTCGGCAGCGCTCGGTGAGTTTGTTTTTTTGTTGTGATGATGTTTTTTTGTTTTTTGGAGGAAAAGGGAAAGATTTTTGGTAAAACTTGACCTCAACCCTATAACGTTTTTCAGATTAAAAGTAATCATTTTAAAATAGCTTTTTTGCTTTTCCCTTCTTCCGCGTTTTCTCACGTTCTCTGATGCCTCCCCCGCGCCCTCTTTTCATCTTTGAATACACTACAAAACATAAATAAACAGGCTTCCAGGTGAGTTGAGGGTTTTGACGACATTTGTCTTTGCTTTGTTTGGAACAAAAAAAACCCAAAAAAAAAAAACGCTCTCACCTTTTCCCTCTCTTTTCTCTTTCTCTTTCCCTCCTCACAGATGCCAGGCTTCGCCCTGACCCTCGCCCCGATGATCGCCGTCTTCTACGCTCCCCGGGAGGAGGCCACGCGCGACGTCGCAAAGTGGTCGCTGGTCTTCTTCGGGATCGGCCTGGGCTGCTTCCTGGCCGCCACGGTCCGGCAGACTGGGTTGGGCCGCGCGGGCTCGAGGCTCACGCGCCGGCTGAGGGAGGAGCTGCTGGAGTCTGCGCTCAAGCAGGAGATCGCGTGGTTCGATGCACCGGAGAACGCGAGCGGGGCCCTGGCGGCGAGGCTCTCCGCCGACGCCGCGCACGTGCGAGGCGCGGCGGGAGACGCCCTGGGAGTTGTTGTGCAAGCGGCTACCGGTATGGGAGGAGGCCTGGTCATCGCCTTTGTTTCCGGGTGGAGGCTAGCTCTCGTCATCCTGGCAGCGGTGCCCTTACTGGTGGCTTCGGCGTGGATCCAGGGGGCCTTCCTGGCAGGCAACCTCTCGAAAGGGACCGGGACCGGAGGCGCTGGGGAAGAGGGCAGCAGCGGCGAAAAGAAGAAGAAAAAGAAGAAAGAGAGCAGTGAGCCCAAGAAGCTCGACAAGGACGGCAAGCCCCTCCCGGAGACCCCTCCGACGCCCCCCCGAGACGACGCCTCCCTCGCCCAGCAGGTGGCCTCGGAGGCCCTGGCGGCGCCCCGAGTCGTCACGGCCCTGGGCCTCGACGTGCCGCTGGCGGGAGCCTACGACGCCCTGCTGGCGCGACCGGCAAAGCGCGCCGCCGCTCGAGGCCAGGTGACGGGCGTCTTCTTCGGCCTGTCGCAGTTCGTGCTTTTCGCCGTGTACGCCCTGGCGTTCTACTACGGCGGGAGGCTGGTATCGGAGGGGAAGATCTCGTTCGAGGCGATGCTGCGCGTGTTCTTCGGTAAGGAGAGAAGGTTTTCTTTTTTGGAGAAAGAGGTCGAGGTCGAAGAAGAAAAAGAAAAAGAAAAAAACTCTCACTTTTTTATCTTCTTGCTTTCCAAAAAAAAAAACTCAGCGATCATGCTCTCGGCGATCGGCTTCTCCCAGACCCAAATGGCCTTCCCGGACCTCTCCAAGGCCAGGGGCGCCTCGAGGCGCGTCGCGGCTCTGCTGGACCGGGTGCCCGCCGTGGACGGCGACGCCCCTGGGATCGAGCTAGGGCCGCGCAAGGTCGTCTTGGAGGAGCAGCAGCAGGAGCAGGAGCAGGAGCAGGAGCAGGAGAGCAAGAGCAACAGCAACAGCAGCAGGGACCTCGACGTCGTTGCTGTTTCTTCCTCTCCGTCTGCTGTGGTGCCGGAGATCTCCAACGCGGAGGCAGCAGCAACCTCTACTTCTTCCTCTTCCTCTTCTCAAATCGTCCCCTGCCTCGGCCGCGTCGACTTCAGCTCCGTGAAATTCGCCTATCCTTCCCGCAGGGGCGCCCCGGTCCTCACCGACTTCACCCTCCGCGTGCCAGCGGGACAGATGGTCGCCCTCGTCGGGCCGTCGGGCGGCGGGAAATCCACGGTCCTCAGCCTGCTGCTGCGGTTCTACGATGTTGACGCGGGAAGCGTCGAGCTTGACGGCAGGGACGTCCGTTCCCTGACTTTGGCGTCGCTGCGGTCTCGCGTTGCCCTTGTCGCACAAGAGCCCGTGATGTTCACGGGGACAATCAGGGACAACGTGGTCTACGGCCTGGAAGGGTTTGGGGGCGCGAACGTGGAGGAGGAGGGGAAGGAAAAGGAAAAGGGGGAGAAGAAGAAGAGAGGCGGGTTTTTGTTCTCGCGCAAGGGCGGCAAGGAGAACAACAACAAGGACAACGACGAAGAGGCCGCCGTCGTCCTTTCTTCGCTGAAGAAGAAGATGACCAACTCCTCCTCCTCAACGCCAGCCAAGATCACCGACGCCATGCTCCGCGCCGCCCTGGTCGCCGCCAACGCCGCCGAGTTCGTCGACGCCGCCCCCCGCGGGATCGACACCCGCCTGGGCCAGGGCGACGGCGGCGTGCAGCTGTCCGGTGGCCAAAAACAAAGAATCGCGATCGCGCGCGCCCTGCTGAGGGACCCGGCGGTGCTGCTGCTGGACGAGGCCACGTCGGCCCTCGACGCAGCCTCCGAGGCCGCCGTGGTTGCTGCTTTGGAGAAAGCCTCGGAAGGGAGGACGACGCTCGTCGTCGCGCACCGGCTGTCGACCGTCGCCAACGCTTCGTCGCTCGCTCACGTCAGCGGCGGGCGGATCACTGAGCAGGGGACGCACCAGGAGCTGCTTGCCGCCGGAGGCGCGTACGCCGCCCTGGTGGCGATGAGCAGCAGCTTGGGTTTGTCTGGTGGCGACGGCGGTGGTGGTTCGGAGTGAAAGAGTTTCTAATTTCTTTTTTTCTTTTCTTTTTCATTTCCTGTTTTTTCCATCTCTGCGTTTGCTCCAAGCAGCTCCCGATTCGTTTTCTGTTTCATTTCCAGAAACAACAAGCCTCTTCTTCTTCCTCTTCTTCTTCTTTTTTCGACTCTTGTCTCTCTCCGCAACGGAGAAAGGAAGTGATATCTGAAGGTGCAAGTAAGAACCGTTTTTTAAGCTTTTCCGCGACTTCTTTTTTCCGTTTTCGTTTTTGATAATTGAAAAACCCACGACCTCTTTTCTCATTGTTGTTCTAACACGGTGAAACAAAACAGGAAAAAGAAATAAAGAAAGACTCTCTCTCTCTCTCTCTCTACAGCGCTCGCGCGTGCTCGACCGAGAGGACGTTGACTGCCCACGGGTCCGCGAGGTGCGCCGACAGGTTCTCGAGCGGCGTCTTGCCCGTGGTCTTGGCCTGGCAGGCGAAGCCCAGGCACGCGAGCATGGCCAGGCGGCCGTTCTTGAGCTCCTTGACCTTGAGGGTCTCGAAGTCGGGGCCCTTGGAGTAGCCGAGGGGGTCGAAGATGCCGCCGGGGTATCTGGAAGAAGATTTTTTTTTTTTTTTTGGAAAAAATGAGTTTTTTTTTATCGCTTCTCTCTCGCTCCTCTCTTCTCTCTAACTCTCTCCCCCCCCTCCCTCTCTACTCCAATCCAAAAACTAACTCACCCGGGCTTGTTCCCGTCGGGAAGCTTGTTTCCGGTGAAGATCGGGTCCTGGTTGGCCGAACCCGGCTTCAGGTAGTCCTGGTACCTTCTGGCCTCGACAAACGCAAACAGGAACAGCTGCGCGATGAAGAGCGACGAGGCGGGGGCAAAGTAGGTGTAGGCCCCGGACTCGAACCAAGGGACCTGGCCCGCGGGCCCACCGGCGTTGAGCACGTCGAGCAGGTTCTGGAACAGCACTCCGGCGGCCCCGAGCATCGCCCAGCGCGCGTTCTGCAGCTCTCCCTGGACATACCACTTGAGCGCCGCGGGCTGCTCGCCGAGGGCGAGCGGGTCGAAGCCGAAGTCGCCCGGAAGGGAGCCGTCGAGCCATGCGGGGGCCTTCGATCCGGGCCTCCAGAGGGGGCGGGCGGCGGCGTTGACGGTGACGGTCGAGGAGCGGGAGGGGCGGGCCTGGGGTGGGGATGAGAGGCGGTGGGAGTGGAGGAGAGGTGAGTTTGAGGTTGAGTCGAGTTGTAGTGGGTAAGGTTGAGAAGAGAAAATCTTCGAAAAAATTGCGAAAGGGTCGAGCTTTCTTTTCTCTCGCAGCGCCTCTCTCGCGCACGCAGGTTTTCCGCTCTGCATGTTTTGAGGTGCTTCAAGCCCTTTTTCCCCTCTGTTTTTCCGCATGGAGATCCAGATGGGATCGTTATGACGCTCTTGAGCAGCGAACTGCTGGAAGAGAGCTTCAGTAAAACCCGGTGGCGCGACTGAAAAGAGCTTCATCTCCTTCAGTCGTCTGATTCAAAGTCTTTTTTTCTTTTTCGATCTGAAGACTCCCTCTCTTTCTCTCTCTAGCCGAATCAATCCCTCATCTCTCCCCGCGCCACTGCCACTCTCTTTACTTCTCCGATCCCCCAATTCTCACCGTGCGAGCAGCCGGGCGCGTCAGGAGCGCCGAGCGGGAGAGGGAGACTTGCGCCATTGCGTGTTGTTTGCGAGCGAGAGGGGAAGGAGTCTTCGGGGAAAAGATAGAAAAAAGGCAGAAACTTGACGAAAGTGTGAAAGAAAAAGAGCGGAAATTTTCGATTTTAGCTCGACCCTCCAAAAACACTTTCCTTCATTCCCCAAACGACCTTCTTCTTCTTTCTCTCCTCTACCCTCCGCCCCGCGCGAGCCCCTTTTCCTTGAAAAAAATGCAGACGGCGCTCCGCATCTCCGCCTCGCCGGCGCTCGTCGGCGCCCGCGCCCCGGCGCGCAAGCCCGCGACGGTAGGTTTGGAAGAAGGCGAAGATGAAGACAAAGAAAAAAGACTTGACATTTCGGTTTCGAGTTGATGCTTCTTGCTTTCTTTTTTCAAATCTCCGCGTCGATACGACGGCGAATCGAGCAAGTTTCGCAATCTGAATTTTACATATACGAGATGTTATTGAAGTCTTCTATCTCGACGCGTGCGAGGGGGTAGCATCAGAAGCCTCAAGGTGGCCGATTCGGGGGCACACATTCGCAAGGTCTTTTTTTCTTTCTCTGTTTGTCGATCTGACCTCTCTTCTCTCTCTTCTCTCTCTCTCTCTCTCTCTCTCTCTCTCTCTCTTTCTTTCTCTATCTTTCTCAACTCCAAAAAAAACAGGCCCGCCCCGTCGCCGTGCAGGCCCGCCCTGCCGCCTGGTGCCCCGGGCTCGACGCTCCCGAGCACCTTACCGGAGCGTGAGTAGTTTGCTTGTCGTTTCATTACCGCAATTGAGAAGAGAAAAGAGGCATGAGATAGAGATAGAGGAGATCGCCCGAAGCGATAAGAAAGGGGAAGAAAAAAAAACGCCCGAAAAAAAAGAAACAAAAAGAACTCAACCTCCTCTCTTTCTCTCTCTCTCTCTCCTCTTCTTCCACCCCACTCCACTCCCCCGCAGCCTCCCCGCCGACTACGGCTTCGACCCCCTGGGCCTCGGCTCCAACCCTGAGTCCCTCAAGTGGTTCGCCGAGGCCGAGCGCGTCCACGCCCGCTGGGCCATGCTCGGCGTCGCCGGAATCCTCGGCGCCGAGCTCGTCAAGCCCGGAGTCTTCTGGTACGAGGCGGCCACCAAGGTCGACCTGCCCTTCAACATCCAGGGCCTTGTGGCCTTCCAGCTGATCACCATGCACTGGGTCGAGTCCAAGCGCGGCTACGACCTCCGCGAGCCCGGTTCCCAGGACCAGGACCCGATCTTCTCCTCGTTCTCTCTTCCGAAACACGAGGTCGGCTACCCCGGCGGCATCTTCGCCCCCTTTGTTCCCGGTGACCTCGCCGAGCTCAAGGTCAAGGAGCTGAAGAACGGCCGCCTGGCCATGCTCGCATTCGTGGGCTTCGTCATGGCTGCCCAGGTCACCGGCAAGGGCCCCCTGGGCGCGCTGTCGGAGCACCTTGCCAACCCGATCGGCACGACCATCTTCTCGAAGGCCGCGGTCACCCCTCTGCAGGTGGTGCAGCCCCCCTGCAAGATCGCCCCGTACCAGGACTTCCAGGGGATCAAGATCCCGACCCCGTGCCTGTTCCAGGGTCTGTGGCCCTAGGATAATTGGGGTGGTGGATTGGAGGTGGAGAGAGAGAGACAGAGAAATGATGGAGAGAGAGAAAAAAGAGAGAGAGAGAGCGGAATGAGAAAAAAGAGAAAAAAAACCGTTCTTTCCTTTCTTTCTCTTTTTTTTGGTTTGTTTCTTTCTTCTGTAGAGCCAAAACAACTTTCCGCGTTTTTTATAAAGAAGAGAGGACGGGAGAGAGGGAGAGAGCGAACGAGAGAGAGAGCAAGCGGAACCGAGAAGAGAGCTGTTGAGGTCGAGGTCAAGGTCGAGGTCGAGAGGTCGTTGCTCTTCCTCTTCCTCTTCACTTTTTTTTTTCTTTTTGCTTCCCTTTTTTTTGTTTTCCCATCGAAAAAGAGAAAGAGAGCTTTTGCTTGCTCTCTTTTTCTGTTTTCCTTTCTTTTTTTGGTTCCGCAACCATGACGCGACACCAGGCGATGTCGCGCCTAGCTGGGGCGGCGCTGCGGTCGGTGAAAGGTAGGGAAAATGAAGCAGAGAAGAGAGCGGCCTTTTGAATGGAAAGAAAAAAAACCGTCGCAATGCCTCTTTGGTCGTTTTGCATGCCCCCGCTCTCCATCACCATCGTCGTCATCTTCGCGTCTCTTTTTTCTCCCTCTCTCTCAAATGTTTTGTCCCCAACCTGGTCCAGTGCCGAAGAAACGTCGAGAGCTTGCCAACACCATTCGAATCACACCGAGAACGTGCTTCCTTGATGCTCACCGACGATTCGAAAAAAAATATGCATTCCAAAAATAAATAAAAAACAATCCTTCAGGCACGGCGACGGCGACGCCGACGCCGACGGCTTCTTCTTCATCTTTCGCCTCTCGCGTCGCCGCCTCTGCTTCGAGCAGCAGCAGCAATTCGACCCCTTACGCTCTGGCCGCCGTCTCCGTGGCTGGCCTCAGGTCGCTCTGGTCCAGGTAAGGCGAGAGAAGCGCTGCTCAGCGGAGAGAAGAATAGGACAAATGTTCTTCCGATGATTGTTTGAGAGGGGCATCTCGAGGGCGAACAAAGGAAGAAAAGAGCAACTCATTTCTAACAACAACGAAAACAAAAACCTCAAAACCTCAACCTCGACCTCCTCTTCAAACAGCGGCGGCGCCGCGGCCTCTTCCTTCGCCGCGTCGACCTCGGGAGTAGCGGCTTCGACGACGAGCAATCCTCATCATCGTCAACTCATCAGAAGCAATCTCTTCCACTCTTCTGCATCGGCGTTCGCCGACGTCGTCGTCGCCGTGCCGCAGATGGGCGACTCGATCACCGAGGGCGCGGTCGCGTCCGTCGACGTCGCCGTCGGGGACGTCGTCTCCGAGGACGCCTTGATCGCCCAGATCGAGACCGACAAGGTCACGATCGACGTGAGGTACACGGGTAAAGAACCCGGAAAAGTGACGGGAGTGCTGGTCAAGGCCGGGGACACGGTCGAGGTCGGCACCCCCGTCGCGAGCGTCGAGACCGGGGGCGTCGAGGCTCCCGCTGCGAAGAAGGCGGACAAGAAGGCCGAAAAGGCCCCCGAGAAGGCCGATGCTCCTGCTGCTGCTGCTCCGACGCCTCCTCCGAAGCCCGCAGCGCCGGCGCCGGCAGCAGCAGCTCCTCCTGCTCCCGCCGCTTCCGCTTCCGCCCCCGGAACAACCCCCCGCCGCCCGTCCGAGCGCCGCGTCAAGATCACCCGCCTGCGCGCGCGCGTCGCCGAGAGGCTGAAAGGGGCCCAGAACACCTACGCCATGCTCACCACCTTTAACGAGATCGACATGACTGGCCTGATGGAGATGCGCCAGGCGCACAAGGACGCCTTCCTGGAGGCCAACGGCGTCAAGCTGGGCTTCATGAGCGCGTTTGTCGCCGCGGCTGCCGACGCCCTGAGGCGCGTCCCGGCGGTCAACGCGGTCATCGACGGCGACGAGATCGCCTACCGGGACCACACCGACATCTCCATCGCCGTCGCCACGCCCAAAGGGTTGGTGGTCCCGGTCTTACGCGACGTCGACGGGATGACTTTCGCGCAGATCGAGTCCGGCATCGCCGCCCTCGGAAAGAAAGCCCGTGACGGCACGTTGGCGATCGACGACATGGCCGGCGGCACCTTCACCATCTCCAACGGCGGGGTCTACGGTTCTTTGCTCTCGACCCCCATCATCAACCCGCCGCAGTCTGCGATCCTGGGCATGCACTCGATCAACCAGCGGCCCATGGTGCTTAGTAATGGAGAGATCAAAGCCAGGCCTATGATGTATGTGGCGCTGACCTACGACCACCGTTTGATCGACGGCCGCGAGGCCGTCACTTTCCTCAAGAGGGTGAAGGAGGTGGTGGAGGACCCCAGGAGGTTGTTGCTGGGTTGCTAGGAGGGATTTGTGAAGGGGAGGGGGGAGAGAGAGAGATGATTATAGAGAGAGAGAGAGGCAGAGGGGAATTAGAGAGAAAAGAAACAAGGCGTTCTGATTCTTTTTTTTAGGCTTCCGAGCCCCTCAACTTTTTTAATTTTTTCTTCCTCTTTTTTTGTTTTTGGTGAGACCACGAGAAGAGGAAGATGATAGATAAAGAGAGAGAGAGAGAGTTGTGCAATTAAAAGAAAACAAGCCCCCTTCTCTCTCTTTGTCTGTTTCAAATTCATGATGATAGCGTACAGTAAGTGGTTTTTTACAAAATCAACTCGCCTGGAACAGCCTCCTCACGCCGTCGATCCCACAGGGGAGCCTCGTCACGGGACACACCCCTTTTTCCATAACAAAGGCGTGCAGGCAGGGATAGCAGAAGACGTAGCCGCTGCAGACCGCGAGAGCAGGGTTGGTCCTCTTCCTCAAGCATAAGGCGCAGACCGACGGGTCCTCGGGCAGCGGCACGCCCTCTGCGGCGTCGGGCAGGGCGACGGGAGGCGGCGGCGGCGGCGGGAGGGCCTTGCGGCCTCCGCCACCGCCGAGCCGGTGCTCCCCGCTGAGGTACCACCATTCTAACAATTTAAACCCGAAGACTGCGAGGATCAGCGCCGACCTCGAGTGGTCCGAGACGGCCCAGGAGACGCGCAGGGCCGCGACGCGGAGGGAGCCCCCGACGGAGCTCGAGGAAGCAGCTGCGAGGTCTCCTGCAGCGTTGTTCCTTCGGCCACAGAGCCCGCGCCGCCTCGCCGACACCACGGCCCTCGCCCTCGCCGCGGCCCTGGCCGCGTCCGCCTCGGCGAGCTCCGGGCCCGAGACGCGCACGACGGCCTGCTGCAGGACGTGGAGCGAGGGGGAGAAGAAGGCTGCAGGCGGAGTTGAAGTCGAAGAGGTCGAAGAAGAAGAGGACGAAGAAATGCTCGAAGAGGTCACGGGCGCGTCCAGCAGGTAAGAGGCCTGATAAACGAACTTTGCGCCCTCCACCGCGGCAGCCAGGGCCGGGTAGGCTCGCACGAAGGCGTGGACGGCGAGCTGGCGCGCTCGCTCGAGCCTCGCGCGGCTGGCGGGAGAAAGGAAATGGGAATTCGCGGCGTCGTTGCTTGCTTGCAGCGGCGGCGGCGGCGGAGGAAGCGGCAGCGGCACGCGCGAAGACAAGCCCTCTGCTGTTCCTGCTCCTCCCGCGTTCCTCCAGTCCGCTGCCTCTGTGTTCGCCGGCCTCGTGTTCCTCATGTAGAGCGCCTCCATCTTCGACCGCAGGTACGGAGCCAGCACCAGGAAGGCTAGCGTCCTCCTCTTCTCGCGGGAGGTCAGCGGCCTCCTCGACGCGCCGCCCGCGGCCGCAGCGTCGACCGGCGCCCTCCGCAGGGCGTAGAGCGTCTCGGCGAACGACGCCGCGTGCGCGTTGAGGGAGGCCCTGTCGAGGACCAGGGTGATCAGGGCGAAGAGCTCGTCCTCCCAGGCGAGGACGCGATGCAGAGACGGGCGGCGCTGGGCAAATACCTGTTGGGAAAAAAAAGGTTGAGAGAGAGAGGAGAGGTCGAGGAGGTTGAGGAGGTTGAGAGGAGTCGTCGGCGTTTTGTCGTCGCATTCGTCGCCGATTTTCCATTCTCGTTCAAACTCTTCCTCTCTTCCTCACCGACAGCGAGTACGCCGCGGCCGACTTCAGGCTGGGCATGAGCCTTTCGGCGGCGACCATCTCGAAGAACGTGGGCCTGCCGCCTTGGGCGCCGCTGAGGGCGACGAAGGCCATGCGGAGATGATGATGATGACGATGATGATGGGAGACGTCGCCGGTCTAGAGAGACAGCGAAGAGATCGAGAAAAATCGAAGAAATGATTTTTTTCTTTCCATTTTTTTACAAGTGCTGGCGTTCCGAGAACACGGCAGCTCTGAGTCCGCCGCGGCACACAGATCCCCTTTAAGCATCCTCGTCGTCGAAGCCATCATCCTGATCGTCGTCTCCTCCTTCAGCACCGAATCCCCGCTCTTGCTCCCTGCGCCTCCTCTTGGCCGCCGCGGCCGCCTTGGCCCTCGCCCCGCCCCCTCCGCCGCCCAACCTCATCACCTGCAGCGCCCCGTGCGCGTTCGCCGCCACCAGCGTGTAGGTGGCGCTCTCGACGTCGTGCAGGGAAGTCTCCTTGGAGGGCGGCACGAGGTGGTCGGGTAAGGGACGCCACGCGACGGCGGAGACGAACGGAGGCGGAGGGGAGCCCGCCGCCGCCGCCGCCGCCGCTCTGGGCGTTGCCGCCGCCCCATCGCTCTGGGCTCCGCTTCCGCCAACTCCGCCAATGCCACCACTGCTCACCCTGGCCTTGGCCACGGGCCTCGCCATCGACGCGTGCCAGACCACGACCTCTCCCGTCTCGGAGCCCGCCGCGAGCAGGTCGTGCCTCGGGTCGGCGGCCAAGCCCACGAAGTTGCGCTCGTTCACGTGGCCCTTGAAGACCCGCGGCGGGCGCACGAGGAGAGGCGCAGGAGGGGGAGGAGGCGAAACATTCGAGCTGCTGTTACTCCTCTTCGGCAGGGGCCACAGCCTCAGCGTCGAGTCCGTGGAAGCAGACACCAGTCCCCCCGCGCCCCAACGCACGTAGCTAGCTGCTTTCTTGTGGCCAGAGAGCACGTGCAAGGGGGTCGAGGTGTGTCGGAGGTCGTAGACCCTGACGGCGTGGTCCGCCGCTCCCAATGCGAGAGTGTTTCCCGAAGGGTCGGAAGGGTCGAAGGCCGCGGAGCAGACGTTGGCGCGCACGTCGAGGGTAACGACGGGCGTGGAGGCAGAGGTGGACGAAGGGATTTCGTTGCCGTTTGGACTCGGAGAATTCGAAGAGTTCGGGTTGACGTTGAGGGCCCAGATCTTGGCGGTGCCGTCGTCCGACGCCGTCGCGAAGACCGAGCTCCCGCCGTTGGCCGGCGACCAGTCCGCCGACCAGGCCCTGCGGTCGTGAGCGTCGTACTCGGCGACGGGACGGGACGTGGTGCAGTCCCAGACGGTGGCGCAGCCGCAGTAGTCGGTGGAGACGAGCAGCGGCGGCGGCGAAGGGCGGGGGAGCTCTTCTTCTTCGTCGTCGCCGGTTTCGACGTTCTCTTCTCCGTTTGCGTCGCGCCTCCCGGCGCTCGATTCGGTCCTCGTCTTGGCCCAGACCGCGCACGAGAGCTTGGACCTCGTCGTGAGCTCGAAGACGGGGCGCGGAGGTTGAGGGGGGAGAGCGGAGTCGCTGCCTGCTGCTCCTCGGACAGAACGCCGGCGGCGGCGCTCTTCCTGTTCCTCGTCGTCGTAGTCTTCCTCCTCCTCTTGCTCTTCGCGCCTCTCGCGCCACCGCCTCTCCGCGCTGCCCGCCCTCAGAACCTGCTCGAAATCGAAGACCGACACGCGCTTGGCGACGGCGGCTGCTGCGAGCCAGCGCCCCGAGGCGTCAAAGTCGAGCGAGGAGATGATGGAGCGAGGCGTCTGCGCCGAAGAGGAAGAAGGTTGAACGACGGCTGCTCCTCCGGTCGCCGGGAGCCGCGCCAGCACCTCGAGCTCGCTGCAGCGCACGAACGTCGACAGCAGCCTGGAGAACTCGGCGAGGCCGCCCGCGCAAGGCGACGAAGAAGCAGCGCCAGCGACGGCGACGGAGGACGAAGCGTTTGGATTTAACATCTCAGAGACGGCAGAAGCGGCGACGGCGTCGACCGACGACGGCAACGCCCCCTTTGACGCCCCTGCTTCCGAGCCCGAAGCAGCAGCGACCTCGCCCTCTCGCTCCCTCCGCAGCGACAGGTAGCACTCCTGCAGGGAGTCGAACTGGGCGGCCACGCGGCGCTTGCGGGCTCTGTGCGTCGCGGTGGGGTCGAAAAGCGCGAGCGCGGTGTTTTGGTTTTGGTTTTGGTTTTCGGTCGCCGGAGCTGCTGCTGCTGCTGCCTCTGCTGGTGTCGCCGACTGCTTCTCCTTGCCGCCGCGGACGACGACGATGGCTTGCTGATCTGTGAAAGCGGTAGCAGCAGCTGCCGCGGCGGCTCTCGCGGAGCGGCGAGTCCTGCGGCGTCCACTGCCGCTGCCTCCTTCCTCGACCGTCGTCGTTGCCGTCGTCGCCGTTGTTGTCGTCGTCGTCGCTGCTCCCCCTCCTCCGCTGCTGGTCAAAAGCAGCCTCTCGCTGCCCGCTCCACCTCCAAGCGCGGGCACAGCAGGGGCAGTCTCGAAATCGGAGCCCGGGGGAGACGCCCCTGGCGTCCTGTCTTCCAGAGAAGGGACCGTGGCAGGGGCCGAGAGGAGGTTGGCGGCCGTCGCGGCATCCAAAGCGGTGGCGGAAGAAGTCTCGGCCTTTCTCGCTCCGACTCCACCTCCGCAGGCACTCACCAGCGCCAAATCGGCCTCCACGGCGTCCAGCTCTCCGCGCAGCTGCTCCAGCCTGGACTGCTTCCGAGCCCGGGCGTGTCGCAGAAACTGTAAGAGCAGCCGGAGGTCGGCATCCGCGGCCGCCGAGGCCGAGGCGGCGCGGCAGGCGGCGAGGCGGGCGAGCGCCGCGTCGAGCTCGGCGGCGTCGAACGCGGCCGTCGCCGCTGCTGCCGTCGCCGGCTGGCCCTGAAGCAAGGCACCGCTTCCGGCAACGCCTCCGCCCCTTGACGCGGCCTCCTGCTCGTCGAGGAGGTCACGGAGGCGCGCGGCGGCGGAGCGGCCCGCGGGCCCTGCCTTGGCGGCGGACTGGACGCGGGACGCGGCCTGTTGTTGTCGTTGTTGTCGTTTTTTCAAGAGGTTGAGAGCTTGCCACGGTAGCATCGGACGTTCGAATTGCAAGAGGCAACTCCTCACGTCTCGCTCTCGCGGCCTTCTCGGCTGCCTCCTGCTCTTCTCTTGCGCTAGTGCGATGACCGCGACCTGTCTTCAGCTCCGCCGCGTGGCGGAAGATGCAAAGCGAGCGCCTCCTTCCTCTCTCAGTCTCATTCTCAAATCTCACCTGCTGCAGCGCCGCACACGGCACGAGCGACGTCGCGTCGGTCGGCGCCCGGCACGTCGGGCACGCCGGCGAGGCCTCGATGGCCGCCCTGGCGCAGGAAGCGCACGCCGCGTGGCCGCAGGGCGCCACCAGCGGGTCCGTCAGCAGGTCGAGGCAGACCGGGCAGCGCAGCGTGCGCGCGAGGGCCGCGGCCAAGTCGGCGTCGGCCTTCGATGTCGTCGGTTCGGGCTGCTCCATTCTTCTTTGCAAAGAAAAAGCACGCCAGGAAAAAGCTCCCGAGTGCGATTCTTTTATAAGTGCGCTCTGTGCTCTGGCGTCTTCAGACAGAGCGTCTCATGCTGTTAAGGCGATTGGAGAAAGGGAAGCGGAAGTAGAGAGGAGCGACGAGAGAGAGCGAGCGAGAGAGAGAGAGAGAGCTTGTCGCGAACTGCGGAGGAGTTTCGCTTCTCGTCGTCGTCGAAGAAAAAAACTAGTGAAAAGAAACCCCTTCTCGTTCCTCTTTTTACAAAACCCCGACCTCCTTCGCGGCCTCCTCGAAAACACGCACTGCCTCGTCCACCATCTCCGGAGTGTGAGCAGCGCTCAGCTGCACGCGGACCCGGGCCTTCCCCTTGGGTACGACGGGGTAGGAGAAGGCGACCACGAAAACGCCGCGTTTGCGGCACGCCGCGGCGAGGTCCGCGGCTTTCTTGGCGTCGCCGATCATCACGGGCACGATTGGGTGGGAGTCGCCCCCGAGGGTGAAGCCCGCAGCGGCCATCTTAGTCCTGTGTAAAATTGAGGAAGAGAGAGAGAGAGAGAGAGTAGGAGAAAAAAGGAAGAGGAAGTGAACTTTTGTTTCGGGTGTTTTCGCTGCTTCTTCGACCTGCGATTTGAAGAAAAAAAACTCAAAATCTCCTTTTTTTTTCTTACCTAAACCTCCCCGTGTTGCTCTGCAGCGACGCCGCCAGCTGCCCCGCGGACTCCTCCAGCAGGTCCAGGGCGGCGTGCGACGCGGCGACCACCGCGGGCGAGACGGAGTTGGAGAACAGGTACGGCCTCGCCTTCTGGCGCAGGGTGGTGACGACCGAGGCGGGCCCTGCTGTGTAACCCCCGGTCGCGCCTCCCAGGGCCTTTCCCAAGGTCGAGTTGACGATGTCCCAGGCCTTGCCGTGGGCGTTGAAGTGCTCGTCGGTGCCTCGGAGCTTGGAGCCTGGGTGGGACGGGAGGAGAGCCGTTTTTTTGTTGTTTTCAAGAAATTAGAGTGAGACTTTTTGTTGTTGCGCTTCTCTCTCTCCGTCAAAAAAAAAAGAAAAAGAAAAAGAAAAAGAAAAAAAACTTACCCAGCACCCCCGTCGCGTGGCACTCGTCCACGAAGAGCACCGCCCCGGCCTCCTCGCATGCTTTTTTGATCTCGACCAGAGGGGCGATCTCCCCGTCCATCGAGAAGACGCCGTCGGTCGCGACCAAAACATGCCTCGCCCCTGCGCTTTTCGCTTCTTTTAATTTCGCTTTCAGATCTTCGACGCTGGCGTGCTTGAAGCGGTAGCGGGCGGCCTTGCAGAGCCTCACGCCGTCGATGATGCTCGCGTGGTTGAGCTCGTCCGAGATGATCGCGTCCTCGGAAGTCAGAATCGCCTCGAACAGGCCCGCGTTGGCATCAAAGCAGGAAGGGTAGAGGATCGCGGCCTCGGCGCCGTGCAGCTCGGCGATCCTTTTCTCTAACGCCTCGTGCGGGGTCTGCGTGCCGCAGATGAAGCGCACCGACGACATGCCGAAGCCGAAGTCCTGCAGCGATTGTGCCGCGGCGGCGACGAGGCGCGGGTGGTTGGAGAAGCCGAGGTAGTTGTTCGAGCAGAAGTTGAGGACTTCCCTGTTGCCGTCGGCGACCGTCACCCGCGGTCCCTGGGGCGAGGTCATGACGGTCTCCGTCTTGAAGGTTCCCGCCGAGCGCATGGCGGCGAGGTCGGCGTCGAGGCGGTGGCAGAGAGCCGAGACGCCAGAGGAGGAAGACGTGGAATAAGAGGAAGAAGAGGTCGAGATCAATCGGCTCGACATCATCATCGTCGTCGTCGACGTCATCGTCGTCATCCTGAGCTCTCCTCCGCGCACTGCGATCCTGCGACCGCAGCGAGCGAGGGCGAGCATCGCGAGAGAGCTCATCTTGGATGATTTGAGGGAGATTCGAGGCGGCGATGCGTGGAAAGAAAGAAGAGAAGAGCGGAAGACCCTCCAACGAGCAATCGATTCTGATTTGTTTTTCCGTTCTGCTTTTTACTTCTTTTTCTTTGCACTTCCCCTCCTCTTCCTCCTCTCTTTCCTTTACGCCCCCGCCGCAAAGTCCCTCATCAGGTCCGGCTGGATCACCTCGATCCAGTACCCATCGGGATCCTGCAGGAACGCGATCCCCCGCATGCTCCCCTCCTCGGGCCGCTTCGCGAATTTTACATTGCAGGCGTCGAAGTGTGCGACGGCGGCGGCGAGGTCGGGGACGCAGATGCCGATGTGGCCAAAGCCCTTGGGGTCCTTGTTGCCGTTGTGGTAGGGCTCGCCCTTTTCGAGCTCGGTTCCTTTGTGGGAGTGAGCAGGAGGAGGATGAGAAGAAAGAGAAGGAGAAGGGAGAGCGAGTGAGTTGTTTTCTTTTTCCTTTTCAGTTTCGGGTTTTTCTTTTGTTTCTTTCCTTTTTCATCTCGAAAAAGCTCTCCTTCTCCAAACTCCCCCCCCCCCCCCC
>Ga0210003_1000283_pt1 | contig 45122 bp, 41 predicted proteins | sample LantaG_FD_182804 | JGI IMG/M metagenome (GOLD analysis project Ga0210003, IMG submission 182804) | Deep subsurface microbial communities from Baltic Sea to uncover new lineages of life (NeLLi) - Landsort_02402 metaG (SPAdes) (version 2) | ecosystem: Environmental > Aquatic > Marine > Oceanic >...
TAAGCTGGATAAGATATCCCGAAACATCATTACCATTGAGGACCCTGTGGAATATCGCTTTAAAAATATGAATCAAATTCAGGTCAATCCTAAAGCAGGACTCACCTTCGCTAGTGGGTTGCGCTCCATATTGCGTCTCGATCCTGATGTAATATTGGTAGGTGAGATTCGTGATGCTGAAACTGCCAGGATAGCCGTTCAGTCAGCTTTGACAGGGCACCTGGTCCTGTCCTCCATCCATGCCAATGATGCCATCGGCGTCATATTCCGCCTTCTTGATTTGGGAATAGAGCCCTTCCTGGCATCATCTGCTGTCATTGGAGTGGTTGCTCAGCGCATGGTGCGCTGCATTTGCCCTGACTGCTGTGCTTATAGAGAAGCCACATCAATGGAGCGATTAGCCTATGCCAGGGAAACAGGTGAAACACGAAATGAGTTCCTCTACGGTGAAGGCTGTGAACTATGCTCACATACTGGATACCGAGGGAGGATAGGCATCTTCGAAATCCTACCCTTGAGCGACAAGATAAGGATGCAAATACTGAACCGCGCCAGCACTTCTGAGGTTCGAGAACAGGCAACTGAGGAGGGAATAGTGCCGCTAATCAAAGATGGTATGCTCAAAGTGAAAGAAGGCATCACCACTCCCTCCGAAGTGCTGCGCAACGCTTACTTCATAGAGTAGAGGCTACTATGCAATATTCCTACGTCGCCTGCACCGAAGACAATAAAATCATCAAAGGCAAGCTCTCTGCATCCGGCCAGGAAGCTGCCAGTGACATGCTGGCTTACAGTGGCTATCGAGTGCTCAGTCTCAAGGAAATTACGCCGTTCCTCCCCGCAGCGAAATCAACCTGGCGGCTTCGCCCTATAAAGCCAACCGAAATAATAATGTTCTCCCGGCAGTTAGCTTTGCTGCTTGAAACAGGCACGGATGTAGTTACCTCTCTAGAATTACTAAAAGCTCAAGTAACCAACCGCAGTTTAAGGAGAATAATCGGTGATGTAGTTTCCGATGTTCAAAGCGGTAGCCCCTTATCACAGGCTTTAAGTAAACATCCCCACGCCTTTCCCCTCATTCACCAACGGCTGGTGTCCGTAGGAGAAAGAGGCGGCAATCTAGAAGTAGTATTAAGGAGAGCAGCTAATTACATGGAAAGGATAGCTACAACCAGAAAAAGCGTCAAAAGCGCCTTAGCCTATCCCATCATCGTCTTTATCGTCGCCATCGTAGTCGTTGCTGTATTAATAACCTTCGTTTTTCCTGCCTTTTCCGGTTTTTATACCTCTTTCGGCGTCCAGTTACCAGCACCAACCAGAGCACTCCTCACCACCACTGATTGGCTGCATCGCTATGGTCTCTGGCTTCTGGCAGGAATAGTAATTGCTGTGGGCGTGGGATATATCTATACCAGAACACCAGCAGGCAGATACCAGTGGTGTAAATCAATGCTTACTCTTCCCTACATCGGGAATATCAACCTTCTCAACGAGCTTTCCGGGTGTTGCCATACACTGTCATTGCTGTATGGCAGCGGTTTACCCCTGCCTGAAATAATGGCACTGCTCGTCCAGGGAACCAATAACAAAGCCATGGCGAGGGCATTGACCGAAGTTCAGCAAGATATGATTGCTGGCCAGGGCCTATCCAATCCCATGAGAAAGAACAGCTTGTTCTTGCCCCTCATGGTACAAATGACCGCGGTGGGCGAGGAGACCGGCAATCTGGATAATACATTAACCACCGTAGCTGAGGCTTATGAGGCTGAGGCTGATGATAAAACTAAGTCTATGGTCGCTCTTATCACCCCGGCTATGACTATAATCATTGGCCTGGTAGTTGGCTTTATTGCTCTGGCCCTACTTTCAGCCATGTACTCAGTCTATGGGCAGGTATCATTTTAAAAATGAAAGGAATGCAACTCAGAGGTAAATCCAGTGGAGCAGGCGCTGTTGAAGCAATAATAGCCCTGGGCATATTGGGCCTGATTGCTGTCGCCTTTATTGGCGGCTTGTCCACTACGCTCAAGGCCGTCTCTGTCACCGATGAGCGAAGTACTGCTCAAGCCATAGCCCAGAGCGAAATGGAATATGTCAAGAGCCTTCCCTATGAATACGGCATTACAGGATATGGCACAGACCCAAATCTTGCTCTCAATGGCTATGCTCTTGCCGCTGTTGCTGCCCCTTTACATGATACCGATGATGGTATTCAGAAGGTAATGGTCACCGTTAAGCATCATGATAAGGATATACTCACATTAGAGGGCTATAAGGTAGATCGATGAGCAAGCTAATCAAAAAACAGGGGGGCTTCACCCTTATTGAACTGATAATAGCCCTTGCCCTAACCGGCATTATTGGCACCGCCGCCACTATGTCTGTACATCAGGTGATTTTAGGCACTGCCCTTGGTAATAACTACAACACAGCCATAAACCAGGTGCGCGATGCCGGCTACTGGATTAGCCGGGATGCCCTGATGGCTCAAAGTGTAGCGGCTGAGAATCTGACTGCACCGAAAGTCCTGGTTTTAGACTGGGTCGGTCTGGAGTGGAAGGAGGAGTCCAGTGGAAATACCTGCCTTAACATTTATCACGTAGAATACTACCATGACGATAATGAGCTTGAGCGCTGCCAGAAGATAACTACTCATAAATATAGCATTGAGGGCCAGCTTGTGGAGACGGTTGAAAACGAAAATACTACTTTAGTTGCTGACCACATCGCCTCCATCTCTATTGCTGACCCAGCGCTGAGCAGCGGCAAACTGATAATAACCGTAAAAGCCAGGTGCCATGAGGCTGAAGAGGAGAGAACCTACGAAATCAAACCCAGACTAATTGTCTGATACCTGAAGATAGGGTCTGAAAGATGAAGCTGCTAAAGAAAATAATCCAGAAGGAAAACGGGCAGGCTTTACCCATAGTCCTGATTTTGCTGGCCCTGGGTGGACTGCTCATTGCTCCTACCCTTGGCTATGCATCTACCACGCTTAAAGTTAACCAGATGTACAAGCAAAAAATGGCAGAACTGTATGCCGCCGATGCTGGAATAGAAGATGTCATGCATAAAATAATGATTGACAATACATCATTGGAAAGCTTAGGAATGGGGGAAACCTACGAATACCCGGCAGAAAGTCTGCCGGTGATAAACAATTTACAACTGGACTCTATCACCGCCACCAAATGGCCAGTGGTGTATAGCATACTTGCTGAAAATGAATATCAGTTAGACAAGCCTCATTCTGGCTGGATTCAGCCCGGAACACCATACGAGACAGTTCAGACCAATGAGTATGTTGAATTTTCGTATAACATCACTATCGATTATGATTATGATGAATACAATAAGAACATATGGGTAACAAGCATAGGCGCTTTCCTTTCCCCTTACCCTGGCGATGCCAGCCTAATTGTATGCCCATACGATGTTGATTATTCAGGGGTCGTAGCATCTGTTGCACCCACCAGCTCGCAAACCAAGCTTGTTACTGGTGGCTGGGCAGTAATCTGGAGATGGGATAAAGGCGTCAAGTTTGATAAAGACAATAGAAACGGGAGCCTTAGCTTTAAGTTTAAAATCCTTGACCCTGATTGGGAGATAGGGCAGTATTTCGCCTTTTTGACTACCCAATCGCAGGATATATCCTACTCAGCCAGCAGAGACTTATACAGGTGGGTAATCAAAGCTGAAGTTGGGAGTACTATTGTCAAATCGTGCATTATAGAAGAAGATGAAATTAATTACCTGGACGTTCTAACCTGGGAAATCAACCCACCAGTATAATAGTTAAGCTTCGATACCAATCGAGGAGTATCCAGATAAAATAGTGGCAATTAAAGACACAGTGCAGAAGAGAAAGGCTAAATTCATTGAAGATAAGTAAACAAACTCGGTGGATTTTAACTATCGGCATCCTGGCTATTCTTCTGGTTAGCCTGGGTGTAAATTATAATCGCCAGAAAACAGAGCAAGATGAGCTAAGTGCTAATATAGCTCAGGCTCACCAGGATTTCATCAGATATACAATCCAAAATTCAGACCAGGGGAAAGATTCGGAGGCAAGGCTCAGTAAAGTCAATCCAAGACTTGCCACTCTCCATGACGAATTTGAATCTCCCACCGAATCCATAGAAATCAGCGCCGCCTTATTTGAGGCAGCTGGCGCTGCCAATGTCACCATAACCGGGCTTAGCTCCTCCACTCCTGCAGGTGAAAAGGTAAATGACATTGCTTTTCATGTCTTCTCCCTGAGCATCTCTGCGGAGGGCGAGGTGAAAGCACTGCTCAACTTCATGGCGAACCTGAGTAGTAGATTCCCCAACAGCAGCATAAACTCGGTAAACATCAGCATTTCAGAGGGAAAGCCTTCATTGAATTTGAACATTAAAATTTATACTTATGAGGCTAAATAATGGCCAAAAAAACGACTACCATATATATAGATGACTCTGCTATCCGGGTGCTGGTGGCTGGGAAGGGAGTACCACTAAAATGGACCAGCATGCCTCTGGAGCCTGGACTGGTCAAGTATGGAGTTGTTCATGATGAAGATGACGTAGCTGCCAGGCTAAAGAAGCTGTGGAAAGATAATAAAATAGGGAAAAAACGGGTAATCGTCGGCATCAGCGGCATTAACTGCCTTTATCGTCTAATTACACTTCCCGAACTGCCCAAAGATATGCTTCCTGAGGCAGTGAGGAGAGAGGCAGCCAGGATTCTAGCCTCACCCCTGGAGCAGCTTTATCTCTCCTGGCAAACCCTGCCCTCCCCAAGGGGTGAAACCTTAATCTATCTGGCAGCCTCTCCCAGGAACTCCGTGGATGCCTTAATTTCCACCATGCACAAGGCAAAATTAAAACCTTATCTTATGGACTTAAAGCCCATGGCTCTAGCCAGAACAGTGACTGAGCCTCGAGCTATCATAGTCGATGTCCAGCCTGCCAGTTTTGACATCGTAATTATGGTAGAGAGAATCCCCCAGGTGGTACGCAGCCTGGCTTTGACTCAGGAAGCTTTGCCGGAGGAGAAAATATCCCTTATCCAGGAGGAACTTGATAGGGCTATCACATTCTATGACTCAAGCCATACGGATAAACCCATTGAGTCCACTACCCCCCTGCTGGTCAGCGGCGAGCTTGCTGAGCAGCAAAATATCCAGGAACTTCTCTTAGAAAAACTACAGCGCCCTATCCAGGCATTTCCCTCGCCCTTTAAAACTCCCAAAAGATTCCCCTCAAATCAATACGCTACCAATATTGGCCTGGCCCTCAAAGAAGTGCTGCCTTCAGAGAAGGGTAGCATTAACTATTCCCTGGTCAATTTCAATGCTCTTCCTGAGGCTTATATTCCCAAGCCTCGCCCTGTATCGGAGCTTCTCTTTATACCCACTATCGTGGCCGGCATTGCCCTGGTAGCTTTAGGCGGCTTATTCAACTATACAGCCTTAAACGACACCGCTAACCTGCAATCTGAACGGGCAAACATAAACCAGATGGTTGCCTCCAAACAGGCTGAAGCTAAAGATATAATCGCACTGAGTGAACAGGTTTCCTCACTGGAAACTACTGCTGACGCCTTCACCACCACTCTTAGCAACTTCGCCGCTGGCAGAGGTGAAATCAACGGCGATTTAGCTGAGATAAACAGGCTGCCAGAAGGTCTGGATTTTCACGGTGTAACTGCTGGCGGAGACACCTTGACAGTGTCAGGCTCGGCTGATGATGAATACACCATCTTTAACTATGCTCAGGATTTGAGAGCCAGCGGTAGATTTGCCCTGGTGGTCATCACCAATATGCAACCCAAAGAGCAGCAAATAGGCTTCACCTTGATACTTGTAAAATAAGCAGGACTATGGATAAGAGAGAGCGAATGTCACTCTGTAGTTGCCCAATTTATTGGGCGAGGAAGGCCTGATAAATCAGTCAACTACAAAATTTGGGGGAGGGCTCAGAATGACAAACAGTATTGCTAAACAATCTCAAGCTAATATTTTTGATTTGCTTCGGCTGGCAAAGGAGAAAAAAGCCTCCGACTTGCACCTGGTAGCTGGCTCACCACCTATTTTGCGCATAGATGGCTCGCTGGGTTCAATAGATGAAATGGCACCGCTATCCGTGGAGGAAATAAGCGAAGCTTTTGTCCAGCTAAGCACGCCTGAACAAAGGGAGGAGTTCCAGCATACTCTAGAGCTTGATTTCGGCTATTCCCTCGCCGGCGTTGGCAGACTTCGCTGCAACGTGGCTCAGCAAAGAGGAGCTCTCAGCTTTGCTATCCGCCTCTTGCCAGCGGAGATTCCTACTATAGATGAGCTGGAGCTGCCCCAGGTATGCAAGGAACTAGCCCTTAAACCCAGAGGTCTGGTGATAATTTCTGGACCCACGGGAAGCGGCAAAAGCACCACCCTGGCAGCCATGATACATCACATCAATATCAATAGGACCTGTCGCGTAGTAACTATTGAAGACCCTATAGAGTATAACCACCCCAACATTAATTCAGTCATCACACAGAGAGAGCTTGGCAACGATACCCTATCCTTTGCCGCTGCCCTGAAGCATGTATTAAGACAGGACCCCGACATTATCCTTATCGGTGAGATGAGGGATTTAGAGACCGCCGCTGCTGCGCTTACCGTGGCAGAAACAGGGCATCTGGTGCTCACCACAGGGCATGCCCCCAGCGCACCACAAGCTATTGAAAGAGTAGTGGATTTATTTCCGCCCTATGAGAGGTCCCTGGCTCAGGCCAGATTAGCCTCCTTGGTAATTGGTGTCCTGTGTCAGACATTGGTGCCCCACGCTGATGCCCCAGGAAGAATAGCTGCGGTGGAAATTATGCTGGGCAATCCTGCTGTGAAGAACATCATAAGAGAGGGCAAAATTTATCAGCTTCCCAACATCATCCGTACCAGCAGCCAGGAAGGCATGATAACCCTGGACCAATCGTTAATCAACCTCCACCATAAGGGAATCATCAGCAGGGAGAGCGTGGTCGAATTTTGCCAGAACAGTGACGAGGTGGAGAAAACGATTGGTAAGACGTCGTCCCCTGCCAGATAAGTTGAGGGGGCTCAGCGGTTGGGGACAAGCTCCAACCCTTATTGGGCGAGAAGGGCCTGATAAATCAAGCAACTACAAAATATTTTGAGGGAAGCCACATTGCATGATGAGGTTTAGAGGTGTAGTTGCCCAATTTATTGGGCGAGAAGGGCCTGATAAATCAGGCAACTACAAAATTTGGGGACAAGCTCCAACCCTTATTGGGCGAGAAGGGCCTGATAAATCAAGCAACTACAAAATATTTTGAGGGAAGCCACATTGCATGATGAGGTTTAGAGGTGTAGTTGCCCAATTTATTGGGCGAGAAGGGCCTGATAAATCAGGCAACTACAAAATTTGGGGACAAGCCCCAACCCCGCAAGATTGCCGGCCTATTCCGAGCACAAGCGCGGAATCCTGCCCCACGCAATAAAAATAAGATTATGAGGGCGAGGCTTTAGCCTCGCCCTCATAATCTTCCTCCCACAGTAAGTAGATTAAACTAGTTTATTAAGCTACAACGACTTTATGGTGTTTATGGTATTGGTTCCCAGCCTGCCATGCCCCATTGAAGCCCGGTCCACTTACTGCCTTCAGGAATTGAGGTCACACCACTTATCTCACCGTCTGTGATGGCATACTGCGCTTGCAGGCTGCCAGTGAAGAAATTTTCCGGGGCTGTATTATTCCCTGCTGTAGTTGGGCCTGTGATGCTAGACGTATGGGCAGAGCCAACTGTGCCGCCGCAGGTATTCCAGTTGTTCTCTACCATGCAGGCGGTGACCGCCGTCTGGACATTGTGCGCCTCGGTATTGGCTGCCTCTACTTTTCCTCGTCCCATGAATCTGCCCAGGTTGGGGATGACCACGGCAGCAAGAATACCCAGGATGGCAATCACAACCAGCAGCTCAATCAGGGTAAAACCCTTCTCCCCACGGTGCAGACACTTAAAAACGGGATATTTGGTTCTTGGCATTTTTATCCTCCTTTCCTTGTGTTTTATTTCAAGTTCATTCTAATTTGCCCTGGAGCCAATGTAAATAGACATTTAGTCCCGTTTCATATGAGAAAATAGTCATAGGCAGGCAGCCTTCTCCCGAGCAGCCTCCTCCCAAAAGGCATCAACATCTAGTTGACAACCTGCTGCCTGAATAGCCACAATGAGCATCCATGGAAACTCTTATTATACTCGCCTTTGCCATTTTAGGGCTGGCAGTGGGCAGCTTCCTCAACGTGTGCATTGACCGCCTGCCCCAGGATGAATCCCTACTGCACCCCCCATCCCACTGCCAGGCCTGCCAGCATCGTCTGTCCTCCAAAGACCTCATCCCATTATTCAGCTACCTCTGGCTTCGCGGCCGCTGCCGCTATTGTCACACCTCCATCCCTAAACGACTCCCGTGGGTGGAGCTTGCCACCGCCCTTATATTCGCTTTCCTTTATCGGTATTGTGGCCTTACTGCAAAGCTGGGCATTATGGCCTTCTACACCTGCCTGCTCCTTATCATATTTGTGGTGGACTGGGAGCAGGGGCTTATCTTAAACAAGGTGATTTATCCCGGAATGGTGGTGGCTTTGCTGTTTGCCTTGTTCTTATCTCAGCCCTGGTTTGGGCAGTGGCCCACCACCCAGATTGCTAACGCCGCTATGGGCGGTGCCATCGGCTTTGTGCTGCTCCTGCTAATCGCTATTATCTCCCGAGGGGGGATGGGATGGGGAGATGTCAAGCTGGCAGCCCTCATTGGCCTGGTCACCGGCTTCCCCCTGGTGTTTGCTGCCTTAATCATAGGGGCCATCATGGGTGGCGTGGTAGCTGTATTTCTGCTCATAGCCAAAAGGAAAGGACGCAAGGAGGCCATCCCCTTCGGTCCTTTTCTGTCACTGGCCACCTGGATTACGCTGCTATGGGGAAGCAGCATACTTAGCTGGTATCTGGGTATTATGTAAAGAGATGCTATCTCCCTCGGAACAGGGCGAAAAACCTATCCTGATATTCTGAAAACAGACTCCACCTATTTAACTCAACCACCAATTCAGCGGCATGGGAAATATCTCTTCCCACCTGGTCAAAAAGTTCCTCAATGTGCTTTCGGGCACCCTTGGGCACTCCACTGGTATCCATACTCAGCAGGCCTCTATGACTAAACTCAGCCACATTGGTGGAAACAGAGCTTCTGGTTAGATGATAGATAAAAGTAAGCAGCGATACATCCCATAATTCCTCCACCCCCTTGATTATAGCGCTCAACGGGTCATGCTCCTCATCTATGCGGGCATTGAGCTTACTTATCACCTGCCGTGTAGATTCAGAGACGACATCCATCCCCCTGGGCTCATTTTTATATCTATAAAAAAGACCCATCTCATCAGGATGCTCTCTGGCCATCGCTGTGATATAGTTCCTAGCCACTTCGCTGAAGCCCTCCACCCTGACCAGATAGGAAGGAGTAACAATCCTTGGCCTTTCAGCAATCACTTTCCCGTCTCTAACCACACTAATATTTTGCGCCAATCCAGTAACCACATAGTAGTTCATAGTAGTGCTGCCAAAAGTAGCCAGACGCTGCTGTGGAGGCCTGATTAACTCAGTATGTTCCAGAGCATATTTAATTCTTTCGTCCATATCCATAATCCAATGCTGCCTGTCATTCTGACCCATATTTGTCATTCTGAGCCGCAGGCGAAGAATCTAGACCCTTCACTTCGCTCGGGGTGACAATTAAACACTTCTAAATAAACATCTTAACCACATTAAAATTGTGTGCTACCTTATCCTTGCCAGCAATTACACCATCCACACCGGTATTATGTCCCGGAACCAGATATTCCACATCAAGCTGAGATAGCCTATCAATACTTTTTCGCAATAAAGCAGGGCTGCCCCCGGGAAAGTCCGTCCTGCCAACGCTGCCAGCGAAGACCACATCACCACTTATCAATATTTTCTCCTCCTCCAGGTAAAGAGAGATGGAACCCGGAGTATGACCGGGGGTAAGCAGAACCTCCGCATTGACCTTATCCTTAGCCCCCAGACTTAAATCACCCTCTGTAAGATAAAAGAAGGGCTTGACCTCTGGCATCCTGGCGCCAAAAGCATCATAAAAGCTTCTTCCCACACCATTATAAAATTGCTCTTCTTCACGAGACAAAGTCACCAGCGCACCACTAGCCTCCACTACTGACTGGACAGACTCAAAATGGTCAGGGTGACAGTGGGTGCCAATCACCAAACCAACATCTTCCATTTTGAAGCCATCCCTGCTTATAGCTTGAGTCAAGGAATCAAAGCAAGCTTCACCTAGCTCATCCTTAATGTGGCCGGGGTCAATCAACACATGCGGTCGCTCCCCCCGCAAAACATGGCTCAAAAGAATGGCATTACAATTATTTCCCCTTCCCATCCACATATAACAATAGAAATTTGCTCCCAACCTCATAGACTTATGATAAACCATAACTTTGACCCTTTACATTATTATAAGCTAAAATGCTGCCGTAACGCCAATTCTCAAGGTACATCATTGTGAGGCACCTTCCCCCTGTCACCGCGAGAAGCATGAGCGATGAAGTAATCTCTCCTCTCCCTTGAGGGGAGGTGAGGCATAGTCCTGAGTGAAACGAAGGAACTAAGGTGAGAAGAAAGGTAAACAGATGGGCGAACTAAAGAGCGCCTGGGAAATCGCTCAGGAGAAGACTAACAGGCTGGGCAAGCTATCAGCCAAGGAACTACAGCAACAAAGGGAACAGCAATGCCACGAGAGTGGCAGGGCAATAGCACAAAGATACCTTGATAACCCTGAGCCTCTGAGCTTACCGGCAGAGCTAAATAAGTGCCAGGAAGGAAAACACCTGGTAAGGCAGGCAACCGTCAGCCACCTGATACAGGCTATCGACTTAAAGAGCAATGACGATGATGATAGTGGCGGGGTTTATCCCCACCTGGAGAAGATAGCCAGGGGAATAGCCAGTCTAGAGCCAAAATCACAGCCAATCATAGACCAGATAACGGAGCTCGCCCGAGAATATGAAGAGACAATAAGAAAGATGAAACAGGAAATAGAGAGCAATGGCCAGGAAACCCTCCACCGATTGAGAATCTCAGGAACAGCAGTGGGCGATATCAATATCAAGGCTGCGCCAGAGTGGCAACAGAGCTGGCACAAATTAGCTGAAACTTTTGAGCCAAGACTTGATAGCCTGAAACAAGAGCTAATCAGTAGCGTTTCCTCCGTTTAGTCCTGCCTAACATCCCCCGTCATTGCAAGAAGCGTGAGCGACGAAGCAATCTCCAGGAACACTCCGCTACTGAGCTTGCCACGCCGGAGCCTACCCTAAGCACCACGGGATTCCTCGCTTCGCTCGGAATGACACAAGGCAAAGGAGCTCGCAACGACAGGAAGGAGGCTTACACTATCAGGCAAATAGAGGTGTCGCTAATCATATGGACGAGCACAGGAATTTGCATTCTCTGCCATATATGTTACACTAAAGTAGCAGTACCTAATGTCTTGTTATAGGTACAGCGAAGAGGTTAGATTGGCTAAGGTATTCATAATTGACCAGCAACCTTTATTCCGCCAGGGTGTGCGTGCGTCACTGGCCGGCATGCCAGATTTGGAGATTTCAGGGGAAGCTGACGCTGACGAAAGCGCGCTCACCAAGATTGAGAGTTCACCTCCCGATGTGGTACTTTTAGGGGCTAACTCTGCTCCTGCCAATGGCTTAGAGCTTTGTCGCACCATAAAGCGGCACCTGCCCAGTGTGGCCATTATCATCCTCACTCCCCAGCCAGCGGATGAGCAGCTTTTCCAGGCAATTAAAGCCCAGGCCGCAGCCTACCTAAGCAAAGATGTGAATGCCGACGAACTGGCGCAAATTATCAGACGCTGCACCAACGGTGAGCATCCTATAAATGAAAGCCTGACAGCCAGACCAAAGGTAGCCGAACACATACTACAGCAGTTTCACGAACTCTCCAGAGAAAGAGAGACGGCCACTCTTATCTCAGCGCTCACCCCCAGAGAAACAGAGATTCTCAATTATATGGCCCAGGGTTACCTCAATAAACAGATTGCCGACACACTAGCTGTCAGCGAGCAAACCATTAAAAACCATGTAACCTCTATTCTCCGCAAACTCAATGCCAATGCCCGCACTCACGCAGTAGTAATAGCCATTAAGAGAGGCCTGGTCACCATCAGCAAGGAGTAGCCTGCTCGGAGTCTGTCACCATAAGACACTTGTAACACACCTAAAAAAGCCAGAGTCTATAAATTCAGTAAGCATTCAGTTCCATTTATCATGCCATAAAACCATGAGTGCTCACCGGGAAGCGAGGGTGAGCCGCTGGCTATAGCGAGCCTGCCTGGGGCTATAATCGACCTCGATGGCCAGCACCCGATAGAGCGCCGCCGCTATGCCACAGCGCTCATCCGTGACGGTGATGACGTCGTATAGCTCCTGGCCACAATTCACAGGGACGGTGATTTGGCCCCCCTCTGCTCCCAGGGCACTCTTTCTCAGGATGGCGTCGGCTCTCTCCTGAGTGCGGGTGGCTGTCTCGAGGTTAGGGTCATAATCGGGCTGGAAGTTGTCGATCGCTAATCCGAGCAAATCCCAATCGAAGGCCGACTCGATGACGGAGGACTCATCTGCGGCTCTGCCTTTAGCTCGGGCTTGGGATACCGGAATAGCCTGGTGATAATTACCCTCAAGGATATGATGATAGCCTGCGGCGTTCTTATACTCGTAAGACGATGCGTCGGTTGTCTTGGGCTCCCTGGTAGTGGCGATGATATAGCCGATATCTGAATGCCACTTCTGATAGTTAAGCAAATCTGGCACCATCGCCAATAGACCGCTCACCGCGCCAGCTCCTGCCTGGCCAGGGTTGACGATAACCTCTGGCTGAAGGCTGGTGATAGCGGTGCTCCTGGCAGCGGCATTTACCAGGCAAATGCCCCAGCGGCACAGCAAGGCCTTGATGAGCTGCCAGGCCACCTTGGGGGCGACTGCGGTATCGTTCCACCTGAGCTGCGTTCGTGATAGCCACTTCGTTGCCAGGCCGCCGCCATCGATGCAATGGAGCACGAAGAGTGACTGATTAGGAGCTGACTGGTATTCCCACTCATCAATCCAGTAAACGCCTGCAGGTGAAACCTCAGCCGAATAATGACATGTCCAGGTAACGGTATTATCGACAACCGTGTCTCCCAGGGTGGTAGGCCAGGTAGGCTCGATGGTAGCGTGGGAAGAGCCTGCCGTGGTGCACTCATAAAAATAACCGGTTAGATTACTCGATGTAGGAATAATGATAGCTCCCTCGGCATAAACGGTATTCATCACCCAGGCGGAAGGCGATGTGCGGTAGCCGAGCTGCAGGAATACTTCGCTTCGCTTTTTCAGCTTTGCGATATCGCCCTCACCGGGGCTAGCATACTTGCCTGAGTGATTATCCAGCTCAATGGTTAATTCCCCTGGAATGCGTTGATTTAGCTCGACGATATCGGCGGTGAGGTCCAGCGCTGTGCCGGCTGCGCGGGGAGCTCGCCATACTCCATCGGGCCGGGAAAGCCACCAATAATCCGCCGTGGTGGCCAACCTCAAACCATAAATCGATGATATGTTGAGAAACGGCTTAGGCTCGGTGAACGCCATTTCGGAAAACTCCGACGCCCTGACGGCCTGGAAGCGGAGGGGGCGGCTATAAGCCGTTGTGCCGGCGAATACCTCCACTGCGGTCATCTGAAACCACTCATAGGCCTGGGGAGATGCCGGCAAATGGATATCGGGATACTGATAGTTGATGTCCTCTCCATCAGGAACGGTGATGAAATGGTCCCAGGCAAGCCAGTTATAACCGCCGTTGGGCTCAAGCTCGGTGCGATACAGGGCATAGAAGTTATAGGGAGTAGCTTGCTGCCTAGCAGCGAAGATGACGCACATCTTTTCGGGACCGGTGGCGAAGGTGGCTCCGATGCCATAGACTCCTAACAACGGGTGATTACCAGGCTCGCTGTCGGTATATTCTGCCTTTCCCTGGGTAGAAGTATCCAGCACAATGGCGTTAAGCTCTCCGTCAGCGATGATGCCGTTGGCGATAAAGCACACCACGATATCGCCTGTGCCCCACCAGGCGGCTGCCATGGAAGTGGCGTTGGCATAACTTGATAGCAGATCATCCGTCCAGTCCACTCCATAGTTGTGGCTGTAATACTTCCTGATGGTGTTATCGTCCTTGCGGTAGAAGATATAGACCTTAGCACCACAGGCGGCGATAGCACAGGGACCATGGGCATTAGCGCTGACCTGAACCCAGGAAGTATAATCCGAGGCCGGGCCAGGATTGGTGATCTTCTGGCGATAGAGAACATTAGTCCCGCTAAACCTGATGCGGTGCATCGAGCCCTGGCCATCGAAGGCGATGCCATGGTGCTTGTCTGACTCACCGCCGGTATAAAGTCTTGTCCAGTTAAGCCGCTGAAGTCCCTGCTCGAAGTCATAGACCTTAGCCTCGACATAGGGGCGGGCGGTGAGCTTTTTCTGCTCGGCGGTTAGGGCGGCTGATAGAGTTCTCATTCAATCCTTCCCATGTGGTTTTTTGGAGATAAAAACAGCACCGGCAACCAGGGCAACCAAACCCCAGAACTCATGATTGGCTGGAGTCAGGGTAAAGGGACCATGGATCAGCTCATCCAGGACAAAGCCTCCACCTGCTCCTGCCAGGGCAAAGCCGATAATGCGGTAATAATAGCGATGGAATTTCACCATCACCTCAAAGCCCAATAAATTGGGCAACTACACCTCCTCTCCCTTCGGGGGAGAGGAAGTCTTCTCCTTGATATGACTAACTGTTCTCTCACCGAACCACCACAGAATTACCGGGATGGCCAGGCCCAGAAACCAATCAGGGGGATTCGAACCCTCGGTAACCACCTGGGCGATAACGGCGGCGAAGATGACGGTTACAATCGGCCTGGTTACTTTTCTAAAGATATCTCCAACGTCCATTTCAAAGCCCAATAAATTGGGCAACTACACCTCCTCATTTGCTTATTTTAGCTATAACCTCGCCCTGTAGTGCGATTTTAGGGGGGTAAAATTCTTTTTGCCACATATCCATCACCTAAAGCCAAAAATCAAAAATAAAAAATCAAAATGACACCAAGCCTAAATGAGAACTGCCAGGGTATCCGGCACGGATTTACCCGCTTTTCGGTAATGTCCTGCCAGGTGCCGCGCTGCCTTAATGATTTCCCCTGGCTCAGCCTTCACCCGCTCCCCGCGGTATCCCCCGCGGCTTAAGGCGGCCACCGCTGCCGGCATGCGATTCCAGTCCACGGTCTTCTCGATATCGATGCGGCCCTGGAGAGCCCGGAATATTGATTTGGTGTGATGCGGCAATTTCCAGGTCTCCGGATCCTGGGGGTCGCCGACGATGGCAAAGGCCTCCCTGGGTAAACCCTCCTTGGTGATTTCCTTTTCCACTGCTTGTTTAACTTTGCTCATGATTTCCTCCTTATTTAACCTATCAGCCTTTCCAGACTATCTTAGGGGCATACTTGTATATCTGCTTATCCGCAGCGGCGGTATTGGTGATTCTGGTAGTAAATATAAGGAAATTGCCAGCGGCAGGAATATTAGTGGTTTTATCTGCCTTAGCCACTCCATTTACCCAAGTATAGAGCTTTCCATTTGCTAACCTTTGTCTAATAACTAAAGTGCTCCAAGCGCCTAGTGCCACTCCCAAATCAAGAACTGACCTGGTAGTCCCATCGCAGGAAAGTGCTCTTAAAGCATTATTGAGTATGTCAATGCCGACATAGTATTGATTAGCAAGAGTCGGGTCATTAGTTCCGCCAAGAATTATCTGAATCTGCACATTCGTTATTGCAGTAACTTTAAAGCTATACTCGAATTTAGGCTCCATGTTATATCCAAGGTAGCCAATAAATTCCGTATAGCATCGTGCCAAAGAGCCACTGGTTGCACCAGTAGCGATAAGCACAAAGCCAACGCTTTGAGTGATAGAAGCAGAGCCAGTTTTTGCCTCAGTCCAACCCGCATAGACAGGCAGAATAACTCCCCTGGTGAAGAGGATGTCATAAAGGTCGTTTATGGTATCAGTGCCAACGCCATGCACGCCTGTGGTGAGGGCAGCATGGGTAGAGACTTTACCATCAGCTTCAGCCTCAGAGCAGACTAGAGGGTCTAGATTAGCTAAAGGATGCCTGGCAGTTAAGTCATGCCTGGCGTTATTGAGATACTGGTCATGATCATCATCGGCCAAACCGGTAAGCGCGCCGTGATCCGTGACTCCACCGCCACCACCACCACCGCCCGCTGCGCCATCCCAGACGGCAATGACGCAGGCGTCCTTAGGGTTGCCGCCAGGGATAGCCAGGATAACATGCCTGCCGACGGCCATCTGGTCCGAGGCGATGTTCCTGGCCACAGGGATATTATCCAGGTAAGCAGCCATCGAGCCTGCGAGCTGCACCTCAGCCCGGTAGTTGGTGCTGTCAAAGCCTTTTAATGTTCCTAGCTGTAACACTCAAAACCTCCACGATTTTTCACCTCAAAGCTAAGTCTGATCACCCGAGCTGCTCCCTCGGGTCCATAACTGTAGCTAAAGCACGGAGGCTGCTTCATCATCTTATATCAGCATATAGCTGCCTGACTTTAAGCTTAGCCTGGCGGCCATAGCGGGTGAGCTCCTTGTGATAATAGTCCATCCTTCTCTGAGACCATTCCAGGTATTCGCGGGGAGTTGGCTCACCGCCGACATTCACCTGGTTGATGGCATAAGACGCCCATTCCAGGGCGGCATAAGCTCCCGCTCCCACAGCGCACAGGTCTTCCAGGTGCCCTGGCAAACTCGAAGCCGAACGGCATGTCCAAGTAGCCGTAGCATCGACTACAGTGCCTCCGGGAACTAATGGCCAGGTTGGCTCTGCAGCGCCGGAAGTGCCTGCGACCGTGCACTCATACTCGTAGCCATTTGGGGCTGCAAGCGGCACAATGGTATCACCCAGGGCATAAAGGGTTAAAGCTGTCCAGGCAATAAGGGATAAGGCGGTTATCGAGTGCACCTTGCCATAATAGAGATACAACGGGTCGGCTGCCGTTGGCATTGTGTCAATCAGAAGCTCCAGACTGTTAGCCCAAACCTTATGATCCCGATATCGCTTAGGATACTGAGCGACTGGATACTCCACTGCCTCGACATAGATAAGCCCGGCAATGGCCGAGATATCAATCTCACGGGAGGCTGGGGTAGGGATAACCAGGGAATCATCCTTAGCTTCCAATGGGACTGCCTGGGAGATATCGAGGACGGCGTGCTGGATATGCCTGTCAAGCTCGTCATCCGTCCAGCGGATAGAATCCTCATCCTTGAGGTCCTTCCTCATTGCGGCTCTTATTGTTGCTATTGTTGTTGCCATATTCCCTCCTTCGGAGAAATCCTAAATTCTAAACTCTAAATCCTAAACACCAATTATTTCACCCTCACCTTAATCCTCTCCCATCAAGGGAGAGGCGAACCTTTTCCTGGGGGAGAGGGAGGATCGATGCTCCCTCTCCCAATATCAGAAAGGAGGCCCTCATCCACCCCACTAAGGGTAAGGGGGCCCACCCTGCTACCCCCCTTATTTGGCAAGGGACGCCAGTTGGTCGGGCTGGCAAGCGGTCAATAATCCATTACGTGCCTAGCAGGTCGAGCTCGGCGATCATGCCACAAACCAGGATCTGGCTATGCAATTCGTCATCATCGATGCCCACGACATAGCCGATATCCTGGAGGCCTGCGCCATCGGGAGCATAAATGCCGGTATCGGCAACGGCGATCTGCTCTCCCATAGTTGGCACATTGGGTGCGGTATGGGCGCACTCAACGATAGCCATACCATAGGCGGTGATGATATCGCCTACAGCTCCATCCTCTCCGGCGATAAGCACTGCGGGCACCGTGGCGGTGTTGTCAGCCAATTTCCAGCCTGTGCTATACATTATGGGGTCGCCAGCAACGACAGCGCCTGCGAGCGTGATTTTCATCGGAAGCATACCTTCCAATACCTTGCGACTGGTTCCTTTATCTACAAAAGCCATAATTCACTCTCCTTTTGCACGAGGCTAAAGCCTCGCACTACGTTTAGTCCTGGACTCCGATTAAAGCGGCTGCCTTAATCTTGGAAAACAGGCATAGCGCCACATACCACTTTACCCTGGTTCGGCTGGCGTCCTTGGTCTCCAGTGAGCCGATGCGCTCCACCTGGAGCATCTCGGGGCTGGAGATACCACACAGAGCTCCCTCACCGAACTGCAGAGCGTAGATGGTGGAGTTAGCTGCCCCGGTATAGAGCGTCTCCACGCTGCCGGCCACGGTATGGGTATCGAGTATCCAGTCATTGATGGCGATGGGGATGCCATTATAGAGCTGCACGAACTCACCCAGCTTGCCCTGCCCGACCTCGAGGTTTGAGCCGGCTGCTCGGGCCAACGCCTGGAGCTTCCGTCTGCTGCGGCGGCTCATTAACAGCATATCGGGCTTGCCGCCCTTTATGGCGTCTATGAGCTCATCGAGCTTAGACAGCGATAGAGTAGCGCCTGCGGCTGCCATAGCGATTAGCTGGTCGGATGCCGCAGCGGTATTGATGAGCTTGGCGATGCCGTCGAACTGCTTGGGGCTGGTGGTGGCGTTCCCATAAAGGAACTCCTTCTCAAACTCATGCCGCAGCGCCTTGGCCTTCTGCTCGATAACGGCTGCCTCGAGGTCCTGGACATTGGAGCGAGTGGACTTAAGGAAATTGTCCACATCGGCGTCTCCGCCCATGATCTTGAGCGTAGCGGTAGGCTTCTCGAATGTGGGGGTGGACTCTACCCAGGTATCCCCCACATCGTAGAAGTCCACGGTAGGCAAAGCCTTCTCCTGGGTATAGGACAGGCCATTGCCCACGATCTGAATGAAGGGCAGCGACTGGAGTATAGGGCTGTCCTTGATAATGGTCTCTATGACTCCCTGTAGCAGGACGTCATTAGACAGTTTTTCTGCTTCGACTAAAGTTAAAGCCATAATTCAATTTCTCCTTTTTTGGTTTATTTTGGTTTTATTCCTGCGGCGATCTTCTCCCTGGGGGACAACCCCTCAGTGCCGATGCCGCCTCTTTCTGGAGCTCCTGCAGGGACTTTCCCTGCGGCTGCCTCAGCCTCTATCGTCTTCCTGACTGCCGCCACGATTCCGCTGCCCTTCTCCACGGAAGCGTCTATCTCCTCGATAGTTACTCCGCCGATGATGTCCCCCGGGACGCTGGGATTAAGGGCTTTGGCCACACCGAGGTATTTGGCCACCGCGGTGTCCAGAGAACCCGAGACATTGGCCAGCTTAGCGGCTGCCTCCTCCATATCCCTGACCTTCCCCTCAAGCTGCTCGGTCAAGCCGCTTAGCTGTCCCTCGAGCTCGGCGATGTGGGCATCCTTTCCTGCCATGGCTTCCTTAAGGGTGACGCTGGCGTCCTGCTCCTCCTCGAGCTGAGCCTTGATAGCCTCGAGGGCCTCCTCATTTGAAGCTCCATTCTGGTCGCCCATTTCAGCTAACTTCTTTTCTTCTTCATCCATAGTTATCTCCTTATAGAGCTATTTATTCGGGCACTTCCATCTCCATTTAATCTACTTTCATCTTTTACCCCCTTTTCTCCCGATGAGCTTTAGCTCATTCCTCTCTCTCTCGCTCCGCATCCACCTTGACAAATAATGGGAGGGGACGGGTGGGCTTCCCTTACCCTCTACCTTGCCAAATAAGGGGAGGGGATGGGTGGGCTTCCCTTAATTGCCCTTAACAAAGGAGGCCCTCCCTGACCCATCCCCTTATCTGGCGAGGGGCGCCCGGAACTCCCTGTTCATTTCCAGGATTTTCTTCCTCTCCTCAAGCCACCTGGTGAACTCTCCATCGGGGTCCTGGATTCCCATCTCATCCATAGATGTCCTGCGGCTATGGACTCCTGCCTGGACTAACAACTGCTCGTCCTGTGCCTGGCGGGATTTATCCTGCGGCAAGATGGGACCCCACACCACACGGTGGGTGATGCCCTCAGAGTTTTGAGCCATGTATTTATCGGCCAGCTTCAATATAAGCTGATTTCGCTGGTGATAGGCGTTAGTGCGTATGGTCCTTTTCCTGGTTACCTTCTGGATCAAGCTGCCCATCTCAATGCTCAAGGCTGCACCTGACAGATCCCTCTCGGTGCCGCCATAGGCTGCCCTGGGCGTCTCCGATATATCATGGAGGCAGCGGTAAATGACGTCTATATAATCGATATGCAGCCTGATGCCGCCTCCCTGGAGCAAATCAAGCAAATAAGCCTTAGCGTCCTCCGGAAGCGTCCACACTGCCCCTGGCTGGACCTTGATATCCTCTGAGGACTCGATGTTCTCCAATACGGCTATGGGATTGCCTGACAATTCCAGTATGCGTGATAGCTGCGACAGCGCTCGGTTAAGCTCCCGCTGCGGCTGGATAAGGGACGGCATATCAGATGTGCCCCAGAACTTCTTGGGCTCACGGAGGTTAGGAAATATGACAAAGGGAATGAAGCCATAGGGGTTAGGCTTGGACTGGATCTTGTCGTTGTCCAGATAAAGCTCGAACTGCTTATCCGTCCACAGCTCGGTGATATAAGCCTTGTTCTTAGGGATAGTTATGTTATACAGCATGACTATCTCGTCGGCGGTGAGCTCGTATCTTGAAGCCACCCGCCACACTCTTGACATATCGTCTCCCAGCCACCAGGCGAAGATACCGGAGATATCGGGCGCTGTTACCCTGATGCGCTTCTCCTCTGCATCCCAGATGGCCTTATAGCAAGCATCTCCCAGGACGGCGGCGTCAATCTCCGTCTCCCAGTCGAGCTGCTGGAGATTGTTCTGCTGGTAAACGGCTAATAGGAGCTGCTCGGCGGCGTTGACTTTAGCTTTAGCCTGCGCCTCACCCCATCCCTCTCCATTTACTGGAGAGGGATGGGGTGAGGAATAGCAGGCAAAGGTAAGACCCTGCATTAAATAGCTGGTGACCTTATCTATGGCTACCTTGGCATAGTTAAATACCAGCTGCCTGTTTCTGCTGCTCGTCTGCCACTGGCTGCCCTGGTAAAAATCAAGGTTTGACTTATAGGCTGCCAGCCTGTCGTTATCCCTGCGGGCTAGTTGACCTGGATTAAAGCTTGTCATTATGAGCCGCCGACCTTGTCATTCTGAGGGGTTAGCCGAAGCCCTGAGCCGAGCGAAGGGACAGCGACCGAAAAATCTCTCCCCTTTACCTCCCTTAGCATCTTAAGCCACCTCTGCACCGTCCTGGTGCTCACACCAAATATTCTGCCAATCTCTTTACTGCCCTTGCCTTCCTGTTTAAGCTCAGCCATCCTCCTGGCTCTTTGTAACTTGGTAAACTTCTCCACTCCCCAGGGCTCTTCCTCGATACAGGTGGGAAAAGGACAGTCAAGGCAGTGCGGCCACAACTCACATCCCTTATCTCCATAGGGAAATTCCTCGGGTAATAAGCCATTCAATCCATCCTGCATATTTCCGCTGCCCCCTGACAGCACAAGCTATAGTAGAACAATCGTTCTATTTTATCAAGAAACTTTTGTCGCCTTTACCCTAGCCCATGCTTTCATGCTAAACTAAAAAGATGCCAAAACTACCCCAGGTAAAAGGCGACAGGCTGGTAAAAGCCCTGAATCAACCTTTTAGAAATGTAGTTGCCCAATTCATTGGGCGGGAAGGGGCAAACAATAGGGATGCCCACACAACCCCCCCCTTATTTGGCAAGGGGCGTGTAGTTGCCCAATTCATTGGGCGGGAATAGCCTGATAAATCAGGCAACTACAAAAAATATGTGATTGAAGAGCTCAAGGAACTTCTCTAAGGGGGTAATCATGTTGAAATACACTATCATCCTTATACCTGAAGAGGAAGGTGGCTACTCTGTGGAAGTGCCTGTTCTTCCCGGGTGCTATACTCAGGGGGAAACCAGAGATGAAGCTATATCCATGGCCAGGGAGGCAATCGGGCTATATCTAGAATCTTGCAAGGCACACAGCGAGCCAATACCCCAGGAAGCAGGGCTTCAATCCCTGACAATTCAAGTAAAAGAACCAGTGGCTTGAGCACCGCCGACAATAACGCGTCGTTATCGGACATACTTTTATACCTCGCACTAAGAGGTATCTATTGACAGGCTGCCGCTAACTGATATAATATGACTATAGAAAAATCAAATAAAATTGCCACTTTTATCACGTTAGGGACTATTTACCTATTGACAAAAAATATGTATAGATGTAATGTTAGCCTAAACCGGAAGGTTTATTATACGTTTCTATGTAAGAAACCTTAACAATTGAATATTATCCTATTAAAAATGTAGTTGCCCAATTTATTGGGCGCGAAGGGCCTGATGAATCAGGCAACTACGAAATGTTGAATATTATCCTATAAAATAACGAAAGGGGGTGATGCCTATGAAACATTCCCAAACGGAGAAATGTAGTGCGAGGCTTTAGCCTCGTGCCAGCAATCTCCAGTGGGGAAGCGAAAAAAGCCCTGGTCCCGGGGAAAGACCTTGCCTGAATGAGGTTTCCTCGCCCTTGAAGGGAGAGGACTAAGGTGAGGGTGAAGGGGCCAGCCCGGTATGAGGCGGGCTTTAAATGCTTCAATAACAAGCTTAAAAACCTGAAACTGCGGAAGGTCGACTTCAGTTAAAGGTTAAAGTAAATCAAATTTTTTAAAGGAGAAAAAATTAAATGAGTAAAACAAAATGGTATACTAGGGCAATCTATCTAGTATTTGCCCTGGCACTAGTGGCTGGACTTAGTCTAATGCCAGCGGTGCCAACGGTGGCAGCGGGTGAGCTTACGGTTGACTTGACGGGCACTCCTGACCATTGCTGGACGCCGCTGCAGGTTACCTTCAATGCCACTACTACTGCCGGCATAGCACCCTACACCTATACCTTTACCTGGAACTACCAGTACAAGCAGTGGGGTGACGACACTTTCGCGAGTTATACAACGTTTCCTTTGCTGTTTACTGGTGCGGAAACCTCAGTAGTGACCAGCACTGCGCTGTCAATCCAAAAGACCCACGAGTTCACTATTCCCGGTTACTACAATGTGCGGGTGGACGTCGCGGACTCGACTGGGACAGCTTTGACTGGAGATGATACCTTTGAGATTAGAACTGTGGGCATCCTTCCCTTTCCTATAGCCTACGATGTTAAAGGGTCAACCCAGCAAATTGAGGTCAAGGGTGTAAACGCTAGTGCTGCCAATACTACTATCAGTTGGTGGCTTGAATCAGGTGTCGAGCTGTCACCTGCTGATGTTACTTGTACACCTGCGTTTCCAGCGGCTAATGTATGGAGTGTGGAAATCAAATCAATGAAGAGGGGTGACATCCACATCTATGCTGCAGTGACTGATCTTGAATGCGGCTCGCGCACCCTGCACACAGAGAAAAAGTGGGGTGAGCTTGACCACACTATCCTTGATGTTGACTCTGTGACCAGTGGTGTGCAGCATGAAGAGTATGTGAACGTGGATGCCGATGAGATGGGTGATATAGAAGAGGTCATAACCGATATGGCTTATGCCACCTTCTATGAAGTGCCCGGGACTCCGGCGGTAGGTCACGCCATAACTCACTGGTGGCTGTTCGAGCAGAGCACGGCAAACGAGGCCTTTATCGATGACTTGATGGATTACCTGGCTGATAATGATGGAGCTCTGGATGATGACTACTGGGCAGCTCATGGCAAATACGTCATAGATGACCTTGGTGGCAAGCAGCCCTTTGACTACATCGATGACTATGCTGACACCCACCACGCCGACACTACCATCTTCGACTGGGACGCCATTTCCCCAGTTCCTCCGGGCGAGATTGCAGCGAATGGCTACTATGCCTGGACTGAGACTGAGGACAGTTTCCCTGCTGAGGTGAGGGGTAGAGCTCAAGCCACTTTGACTGTTGATGCCAGCGAGCTTGTGGTGTGTGAACCAGAAGAGGTTATGATTGTGGTCCTGGTCACCTATCCCGGCGGCAGCACCGCCCAGAATGACCCCTTCAACGGCGAGAACATAGTCTGCCTGGAGAAGGGCACGAAGACCTTTCACAAGGGACCACCACTACCACCGGCAGAGCAGATAAAAGCACCTCAGGTGAGATGGGCTGGTGAGAAAATCGTCCTGGAGAAAAAGTGGGGCGTAGAGTATGCCGGTGACCTGGTAGGGTTCTTCCTGGAAGAGGGTAGCATTGGCAACCTGATTCCGCTCCCGGTAGAGACAGATTCGTCTTTCTTGGTCTCTGGTGATGCCCGCACGGCGTTCACTACCGTGGGCTCCGATGGCATAGCTCGAGGCATGTTTGAGACCGAGCAGCAGGGTGAGGTGGATATTAAGTGCGTGCTCTATGATGTCTCTTGGGCAATCGGCGCGAGTTACGAGAGTGTGGCACAGACCGCCATAGACGGTGGTGTGGTGGGCAACCACGGCTTCCTTATCTACTATCTGGCGCTGGAGGATGTGAAAGTGGATGAAGAGCTTTCTGACCTCGAGGTGATTGAGGCAGGAGATGATGCCGATGTCCTGGTTACGGTCAGAGGCTGGTTCAAATCAGCCGCTCTGCCTGGGACTGCCAGAGGGCCGGTGCTTGGCGAGGACGGCATTACTTACGTTCGCCCGGCCGGTCGATACATCCTGCCCGATGACTGGGCAGCATTGGCTGGCAGCAACGAAGCCACCACTAACAAGGCTTCGAGGCCGCAGTATGACCTGATGAATACCCCTGGCGATGGCGTGGTAAGCACTGCTGAGCTTGGTCCTTACGACAGCGGTGTCAGAACAACGACACCTCCAGGTGAGGCTGAGGAACCCTGCATTGGACCTTTCAACACACTGCAACCCTGGAGCAACTTTGATGCCCTAGGCAACCCAACTAACATGTGGATTGCTACCGCTTCAGTGGTTTCCAGCCTTCTTCCTGACAACCTGCGTAACACGGTAGTTCCTGATACCACCATTGACTGGTATGACTGCCCTATGCCGCAGGCTCTGGTTACCTTCGATGTTGATGACACCGAGGTACTGAATGAGCTGGACAAGGGCGATGTCTTTGTTGATGGTACAGACTACACTGCCCCATTCTACGCTGTGGAGATTCCCAGCCACTGGCTTATCCCAACAGCTGGTTACTTCTGGGACAGCTGGGGAGCAGATGATCCTTATAACTACTGGGATGACCTGGGTGTAACACCGAACGATGACGACATACTCGAGGTCTACTCTGACAACCACGGCTATGCTGGAGTCACCATTGAAGGTGAGGACCTGGATAGCACATGTGTGACAGTGGACGTCATCGCTGACTTCCCCGTGATGGCTGCCAAGTACACCTCGGTTGCTACTGACCAGCAAGTCTGCTGGGGTATCGAGCTGGAGCACCTGAACGCCGACTTCGAGGTCAGCGCCAGGACTGGTGAAGCTTCCATTACGATAAGCTTCTACGGTCTCAAAGCTGCCGGCACTGGTCTCCCCTGGACTACCGGCGGAAGCGAGCCCTACGTCAAGGCTGAGTGGGACTTCGACGGCAATGGCACTATTGACGAGGTTATCGAAACCACTACCAGCGCTGACACTCTAGTGACCCAGACGTTCGAGTTCACCGCGGGTGGCAGTTACTCACCTTGGCTGCGTGTCACCGACAACAATGGCCTGGTTGACGTCTGCGCGAAGCCGAACTACATCGTGCTGACTGGCGGCGGTGGAACAGTATACTGGCCGTGCGACATTGATGAGAGTGACACCGTGAACATCTTTGACTTCGTGCTGTTTGCCGGTGCCTATGGTTCATCGCCAGTTGATGCTAACTGGGATGCTCGCTGCGACCTGAATGGGACTAATGGAGTCGACATTATGGACTTCGTTATCTTTGCTCAGTGCTATATAGCGCATGCGGAGTGATACAGCATGATAGAAGGAGGTAGGCAATTATGAGTAAACTAATAAAAGGAAAAATTCTTGGAATTGCAATAGCCTGCCTTCTGGTTGCGAGTTTAGTGGGTGCTGGCATCCTGCCAGCACCCACCCTAGCTCTGAATGCTCCATCGGTGAGCATTGTTCCAGAAGCTCAGGAAGTAGAGGCCGGTGGGACCTTCGACATTGATGTCTGGGTGGATGCCGCTGGTCACAACTTGAATGGAATTGATGTCGCCGTGCAGTATGACAGCAATGCCATGACAACCAGTGTGGCGGACATAGAGGCTCATAATGATTTATTGGGTCCTGAGGCCATGGTCCCTCCTGGCTATCCCAAAGTAACTGACGGAGAGGTTCGTTACGCGCTGGCTAGTGCAACGGCGGTGGGGGGCGTTGATGGCTCAGTGATGACCATCACGTTTACCATGGATGCCGGTGCTGGACCAGGAGATTATCCTCTCACTATTAGCAGGGCCGATCTAGCAGACCTTATTACCGGCATATGGGAAGATACTGAGACAAACGACGGCGCAGTAACGATACCCGGTGCTCCGGCTGGACCATCGGTGAGCATTGACCCAGAGGCCCAGGATGTGGTGGCTGGTAACACTTTCACCATTGATGTCCTGGTAGACGCTGATGGTAATGACCTGATGGGAATTGATGTAAAGATAGGCTATGACGCCGATGCTATGACCACCAGCCCTGATGACATAACGGCGTACAATCTGCTCGAAGCACCTGTATGGGGTGTGATTGGGCCTATAGTGCCTGATGGAACGGTAAGGTATACCCTGCTTAACGTCGAGGCGCAAGCAGGTGTCGATGGCGTGCTGATGACCATTGAGTTTGCTGTGAACGAGGCTGCTGAGCCCGGTGACTATAATTTGACCATTACTGTGGCTGACCTCGTGGATGAGGCTGAATTAAAGATACCTGGTGTGGCAGAGAATGACGGCACGGTAACGGTTCTTCCTGCCGGGCCTGTGGTGTTCGACCAGATTTTCGGGCCTAAGGCGTTGGTTAAGGGAGCGCGTGACTTCATTTGCACCATACCTGCAGAAGCTACTGAGCTTGAAATAAGCCTCACTGCAACTGCTGACCATGACCTGGAGCTATATGATGGGGCTACCCTGGTTGTTGGCTATAGGGGTAATATTAGCCGCGCGCCGGGTGGCACTTATGAGGGTGATGCCTTCGGCTACAGTGGCTACCGTGGTGGTGCGGAATACATTACCGCTGGCGGTCCGCTGGGACAGGCCTATGACCTGAAGGTCTACGCCTATAGGGCTGGCACGTATACGGTACACGTCCACTATGAGGTTGGCGCTGGTGTAGACCTAACTCCGCCGACGATAGACATTGAGGTTACTGTCGCAGCCCTCAACGTCGGATATCCAATAACGGTAACTGTTTCAGCTACTGACCCCAATGGTGTGGCTATGGTATACTTCATGGTTTCGAGCACCTGGCCTGAGGGATTGAGTGTAGAGATGGCTGCTCCGCAAGTGGCCTACGATGACATTGTCGGAGTGGTAGTGAGTTTCGGTGATGGAGCGAGCCTTACCTTCATACCAGGCTGGGTCGGAACCTATACCGTTGATGCCTGGGCTACGGACGAACTGGGTAACATGACTCCCGAAGGTAGCCCGGTTACGGCGACCTTTGAGGTAGTTGACTAAAGGCTCAATATAGCTAGAAGGCTTAAAGGTGCGGGGCTTTTAGCCCCGCACTTCTTTTGTGTCACCCTCACCCTGACCCTCTCCATCAAGTGGAGAGGGAACACCCATCAAGGGAGAGGAGATTTACTTAAAATAGTCCTCCCTCCCCTTGAGGGAGTAGGCAAAAACCCTTTATAATCCTCCCTCCCCTTGCGGGAGGGAGTTAGAGGGAGGGGGATTCTCAATGAAGGAAGGCCGAAGACAAGCAGGTCTCGCCCGTCAGCTTCGCCGGAGCCAAACAGATGCCGAGAAAGCTCTCTGGGCTAGATTGAGGGACAAGCAACTGGAAGGTGTAAAGTTCCGAAGGCAGCAGCCTTTAGGTCGGTATATCGTTGATTTCTTAAGTTTTGAAAGGAAGATTATAGTTGAAGTTGATGGCGGTCAACATAATGAGAGAGAAGCCAGGGAAAGAGATCAGCAGAGAACAGCGTGGTTGAAAGAGAGAGGCTACCAGGTTTTGAGGTTTTGGAGTAATGAGGTCCTGGTAAACATGGAGGGGGTGCTGGAAAAGATAAGGGAGGTTTTAAGATAAGGTTTCACCCTCACCTTAATCCTCTCCCATCGAGGGAGAGGCACTCTATGCAAAATAGTTCTCCCTCCCCTGGAGGGAGGGAGTTAGAGGGAGGGGGAAAATACACCCTCACCTTACCTCACCCTGACCCTCTCCATCAAGTGGAGAGGGAACACCCGTCGAGGGAGAGGGGATTTACTTAAAATAGTTCTCCCTCCCCTGGAGGGAGGGAGTTAGAGGGAGGGGGAATACCCGTCGAGGGAGAGGGGATTTTTCCTGAAGATTGCCTGCCTTCAGCTCACTTTGTTGAGGCTCATTGGACTGTGATTAGTCCGTCGTTACTGATAACGCCGGAAATTATCTCGCCATTCTCATTAACTAGATCGGCTTTGGTAATAGTGAGATGATAGGACCCTGAAGCATTCTCAGCGATGGTAAACTCAATAGTCATCATTGAGCCTGAGACACCCGCCTGCGGCGTGGTATTGAGCAGGGCATATGTAACTTTTCCATCAGTTACTGTTGGTCCAATTTCCATTGCGCCAAGCAGATTGTGCTTGGTTACCTGAGCCCCATTGGTTGACATAGCCTCGCTGTCATAGCTTATTGCCACGTCAATTCCCATGAGGACATAGTCAGCAGCATCTACCAGGACGCTGATTTCGAAGGTATCGCCTGGCGATTTTGTTGTCGAGCTGGGGCTTATGCTTACCGATGCTGGGGTGGTTGGGGGAGGCGCTTCTTCCTCTATAACCACCGCAGTGCAGACAGCACTATCGCTTGCCGTGGGGTCGTTTCGTGAGGTGGCAATGATGGTTATCTCATCCTCTGTTTCTGCTGCCGCATCATCTGGTATGGTCAGGCTTATGGTGATAGCCTGGGATGCGACGGAGGCGATCTGTGAGGTGGTTGAAGGGGTGGTGAGGATCCAACCCTGGTTGTCGCTGACGCTGAGGTCATAGGTATCGGCTTTAGTGCCTCTATTGGTAACGGTTGCGGTGTAGGGCAGAGTAGCGCCAGGTGAGCCAGTCTGCGACACAGGTGAGACGGCCAGGGACACGTCGTAGGGCACCGTTGGCGTTATGGGAGTTATGGTCAGGTTGACTGATACTGTTTGGGGGCTATTGCTGGCTTCGGGGGCGGAAATAGTGATGGTGGCGGAGTAATCGCCAGGGCTCAGGCCGGCGATGTTTACTGATACGGTTACGTTGTTTGTTTCTCCAGTGGAGCTACCACCGGTCAGGCTTAGAGTGAGCCAGTCGGCGTCATCTGTGGCAGACCAGGGTAGCGTGCCAGCACCGGCGTTGTCTATCTCTAATGTCAGGCTTGGCGGGTTAAGCCCTGCTTGTTCAGCACTGAAGCTGAGGCTTGACGAGCTGACGGCTATAACGGGTGGTGCGGGGGGAGGTGGTGGTGTCGGTGGTTGGCAAGCCGTGACTAAACTGGCCAATAAGATAACCACTCCCAGAAGCAGGAATGGATAGCATTTGGGCTTGTTTTTCATTGATTATTTCTCCTTATCCTGTTTCCAAGTCTATACCATCAAGGCTGTTTTTAGCAACTCTGTGTACGCCTTATGCAAAATAGTTCTCCCTCCCCTGGAGGGGGGGAGGGAATACACCCTCACCTTACCTCACCCTGACCCTCTCCATCAAGTGGAGAGGGAATTCCCGTCGAGGGAGAGGGGATTTTATGTGCCATAAACTTGAGCGAAGAGGACGAAGTCAAATATGTCAATATGGCCATCGTTGTTGAAGTCACCAACGGGGTTGTAGTTCGGGTCTCCTGACTTGGAGCCATAGGCGATGGCGAAGTGGACGAAGTCAAATATGTCAATATGCCCATCGCCAGTAAAATCGCCCTTGCGCACCAAATCGCTGTTTATTGCCTGGTCAATGTCCAGGATGCCATAGCCGGAGATATAATCTAGTGAGTCAGCCATGCTGGCTGTTTGCTGCAATCTGTCTCTGGTGGTGGCGGGATTTCCTTCCAGCTCAGGATGCGCCTGGAGCAGCAAAGCGGCGGCGCCAGCGGCCATAGGAGAGGCCATGCTGGTGCCTTGCATAAGAAAGTAGTCAGCCGGTCCGGAACCATTAAGATTCAAACCATCGTTGTCTATGATGAGCAGGTCGTAAGGATAAACATCAGCATTGTAATAAGGCCAGGGGTAGATAGCCCTATCCCGGCAGGAGATTATGGTGGTTCCGGGGGCTAAGATATTCGGCTTCTGGACGCTGTCCACCCTCGGTCCACGGCTGCTGAACGAGCTTACGGTATCCACTGTTTCAGGGTAGGTATAGGAGTTTCCCTTATAATTTGTCCAGTTCTTTCTGGTGGTGTAGGCGCCTACAGCGATGGCGTTATCAGCATCAGCGGGTGTGCCCACGGTGTAAAAGGGGTCGGGGTTGGGGAAAGTTACTGGACTCCATCCCGTCCATTCATAAATGTGGAACAACTGGGAACTGGCGGAATTGTTTTTCACTTTCAAGTAATAGGTGCCCGGTGAAGCAAGGTTGTTATAGCTGGAAAGCTCTGACTCCGTGCCTCGTGGACTTTCGGACTGGTGACTGGTGACATTGGTTAATTCATTATAAGAGGCATCGTAGTAGTGCAAATCGAGGTCATTAGTAGTTCCCGGGCCGTCATACCACACCAGGTCAAAGTAGAGGACTCGAAAGAGAAACTGGCTGCCGACATTGACCGGAATATAATCCGTTTCAGCTCCAGCAGGCACGGTAGCGGAGTAATGCCTGGCCGCAGTGGCTTCGTTCCCTGCTGAGATGAATACCACTGCACCTTGGTCAAAAGCATAATCCACCGCTTGAGCTTCAGGGCTGCTTCCGTCATGATACAGCTCCCAGCCGCCGTAGCTCATGGTGATAATGTCAGCATCATAAATATCCACTGCCGCCATCAGGGCATAGGTTATGGCCGGTGTTGAGGCGCCGGCACTGCTGTCGTTGCCTATCTTGAGAAATATGAGCTCAGCGCCGGGGGCCATTCCTCGATATAGTCCCGCAGATCGCGTTCCCCTTCCCAGGGCGGTGCCGGTGACATGGGTGCCATGGCCGGTAACCTTGTTAGCAATGCTGTCGTCTAAGGTGGGATAGTTGGAGTAGTCCTTTGCTGCTACAGGCGTGGGAATATCGGGGTGGTTGACGTCCAGCCCGGAATCGAGGATGGCTATTTTTATCCCGCTGCCATCATAGCCTGTATCCCAGACCTCAGGGGCATTTATCCTCATGGCTGCCAGGTCATTTTGTGGCTGAGCCATCCGCTCGGCGCTATCCAGACTAAGGACATAATCCTTGGCGGCGAGTTCCTGCAGTTTATCTATGGGTATATCTGCCACCAGGAATCCTGTGGGGTGATTTCCCACTGGAGGAATCCAGGAGTCGAGGTAAAGGGTAATGCCCATGGCTTCCAATTGTCCTATCTGTAGTTGAGATGGTGGCTGGGAAAGGTAAACAAAGACTTGCTGAGTGCTTAATTCCTGTGTCTGCAGGGGTAAAGTTTTGAGCTGTTTACCATTATGGCTCAGCTCGAGGATATTCACCATGCCCTCAGGCAGCTCTCCTTGCAAAAGGCGCAGCTTAGTCTCAACCTGCAGAGCGAGCAGACTGCTAATCTTAGAGCCGGGCTGAGGATTTTGAGCCAAAGCAGGTGTTTGAGGGAGGCTGAGGATTAATAGAGCTAAGATGAGGAGCAGGCTTAAAGTCTTGGCAATCTTGTTCATTTGGTTATTGTGGTTGGGCTACCCTCTCGGCGCTATCCAATCTAAGGACATAATCTTTGGCGGCAAGCTCAGCTAACTTGTTTAGCGGCATATCCGCCACGAGGAATCCCTCATGGTGCTTGTCCGTAGGAGGTATCCAGGAGTCGAGATAAAGGGTGATGCCGATAGCTTGCAGCTCCTGTACCTGTGCCGGGGTTATCGGCTCGCCAAGGTAAATGAATATCCTCTGAATATCTAAATTATCTACATTCAGGCCCATATTCTTCATCTGCTGCAGTCTTTCCGGTGTCGGACCAGCTATTTGCTGCTGCCTCAGCTCAATCTGGAACAGGAGCAGTGAGCTTGCCTTTTGATTCGGCATAGCCACGGTGGCACATGAGGTGATTAGTAGCAGCAGGGCGATAAACAAAGGCCATGGTTTCCTATTCACACTGAGAATGATACACGATATGAATTCCCCAAGTCAATAACCGGTACTCGTCCATATAATTGGAGACACATCGCCTCGTTTGTTGCTATCCCAAAGCAATCTATGCTGATTCTCCCTCTCTCACCCTAACCCTCACCCTCACCCTGCCCCTCTCCATCAAGTGGAGAGGGGTACACCCTCACCTTCCTCCTCTCCCGTCGAGGGAGAGGAGGAAAAAAGGATGAATACCCCTCTCCCGTCAAGGGAGAGGAGGGAAAAAGAGGAGTGAGTAGTCGTTCCCGTCGAGGGAGAGGCACTCTATATAAAATGATTCTCCCTCCCCCTGGCGGGAGGGAGTTAGAGGGAGGGGGATTTTTCCTGAAGATTGCCAGGCCTTAAGCCACCTCTGCACCGTGCGAGAGCTCACACCAAATATCCTGGCAATCTCCCTGGTGCTATTGCCCCCCTCCTTAAGCTACACCATCCTCTCGGCCCTCCTGCTGTACAAAAACCGCTCCTTCCCCCATGGCTCTTCCTCGATACAGGTGGGAAAAAGACAGTCAAGGCAGTGCGGCCACAACTCACGTCCCTTATCTTCGCAGGGAAACTCCTCGGGCAATAAGCCATTCAATCCATCCTGCATATCTCCGCTGCCCCCTGACATCACAAGCTATAGTAGACCAATCGTTCTATTTTATCAAGAAACTTTTGTCGCTTGAAGTAGGGTCGGGACGTGTCCCCGACCACATACTTTTATACCTCACACTAAGAGGTATCTATTGACAGGCTGCCGCTAACTGATATAATATGACTATAGAAAAATCAAATAGAATTGCCACTTTTGTCACGTTAGGAACTATTTGCCTATTGACAAAAAATATGTATAGATGTAATGTTAGCCTAAACCGGAAGGTTTATTATACGTTTCTATGTAAGAAACCTTAACAATTGAATATTATCCTATAAAATAACGAAAGGGGGTGATGCCTATTAAACATTCCCGAACGGAGAAATGTAGTGCGAGGCTTTAGCCTCGTGCCAGCAATCTCCAGCGGGGAAGCGAAAAAAGCCCTGGTCCCGGGGCAAAATAGGGGCAGCCTGATAAGGCAGGCTTAAAACAACCTTTAGACTAATTAAGAAAAATGCTAATAGCCCGAGACTGGAGAAGGTCGAATTCGGTTGAGGGTTTAAAAAGCAATACCATAAAATTAAAAGGAGAAATAAATTAAATGAGTAAAACAATAAGTTGGCCAGCCAAGGTAACGTATATAGTTATTGCCCTGGCATTGGCCTTAAGTATGGCAATGGTAGCATTGCCAAAAGCTCAGGTAGGTGCTGACCCAGGCACAACCAAGTGGACCAAGGTGTCAACGCCGCAAATCAACTACAGCGATTGGAAAATCGCCCAGGACTCCACCATCAACAGCTTCGATATGGGCCCTGATGGCGAGACCATCTATGCTGTAGGCGAGGTTGGCCGCGACGATCCCGATAGAGAAGGCATCTACCTGTGGAAGTCCACCGATTCCGGCGCTACCTGGTCAGACAAGACAGCCAAGATTCAGGTGGGTACCACTAAGAAGGCTGAAGGGCTCGAAAATATCTTCACCTCCTTCGACCTGGTATCGGTAGCTCCTGAGGATTCCGACTTCGTGGCTGTGGCTGGATATGCTGGCAGCACGCCCATGGTGGTCTTCTCCGATGATGGCGGGGCGAAATTCTACTACTTGGCTGGCCTTTCAGACAAGGCCGGTGATATCTTCTCTATGGATATCTCCACAGAGTCGGATGGCGTGCACTATGTTGCCGTGGGCACTGATGGCGCGGTGTTAATAAACAAGGTCCCCGGCTACACCAGTTGGGTAGATACCAGCAATGCTGTATCGTATCCTGGCTGGGTGGCAAATCAAGATGCGGTAACCTCAGTGGCTTTCTCGCCTATCTTCGATGACGATGAGACCATACTGGCTATCAGCACCAATGCCGTTGGCACCTGGCTGCAGTCATGCCGGTGGGGAAGCACCAAGGAATGGAACGCCGAAGCTCCACCCCCATCCCCAGCCGCAGTGAAGATTGTGGCTAAGACGGCAAATTATAATACCTATCCCTTTACCTGCACCGGGATAGCCCTGCCTTCCGATTACGATGGCTCTTCCAGCTCTCTGCGCAAGGTGTTCGTCTATGTGGATACAATTGATTCGTATGGCTATCTCTACCGCATAGACAGCAGCAAGATATACCCCTGCCCCGGAAGGGAGTTTGGCTTCGGTCCCGATGCTGATGGCGAAACACTGTTTGCCAGCCTGGCCTACTATGGCACTGGCATTGACGGCAAGTTCATGCTCGGTGCGCTACCAACAAGCGCCACTGATTGCTGCACCGGCGTTCAGGTCTGGCGCGCCGAAGATGTAGACTTCTGCTGCCCCGAGTGGAATACAGCCAGCAAGAAACCCTCAGGCCAATCGAGGGCGCTGGTAGCTTTCACTCCTGATGGCAAGAAGGGTTATGCCACTACCCAGGGCGAGGGCTCAGGCGATGAGTCCGCCTTCTCGGTAAGCCTTGATGGCAATGGCAAGTATTGGAACCAGCTATCGCTGATTGACACCCAAATAGATTACTTATCCGATGTGGCTGTCAATGGCGACTGCAACACCACCCTGCTGTTCACCGTTAATAACAGCTTGGGCTGCTACTGCGACAGCGTGTGGTTTAAGGCTGCCGACCTCCCCGAAGCTACTGAATACGATGATGTGTGGCTAAGGGAATGGCACGGCTTGCTTACCACGGATGAAGACTTCAATGGCAGTGACACTCCTGAGATAGGTCTTATCCGCCTGGCTCCTGAGGAAACGGAGAGAGTGTTCACCGTTTACCTGGTTGACCGCGGTACCAACAGAGTTTTCTACAACAATTCCAGCGGATTGACCAATTGGCTTGACAGACACCCTCCCGAGAGCAAGATGTCTGCAATCACTGATTTGGCCGCTGAGAGCGAGAGCATTATCTATGCCCTCGGCGATGGCGACAATGTGAGTAAGTCAACCAACAACGGCAAGAAGTGGGCCACGGCAGTGGATACCAAGGTTGGCACTGGGCACACCATTGCTGCCCTGGCTGACGGCAATGTCCTTGTCGGCCCTTCTAGCGGTGGTAACCGCAAGGTAGCTTACTCCAGCGATGGCGCTGCTGCCTTCGACCGCACTGCCGCACTGGCCAGTGCCACTGGAAATGTCCATGTGGCTTTCGATACCTACTTCAGCGTGAATGACACCATTTACGCTGCCGCAGATGGCAGCGCTGGTGGCATCTACCGCTGGGTTATCGACGAAAGCGATGACTGGACAAACCTCAAGGCTACGCCTACTCTAGCCAATATGGGCGGCAGTGGTACCACTAAACTTGATGTGTCTTACTACGGCATAGTCACCGAGCTGAGCGGCAGTGGCAATCCTCTGACCGACGCCACGCACGGCGGCGTCCTGTATGCTGCCTATACCTATAAGACTGGTGGCGTATACTACGCCGGCGTGGCTCGCTGCTTGACTCCTGCTCAGACAGCCTGCTGCTCCTCGGAATCGTGGGATTACCTGCACGCCAAGCTTACAGTGGGCACAGCCACTTCACAGCAGTTCACCCTGGAGCCATCAAGCTTGCGGCTGTGCGGCTGCCTGACCCCGACAACAAACACCAACCTGTGGGCTATCGACGCACAGAATTATGACTATGATGGTGGCAAAGGTCGCCTGTGGACCTATGAGGACTGCTTCGCTAAAGAGGCACCCAAACTCACTGCCATCGCTGACGGTGCTACCGTGGCTGCCGACCCCTGCTACTGCTGGAACAATAAGTTCACTCTGACATGGGAACGCCAGTGCAACGCCTGCGAATACGAAATCCAGATATCTCTGGATAAAGGCTTCACCGAGGTAGTGAGGGATACAGCGTACTTCACCACTGCAGACTACATCGGCAGGAAAGGAGATGGCGGCTTCTACGAGCCATCCAGTGGGGCATCGCCCAGCCTGGTAGTCAATAATGGTGTCCTCAACTGCAGCACCACCTATTACTGGAGGGTGAGAGTTCACTATGCTGAGACCAACGAGACCATCCAGAGCTTCTGGTCCAGTGTCCGCAGCTTCACCATAGCTGCTCCTACTGGTGCCATTGACCTCACCTCTCCCGAGGATGGCGCTACCAATGTAGCCATTGAGGGCGTGGTGTTCACCTGGGGCTCAGTGTCTGAGGCTACTGGCTATGACTTCACCCTGATGGATGCCAGCGGCACAAGCGTTGAATCCAAGACAGGACTGACCGGCACTGCCTATGCCTACGGCGGGAAGCTGGACTACAATACTGCTTACACCTGGAAGGTAACGGCAATGAAGGGTGCCAATATGCTGAGCGAAAGCTCGGTATCCACCTTCACCACCGCATCTGCACCGGCAGCACAGGTATGGACCTGCCCACAATGTGGCTTGACCTTCTCATCCGAGGCAGCTCTGAAGGCGCATATCGCCGCGGCACATGCCCCGGCAGCGCCAGCAGGAACTCCTGCCTGGGTGTGGGTGGTTATCGGCCTTGGCGCTGTTCTGGTGATTGTGGTCATAGTCCTCATCTTCAGAACACGGCGGGTATAACCCCTTAACTTGATACCCACAAGAGGGGCGGCTAAAAGCCGCCCCTCTTCCTTTTCCCCCCAACGTTATAACTGTAGCGGCGGGATTTATCCCCGCCTATTATTGTCATCCTGAGCCCACCCATTTTGTCACCCAGAGCGGAGCGAAGGGTCTCAGAGATTGCTTCGCCTCCCCTTCGCTATTCTCAGGGCTTCGGCTCATCGCAATGACAAATGAAACCTGCTATAATATCATTGCAATGGGACATACTTATGTTGATGTGAGCTTAACCAGTCCTATAACAGGAGAAAGCATAAGCATAACCGCTCTGGTAGATACAGGAGCCACGACAACCACTATCCCCAGGACATTAGCGGACAAGTTAAATTTGCCTGAGATAACACGACGAAGAGTGGTGACTGCAAGCGGACAAGAGGATATGCCAGTATCTTACGCCATAATAGATATTTCCGGCGAGAAAACAGTGACCGACCTGCTGATAAGCGAAAAACTGAATCACACCTTAATAGGAGTAACCACCCTTGAGTCACTGGCATTTAAGGTCAACCCTAAAACAGGCAAGCTGGAGAAAGCTGAGGTTCTGCTACTGTGATCAAGCTCTGGTCGGGAGACAAGCCCTGACCCGTCCCTTGCCAAATAAGAGGGGTGGCGGTGCGGGCCTTCTCATTGTTTGTCCCTTGCCAAATAAGAGGGGTGGCGGTGCGGGCCATCTTTCTTTGTCCCTTGCTCGAAATACCAAATCCTAAGCACGAAATGCGAAATGGTAAACAATATCAAAGCCCAAAATCTCAATGACCTAAACATAAGGGGTTCGAATTTGGAACATTGGAATTTGTTCAGGATTTAGATATTCGAACTTAGAGTTTAGATATTAACAACTGTAGCGGTGGGATTCATCCCCACCTCTACCTCGCCAGATAAGGGGATGGGTGGACGAGGGCACCCTATTATTTCTCCCTCTACCTCGCTAGATAAGGGAGAAGCCAAAATTAATTTTTATAGCCCAAAACGGGTTTTGCTATTTACTTTTGGGGGGTGTTTTCGTTTATAATAATAGAGTAAAAATGTTACACTTTAAAAATGTAGTTGCCCAATTCATTGGGCGGGTGTGCCTGATAAATCAGGCAACTACAAAAAAGGAGGATTACTAAATGAAACTATTATCTCGACTGGTTATCGCTCTGCTCATCTGCCTTCTGGCCATTCCTATAATGGCCACCCCTGTTCAGGCCGGCATCACCGGCATAACACTGCACACGAACAAGGGCAATGTGGGAGAGGAAGTATACATCACGGGCGACTCCACTGATGACAGTCATTATTATGTCTACTACCAGATAGATACTGACGAGTGGGAAGAGGTACTGGATTACGGTGATTTTGACTTTGAGGGCACTGTACAAGAAGGATACAGTTACTCAACGGATAAATTCGAAATCCCCGAAAGCTGCGGTGGAAAACACAATATAGTCATTTGTAACCACCATCCAACTAACCCTGATGATGATGATATTGACGATTACGAAGAGGACTCAGAATATTTCACCGTAGAGCCAAAGGTAGAGATAACCAAGCCTACGGACACCAAAGGCCCAATGGGAACCAAGGTAGAGGTAAAAGGCACCGGGTTTGACGAAGAAGAGGGAGAAATCGATATATTATTCGATAGCGATGTAGTATCCGAGGAAGAATTCACCGCCGATGAATATGGCACATGGGAAGGGACTTTCCTCGTGCCTGCCGCCAGCAAGGGAGACCACGATGTATCTGCCGAAGGAGATTATACCGACGAGACAGATGTCACGGAGGCTAGTTTTGAGGTAACACCGGGAATAAGCCTGGATATTGAAAACGGCTCACCGGGCGACCCCATAACTGTCAGCGGCAGCGGATTTGAGGAAGATGAAGAAGATATATACATACTGTTTGATGGCGATGTAGTAAAGGAGAATATCACGGCTGACGAGGATGGCTGTTGGGAGGGTACTTTCCAGGTGCCCCAGGCTGCCAAGGGCAAATATGATGTTACTGCTGAGGGAGAAACTACAGATAAAGCAGACATCGATAAGGTGGAATTTGAGGTGGTGTCGGGCATCACTTTATATCCCACTGAAGGGCATGTGGGCACCAGCCTGACTGTCAGCGGCAGCGGCCTCCCGGCTGGCGAATCGGTGACCGTTACCTACGATGGAGTGAGCAAAGGCAGCAGCACCACAGGCAGCGATGGCAGTCTATCAGGTATCAGCTTTGAAGCCACACACACTCAGAGCACGCACACGGCGAACCACCCGGTGGTAGTCACCTATGACACTACCACCGTTACCCAGACCTTCGTTATGGAATCAACTGCCCCGTCTAAGCCCACACTTACTTCACCTGCCAGTGGCAGCAGAATGGGAACTTTCCGAAAGCAGACTCCCACATTTAGCTGGTCAGCAGTGACAGATGACAGCGGCGTCACTTACAACCTTGAGATAGGAACAACTGCCGATTTCGCCCAGGTGCTAATATCCAGGACAGGGTTGACTGACACCAGCTACACTTTGGCACAGGCAGAAGCCCTGGATTATGGCACCTACTACTGGAGGATGAAGGCTATAGATGGCGCCCTGAACGATAGCGGCTGGACCAGCGCCTATTCCTTCAAATCCGGCATCCTGCCGTTATGGGCCTTTGTAGCTATTGTTGCTTTTGTAGCGGTGCTTATCGGCCTACTGATTTACTTCTTTGCCAGAAGAAGAGGGTCATTTTATGACTGACATATCTTTTTGTCATTGCGAGGAACAAAGTGACGAAGCAATCTCAAAAAATGCCCTGCCACCAAGATTGCTTCACTTCGTTCGCAATGACAGACAGGAGGGAATAGACTAAATTTAAGGAGGATAAAGATGAAACTAACAGTTATTGGATTGGGACAATGCGGCTGCCGCATTGCCGACCACTTCGCCAGGCTAAACCTCAAAGCACAGAGCGAGCGCAGGGCAATCATAGCCCCCGTCATCGTGGCGGTAAACAGCGACCAGGCAGATTTAACCGGGTTAAGGTTCATCAAAAAAGACTATACGCACCGCATACTCATCGGCCTGCGCCAGACATTGGGGCACGGAGTAGGTAAGATAAACGAACTGGGCGCACAGTTGGCCAGGGAAGATGGCGATAAGGTTATGGAAGCTCTGAGGTCAAAATCAGCCTTTTACGAAACGCATGGTTTCCTGATTATCGCTGGATCAGCCGGCGGCACTGGCTCAGGAGCACTGCCAGTGATTGCCCAGATGATTAAGGAGCGCTACCTCAACAAGCCAGTCTATGCCCTTGTTGCCCTTCCCTTTGAGCATGAGATGAGCAGCGAGTCCAGAAGCATCTACAACTCAGCTACCTGCCTCAAATCCATCTACGACATAGCAGATGCCACCTTTCTGGCTGATAACCAGAGGTATGTCAGAAAAGACGCCAGTCTGGTCAATAATATGGAAGGGATAAACCGGCAGATAGTTGAGCCTTTCTATGACTTGATGTGTGCTGGCGAGGTAACCAAGCGTAAATATGTTGGCGCCAGAACCATAGATGCCGGCGACATAATTGCCTCACTGGAAGGCTGGACAACCATTGGCCTGGGTAGAATCGAGCTTCCCTCACTCCGCTTCCCCTGGGAAATAAGAAAAAAATATTTCCACGAAAAGGCGGTAGAAAGCTTTAGAGGGTCACAAGCCCTGGATGCCACCATTGGTAACCTTTCCATAAACTGTAGTCCCCAGGATGCCGCCAGAGCTATGTATATTATATCTGGCCCGGCCAGAGAGGTGAATATGGATATGGCCAAGGGCGTCAGCGATTACATCAAAGAGATAGCGCCCACTGCCTTAATTAGAGGCGGTGACTTTCCCGGAGAAAAACACTTTATTGATATTACGCTGATATTATCCCACTTGTCCTTCGTGCCCAGGATAAAAGAGTTTTACGAGAAAGCTACTCAATACGGGCAGGAGCATAAGGGACAGCTAGAGGAAACACAAAGGAGAATCCAGACATTGGCTGATTTGGGCAAGGAATTGCCTAACCTGTAGTAGTTGCCCAATTTATTGGGCGATTGTGCCTGATAAATCAGGCAACTACTAGCTGGAAGCCTTTGGCTTGCCGCGGTTTGAAGTCTCTAGCGCCAATGACCAGTAAAGCCAGGCTCATTAAAAAATCATCGTGACCCTCCTGTGGGTCAACGTAGAAATTCATTGTCTGGTTGGGGCGATATTGTGCCCTGGCTTTCTCAAACTGGAACATAGTCTCCTTATATTCCTGCGAACCGTCAAGCCTATAAAGCTTAAGCCTGCCGCTATTAACGAAAGCCAGGAACTCAAAAGCCATATCGGACTTTGACTTCTGGGTAAACACGAATGGCTTAACTCGGGGCCCGAGCTCCTTCCTTAAGAAGCTGGCTATTGGCTGGCCAATGCCTGTAGAATCCACCACGATGCGCTGACAATCCCACTTCCTGAGTATAGAAACCATCTGAGCATAAAGCTGGCTATGGGGCGTGCCTGTCCACTGGTATTGCTCAGTAACCCTCAAAGTTGGCTCTACTACACGAACCTGAGAACTCTGGGACCTATCCACCGCGGCAATGGTAATAACCGTAGAATCAACCTTCGGTTTGGCTGCCATGAGCGCCGTTTCTCTGTCCTGCTCCTTCTCTCCTGCCAGATCAATGCCGGCAATATAAATGCTTCCTCCCTGAGGTTCTCTCAATCGAACATGGGACCCCAGCATTGAAAGGATCTGCTGGCGTGACAGGAATCCGCCGCCGCCACTTATCGGCAGCAAAGCATATTGAGTCCTGAACAGCGGGTGGTTCTCTCCCAGCCTGGCTCTCTCCGCCTTAACATAATTCCCATATTCCTTGTTATACCTGGCTACCTCCTGCCAGTCATATCTGAAGTGGCGCTTGATGCCGTCCTTCTTCTCCAGCTCCAGGTTGGTCTGCTTTATCTCCTCAAGCAGCGTAGCATCGTCCCAGGTGGTGCCGTAGTGAATGGTGGTGACGTTAGTAGACGAACCCATGGGACGGAACTCCTTGGTGTATTTCTCCTTGCTAACATCCTGGGATTCGTCTATTTCGAGCAGAATGTCAGCGGTGTGTCCCACCACCGAAGATGATTCCTCGGCTGACAGGAACACTTCTCTAGCACTCCCCAAACTGATGATATAGCCCATCTCGGTGTGATAGATACCATCGAAACCGAACTCATCCAGCCTTTCCTTTAGCCTCTGCATGGAGATAATCGTCTGCGGCTTAAAGGTCGGTGAGCACTTAACCAGGCTGCCGCCGGCTGCCATATAAAGAGTTAACAGCAATACTTCCAGGTGAGCCGACAATTCGTTCTTGCCTCCCTGGCGGGCGATCTCCACTGAGAAAGTCAGGCCTTTGCCCTGCTGGACGCTATCCAGGACTGCCCTGGCTACTTCCTGTTGATACGGTCTTAGCTTCATCTTCTGTCTTTCCCGCCTGTCATTGCGAGCCTTTCACTTTGTGTCATTTAAAGGTGACAGACCGAACAGCTTGTAGTTGCCTGATTTATCAGGCAGACCCGCCCAATGAATTGGGCAACTACACCCAAATCAGCCTCGTCGCTAACGCTCCTCGCAATGACACGTCTATATTGTCTTTGCGACCCGAAGGCTTGGCAATCTTATTTGCCTGCTGCTTTAATTCCTATCCCAATCCCCAATGGAACGGCAACCTCAGTTAGCACCTTGGCAATGGCATCCTTAAGTGATTTCTTCTGCTCCTTGCTGATTTGATACCTGGTTTTCACCAGGCGGGCAATGATGTTGGCCGTCTCAAAGTGGAGGTCAATCCTATCGGGCTGGTTTTGTAACAACTCCCTGAGTTTAACGCGTAGTAGCGCAATTTCCTCGTCAATCCCCTCAACCTGCAAAGCCTGCTCAAGTCCGAACCTTTCCGCCTCATCCAGCGCCCGGCTGTAAAATCCCTGCCGGCTACTTTTCCCATCGCCTTTTCTTGCTCTTCTTGCCATGGTATTTATGGAATGGAGCCACCTGCGCCTTTATCAGACCATAGACGAGGATATATGCTGCCAGGTTGTAATTTTGTTTCTCCAGTGCTACCTGCAACAATTTCATTCAATCCACCTCGCTCAATCCCTCATTACCCAATGAGGCTAATCCTAGCACTGATGTTCTATAAAGGCAATCCGTTTTTGTCACTCAAAAGACGAGCTTCCAGATAGATGCAATAAGCCAGCCAAGGATAGCGCAAGCAGGGAAAGTCAAAATCCAGGTCAACACGATATTCCTGGCTATTCCCCACCGCACTGCAGAAAGGCGTCTGGTGGCACCCACCCCCATAATCGCTGTGCTTACACAATGGGTGGTACTTACCGGGATACCCAGACGTGAGGCGGCTTCAATGATAGCAGCCGCCGATGCGCTGGCAGCAAAACCATGGACAGGACGTAAAGTGGTCATCTTCAATCCCAGGGTCTTGATAACTCGACTCCCACCGATAGCAGTACCAAAGCTGATAGATACCGCCGAAACTATAACAGCCCAAAAGGGAATGTGGAATTCTCCACTTCCACTATATACCATCAAAGCCATAGAGATTAAGCCAATAGGCATTTGCCCATCATTTTTACCATGACTATACGCCAGGAAGGCGGATGAGAAAATCTGCAGGTTGCTGAAGACACCCCGTACTTCCTCTGGCGTACTTTTGCGGAAAAGCCACAATATAGCCACCATTACCAAAAAACCACCAGCAAGGCCCAGGAGAGGGGCAATGCCAACGGCAGAAATCACTTTCGTTAGAACCCCCCACACAATAACCTCTCTGCCTCCCATAGCCATGCCAGCTCCTACCAACCCCGCCACCAACCCATGAGTCAAACTTATAGGCATGCCATAGAGCGTGGCAGCAACAGCCCAGATAATAATTGCCACAACCCCGGCAAACACAATGCCCATATTCAGGAATTCAGCACTAACAATCCCCTTGCCTATGGTTATGGCCACTGCAGTCCCTGTGGCAGCACCAGCAAAATTAAAAAAGGCCGCCATGATTATGGCAGCCCTGGGAGAAAGAGTACGAGTTCCTATCACCGTAGCAATAGCATTGGCGGCATCATTAACGCCATTGACAATACCAAATCCAATGGCAGCTATTATTACCAGTATTAACAGCGCCGGGGATTCAGGCATTCTTTAGCACTACACCCTCAAGGACATTGGCTACATCCTCGCCCCGGTCAGTGGCATTCTCCAGATGCTGGTAGATTTCGCGCCATTTGATTATCTGGCATGCATCTGAGCAATCACTAAACATCTCAGCCTGGGCAGCGTGATGCACATCATCAGCCTCATTTTCCAGGCTGTTGATTTCCACACATTCTGCCAGAATCTGTTTGAACTGGTCACGGCGACGCAAGCAAGGCAGTACCTCATTCAACTTATAGGCTAGCTTAGCCACGATCGAGGCTAGCTGCCGTGCCCTTTCCGTGGGCTGAACAATGTGGTAAAGGAAGGCTGTTCTGCCAGCAGCCTCAATGAAATCCATTACATCATCCAGACTATGAGCCAGCAGAGCAATATCCTCTCTATCGATAGGGGTAACAAAGGTGCTATGCAGGCGTTGTATTATCTGGTGAGTTATAACATCACCCTGTGTTTCCAAATCTTTGAGTTGCTTTGCTTTCACCTCAACATCTTCATAATTGTCAAATAGGTCAACCAGCTTTTCGGCAGCAATAACCAGGTTCCTAGCATCTTGCTCAAATAAATCATAAAACTTCGTATCCCGGGGAATCAGCAGAAATTTAGCCAAAACACACCTCCTCTACCTTGCCAAATAAGGGGAGTGGCAGGGTGGGCTCCCTTTCTTTGCCCTTGCGTCCCTCGCCAGATAAGGGGATGTGGGGACGAGGGCACCCTTTTACCTCTACCTTGCCAAATAAGGGGAGTGGCAGGGTGGGCTCCCTTTCTTTGCCCTCACATCCCTCGCCAAATAAGGGGATGTGGGGA
>Ga0210003_1000285_pt1 | contig 45064 bp, 44 predicted proteins | sample LantaG_FD_182804 | JGI IMG/M metagenome (GOLD analysis project Ga0210003, IMG submission 182804) | Deep subsurface microbial communities from Baltic Sea to uncover new lineages of life (NeLLi) - Landsort_02402 metaG (SPAdes) (version 2) | ecosystem: Environmental > Aquatic > Marine > Oceanic >...
GGGAATTAAAACAAAATTTTATCAAGCTTCAACCAGTGAACTTTATGGTAAAGTGCAGGAAGTCCCCCAGACAGAAAACACGCCCTTTTATCCACGTTCTCCTTATGGAGTAGCAAAACAGTATGCATTCTGGATTGTGAAAAATTATCGTGAAGCATACGACCTCTTTGCATGTAATGGGATATTGTTTAACCATGAATCACCACGGAGGGGCGAGACATTTGTCACTCGAAAGATCACAAGAGGATTAGCAAATATTCTGGCTAAGAAAGAGAAGAAAATATATCTTGGCAACATAGAAGCAAAAAGAGACTGGGGATATGCTCCGGAATTTGTTGAGGCAATGTGGCTTATGCTGCAGCAAGATGAGCCGGATGATTTTGTCATTGGTACAGGAGAGACTCATTCGGTAAAAGAATTTTTAGAAGAAGCATTTGCTTACCTCAATTTAGATTGGAAAGAGTATATTGAAATTGACCCTACATATTTTCGTCCGACAGAAGTCGAAAATCTAAGGGCAGATTTCTCTAAAGCTAAGAGCATATTAAATTGGTCTCCAAAAATTTCATTTAAAGACCTGGTTAAGATAATGGTTGATTTTGATTTAGAACTTGTAGGGCTTCCTTCACCTGGAGAGGGCAAAAGAATCCTTCAAAAAAATGGATTGGACTGGCGAGCTTAAAGAGGTAAAGATGGATTTAAGTAATAAAAGAATTACAGTAACTGGAGGGAAGGGATTCCTTGGGACGCATCTTATTAGAAAACTCAAGGAAGAAAGAAAATGTCAGAATGTATTTATTGCTGATTTACCTGAATATGATTTAAGAGTTTTAGAAAACATTAAAAGGATGTATGAAGAACAAAGACCTGAAATTGTTATTCACCTTGCTGCAGTAGTTGGAGGGATAGGTGCAAATAGAGAAAATCCTGGTAGATTCTTTTATGACAATGCCATAATGGGTATTCAACTAATGCATGAAGCATATCTAAGAGGCATAGAAAAATTTGTTGCCCTTGGAACAATCTGCTGTTATCCCAAATATACACCCGTACCCTTTAAAGAAGAAAACCTCTGGGACGGTTATCCTGAAGAGACAAACGCCCCCTATGGATTAGCTAAAAAAATGCTTCTAGTACAGTCTCAAGCTTATCGTCAGCAATATGGATTTAATTCAATATTTCTCATGCCAGTAAATCTTTATGGTCCAGGAGATAATTTCGATCCTAAATCATCTCATGTTATTCCAGCATTAATAAAAAAATGTATAGATGCAAAAGAGAATAATGATGATCACATAACAGTGTGGGGAACAGGCAAAGCCTCACGTGAATTTATATATGTAGAAGATGCAGCAGAAGGAATCGTACTGGCAACAGAGAAATATGATAAACCCTTTCCTGTAAACATTGGAGCTGGTTTTGAAATAAAAATCAAAGATTTAGTTGAATTAATTGCTAAACTCACAGGATTTGAAGGAAAAATAGTCTGGGATACAACAAAGCCTGATGGTCAACCGAGAAGGATGCTTGATACCTCAAGAGCTGAGAGAGAATTTGGATTTAAGGTAAAGACAAGTTTTGAGGAAGGCCTGAGAAGGGCAGTTGAATGGTATATCAAAAGCAGGTGAATGAAATATTTAAAATAACAAATTTCAAGGGTGGTGAAGGTGTAGTAAAAGAATAGTTCACTTATATGTTAAGTTCTTAGAACTGAGGACAAATGAACCAATAACCATTATAGCATAAAATTATCAAAAGCGGAGGATTGAATATGTCTATTTTTATCATTGCTGAGATCGGTATTAACCACAATGGAGATGTGGAGATTGCAAAACAGTTGATTGATGTTGCCAAAATAGCCGGGGCTGATGCCGTCAAGTTTCAGAAGAGGACTATTAATTTGGTATATACAAAGGAAATGCTGGACTCGCCGCGCGAAAGCCCCTGGGGAACCACCCAGCGAGCACAGAAGGAGGGCATTGAATTCGGGCTGGATGAATATCGGGAAATAGATGCCTATTGCAAGGGAAAGGGCATTGAATGGTTTGCCTCAGCATGGGATCTCGAAAGCCAGAAATTTCTGCGGCAGTTTGATCTTAAGTACAACAAAATTGCATCTGCAATGATTGTTTATGAGGACTTGCTCAGGGAAGTGGCTTCAGAAAAGAAGCACACATTTATCTCCACCGGGATGACTGACTTTGAACAGATTGACCAGGCTGTAGAGATATTCAGGGGCGCAGATTGTCCTTTTGAACTTATGCATTGTGTTTCGACTTACCCTATGAATGATGAGGATGCGAATCTTAACCGCATCAAAACACTCCGTGACCGTTATCAATGCAATGTGGGTTATAGCGGGCACGAAGTCGGTCTTGCAGTCTCGTATGCGGCGGCGGCTCTTGGGATTACGTCACTGGAGCGGCATATTACTCTTGATCGCGCCATGTATGGTTCAGATCAGGCGGCATCGGTTGAGACTGTGGGTTTTATACAATTGGTGGGTGCTGTGCGAAAAATTGAAAAGGCCATGGGAGATGGCAAGATAACTATGAATCAAAAAGAAATTCCGATTGCGATGAAGCTCCGGGCACATATTCCGTTCGAATCTCATCGATAGAGGAGCTTCCTTATGGCAAACATAGTTGCAATTATTCTTGCAAGAGGAGGTTCCAAGGGGATCCCAGGAAAAAACATCATTGATTTTTGTGGAAAGCCTTTAATTGTCTGGACGATTGAACAAATGCAACAGGCAAGAGGGATCGATTCGATTTGGATAAGTTCGGACAGTGAAGAAATACTTTCTGTAGGTCGAAGTTGTGGAGTTAAAACGATACGACGGCCTGATGATATTTCAAGCGATGTTGCCACCTCCGAATCGGGCTGGCTTCATGCTTTGGAAATTATAGAAAATAAAATGGGAAAGGTTGGTATCGTCATTGTTCCGCAGGTCACATCGCCCCTCCGGGAACCTGAAGACATAGAGCGTGGATTCCGCAATTTTCAGGAGCAGGAATGCGATTCCATGTTTTCCTGCAGCCTTGCAGAAGACTTGTATTTATGGGAAAGAAAATCAGACGGGGTATTGAAGAGTGTAAACTACGATTATAAGAATCGGCACCGTCGCCAGGATATATCAAAACAATATATTGAAAACGGCTCTTTTTACCTTTTTAAACCGGAAGTCTTAAGGAAATACAACAACCGGTTTGGAAGCAAGATTGGGATAACAGAAATGGAATTCTGGAAAATGTTTGAGATTGACTCCATGAAAGATCTTAAGATGTGTGAAGCCTTGATGAAGACGTTTTTACTTAATAAATGATACTTCATTTATCACAATAATGGAAAGGATGTGATGATATGAGTAAAGAAAATAACCGAGTAGTCTGGTTTAACGGGAAGTTGATTCCTGAGTCAGAAGCCAAAATATCTATCTATGATTCAGCACTGATGTTTGGTGATATGGTCTTTGAGATGACGAGATCCTTCAATAAGGTGCAGTTCAAACTCAGGGAGCATCTGGAACGTCTTTATGCCTCTATCAAGTATATACGCATTCCTCTTGAGATGGGTATCGAAGAGATGGAAAAGCACATTTATGAAACAATAGAGGCCAATGACCCATTGTTTGCCGCTGAAGATGAACATAGGCTGATGATTGATGTGTCGAGAGGAACGCTGTCTATTTATCAGGGGATTGTTGGTGTGCATAAAGGACCAAATGTTATTATAGCGGACTTTCCCTTGCGATGGACCGTTGCCGGAATGGGTAAACTGTTTGATACCGGCATTAACGTTGTTATTACTTCACAAAGAGCTATTCCTGCCCAGCTTTTGGAGTCAAAGGTCAAGAACAGAAGCCGTATACATTATCTTATGGCTAACATAGAAGTGTCAAATTATGAAGGCGAAAATAACTGGGCGCTTTTGCTCGATCCGGATGGATTCATTGCCGAGGGAACAGGGGACAACTTTTTTATTGTTAAAAACAATGTGATCATTACACCGGAACCGCGAAATATCCTCAGGGGTATTAGCCGCGCCTATATTTTTGAGTTGGCACAAAAACTTGACCTGTCTTGTATTGAAAAGAACATTGAACCGTATGATGTCATAACCGCTGATGAGGCATTTATGACAGGAACTCCTTTCTGTATATTGCCTGTATCATCTCTAAACAGTGTTCCAATTGGAAATGAACCAATGGGGAAAATTACACGTCAGTTGCTTGATGCCTGGAGCAGTGAAGTTGGAGTGGATATAGCGGTACAGATAAAAAAATGGGATTCTGAGCGGAGGGGGCAAGGGACAGCAGGACCCTCGCCGTATTCTTTTAAACCAAAGGCATAGGTGTTGATAACAAAATATTTCAGTAGAATTGGCGAAGTTGTTGCGTTACATACCATTATTTTATTACACGATTAGAGAGAGAACGAAATGAGTACATGTTTTAATGGATTATATTGCATACATCTGGAATTGACCAGCAGATGCAACAAAAACTGCTGGATGTGTGGCAGAAGGAAGATAGAAAGAGAATATCCGGAAATAGCTATGAATTATGGCGATATGGATTTTGAACTGGTTAAGAAAATAGCCAGTCAAATACCAGAAGGGATAGTCGTTCAACTTCATAATAATGGGGAACCACTTGTTTATCTCAGGTTTGGAGAGGCAGTACGCTTGTTTGAAAATCAAATAAAATGTATTGACACGAATGCCAAGCTTATTGTTGATAAGGCCGATGAAATTATTGATAATCTGGATACCATAACTATTTCAGTCTTCGAAAGAGATGAAGAAGGGGATGAGCAATATGAGCTTGTCAAAAAGTTTCTTAAAATCAAAGGGAATAGAAAACCGAATGTAATATTTAGATGTCTGGGGAATGTGGATACAGAAAGATGGAAGAAATTAGATGGTATCATCGCAACCAGGATATTACATAACCCGCTGGGAAGCTTTAAGTATAGCAAATCCCCGACCGTGCCGGAAATAGGAATTTGCATTGAGATATTAAACCATATGGCCATCGACAGATTCGGTAAGGTTTCTATATGTGTAAGATTTGACCCCAAGCGTTTGGGAGTAATCGGAGATGCTGCTGTAGATCCATTATTAGATATCTGGAACGGAGCAAAAAGAAAAGAATGGGTGCAATATCATATTCATGGAAGAAGAGATAAAGTGCCGCTGTGCAGTTATTGCGATTTCTGGGGCGTTCCGACGGGGATGTGATGATTGGTGAATTCAAGGATGCGTTGATTTGATGAATTGGTTGTGGAAAATCGAATCATCAAATTAATGAAGAGAAAATGGAGGGGATGTGTTGGTAAATGGCAAAACTAACCACGGGAAACAATGTTATCTGTGCGGAAGCACAGAGTTTAATAAAAAACCCGGTAGTGTGCGTGATAACCCGGAATTAGAAGTTCTTGAATGCGCCTCCTGCGGGCTGGTTTTTCTTTCATCATTTGATCACGTCAGAGTCGGCTTTTATGAAAATTCAGAGATGCACGGTGAAGAGATGCCGGACGTTCAAATCTGGATCAGGAACACTGCATGGGATGATGAAAGACGTTTCAAGTATCTCAAATCCGTATTGCCCAATTGTTCATTGCTGGATTTTGGATGCGGCGCAGGTGGATTTCTGTTAAAGGCACGGGAACTGACCGTAAAAGCGCATGGCATAGAACCGGAAAGTCGATTGAAAAAACATTTTCAAAGCTATGGACTCACGGTTTTTCAGAACCTTTCAGAAATTCCAAAGAACATTCGCGGTGAGGGGTATGACATCATAACCATGTTTCATGTTCTGGAGCATATCCCCGATCCAAAATCAACTCTGATTGAATTAAGTGAAATACTAGCAGATGACGGACAGATAATTGTGGAAGTGCCAAATGCTGATGATGCATTACTCACTCTCTATAATAATAAACCTTTCTCGCATTTTACGTATTGGAGCTGTCATCTGTTTCTGTATACAGCGAAAACTTTACAAATGTTATTTGACCAAATGAATTTAAAGGTGAACTATATCAAACAAATTCAGAGATACCTGCTATCCAATCACCTGTACTGGCTGACAAACGGTAGCCCGGGAGGTCATCAAAGGTGGCATTTCCTTGATTCCCCGGAGTTACATGCCGCTTATGAAAAACAACTTGCCGCGATTGGAAAATGCGATACGATTTTGGCAAGTATCTCAAAAAGTTGAGACAATATATTGTTTGAGATGACATTTATGTATAACAGTCGCCAATCTCGTCGAGGAATGTGGTAGATTATGCTGACAGGATGAATAAAAAAAGTATCAAAGTAAGGTTTTTTTCAACATTTATTACGAATATTCTACGAGTAGGAATTTCCTTTATTGCGGGTCTGGTCATTGCCCGTACCTTGGGGCCGGGCGAATATGGCAATTTCAACTTTCTGATAGGAAGTTTTGCCGCGCTGGTTGCCCTTGTTGATATGGCCTCATCTGCCGCTTTTTATACCTTGATTTCTCAAAGGCAACGGGGCAGGAAGTTCTTTGTTTATTATGCTGTCTGGTTGCTGTTTCAGTTTTTCGTTCTTTTGCTACTTGTCCTATGCCTGCCTATTTCGTTCAGGCAGAAGATATGGTTTGAACACCCGGTAGCTTTAATTCTCCTTACCTTGTTTGCCAGCTTTGCAATGAAGCGACTTTGGGAGTTTGCAGCACAAATAGGTGAATCGATCCGGGATACACTGGGGGTGCAAATACGGAATCTGGTTCTGGCAGTTGCATATCTGGTTTGTGTGGTTGTTCTGGCCGGATTCCATGTTGTAAACGTTAAAAACCTTCTTGTTTTAAATATCATGCTTTATCTGTTGTTTTCCGCTTTGTATGCTTGGCGAATTTATCAAGCAGGCATCCTGTCAAAGGAGAAAGGAGAAGATTTGCGGGGTGTTTTTAAAGAATTCAAAAGCTACTGTTTGCCATTAGTTATTTGCACGTGGATCGGATTTCTGTATTCTTTTGCCGACTACTGGCTTTTGCAGAAATTCGGGGGATCTGTTCAGCAAGGTTATTATGCTATCGGTGCTAGGTTTACAGCCCTTTCATTGATTGCTACGGTTTCAATGCTCCAGGTATTCTGGAAAGAAATTGCCGAAGCCTACTCTCTCGGGAACATGGAACGGGTCAGGCTGCTCTATAATCGGGTTTCTCGAAGCCTCTATTTTATCGGCGCTGTAATAAGCTGTGTTATGATACCGTTCACCCGTGAGATATTAGCCTTGCTCCTTGGACCTGCATATCAGGCTGCATGGCTGCCTTTAAGCCTGATGTTTTTTTATCCCGTGCATCAATCGATGGGTCAAATCACAGGAACGATGCTTTATGCCATGGGAAAAACAAAGGTTCAAGCCAATATTGGGATTTTTTTTATGGCTATAAGTATTCCAACAGCCTATTTTTTGTTGGCACCCAAGTCAGCAATCGTACCCGGTTTTCAATTCGGAGCTATGGGGTTGGCCCTGAAGATGGTTGGGTGCCAGATATTAGGTGTAAACATCTCGGCCTTCTTTGTAGCAAGATATACAAAGATAGCCTTTAATTGGAGCCATCAAATTACTGTCTTAATCCTGTTGCTGCCAATTGGGTTTTTAAGTAAGTTCTTTGCCCGGCAGATACTTTCTCTGGCATCTTTTGATGGAAAAACAGTTTTAGTTATGGCGGTTTCGGGTATCTTTTACTTAGTGAATGTAGCAATTTTAATACGTTATTTTCCTTCAATTGCCGGACTAAACATGGATCAGATTAACCGTGGGTTTTCCTGGTTACGGGCGCGAATCAATCTGACCTGACATGGCATAAGATGGAAAGAAGATGTTTCTTGTAACCACAGCAGATGAACGTACCTGGAAAAAAGATGAAAAAATCCTTTTCTTGGGGAAATGGTGTCAGCTCTTTGCGAGAAAAAAGAAATGGTTTAAGCTGGATTATGAAGTTTTACCATACCATTGGGATGATGGCGAAAAGTTATATAGGGATTATCTTTATCTGAATGATCTCTACGAGAAGATCCTTCCAGAAGTTTCTGAAAACCTAAATAAGATACACGGCGTGAATCATTCAATCCGTTACTGGAGAATAATTGTGGGGCTATGGCTTCTTGGCTTTATTCATGTTTTTTATGACCGATACCAATCTATACTTTCTGCTGCTGAATATCGAAAAGTAAAAAATACATTAATAATTAGCGCAGATAGAACAAGATATATACCGCAGGACTTTGGCGTGTTTAGTGCGTGGGCGACAGAAAGTGATGAATATAATTACTATTTATATAGTCGAATAATTGAATATATGAATAGAATACCTTTTGAGTATTTAGATTTTGCAACACAAGACATCTTGCCTATTGACAATGTTTTTAATGTTAGAAAGGGGTCGTTTCCATTTAAGAAAATCGTTAAAAGGTTTTTTGAGGATATGCCACAACATTTCAATAAAATAGTGCTTGTACAAACTGCTTTAAGTGTTAAAGATCTTATCAGATTACAACTTTCATTAAATCAGATTCCTTATTTGATTAGTCCAAAAAGAACAACTCAAAAATCAAAAATAAACTTTGACTTAAGGAATAAAATTAGTTTGCAATCATCAGATGATAAATTTCAAGAGCTATTGATGCGTATGATATCAGAGCAGATCCCGACCTTATACGTGGAAGGGTATGCTAACATGAACCGGATGTCACTAAAGACCTATCCGAGGCGCCCTAAAGTTATGTTTAATGCTGTTGCCTTCAATGCAAATGAACCATTTAAATTTTGGGCGGCTTATAACGTTGATCATAATGTCAAGCTTTTGGGTAATCAACATGGGGGCCTTTATGGAAGTGGAATACTAACGGCCATAGAAGATCATCAGATTAAGATTTGTGATACATTTTATACCTGGGGATGGGAATCAGATAGTTATGAAAATGCAAAACCCCTGGTGGCGGCAAAATTAAATACAATAAAAAGGAAAATTCGTCCAAAAAAGGGCGGAAGGTTATTATTGGTAGAAAATGCGATAACTCGCTATTCTTTTATTCCGGAAATGCTTTGTACATCTTCATCTGGATTCTTGGCTTATCTTAATGAACAGTATCGATTTGTAAGTGCTTTATCTACAAGAAGCCAGAAATTACTTTTGGTGCGTTTATATATGCACGATTATCAACTGAGTCAAAAAAATCGGTGGATAAGCAAATTTCTAGAAATAGAATGTTCTCATGCTAATGAATCAATAATTGATCAGCTTAATAAGAGCAGTTTGTGTATTTGCACATTTAATGCGACTACTTACCTAGAAACATTTGTGGCAAATTTTCCGACTGTTTTATTCTGGAACCCGAAACACTGGAAAACAAGGGCATCGGCACAGCCTTATTTTGATAGGCTTCGCAAGGTTGGCGTTCTTCATGATACACCTGAACAGGCCGCTAGTAAGGTCAATGAGATATGTGAAGACCCGATAGCATGGTGGAAACAATCTGCCATCCAGGAAGCCAAAGATCAGTTTTGCTTTCAATTCGCCAGGACTTCCGGTAAGTGGCTTGAAGAATGGAGGTGCGAACTTCGGGAGCAGACGAGAATCTGAAGATAATTTTTTATTCTTTGTCAAAGTATAGCTATCCTCAAAAACTGGACAGGGCAAGAAGTAAAAATGATTAGTGTTAACCAGGCAGTAATTTTGGCGGGGGGCGTCGGTATGCGATTAAGACCTCTTACGAATACTATTCCTAAGCCGATGGTTTTGGTTAATAACCGTCCATACCTTGAATATCTAATCGAATTGTTGAAACAAAATGGAATCTCAGAGATTGTGCTTTTGCTTGGCTATCTTTATGAGAAAATAGTTGATCATTTTGGCGATGGTTCGAATTTTGGTATAAACATAAAATACTCTATCGGAGATGTATCATTTGAAACCGGCAAAAGAATTAAGGATGCAGAAAACCTTATGCAAGATCATTTTCTCCTGATGTATTGCGACAATTACTGGCCCCTTAATTTGGAAAGATTGACGGAATTTCACAATGAAAACCAAACTATTGCAAGTGTAACAGTATATACAAACAAAGATAGTATAACCCGCAATAATATATATGTGGACGAAAACGGATACGTAGTAAAATACGACAAATCAAGAACAGACAAGGATCTCAATGGGGTGGAAATCGGGTTTTTTATTATTGATAAAAAAGTATTGAATCTAATGCCGAAATACAATTTTTCATTTGAGAGCGTTGTGCTGCCTCAATTGATAGAAAAACGCCAGTTATCTGGTTTTCTTACGGACCATAAATATTATAGTATCGGCAGTCTCGAAAGAATTTCTAAAACGGAGAAATTTCTTAAGCCGAAAAAAGTTATATTTCTTGACAGAGATGGTGTGATTAATAAAAAAGCGCCTAGGGCTGAATATGTAAAGTCATGGGATGAGTTTGAATTTATTCCTGGATCAATCGAAGCAATGGTGTTGTTAGTGCAAAATAATTATAAGATTTTTATTATTTCAAATCAGGCGGGTATCGCCAGGGGCGCTATGACCCAGCAAGATCTTAAGGAAATTCATGGGAACATGGAAAAAGAATTAAAAGAACACAATGTGAAAATTGAAAAAATATATTATTGCCCTCATGGGTGGAATGAAGGATGTGAATGCAGGAAACCAAAACCGGGCATGCTTTTTCAGGCAGCAAGGGAATATGATTTAGATCTTTCAAAATCTGTGTTTATCGGAGATGATGAGCGTGATCTTCAGGCTGGCAATGCTGCCGGGTGCAGGACGTTATTGGTTAATTCTGAGTTATCGTTATTAAAAGTTGTAAAAGAAAAGATCATAAATGATAAATTGTTCATCTATTGAATTTTTATATCAACACATCCTGGCATTGCGGGACGAGTCTTATAATAAGCCTATGATTGTCTTGATAGGCGGTTGCTCGCGTACCGGTAAAACTGTTCTTGTATCTAAACTAACAGAAAATATTATATCTTCAGGCATTAATACCGTGAGTGTAAAACTTGATTCCTGGCTAATAAGTGTGGAAAAAAGAAAAGAAGATTCGTCTGTTTTAGAACGCTACGAAATCCCTTCAATAATTTCATCAATCAAAAGACTCCAGCAGGGAGAACGAATATACCCACCATTTTACGATGCTGTATCGAGAAGACGGATTACGGAATCAGGAGTCGCCCCAATTTCCATAAAAGAAGGCATATTATTTATCGAAGGTGTTATCGTGCTTGCGATTGAGGAGCTTGTCGAAAATGCATCTTTGCGGATATTTGTCGACATCCCTGATGAGTTACGCAGGCAAAGACTTGTTACTTTTTATTCGGATATAAAGAGACTTGATAGAAAAGAGTATGAAGACATTATCAAAAAAAGAGAAAAAGAAGAAGTCACCTTTATTAAAGAAACTGCTGTTAGTGCCGATGTAATTTTTGATGGATTGAAACTGCAATAGGAACATCTGGGGGTAATTTACCATGAAATTCTTTGCTTATTATTTTAGTATTTTAAGTAAAAAAATCAAAGACGTTGATCTTAATATATTGAATCAGGTAGCAGAAATGATTGTATCAACAAACCGGAATGGCGGGAAAACGTTAATTGTCGGCAATGGTGGCAGTGCGGCCACCGCAAGCCATGTGTCTGTCGACCTTACCAAGAACGCAAATATCAGGGCTGTAAATTTCAATGAAGCTGATCTATTAACATGTTTTTCAAATGATTATGGTTATGAGAGGTGGGTTGAAAAGGCGATTGAGTTCTATGCGGATTCGGGAGATTTAGCAATTTTGATCAGCAGCAGCGGAACGTCAAAAAATATAATAAATGGCGGGCTAAAAGCAAAGAACATGGGTTTGAAGGTAATAACGTTTTCGGGATTTAGCGCCGATAATCCATTGCGACAACTCGGCGATATTAATTTCTGGGTCGACAGCAAAGCGTATAACATCATAGAGATGATACACAGCATCTGGTTGCTGGCAATAGTTGATCAGATCATTGGCAGCATGGAATATTCTGCATAATTCGAGGGACGGAGAAAAAATGAAGATTTTAGTAACAGGAAATAAGGGATATATAGGCACAGTGCTTGTGGAAATGTTGTTACAGAAATCCTATGATGTAATAGGATATGACACGGATTATTATAAGAATTGTAATTTGACCGAATATACATGCCGTGCAAAACAAATAACAAAGGATATACGAGATATTTCCATCGAAGATTTAGAGGGTATTGACGCGGTGATCCACCTGGCAAGTCTTTCAAATGATCCTCTCGGCGAATTGGCTCCGGAACTAACAGATGTCATAAATTACAAGGCCTCGGTAAAATTAGCGAAATATGCAAAAGATGAAGGAGTAAAGCGATTTGTATACGCATCGTCGCAAAGTATGTACGGCATTTCTAATGCAGACGGTGAATTGGATGAAGATAATAGTGAGAAGAATCCTATTACAGCATACGCGCGCTCGAAATGGCTTGTTGAAAATGAATTAAAAAAGCTCGATGATAACAATTTTGTCACGGTCTGCATGAGACCATCTACCGTTTTTGGGGTAAGTCCACGCTTACGATGTGATATTGTGTTTAATAATCTTGTTGCATGCGCCTACACAACAGGAAACATTGAGATCAAGAGTGACGGAACGCCATGGCGACCTGTTGTCCATGTGCGTGATGTATCAAATGCATTTATTGCCGCCCTTAATGCGCCTTCATATCTTGTTGCAGGCCAATCCTTCAACATAGGTATTCCAGATGGAAACTTTACCGTGCGTGAGCTTGCCGAAGCTGCTCAGCGTGCAGTTCCCGGAAGCACATTGATCTTTACAGGTGAGCATGGTAATGACTCACGGACCTACAGAGTTAGCTTTGCCAAGATATTGAAAACTTTTAAAGATTACTATAAGCCTGAATGGGATTTAGATCGTGGAGGGATAGAATTAACGCAATTTTTCAAAAAGATCAATTTTACTGAAGAACAATTCAGAGGAAGATTGTGTAACAGGCTACAACAAATAAAACATCTTTTATTGTCGCAGGAGCTTAACGAAGATTTGCGGTGGAATAGATAATCAATACGGCCATGAAAAATATGTATGAAAATATTCAGAATTGCAGAATTAGCGGCTCAAGTAATCTTGTTACTATTTTTGAGCTTGACAATCAGCCGCTGGCCAATGCCTTGAAAAAGGCGCCAGATGAGATAGAAGATAAATTTCCATTAACACTTATGTTTTGTCCTGATTCTTCGCTTGTTCAACTAAAGGAAACAATAAACAAGGAAGTGTTGTTTTCGAATTACACATGGGTTACTGGGACCTCGCCTACTACTCAGGACTATGCGAGATTGTTTTTTCAAAGGGCGGCTGAAGTAGCAAAGCCGAATTCTGATGATTTAATTGTTGAATTAGCCTCGAACGATGGCACGTTTCTTATGCCTTTTCTTAAATATGGTTACCATAATGTTCTTGGAATTGATCCTGCGAAAAATATTGCAAGAGTAGCAAATCAACGAGGAGTGCGAACACTGGACAGATTTTGGGATAAACGAGTTGCAGAGGAAACTGTCGCAAAGTTCGGTAATGCAAAAATTGTTATTGCAAGAAATGTCATCCCTCATGTGAGTGAATTGCAGGATGTTATTGCGGGAATAGAGTATGCCTTGAGAGATGATGGTGTCGGTATTATTGAATTTCACTATGCAGGCCAAATACTGCAAGAGCTGCATTATGACTCGATTTATCATGAACATCTTTGTTACTTTTCGCTAAAATCGATCACCTATCTGCTCGCATTATATGGGCTCATTCCTTTTCACATTGACACAAGCCCAATAAGTGGTGGTTCACATGTAATTTATTTTTCCAAAAAAAAGAGGCGACATAGCGAAAAATATTTAAATTTACTTGAGAAAGAGAATCTTATTGGTGTGAATGAGATTCAGACATGGAAGAAATTTTCGGAAAAATGTTATGAACACAGAAAAAAATCAATGGATATTGTAGAATCGTTTTCGTATAAAACAGTCTTAGGATTTGGCGCATCGGCACGAAGCTCCACGTATTTGAACTTTTGTGGTTTTGACTCAACGCGCATACAAGCGATTATTGACAATAATCCATTAAAGCACGGCATGTATTCACCTGGCACATCAATTCCGATAGTTTCTTTGGGCAAAGGAATGCAAATGAATCCTGACCTAATTTTTATCCTTGCATGGAATTTCCGAGATGAGATTGTAAATGAATGTCGAATGAATGGCTATAAAGGAGAATTCCTGGTAGCTTTTCCAGATAGCCCATATTATTTCCGAGATTAAAATGATATTTCATAAACAAAAGATAAATGGAGTTTTTATCATAGAACCTAAACCATATTTTGATGAACGAGGCCTTCTTAGGAGGCACTTCTGTCAGCGTGAATTTAATGAACAGGGTATTGTGATAGATGTGAAGCAATGCAATATTTCGGAAAATAAGAAACAGTACACATTGCGCGGGTTTCATTATCAGTTACCGCCTTATGGTGAGAATAAAATATTATCCTGTATCAAGGGCGCCATTTTCGATGTAATAGTGGATTTACGTGAGGATTCGGATTCTTATCTGAAATGGGAATCGTTTGAACTGACCGAGGAAAATCGATTAAGCCTGTATCTCCCAAAAGGATGCGCGAATGCTTATTTAACGCTTCAAGATAATACGTGGATTTTTTACTATCATTCAGAATTTTTTTCTCCGATGGCGGAAGCTGGTATCCGTTATAATGATCCGTTATTTAAATTTATATGGCCTGCAGAGCCAAAAATAATTTCTAGCAAAGATCTAAATCTATCAGACTTTACTCCCAATTCATCTAAATTTAAATTTGGTACATGAGAGTATTTATTACAGGTGCCACAGGTTTTATCGGAAGGCATATTGTGGGTCAGATTCGTGCTACTGGGCATGATATTCTGGAATTTACTCTCGAAAAGGATGCAATTGAAAGCAACACTAAGTTTATTCAGTGGCTTTATGGTGATTTGGGAGATATTGAGTCTTTAAAGCCAGCAATAAGATCTTTCAACCCGGAAGTAGTGATACACCTCGCATGGCAGGGTATACCCGATTATTCAGAGGTTATTTCTCGAATTAATTTAAATAATTCAATTCAGTTACTTGATTTCATTATGGAACAAACAGACTGTAAAAAGATTATAGTTTCCGGCAGTTGCTTCGAATACGGAAAAAACAAAGGAGTATGTAAGGAATCCGATCCTGTTCAACTCAAATCTTTTTTTTCGTGGGCTAAATATTCTTTGTACCAATATTTATTGCTGAAATGTAATCAAAAAGAAGTCGAATTAATTTGGTTTCGTATTTTTTATGTATATGGCCCGGGTCAGAGAGATGGATCGTTGGTTCCTACGTTGATTCGAGCGTTAAAAGATGGTAAAGCCCCTGATATTCATTCTCCCTTAAATAAAAATGACTTTGTTTATGTGGAAGATATAGCCAGGGCATTTCGATTGGCTGTAGACATGAAAGTTGAAACTGGGATCTACAATCTTGGCTATGGGATTTCAAGAAGTGTGTATGATGCTTGTAAGATTGTTGAAAAATGCTTGTTAAGAAGTCAAGAAATTTCAAATTACATTTTGAAGAATGGATCAAAAGAAAAAAATATAGATTTTTCGTCTGATATGAACAAAACAATGAAAAGTTTTGATTGGCGACCCCGGACTACTCTTGAGGAAGGGATTGCTAAGTATATCGAGTCTCTAAAGTGAAGGAATAATATTATGATCATTTCAAAAACCCCGTTACGAATAAGTTTTGCTGGAGGAGGAACTGATCTTCCATCATTTTATAGATTCAATGATTTTGGGGCTGTCTTAAGTACCAGTATTAACAGCTACATATACGTTACCATAAAGAAACATTCACTCTTTTTTAATGAACGGTTGCGCTTAAATTATTCAGAAACAGAATTATTGGATAAAGTAGAAGATATCAAAAATCCAATTATTAGAGAATGCCTCAAGTTTCTTGAAATAGATGATAGGATTTACATAAGTACCATAGCCGATGTTGCTGGATCTTCAGGCCTTGGCTCTTCAAGTTCTTTTTGTGTCGGCTTATTAAATGCGCTTTATAGATACAAAGGTGAAATAGTTTCTCGGGGCAGACTAGCAAAAGAGGCTGCACACATTGAGATTGATATTCTCAAACGACCCATCGGCAAGCAGGATCATTATGCCGCTGCATTCGGAGGGTTAAATTACATTCGTTTTAATTCTGATGAATCAGTATCTATAAAGCCAATCGTTATAAAAGCCCAAACAGTAGAAAAATTGTGTAGTTATTTGTTATCATTTTGGACTGGCATATCCAGACCAGCCGAATCAATATTAAAGGAACAAGATAGTAAAACTAGAAGGAATACAGAAATATTGATATTTATGAGAGAACAAGCGGAAAGACTAATGAAACTGCTTTATGACAGTAATTTTTCAATCGATAAGTTTGGCAAGATAATCCATGAAGGTTGGCAAATGAAACGAAAACTTGCCTCAAAAATTTCGAATTCTACAATTGATGGTTTTTATTCGATTGCAAGGAAAAATGGAGCCATAGGTGGAAAAATATCGGGAGCAGGTGGTGGTGGATTCTTGAATCTTATTGCTCATGAAGCTGACCATGAGAAAATCAAAAATGCGTTGAAACCAGCCGGATTGTTGCCCTGTAAGTTTAGTTTAGACACTGCCGGGACAAGCGCCACAGAATTAGTCTAGCTTAGCTTGTCCTTTGCCAAAATTAAAATCGAGAAAAATATGGAGGCCAAATGAATAATATAAATATAGATATCGAAAATAATGTCATAAAAATTGATAATAATTCAACCATACCACTTTATTCCCCCGCAGGATTTAAAACTATCTCTGATTTATGGCTTAACGTTGGTTGGGATCAAAAATATATGTATACCTTTTCTTGGCTTGGAAGACCCATTATTCAGATACCTGATGATATGATGAGGATACAGGAAGTTATTTACTCTATCAAGCCTGATTTAATCATTGAAACCGGAATTGCACATGGGGGATCATTGTTTTTTTATGCCTCAATTTGCAAAGCCATGAACAAAGGTCGTGTTATTGGTGTTGATATTGAAATCAGAGCTCATAACCGAAAGGCGATTGAAAACCATGAGCTTTTCAATTTGGTGACAATAATTGAGGGAGATTCTATTGGTGTGGAAACCCTGAACAAAGTAGAAAACTGTATTAAGAAAGATGATAATGTTATTATTATAATATTAGATTCGGCTCATAATTATGACCACGTACTTGGTGAACTATTAGCATATAGTAAGTATGTTTCGATTGGATCCTATATAGTAGTTACTGACGGATCACAAGAATATTTAGGCGGGACATTAAGAGCAAAAAAAGATTATCCGGAATATAGTAAAACATGGAATACGAATAACCCAAAGAAAGCAGCAGAAGATTTTGTCTCAAATAATCCTAGTTTCCAAATCATAGAACCAACATTTCCTTTTAATGAAAGTAATATTAATGTTCGTGTAACCAATTGGCCCTCAGCTTTTGTCAAGAGGATCAAGTAATGAAAATATTCATAACCGGCACAGAAAGTTTTGTGGGAAAAGAACTTATAGCTCAATGTGATAAAGCAAACATACAATTAGTCGGTTGCGACATTAAAAAACTTACTGATAAAAGATTTCATCAAATAGATATTCGTTCAAAAAACATAGTTGATATTATACCTGAGAATGTTGATGCCATAGTTCATTTAGCTGCTTTATCGACAGATTCACTCTGCCGCGACAATGCGTATGAATGTTTTGATATTAATGTTATGGGCACATTAAATCTGATGAAGGCAGCCCAGGTGAAAAAGGCTAATCAATTTATATTTGCATCAACTGAGTGGGTTTATGATTCATTTATAGAAAATGAACCAAAGGATGAGACCTCATTAATAAATATTGCAAATCATACCTCAGAGTATGCTCTTTCAAAACTTGTAAGCGAACAAAATCTAAGGCAAAAATATAAGCATGGATTTTGTCCAGTTACAATCCTTCGCTTTGGAATAATCTATGGGCCAAGAGAATCAAACTGGTCAGCAGTAGAACAATTATATAATTCTGTAAGAAATAATGATGAAGTTATAGTCGGTGCATTAAAAACTGGAAGGTGTTTTATACATGTGTCAGATATTGTTTCAGGTATTATAAGATCTGTTGGCATGAGTGGGTTCCATGTGCTAAATTTAGAAGGGAATAAGCTTATTTCACTCGGAGATATAATTGAAACATCAAAAAAGTTGTTGAACAAAAACCCAATAGTTGCTGAGAATAATTCTGGTAACCCAAGCATAAGAAATATTTCAAACCAGAATGCCAAAAAAATATTAAATTGGCAACCTTTAATTGATTTGGAAACTGGAATAAAATCATTAATAGAATAGATCAAGTAAAAATGGTTAAGGAGAATTTTCGGAGAAAGATTAAAAAATGAAAAACAGGGATTCAAAAACGGGTAATAATATTTCCAATGAAGAAATTGAGATGCTTAATGCCAACGGCCCATATAGCATGGCCGTGTGGACTTCAGGGAATATGCAGATCGGCAATGAGGAGGGATTGAAAGGGCGCAGCGCTTTCTTCACAGAGCGTATTCGAGAAATCCTATTGAAAAACTTCACAATTGACGAGATAAAAACTTTTTCTGTCCTCGACATTGGTTGTAATGACGGATGGGTTCTTCATGAGTTGAGCGATCTGCCGTTTGCAAGAATGGTGGGAATTGAGCCAAGAGAAAAAAATATTGCTAAAGGTCGGACAGTAAGAAATATTCTAAATATTCCAAGTAGAGTCGAATACAAAATAGGGGATGTTGATACTCTTGAGGATGATATATTTGATATTGTTATTTGTGCGGGTTTACTTTACCATATTGAATCCATCCCAAACGCGCTTCGCCGCATACGAAAAGTATGTGGGAGGATGCTATTCATTGAATCTCGTTGTATTTCATCCAAATATATTACTAGAGCATTAAGGCACGAAATTGAAATGAGGGACTTGGTCTATCAATATAAAGATAAAATATGTGGAATCACAGCTCAGAAATTCGAGACCTCATATAGTGATGGAGCTACAAATGAATTCTGTATTGTTAACATCCCAACTATCGAGTCCTTGATCATGTACTTGGATTTCTTGGGTTATGAGAAAATGGAAATTGTTGCCGATCCTAAATCTTATAGAGCGGCTGTCTGGAAAAACAAACGCCCGTTAAATGGCGTGTGTATCGCTGCGTTTTTAAATATGGACAAACAAAAGGAAAAATCGGAAGAATCATCCTGGATTAACGAGTATGAAAGAGGGTTGGAAAAGACAGTTTTGAAAAAAAAATATGTTGAGCCTCTGTATGAATATTTTTGCCTTGGGAATTTTGACTTTGGCTTATTTATGTACTCTTTGAACACTTTCTTATATCTCATTTCACCGGCCTGGTTGACAGGCTTGTTCGGTTCTATAATTAGATATTGGCATAAGGGAAAATACGAGTTAGAAATTGTTAAAAATCTCAGATATAATCCAAGTGACAAATTATGTCTTGAATATGGTAAAATATTGTATGATGAAAAAGCGTATGAAAGTGCGATTTCTGTACTAAAGAGAATAACTACGAAAGTGAACGCAGATTGGCGTGCTGTCTATAGATCGTTTTACCTCCTCTCAAAAATATATAAAAACCTCGGTTTGGAGGATGACGCGTATCGATATAAGGAATTGTGCTTAAGATGTAACCCGGACTTTCCAATAGAATAAGAGTTAAAAAAGGATATGATTTCGTCAATACGTCATGTAGGAATAGTGGTTAGAGATCTGGACAAATCTCTAAAATTCTATTGTGGCATATTAGGTCTTTCTATTTATAGGCGGCATACCGAACAATCGGGCCAATTCATTGATAAGCTGGTTGGACTTAACAAAGTTAAATTGGAATGGATTAAACTTATAATTCCGCATGGAGGATTGATTGAACTGTTACAGTACCATTCGCATCCTGATCCAAATGTATTTAAAGATCCAGAAATGTTCCCTTCAAACAAATTAGGTAGTCCACATGTTTCATTAACAGTTGATAATTTATCTGCACTATATGATAACTTAATCAAGAATGGATACACATGTAAGTCGGAACCATTGTTCTCGCCTAATGGTAAAGTAAAAATATTATACTGCCATGATCCTGATGGAACTATAATAGAACTTATAGAGGATCTTTAAAGAAATTATCAATGAAAAAAGAGTTCATAACCTCTATTGAATCATGTTTCTCTTTTCCTTTGCTTTACAATTAGTTAGAAAATAGTCAATATTGCATTTTCATTTTTCGTAGGTGATGTTTGTATCACAAAGAATTAATATGAAATAAAAGGAGTTATTAACGTTATGAAAGATTTTGAGCTAGGTTTAGCTAAACAAGTTTTGAGACTAAGGCTAAGTCAGATGATTATCAATGAAAGGTATAAAAATGGCGATTTCAAAATCCCAATTCATCTAGCTTTTGGTCACGAAGCAATTGCAGTTGCAGTGGATTCGATAATGGAGAAAAATGACAAAATGATTTTACACCATAGGAATATCCATTATAATCTATCAAGAGTTCGTGGATTAAAGGCTACGCTTGAGGAATATTATTTGAATAAGGACGGATTAGCAAAGGGAAAGCAGGGTTCTATGAATCTGTGTAATCCAGAGAAGAATATCCCTTATTCTTCCAGTATTTTAGGGAATAATCTTGCTGTGGGATCTGGAGTTGCATTAGGTCAAAAAATAAATAATATTAATGGTGTGGCGCTTATTGTTGTAGGTGACGGGGGCATCGAAGAAGGAAGTTTTTATGAAAGTTTATTGTTTCAGAAAAGCAATAGATTATCTGTTTTAATAATAATCGAAAATAACCAGTGGTCCCTAGCCACAAGAATTGATGAGCGACGTTGTGAAATAAATATCAATAAGTTAGCAGATTCTCTTGATGTGAGTTATATCAAATTGGAGGGTAATGATCTTTTCCATTATATCAAAAAATTAAAAGAAATGCGTGAATTCGCTTTAATAAATGAAACTACAGTATGTATTGAGGTGAAGCTAACTACCTTAGGCAGCTGGTATATGAAAACAAAAGAATATCCAAACGGAAAATTTATTAATTATCACGCAGGGCCAGCCCCCACGGTAAACGTAGCAAACGGGCCTGTCATTACTGAGTCAAAGGAGGATCCAGTATATGTTCTTAAAAAATATTTCGACGAAAATACTTTGAAAACATACGCTGATGAGCTCTTAACTTTTCTTTATGAGGATATAAAATGAAATATGTAGAGTATGTTAACAGTTTGATTAGAGATGAAGTTATTAAAACTGACAGGTTAGTGCTTTATGGCCAAAATATAAACGCCGGGTCTTGCTTGGGCGGTCTTACTCGAAACTTAAAAGTCCGAAAAAATTCCAAGATAATCAATACCCAAAATAGTGAGAACACACTTGTTGGTATTGGTTTTGGATTAATGCTCAATAATGTTTCATCTATTTTTTTCATGAAACAACAGGACTTTCTTTTACTCGGTATTGATCATCTGGTGAATACCTACAATATAATTAGGCTAAATGTCCCCAAAGCTTCTTTTACTATAATGCCTATAATTGTGGATAGTGGGTATGAGGGTGCGCAATCATGTTTAAATAGCTTTGGCGATTTTTGTTCAATTGCCAGGATAAGGGGATTTTCTTGTACTAATAAGATTGATACCAAAAAAATTATCAAAAAGCATCTTATTTCACCTGGTTTTAGAATTATAGGCGTAAGTCAACGACTGTTGAAGCAAGAGTTCTTAGACGTGGACACAATTTATAGCGATCGGAAGGAAAATTATTTTCAGTACAAGAATGGCAGCAATGTAACAATTGTGTGTTTCAATTATGCATTACCTTATGGTCTTAATCTATATAATAAATTGAAAGCTATTAATATTCGTGCTTCTTTGTTTTCTGTCAATACCTACTCCGAGTTTGATTTTTCACCAATTATCCATAACATAATGAAAACGAGAAACCTTGTTTTAATAGATGATAGCAAAAGTGGAAATCTTCTGAGTGATAGTTTTCTTTTCAATGCGGTTGATCAGTGTGTCATCGATAAGAAAGTAATTGTCAAAAGGAAGCTTTCAAAAAACTGGTTTTATCCAAGGCCGGACAAGCTAGAAATAAATTATAATAAAATATTGAAATTATTTAAATCATAGATATTTTATACAATTAAATACTTCAGATTCAATAGGGTATTTGTCAATAAAACATCTAATACAAATCGTTTCCTTCTCATAATAAATACGAGAATAATATAATGAGTGATTTGAGAATATGGATAAGCGGTTCAAGGGGATTTATTGGAAACTATCTGGTTCATGCGCTTAAAGATTCTTGCCATGAATTAAGATGTATAACAAACAACAAAGTATCTGGTGATAATCTTATTTATATTGATTATTCGGGAAAAAACCATATCAGGGAAATCATTAATTTATATGGCTTACCGAATATATTTATTCATCTTGGGTGGGGATCAGTTTATGAGCCGCAGTCGAATATACATTTGACTTCAAATGTTTCTAACGGAAAAAATTTGATTAGGGAATTATTTAGTTGTGGTTTAGAAAAGTTTATCTTTCTAGGCTCATCTTCAGAATACGGAGACCGGAAAGGCTCTCTTTCAGAAAATATGGGTCCCAAGGGAAAATTAACCAATTATGCGAAAGGTAAAATAGAAGTATCCTCATATGGTTTTGAGATTGCGAAACAGTTAAACAAAATATTTATTAATATAAGATTATTCTATGCTTATGGTGCTGGTCAGCATCATAAATCATTAATAAACCAGCTATATAAAAGCTATTTGGAAAAATCAACTATAAACCTAAGTCCTTGCGAGCACTATAGGGATTATATCTATATCTCTGATGTTATTAACGGTATAAGATTAATTAGCAATATTAATGAATCGGCTATCGTAAATCTTGGTAGTGGTAGGGCAATTAAACTAAAGGAATATGTAAATCTTTTTTGGAAGTATTTTGGTGGCGAAGCTGATCTCCCAAATTTTGGCTCACATCCAAAACCCCATAATGAACCAGAACAGCCGTATTGTTATGCGAATTTAGATACCCTTAAGAGACTAACAAATTGGACGCCATCCGTTTCGCTCGCTGAAGGAATTAAGGAAACTGTGGATGCATTAAATAGGAGCAGTACATCACAGGTATTTTAACGAATATGAATTATTTATTTGAGTATGAGGTTCTGTGTAATCCATTATTAGTGCTGAAGAGACATTATTTTGAGAATTGATTAAAGAGAGAAGAATTATGAGCTTATGTCCAGTTTGTGGATCAGAAAATAGCATAGATGTTTTTAAGGAAAATGGACGGCCAAGATATGCCTTACAAAGGCATACTAGCAGACAAAGTGCTCTTCAATGTGATAAGGAAAATGTTCACTTTGTTTTTTGCGTTGATTGCCAATTTACCTATAATAAAAATTTCGATCCATCTGTAATGGATTACCAGGAAGACATAGAATCTTCAAGAAAATATTCAGAATATTTTAATAATTATATCATATCTGTATGTAAGCAGGTAAATGATGTGTTCTCTGTTAGAAAGAAGACAATCGTAGAAATAGGGTGTGGGGATGGCCAATTCTTAATAGAACTTAGAAAATTATTTAAGTATGAAGGCTATGGATTTGATCCGAGTCTGATCAGAAGTAACAGGGTACCCCATTATAAGGATTTAAAATTCGTCCCTGACAATTATAACAGTGATTACCTGAACAAGAAGCCAGATCTGATTGTATTAAGACATATATTAGAACATATTGCTGATCCTAATGATTTTTTAACTCCAATTATTTGCAATCAAGAAGTACATCCTTCAGGTATATATGTAGAAGTTCCAGATTGGGAGTGGATAGTAGATAATGATCAAGTAATGATGTTTTCGAATGACCATTGCAGTTACTATTCGAAGAATTCTTTAGAATTAGCTCTTAGTTTATGTGGCTTCAAGTGCGAACAATTATCTGTCACCTTTGAGGATGAATATCTTCAATATTTTGGCAAAGAAATTTCATTAAATGATACACCTGAATCTCTAAAATATAATCGAGGCTTACATTTAAAAGGATATTCGGGTACAGATTTAAATAGCAAGACCAAATCGTTTATAAGAAGAATACCCAAAGTTTTGGAAAGGTTTAAATCATATTTTTCCGGAACATCTAATGACGCTGTATTGTATGGAGCGGGTGGAAAAGGGACAATATTGCTATCCACGCTAGGAATATCTTATGAACAGTTGCCTTTTGTTGTTGATTCAAATCCCAATAAGCACAATACTTACATACCTGTGACTGGACAGCAGATTATTCCTCCAGACCACCTTAAAATTATTCGACCTCGGTATGTTTTGATTACAAATCCAAGCTACTATATAGAGATTGCGTCGCAATTAGATTCTTTAGGAGTAAAAGCACAAATTATTACCATCAAATAATCTTTTCCAGGATAAGTATGTTAGACTCACCATATATTTAAAGAAATAAAATGTATTCTCCCCATGAAAGGCTTGATTTGCCACATACTGTATATAAAAGTATTGATTTCACAAGGATCAATAATTCATTACTACAAAATCTACTATTCAGAAAGCAAAAATGCCTATCTCAAGAACTCCTCTAATTAGTATATGTATTCCTGTATTTAATGGAGAGAAATATATCAAAGAAAGTATTGATAACGTTTTAATTCAGACAGAAAAGAATTTTGAGCTTTTAATAGTAGACAATTGTTCGACAGACTACACTCTTGAGATTGTAGCCTCCTATAATGACCCGCGTATTATTGTGTTTAAGAACACCTCTAATCTTGGTTCACTTAGGAATTTTAATAGATGTATTGAACTTTCCCGCGGAGAGAATGAGGATATGTAAGTCGCAAGAACGCGGACACCGAGAGATGATATCAAGAACCGGGAGCCCTCTCATTACTGTTGTCATACCGACACGGGAGCGTGCGGAGACTCTCGAGATCTGCTTGAAGACCGTCGTCACGCAGACGTACTCGAACCTTAGAATTATCGTCAGCGATAATTTCAGCAGTGATTCCACGAAGGATGTAGTCTTGGGGTTTGACGACAAAAGGATTACCTATTTGAACACGGGCCGTAGACTGAGCATGTCGCACAACTGGGAATTTGCGCTTGAAAAGGTCTCGGATGGCTGGGTCACGGTGTTGGGCGATGATGATGGGCTGCTCCCCGGTGCTCTGGAGACGGTGGCTGAGATAGTGCGCTCAACAGGAACTAAGGCGCTGATGTCTGCAGCGTGTTTCTACCATTGGCCGTCGTTGACCGGGAACCCGCATGGACAATTGACGGTCCCGCTGGGCAAGGGCTTCGAAGTTCGGGGGGGGAGGGTATGGCTCGAGAGGCTCATGAGTGGCAAGGTGGATATAAGTCATTTGCCTACGTTGTACACTGGTGGTTTCATTTGTTCGTCGGTCATCAACCTCATCAGGCAGCAAAGTCCAAACAAACAATTCTATCATTCGCCGATTCCGGATGTCTATTCCGCAATCGCAATTTCCAGCGTCGTTGATTCTTTTGTATTCGTGAGAGAGCCGCTCGCCATCACGGGCCTCTCAAAGAACAGTATCGGCGTGTCGGTTATGAGCGAAGAAAACGGAGTCAGGTCTCCTGCCAATTCGTTCTACTCTGAAACGATTATCCCATTTCACTCTGCCATACCCATGTGCCCGAACGGCAGAATTCCGTCATCGGTGCAGGCGTTTAAGTACGAATCTTATCTTCAAAGTACGTTCCTGAGAGCAGACATGGATTCCATGCCCCATGCGAGGCAGTTAAGCATCATTCTGTCGCAGGCGGGGAGACTCGATCTTTCTATAAGCGAGTGGGCTAAGCAGTTTGCGGCGTTGCACGGGATTAGCTACAGCAGAGCAAAGCGGAGGAGCGTATTCACGAATCTGCTTCTAAGGTTCGGGTCAATTCCTCGCAGCGTACGAAATGCCTTCAATCTTTGTTCCATCGATTCTCCAAAGCTCCCGATTATCAATGTCTACGAAGCGAGCATTGCTGTAGCAGCGATTAGACATTACTCGCTCAAACGTCGCTTCATCCGTGTATTGCAGTTGTACGCGAAGTTAGGGAAGTTGTTTGGTCTGTAATGGCGCAACCCGGTTTTCAAAGAGATAATAAATTCAAATTAATTGGCAAGGTTCAATAGGTTTGGTATTTCAAAATATGGATAAAATGTTTCTCATAACGACCGCCGATCAACGTTCCTGGAAAATTGATAAACCGATTCTCTTTTTGGGGGAATGGTGCAAGCTGTTTGCGGAAAAAATGAAATGGTCTAAAATGGATTATAAAGTATTACCATATCATTGGGATGAATGCGAAAAGTTATATGGTGACCACCTTTATCTGAACAACCTATACGAAGAAATCCTGTTGGAACTTTCCCAAAATCTGAATAAGATACATGGCACGAATCATTCGGTTCGTTACTGGAGAACAATTGTGGGGCTATGGCTTTTTGGCTTTATTTTTGTTCTTTATGACCGATACCAATCTATACTTTCTGTTGCTGAATCTGGAAAAGTAGAGAATGTATTTATAATTCGATCAGATAAAATTAAATATGTTCCGCAGGATTTTGCTACGTTTAGTTTCTGGGCGGCAGAAAATGATGAATATAATCTTTTTCTATATAGTCGAATAATAGAAGATTTGGAAAGAATACCATTTGAGTATATAGAGTTGGAAAGTCAAGACATCAAGCATATTGACAGTGTTGATAATGGTAGAAAGAGCCCATCAGTCCTGCTCAAAAAAAATGTTAGACGGTTTCTTCAGATGGTACCACAGATTTTCAATAAGATAATACTTGTAGAAACTGGTTTGAGTGTCAAAGATATTATCAGATTGCAACTTTCCTTAAATCAGATTCCTTATTTGGTTAGTCCAAAAAGGGTGACCCCGCAATCGAAAATAAATAGGGGACTAAGGGATAAAATTCATTTGCGATCATCAGATGATAAGTTTCAAGAGCTATTAATGCGTATGATAACAGAACAAATCCCGACCTTATACGTGGAAGGGTATGCTAACATGAAGGGGATTTCACTAAAGGCCTATCCGAGGTGCTCCAAGGTTGCATTTAACGCGGTTGCCTTCAATGCAAACGAACCGTTTAAATTTTGGGCGGGTTATCATATTGATCGTGGTCTCAAGATGTTGGGTTGTCAACATGGGGGCCTCTGGGGTAGCGGATCACTCACAGCCATTGAAAATCACCAGATTAAGATTTGTGACACATTTTATACATGGGGATGGGAATCAGATAGGTATGATAATACTAAGTCCATGGCAACGGCAAGATTAAATACAATAAAAAGGGAAATTCGTCCAAAAAAGGGCGGAAGGTTATTATTAGTGGAAATGGCGATCCCTCGCTTTTCGTTTATTCCTGAATTACTTTGCACATCTTCATCTGGATATTTAACTTATCTTGATGAGCAGTATCGATTTGTATCGGCTTTATCTGCAAAAAATCAAAAACTGCTCTTGGTGCGTTTATATATGCATGATTATCAATTAAGTCAAAAAGATCGGTGGAAAAGCAAATTTCCCGAAATAGAAAACGCTGATGCAAATGGACCCATAATTGATCAGATTAATATGAGTCGTTTGTTTATTGGTACTTATAACGCGACCACATTTCTCGGGCCATTTGTAGCAAATTTCCCGACAGTATTATTCTGGAACCCGGGACACGGGAAGCTACGAGCATCGGCACAACCCTATTTTGATGGACTTCGCAGAGTTGGTATTCTTCATGACACACCTGAACAAGCCGCTGATAAGGTTAATGAGATAGCTGAAGACCCAATATCATGGTGGAAACAGCCTGATGTCCAGGAGGCGAAGGATCAGTACTGCCTCAAATTCGCCCGAACCTCTGATAAATGGGTTGAAGAATGGAAGCACGAACTACAGAAGCAGATGAGAGGTTAAAAATATGAGTGAATTATTTCAAGGGATTTATAAAAACAAAAAAGTTTTGGTCACTGGTAATACAGGATTCAAGGGCTCCTGGCTGATAGCATGGTTGCTACAATTAGGAACAGAGGCGTTTGGGATCTCAAATGGAATCCCTACCCAGCCCTCACATTTCGAAAGTGCCCGGTTAGATCAAAAAATTCAATATTTTGAAGCAGATATTTGTGACTTGGAGCAGGTCAAGAAAATCATTCAAGAAGTGCAGCCGGATTTTGTGTTTCATTTGGCTGCCCAATCTTTGGTTCGTTTATCCTATGATGACCCCATTCAAACTTTAACCACCAATATTATAGGCTCTGCTCATATTCTTGAAGCATTACGACAAGTTAATCATCCCTGCAATGTGGTGATGATTACCAGTGATAAGTGCTATGATAATGTGGAATGGACGTGGGGCTATCGTGAGACCGATGCTCTCGGCGGCAAAGATCCTTATAGCGCTTCAAAAGGAGGTGCAGAATTTGTCATTAAAACATATGCACACTCTTATTTTTCAGATCAAAACAGTCCCATCAAAGTGGCGGTGGGACGTGCCGGAAATGTGATTGGAGGAGGAGACTGGGCCAAAGATCGAATTGTTCCAGATTGTATGAGAACCTGGTCGCAAAACCAGTCTGTAGAAATTCGCAATCCGGTTTCCACTCGTCCTTGGCAGCATGTACTGGAACCTTTGAGCGGATATTTGGTATTGGGTCAAAAGTTGGCAGAAAACTCAAAACTGAATGGAGAAGCTTTTAATTTTGGACCGAACCCGAATCAAAATTATTCTGTTGCACATTTAATTGAAGAGATGCAGAAACATTGGTCAGATGGTAGTTGGAAAGATATATCGAATCCTGAAAATCCACATGAAGCAAACCTTTTGAAATTATGTTGTGATAAAGCTCTTCATACGCTTGATTGGAAGTCTGTTATGGATTTTGAGGAAACGATTCGATATACGGTAGACTGGTATAGGCATTATTATGAAAATCCAAACGAAGATATTTATGGTTTTACCCGAACACAGATCGAAGAATACACCCACCTTGCAAAAAAAAGAGGACTTTCATGGATGTGGTGAACACATTGAAGGTGTAACATTGCCACCTAATTGAACAATGGTGCAGTCGATGGGGAATCAGCAAAATGAAGATGTGTCGAGCGTAGCGAAATAAAGAACGCCGAGGTGAAGGGATTGTTTCCGGACAACGAGATAAGAAGAAAGCGCATTCTCCAGTAGGGGTTGTGGATTAGACCGAGAAAAAGATCCCCGGGATCGATTTTGATTACGTTTTTTGATGTTACACATTATGGGAGAAATATTATGATAAGTTGGCTAAATAAACAGACTGAAATTGTCGTTTCTCAATTTGACCAGTCCATGGATACTTATTATCCAGAGTCCATGCGATATACTAAGGATCCCGTGGTTTATTTGAACCAGGTTCTGACAGAAACCAATTTCCACGAAGCTGTGAAGATGGTGGATTGGGATCGTTACCTGCCAAGAAAAGGAGCTTTGCTTGATCTCGGGGGGGGGATTGGTTGGTTGAGTGCCTATTTATCAAGAATGGACTGCGTTGATCACATTACATTTTTGGATTCCTGCAAATATTATGTCAATCATATGCTACCCAATGTGTTTCAGCAAATGAGCGGTATAATGGATAAAGTGACTCCGGTTGAAGGTTTATTTTATCCACTACTTTTAGATGATGATTCCATTGATACAGTGGTAGTGTCTGCTGCGCTTCATCATGTAGATAATATGGAAACTGTCTTGAAGGAGATTTACAGGATTCTAAAACCAGGTGGTTTTTTGCTTATCTTGAATGAATCCCCTTATTCCACGGGGCCGTATTTGTTCTTAATCGTAAAAAAAATGATCAAATTGTTGGGGTATGTTGCTTTTAAACAGTATAGGCCTGTGTCTCATAACGTATCTGCCTCTTGTGTTTTAGTTGATCCATATTTAGGTGATAGAGCTTATCCTCTGTGGTTTTTGAACAAAGTGATAAAAACGGCAGGATTTACAAATACGGTTAAAATAGACAGTGGATATTCGGCTATGAAATCTAAACGAAGTCCTGGACCCATGCTGACCCATTTTGCCTGTCAAAAGAACTAAGGCAATGTGTAAAAAAGGAAGCTATTGCAATTAAGGGAGCATTTACTAATATTGAAGATTTTTATAAAAGGTATAAAAGAACAGGATAGAGTCAATTCGCGCCGGACATACCATCCTGATTGTCAAGCGTTAATCATCAATTTTTGATAAGGTTGTTATGGGTATTATGAACATTGAAGGTGTAAAACTGACCCCTTTAAAAATTATTGAAGGGCATTTAGGTGCTGTTATGCATGCCGTTAAAAAAAATGATATGCCTATCTACTTTGCTCCTAAAGTTGATTTGTTATATATTTCCTGGAAAGGATTCAAATGTCCAGGAAATACAAGGAACGCAGTTTGATAGAATTTCAGAAAACATTTTCTGATGATGAAAAGTGTACAAAGCATCTTATTGAACAACGATGGCCTGATGGATTTATTTGTCCCAATTGCGGCCATAATCAAGCTTGGTATCTTTCGAAACGAAAGTTGTTTGACTGCAAAAAATGTCGCACTCAAACCAGTATTACTGCGGGAACAATTTTCCATAAGACACGAGTTCCCTTGTTTAAATGGTATTGGTTGATCTTCCATATGGCAATGTATAAAGTTGGTGTTTCGATATTTGAAATGCAACGTCTTCTTGGGATCAGGTGTTATGAAACTGCATGGTTGATGGCGCATAAAGTACGAAAAGCAATGGAACAGAGAGACGCGCAATATAGCCTTGCCGGTTTGGTAGAGATGGATGAATCTTTTTTTGGGGCTGTTGGAACTAAACGTGGTCGAGGAAGTGAGCGAAAAAATCTTGTGTTGTGCGCTGTCTCTCTTTACCGTAACCGAAAGGGAGAAGAGAGACCTGGTTTTGCTCATATGCGTGTAGTTAGTGATGCATCGTCTAAAACAATTGAAAATTTTTTGAATTTGCTTGGCTATGGAATGCAACCGCAAGAAAGCAAACAGCTTTTGGAGACTATACGAACTGATGGCTGGCGTTCTTATGGCAAAGCGGTAAAAAATCAAAATCTGTCTCACTGCAAAGTGGTTCTTAGAGATCCCAAGGCAGCAGGTAGGCTTTTGCCATGGATTCACCGGATTATTGCCAATACAAAGAATGTTATTCGTGGTGCACATCGAGGTGTATCTGGAAAACATCTACAATCATACCTTTCTGAAATAGCATATCGATTTAATCGCCGTTATTGGGGAAAAGAGCTTTTTGACCGCCTCATTCAAGCTTGTGTTACTGCAGAAACTGTTACTTATAATGAATTGGTACATAGCAAAAACAATAATTAGGAGCTAAGTAGATAGGCATTAAAAATGATGTAGGTTTTAAAAGTTTTGGAGAAGCCTATTTTTCGACGGTGGGGCAGGGGTATATCAAAGCCTGGAAACGTCATCGGAAAATGACTTTGAACTTAGTGGTACCTACCGGGGAAATAAAATTTGTCCTTTTTGATGATCGCCTCGACTCCACCACGTGCGGACAATTCTTTTCGATCCATCTATCACGCAATAACTACCAACGTTTAACCGTTCCTCCGTTGGTGTGGATGGGGGTTCAGGGAGTCTCAGAAGATTTAAATATGCTTCTCAACATAGCCAGTATCCCCCATGATCCTGAAGAAGTCGACCAGTGTGATTTTCAAGAGATTAAGTATTTATGGTAAAATGTATTAAGTTGGAGGGCGATTGCGGGTTTTAGTAACAGGAGCTTCCGGATATTTAGGAGGGCTCATTTCAGAGCATCTCGCTAAAGAAGGTCATAATGTCATCGCTTTGGTAAGAAAACTGCCTCATGACTCTACAGGATGGCAGAAAAACATGGCACAGGTTCTTGTTGGAGACATCCGAAACGATGAGACAGTCCAAAAAATCATTGCAGTCCAGGCAGAAGCAGTTATCTACACCATTTCTTTGAATCATAAGCAGTCTGAAGAAGATATTGATCGAACGCTTGCTACGAATGTGACTCCCCTATGGAAACTATTAGATAGATTGGTATCACAAGGCGCCAAACGTTTTATTTACTTTTCTACCCAGCAGGTTTACGGTAAACTTTCGGCGGCAATCATTGATGAGCATCATCTTCCAAATCCCCAGAATAGCTATGGTTTGACGCATCTCATGTGCGAGCAAATATGCCGTTTGTACACTCATCGTAGCAAAATACAATGTGTCAATTTGCGCTTATCTAATGGGTATGGGGCTCCTCGATTTCAAGAAAATGATTGCTGGTGGTTGGTGATCAATGATTTTTGTCAAACAGCCTTTCAAGCAGGAAAAATTCGTCTCCTTTCCAATGGAATGCCCCAAAGAGATTTCATTCATAGTCACGATATTTGTCAGGCGGTTAATCTCTTGTTGCAAGTGCCTGAAGAACGATTAAATGGCCAGGATTTTAATCTGGGCAGTGGCAGTACATATACTATTTTGGAATTGGCTCACATTGTTGCAGAGTGTTATCGAAAAAAATTTAATAAAGACCTTCCGGTTGTCATGCCAGATGGAAGTGTTTCGATGACTGCAGATGATCATCTGCAGGTCATGAAATTCCGATATGATATTCGCCAAATTAGTTCGTTGGGATACATACCTCATACTTCTTTGGAATCAGGAATCAACGAAATTCTTGAGTTTTTAAGTTCAACCTCAAATGGAAACAAATTATGAAAGTTGTCATCTTAGCTGGAGGTTTTGGAACACGGCTCGCAGAGCAAACGGAGGTCAAGCCTAAGCCCATGGTGGAGATAGGGGGACATCCGATCCTCTGGCACATCATGCAGATCTATGCCGCCTACGGTTACAAGGATTTTATTATTGCATTGGGGTATAAAGGTCAGGTCATTAAAGAATATTTTTTCAATCATCATGTCCTGAATTCTAATTTCACCATCGATTTGTCAAATGGGAAACTCGACTTTTACGATGGCAACTCTTATGACTGGAAGGTCACTCTAGTCGATACAGGAGCAAACACGATGACCGGAGGACGTGTAAAGCGATTGACCTCTTATTTGGGAAATGAACCCTTTATATTGACCTATGGAGATGGGATCGCCAACATCAACATCCAAAAGTTAGTTGACTTCCATCAAAGCCATCAAAAGCTTGTGACTATTACCGCAGTTCATCCTAAAGCTCATTATGGAGAGCTTGAAACAGAAAACAACCGTATATTGAAATTCAAGGAAAAACCTCAATTTAAACAGAGTTGGATTAATGGAGGATTCATGGTGATTCAACCTGAATTTTTGAACATGCTTAAGAATGATCAAACGGTTTTGGAAAGAGAACCAATGGATCGAACCGCTCAGAGTGGAGAGCTGATGGCTTACTATCACGAAGGATTTTGGCAATGTATGGATACATTACGCGACATGAAATATTTAAATGAATTATGGGATTCGGGCCATGCTCCATGGAAAGTATGGTAACCAATTTACCGCTCTATTCATTTAAGAATATCTATCGAGGGAAACGTGTCCTTGTGACAGGCGACACCGGATTCAACGAATTCTGGTTGTCGTTGTGGTTACATGAGATGGGCGCTAATGTAGTTGGTTACGCTTTGCCGTCTGAACGAGATGAAGATCATTTCAACGTAATTGGTCTGGATAAAATAATCCATCACGTTGATGGAGATATCAGGGATTTCACTGCGCTTAAAAAGGTTTTTAACGATTTTAAACCTGAATTCTTGTTTCATCTCGCGGCGCAGGCTATTGTGAAGTTTTCTTATGAAGAACCCAAGCTTACATTTGATACAAATATTGGCGGTTCAGTAAATGTTCTGGAAGCGGTTCGAGCAACGCCATCACTGCGCTCTGTCATTTATGTAACTTCGGATAAGTGTTACAAAAATAATGAATGGATCTGGGGTTACCGGGAAAATGACGAACTGGGTGGTCACGATCCCTACAGTGCTTCAAAGGCGGCGGCAGAGATAGTTTTTTCTGCTTATATGGATTCCTTTTTGAACGAGAGAAAAGAAGGGTTTGGCGCTGCCAGCGTGCGTGCCGGCAATGTTATAGGCGGCGGCGACTGGGCCTTGGACAGGATCGTGCCGGACTGCATTAAGGCATTGCGATCCGGGCAGCCGATTATGGTGTATAATCCGAATTCAACGCGTCCCTGGCAGCACGTATTGGAACCACTGTCAGGCTATCTGCTGTTGGCCTCTGAAATATATCGCAATCCTGTGAAGTATTCGGGTGCATGGAATTTTGGACCAAGGGGCGAATCGATTCGTACTGTTCAGGATCTGGCGGAAAGGATTGTTGGCTTTTGGGGTAGCGGGGAGATTCAGGTTGACATTCAGCATGATGCTCCTCATGAGGCAAGATTGCTGCTCTTAAACTGCGACAAGGCACAGCAGATTTTGAGATGGCGTCCTCGCTGGGATTTTGGTCGTGCAGTAGATGAAACCGCACGCTGGTATAAGGAAGTGCTTTCCGGCAAGCCGGCTTTGCAAATATCAAGACAGCAAATTAAGGATTATACAGAGGGGGCAATATGATTGATGGTGTAAAAATTATTCCTCTCAGTCAGATTTTGGATGAGCGGGGCAAAATAATGCATATGCTCAGATGTGATTCCGACATATTTCAGAAATTCGGCGAGATCTATTTTTCCTGCGTCTATCCCGGAGCAATTAAGGGCTGGCATATTCATAAACGTATGACCTTGAATTATGCCGTTCCTCATGGGAATATCAAATTCGTACTGTACGATGACCGTCTTGATAGTCCTACGAAGGGAAAGGTTCAGGAGGTTTTTCTTGGACCTGATAATTATTGTCTGGTAACCGTCCCACCCATGATATGGAATGGTTTTAAAGGCATCGGCGCTGAGATGGCCATTGTTGCCAATTGCGCATCAAGACCTCATGATCCGGAAGAAATTGACCGGCTTGATCCGTTCGATCCATCTATTCCTTATGATTGGGATATAAAGAATCGATGAACGATATCATACTTATTACCGGTGGCTTGGGCTATGTCGGTGGAAGAATTACAAAGTATCTCTCAGATAATTACAATTACAAATTAAGAATCACTACGCGGCAAACTGTAGTCCAGATTCCCAGTTGGTTGAGAAATGGCGAGATCATTCAGGTTGATTTGATGTCAGAGGAAAGTCTCAAATCAGCCTGTGCGGGGATTAAACATATCGTTCACCTGGCAGCCTTAAATGAAATTGAAAGCAGCACAAATCCGGAGTTAGCGCTTACTGTTAACGGACTTGGTTCACTGAAGCTCCTTTGTGCGGCTGAAAAAGCCGGTGTCGAGCGGTTTATTTACTTTTCCACAGCCCATGTTTATGGAGCACCTCTGCAGGGAACCATCACGGAAAAAAGCCTTCCCCTTCCTGTTCACCCATATGCTATCACCCATAAAACGGCAGAGGACTTTGTTCTTGCTTCTCATGATCAAAAAGTACTGACCGGGATCGTATTGAGACTTTCAAATGGATTCGGTGCACCAATGCGACCGGATGTAGATCGTTGGACGCTACTTGTTAACGATCTCTGTCGTCAAGCCGTTACTACCAGAAAACTTGTACTTCGCTCCGCCGGTTTTCAAAAGAGGGATTTTATTACTCTTCTCGACGTGAGCAGGGCTGTATCTCATTTTCTCGGTCTCCCAGTTGATCAATGTGGTAACGGTCTATTTAATCTCGGAGGAGAATGCTCGATGCGCATCATTGATATGGTTAAGCTTATTGCAAAGAGGTGTTACAAAGTTCTCGGCTTCAAGCCTAAAATCATACGGCCTGCACCTCTCCCCGAGGAAACTCCCACAGCACTGGATTACCGCATCGAAAAACTTAAATCGACTGGATTTATACTCAATAAAAATACTAATGCTGAGATTGATGCTACTTTACTATTCTGTCAGAATGAATTCGGCCAGAAAGTGTGATTCGTGATGACTAAAACACCGGCTGTTTCCATAGTGATTCCTACATACAATCATGGACATTTTTTAAAGAAATGCCTGCAGTCTGTCGTAAATCAGACATTTACGGATTGGGAGGCAATTATTGTAAATAATTTTTCTGAGGACAATACAATCGAAGTTGTCAACAGTTTCAATGATCCCCGCATCCACCTTGTGAATTTCAAAAATAATGGAATTATAGCCGCTTCTAGAAATGAAGGAATAAAACTATCCAATGCTGATTTGATTGCTTTTTTGGACTCAGATGATATATGGTATCCTACAAAACTGAATAGATGTATTGAAGAACTGACCCATGATAGAGACCTGGTGTGTCACAATTTGCGATATATCAGAAATGGAAGATACTGGAAAAATGTAAAGTGTGGACCTGCAAAGAAAGCCAATTTTAACAATCTCCTCTACAATGGAAACTGTTTAACAACATCTGCAATTGTAGTTCGTAAAGAATGTTTACTGGGGGTAGCTGGTTTTAGTGAAGATCCGAAGATCGTCACATCAGAGGATTATGACCTCTGGTTAAAGCTGTCGAAAGAAAGGGCCCGTTTTCATTTCATTGATGAAATATTGGGTGAATACCAGGTACATGAATCCAATGCAAGCAAGTCAGCATTGAGACATTTGTATTCAGCACTAGCAGTTATTGAAAAGCATTCTGCTTCTACTGGCAAAGCTAATATATGGAAATATTTAAAATTAAGACGTACAAAAGCGTTACGGCTTTATGGTGCTGCAAGAAGTTGCCAACAAAATGGACAAAAAATGGAAGCGTTGCGTTTTTATTGGAAAAGTGTCCTGACATTTCCTTTTATTTTGAGGACTTATGCAGGAACAGTTTTGACTTTGCTAAATGCCACGATTGATAATTTCAGGCAATTAGCATGAATCATACCATAAACATCTCAGATAATTTTGTACAGTTCAATAAGTTAAAGAAGACAAAATTTAAGGATAGCATGAGAAATAGAAATGGCTACGATTTAAATACTCTATTAATAATTGCTAATTTTTGTATATGTGCAATAGCAATAATTCTCTATTACAACAAGGGTGATAATCAATATGTGGATATATACACAATAATACTTTTATGTATATTTGGTGCGCAAAATCTCTTAATGCTTTTATATGAAAGAGTGAAAAGAGATCCATTTATCATAATATTAATGATAGTTGTTTTGGTTTTTTACATGGTACGAGTGGTTACCCTTTTAAATGATCCATGGTCGTTAGCATTGGCTCGGCATTCGCTTACACCTAGCGATCTAAATTATTCACTAATGTTTATAATGCTTTCTAATGCCTCAATTTTTTTAGGTCTTAGTACGGTAGGGGGAAAGATTCTTTATAAAAAAAATGAACTTATCGATGGCCGTCCTGCAAATCCTACTAAGATTATAATAATATTATTATTTACAATTGTTATAGCTTTTTATACCACACTTGCAAGTGACATTATTGGTAGATTTGCGGGCTATATAACACAGGTTTTTATCAATTTACATCTGATTCTTTTACTTACATCGGTATATATAGCAATTAATTTAAAAAAAATTTCAAACAGAAAGCTAATTATTCTTTTAATTTTAATTGCAACTTTTTTTATATTTACTACACTATCGGGCAGTCGATCTGCATTATTAACACTGGCTTATCTTTTATTAATTGCAATCATTTCGGTTAAAGGTAGAATTACATTCAACAAAAAAGCTATTTTAATAGGCACAATACTTATTCCTCTTTCTGTAATGTTTTTTATTTCGGCAACTTATATTCGCCAAGTTGAAACAGATCGACATGTTGTTTCCACCAAGCAACTGACTATTCTAAAAGGAGCTGACCTCATTGGGTCAAAAGATATTAGTTTGCTGTGTCGGCCTGTATTTAATAGGATGGGTTTTTTAGATTATGCAGCGGTTGTAATAAGAAGCCATGAACAATACAGTAAAATTATTAACTTTCAATACTATTTCGAAAGTATCATAGACAACGCCTTGACTCCGGGATTTAATATTTTTGGAACGCCGAAAGTTTCAAATTCCATGAGCTATATTTCCAGAGGGGAACCAGTGCCAACACATAAAGATATTATGTCCGCATATCAATCAGATATGCCTACTGTATACGGCGAATATTATGTTTTATTTCATGGATATCCTGCTTTAATAATTCTTTTTAGTTTTTCCTTTATATTTAAAAAAATCTATCTGTCAATTAGGAGTAAAGATGCCTTCTTGTTTTACTTGTATAGGGCATTGGTCCTTTGTGTTTTTTATTCATGGTTAAACAGTTTTGGAATAGATTGGATGATGCTTGACTTAATTGGCATAATCATAACTGTCGGTCTGTTTAAAAACTTTTATAAAATGGATGTGAAGAAAAAAGTTAAAGCCTGTTTATAGAGGTAAAGAACTTGTCGGAGATACTCCACATCTGATATAGAATATGAGAAGGATTCCGTATTTTGAGAGGTACGTCTTACGATGCTCAAGATTGTAAATATTACTATGGAAGGACGATATGGGGGGCCGCATGCCTTTATTGCTGCTTGTGCTGAAAAGTTGAAAAACGAGGGCATCGAAACGATTGTCGTTTTTCCAGATAAAGACTCCGATGTTTTTTTGAGAAAACTGTACGCAATAGATGTGGTAGCGAAAAGACTTTCCCTGCATCGGCTAACCAAAGAAAAAAAACACCTAATCAAGTTTGTTCTCTTGTTTATCCCGGAAATAATTTCCCTTTATAAGCTTTTCGAAAAGGAAGGCGTTGATATTGTTGATTGCAATAATTCATGGCAATTCAAGGGGGTGATTGCCGGAAGACTTGCCAGAAAAAAGGTTGTCTGGCATTTGCATGAAACAGCAACCCCTTTTTTTATAAACATTATCTTTAAATTTTTGGCAAGAAACTTTGCGGATGCCTTTATTACTGCCGGAGAAAGGGCTCGATCTTATTATTTAAGTGATGGGCGATTGTCAAGAAAATTAATTTTGGAAATCCAGGCACCTGTGGACACATCAGTATTTGATCCTGAAAAGGTTAAAAACGACCGAAAAATAGCGGATTACCCGGGTTTGAAAATTGTCACCGTGGGCAATATTAATTATCTAAAAGGAATAGAATATTTCATTGAGATGGCTTCAATTCTTAGCAACCAATACGATAACTTAAGTTTTTTTGTAGTGGGGCCACATTTTGCCAGCCAAAAAGCTTATTCAGATAAAATGGTTAGGATGGCACAAAAATATGATTTGGATAATCTGCACTTTTGCGGTTCATCAGAAAACATTCCTTCTGTTCTAAAAGCCGCGGATGTTTACGTCTGCTCTTCAATTGCAGAGGCATCTCCAATATCTGTCTGGGAGGCCATGAGCATGGAAAGGGCTATTGTTTCAACCGATGTTGGAGATGTGGCAAAGTTTATTAAAGATGGCGAAAGCGGGTTTGTTGTCCCCATAAAGAATGCTGATGCATTAGCTGAAAGGGTGGGAATGCTTGTTGAAAACGCGGATTTGAGAAAAAAGTTTGGAACAAATGCCAGAAAAATTGCGGTAAAGAATTTAGATGTCAATATCTGCGCAAAGAAACATGCTGATTTTTACAGAAAAATTATGGATGAGCTTTAAATTTAAACCAAAATGAAGATTTCCATTATAACCGTTGTCTACAACAATAAAGATACCATTCAGGATGCGATGAATTCTGTTTTGTCGCAGGACTATGATGATCTGGAATGCGTTATAGTTGATGGAGGATCAACTGATGGTACTGTTGAGGCTATAAAAGATGTTGCCAAAAGATATCCTGGAAGAAGTATAAAATTCATCAGCGAAAAGGATGACGGCATTTATGATGCTATGAATAACGGGATTGGTTTAGCTACAGGGGGTGTTGTCGGGCTTTTGAATGGAGATGATGTTTATAACGGCAATATGGTGTTAAAAAAAGTTGCGGATGTTTTTGCCGATCCTTTGATTGATTGCTGTTATGCTGATCTGGTTTATGTGGATAAATTTGATTTGAACAAGGTGGTTCGTTACTGGAAGTCGTGTGATTATCAGGATGGTTTATTTAGAAAGGGGTGGGCGCCGCCGCATCCTACCTTTTTTGTTCGCAGAAAGATTTATGAAAAATATGGAGTGTTTGATCTGGATTACAAGCTTGCAGCCGATTTTGAACTAATGACTCGTTTTTTGAGCAAATATAAAATTCCATCGGTTTACATTCCAAATGTTTTGGTGAAGATGCGGCTGGGTGGCGCGACAAACAAAAGCATTATAAATATTATAAAACAAAATCTTGAGATATGCCGTGCCGGAAAGAAAAATAGTGTGCACATTTCCCCGCTTGATCTCACGTTTAATAAAATCCTAAATCGCGTAACCCAGTTCATTTCAAAACCCGCAAAGGAAGTTTAATGAATGTAGCTGTTACAGGCGGGACAGGCTGCCTTGGCCGACCACTGGTTGAAAGATTGATTGCAGATGGCGCGTATCTGAAGCTTTTAACCCTTCCAAATGATCCTTCTACCACTAACCCTGACAAAAAAAATGAACTTATCACTGGTGACCTAAATTCACCTGATGCCTTGGATCTGCTGTGTCTGGATTGCGATGTACTTTTCCATCTAGCAGGAAAAGTGCATTCAGTTCCAATGACAAAGGAGGAAGAGCTGGAGTTTTATTACGTTAATGTGGAAGGTACTAGGAATTTGTTAAGAGCTGCAAAAAAAAATAAAGTTAAGAGGGTTGTGTTTTACAGCACTGTTGGTGTTTATGGGAAAGATGCAGACTTTCATGGGAATGAGCTTTCTCAATGCCAGCCAAGCACTGTGTATGCCAAGACCAAATATTTGGCAGAGCAGCTAGTATTGGGTAGCGCTGATGATGGCGGGACGGAAGGGGTTGTTTTGAGATTTCCCGTTGTATATGGTCCGTTAGATCGAGGGAATGTGGCAAGGCTGATCAAATCTGTTCATGGCAGGCATTTTTTCTATTTTGGGGCTGGGGATTGTTTGAGAAGTATGATTTCGGCAAAAAATGCGGCGGAAGCTGCAGTAAGGGCTGCCTTTGAGCCACAAGCTGCAAATGAGGTATTTTGTGTAACAGATGGGCGGGATTACACGATGAACGAGTTGGTTGATTATATCTGTCATGCGTTCGGTATGAATTGGAGGCCTTATCATGTACCAAAGTTTTTGGCAGATTCAGCTGGATGGTTTGGTGATGTTTTATATAAATTGGCGCGTATTCCGTTTCCGGTTGACTCAAATAAGGTGAGAAAATTGAGCCGCTCGTTGACATTTTCTTGCGAAAAGGCAAAGAGGATTCTTGGATATGTGCCTTTGGAGACGCTTGAGGAGGGGATTAGAAGAGAAGTAGAGTGGCTTTATTCGCAAATTAACCCAGTGAAGTGAAAAGCGAAGAAGGCTTTACCTGAACAAATAAAGACATTTAACATGGAACGCGCCAAATGCAAAGAAATGAAAAAATAAAAAGCACACACGATAATTAATGAGGATATAAGCTTTGTGCGAGTATGACTTTTTTGTTTTTGATTTAAAATGAATTTTTTTCTTTCTACACTAATATCTTTTATAATTGGGTTAGTTTCGGCTGCCATTATTTCTAAAGTTGGTTTTAAGTTAGGCCTTGCGGATATACCTGATAAAAGAAGTGCTCACCACATTCCTATTCCAAAAGGAGGGGGCATAGGGATACCTATAGCTGCTGTAATAGTAAGTTTATTTATTAATAAAGTTTATATTCTAATCGGGCTAGCTTTTATTTTAAGTGTTGTTGCTTTAATTAATGACCGGAAGGAATTACCAGTTAGCGTAAGGTTAATATTGGAGTTTATCCTGAGTATAGCCATAATATTAGTTTATAAAAAAAAGGCGCTGATCTATATATATAATAATTATGGTTTGTTAGTAGTAATAGCGTTAGCGATTTTAATTTCAATTTCAATTGTAGCAACTACCAATTTTTTTAACTTTATGGATGGCATTAATGGTATTGCCGGCTTTGAATCTTTAATTTCTTTTTGTTTTTTAGGTTTTTTTGCCTTATATTTTAAAAATTTGCCTGAGATTGCCATGATTGCGCTTTCAGTCGCTTTAGCATCGCTAGGTTTTCTTTTGCTCAATTTCCCTAAAGCAAAAGTGTTTATGGGTGATGTAGGCAGTATTTTCATTGGATTTTTTTTTGCTGGGATTATAATCTATTTAGTTTCTAATATAAAAGAATTTTTGCTTTTAACTTTATTTCAAAGCGTCTTTTATATTGATGCTATCTCTACAATTCTTATCAGGTTCCTAAATAAAGAAAATATCTTTAAAGCTCACAAAAAACATCTCTACCAAAAATTGGTTCATTATGCGGGTTGGCCCCATTCAAAAGTTACTATCTATTTTGGGATTGCACAGACAGTTATAGGATTTTTAGGCTTAATTCTTTTTAGATTTGATATTCTTTTCCTAATCATATTTTGGGTTATTATAATAATGTTTTATTGGGGTATTTTAATATCATCTAATTTATTAAAACCTAAGATATTAATAAAAAACAGAGCGGAATTATAAAATGGGAATTATTCAAAACTCTCTCAATAAGACATTCAAAAAATCTGTTTTTAAAAGGAGAGCATTCTTCTTTATTTCTGATGTTTTACTGATTTCGTTCTCAATGTATGCTTCATTCTGGTGTCGATTCAATGGTGTGATTCCAGATGAATTCAAAAAAACTTTGCCATATTTTATTCTACTAGCATTAGGGGTCAAGCTTTTCTTTTTAATCGTATATAATCTTTATGATATTTCATGGCGTTTTGTAAGTCTTGAAGAGTCAATGAAAGTCTTTAAGGCTCTGTCTCTCGGCACATTAACCTTAGGCATGTCATTATACTTTCTGAGGCTTTCTGTGCCATTTAAAGTATTCCCTCGGTCTATTTTATTAATTGATTATGTGTTTTCTCTTATTTTAATTGGCTCTCTTCGAATCTCTAAGAGGATGATATTGGAAGGCATAAAGAGTACCCTTAAATCTAAGAAGGAAAAAGTCAAAGTCTTGATAATAGGTGCTGGAAGTGCGGGAGAACAGATAATAAGAGAAATGATAAGGAATAAAAGATCAAATTATCTGCCTGTGGGATTTATCGATGATGATCTGGCTAAAAGGGGAATTAAGATTCATGGTGTTAAGGTTTTGGGAAAAAGAGAAGACATCCCGGATATCATTAAAAATGATAATATTGATGAGGTCCTCATTGCTCTTCCTTCTGCCCATTCTAAAGATATTAGAGAAATCGTAAAGATTATCAAAGAATCCGAAAAGATGGAGACTATCAAGATATTACCCAGTACAACTGACCTGATAGATGGAAGAGTCTCACTTTCGGATATCCACAAAGTTGAATTGGAAGATTTATTAGGGCGGGCACCTGTAAAGATTGATTTAGCAGCTATCAAAGATTTTATTAACAATAAAAATGTACTTATTACAGGGGCTGGTGGATCTATAGGTTCGGAACTGGCAAAAGCAATTATTCCATTTGATCCAAAGAATCTGGTTATCCTTGATATTGATGAGACGGAATTATTTTATCTTATTAATAAAATCAAATATTCTAAAGCAAATGTCATTCCTGTAATTGGGGACATAAAGAATGAAACAAAAATGGAGGCTTTATACAAGAAATATTCTCCTCAGATAGTTTTCCATTCTGCAGCGTACAAACATGTTCCTATTTTGGAATTCTTTCCAGATGAAGCGGTAAAAACAAATATATATGGAACAGAAGTTCTTGCCGAACTTTCCTTGAAATATGATGTGGAAAAATTCATTTTCATCTCTACAGACAAAGCCATAAATCCTTCAAGTGTGATGGGAGCAACCAAAAGGTGTGGAGAAGAAATGATTAAGTTCTTGAATCAAAAGAACACGACAAAGTTTATTTCTGTAAGATTCGGAAATGTTTTAGGGAGCAGAGGAAGCGTCATCCCTTTATTTGAGGAACAAATAAGAAAGGGAGGGCCTGTGACTGTGACTCACCCGGAAATGAAGAGATACTTTATGATTACTTCAGAAGCTGTGCTGCTTGTTCTTGAGGCTTCGGCCATTGGAGAAGGGGGCGAAGTATTTGTGCTTGATATGGGGGAGCCTATCAAGATTGTCGATCTGGCTGAGGAAATGATAAGACTCAGCGGTTATGAACCCGATGTAGACATTCCAATTGTCTTCAGCCATGTGAGAGCAGGGGAAAAATTATTTGAGGAAATTTTAAGTGCTGAAGAAGGAACTGAAGAAACTGAGTATGAAAAAATATTCATTGCCAGAGATTCTCAAGGAGCGAGATCTAAAGGTTTGATAGAGAAAATAAAACATCTTATTGAAATGAGCGACAAGGATGTGAGGAAAGATGAGATTGTAAGATTGCTGAGGGAAATTGTTCCTACTTACACGCCAGCCCAAAATAAATCGCCAATTTATTACTGGTAGTAAACTGAATATATACTTTAATTCTTTTTTTTGTTAAATTCAGAGCTTGCGAGTCAAGCTCTTTTTTTTTACTATTTTACAAATGCCTGAGAATTTAAAAAAAGGAGCCTATTGAGGTGGATCCCCCCTGATCCTGTGAATTGGGTGGTAGCATCGTTTCGCGATACGATTATGTTTAGTTGAAAATATGTTTCAGCCTACAGCCGATGAAAGACTGTATAACTCTGCTCATAAG
>Ga0210003_1000286_pt1 | contig 44985 bp, 53 predicted proteins | sample LantaG_FD_182804 | JGI IMG/M metagenome (GOLD analysis project Ga0210003, IMG submission 182804) | Deep subsurface microbial communities from Baltic Sea to uncover new lineages of life (NeLLi) - Landsort_02402 metaG (SPAdes) (version 2) | ecosystem: Environmental > Aquatic > Marine > Oceanic >...
GTTGGGTACAGCTTTATCCGACACTTATACTACTGATGTTTTCTTTAAAACATTTGATACCAAACTTTCTAAATTGTTTGATGGTGTAAGACACGATTCAGGTGATGCTTTTGAATTTACCGATAGGGTAATTGAACATTATAAGTCACTTGGTATTGATCCTACAACCAAAACAATTGTGTTTTCTGATGGTTTAAATACTAAACTAGCAACAGAGATCAAAGAATATTGTGTGGGTAAAATTAAAGCTTCGTTTGGTATCGGTACACACTTCACTAATGACCTGGGTGTGCAACCATTGAATATGGTGATTAAAATATCCCAAGTATGGATTAGTGGTGAATGGGTTTACGCTGTAAAACTTTCTGATAATATCGGTAAAAATACAGGTGATCCTGAAGAAGTTGCATTATCTAAAAAAGTTTTACATATTGCAGCATAAATAATTTGGAATTTAAATAAACTTTTTGTATATTTGCATATACTTTAATAATATAATATAAAAAATATGGCGAAAAAGAAAGAAAAAATGGCAACAGATGGTACATTAGTACCTGTAGATAAAGTCACTACTGATGTAGAGAAGGTGGAAGAAGTCAAAGGAAAAATCAGACATACTTCACAAATACTCTATAAAAAGGGTGAACATAAGAAATTTACTGATTTAATCGTGATGATGTTGTCAAGTAATACACTTCCGTATTATGCTGAATTTAGCACATTCATTAATTATTTCGAATCAACGAATATTCCTACTTGTGGTGTAAATATCACCAAGGAAGGAATGAATTTCTATTGGAATCGTGATTTCGTAGATAGTCTTACGGAACAAGAAGCTATGTTTTTATTACTTCACGAAGATTTTCACCTTCTTTTTGACCACACTAAAAGGTCAATTTTCTACAATAAAGAATTTGCTAATATCGCACAGGATATGATTATCAATCAAATTATCCACGATGATATTATTAAGAAATTCAAGAACGAAGGTGGTTCAAGAAAAGATATAATTGATGTTCCTAAATCTCACGATGAATTTATTATGCATCCTGAAACTAAAGAACCTATCCTTGGTCTTGATGGTAAAAAAGTAAAAAATCCGATGTACGGAAAAAATACTGCACTTTTTATTCCTAAAGATTATAAGGGTGAACATATTTTTGAAAACCTTTACGAATGGTTGAAAGAACAACACGAAGATTATAACAAACGTAAGGAACAACAAAAACAGCAACAAGGTGGTCAATGTCAAAAACCTGATCCAAATGGTAAAGGTGGTCAAGGACAACCTGACCCTAACGGTCAACCAGGTGAAGGACAAGGACAAGGACAACCCGACCCTAACGGACAACCAGGTGGTGGTCAAGGACAACCAGGTGAAGGAAATGGTGAAGGTGAACCCGACCCAAACGGACAACCAGGTGGTAGTGGTCAAGGTGATCCATCAGACCAAGAAGGTGATGGTAGTGGACAAAGTAACGGTGAACCTACCGATAGCTTTGGAAAACCAACATACGGTCCAAATGGTCAAGGTGGTGTAGAATGTAACACCTTGGATTCTATCTTTGATGGAATGGAAAAAGGTGATCAAATGACACTTGATAGTCACATCGCAGATGATGTTCAAGAACAATCAAGAAAGTCAATTGTTAATGACTTTATGCAAAGACTTAAAAATAGGGGTCTTGTATCAGGTGATGTTGAAGCTATCCTTAATAAGTTGAGGAAGTCTAAGAAAGATTATCTGAAAGAAATCAAGAGAACTATTTCTAATCATATTATTGGTTCTTCTAAAAGGAAATCAATCACCCGTCCTAACAGAAGGGGAATTGAAGGAATCAAAGGTAAGAAGAAGTATAAGAATGTAATTAATGTTGTTCTTGATACATCAGGATCAATGTGTGGTGACTTCGAAAAAGTGTTATCATATATTTTTCAAAATGATATTCACATCAACTTGATTCAAATTGATACGAAAGTAAATGCTGTCGAATCTATTAAGAATAAAAGAGAACTTCAGAAAATGATGATTAAAGGTATGGGTGGAACTGTGTTGCAACCAGGACTTGATTATATTTCTGATATTGAAAATAGACTTTCAACATTTAATAACCTGGTATTAACCGATGGTTATACAGACACTCTTAACTTTACAAATATCAAAGGTAAATCTTTGATCCTTACAACATCAGCAGTTCCTAGAATTGAGGACCCAAAAGGAATTGTAAAGTGTATCCAAATTGATTTGGAAAATTCACTACATAGTAGTTAAAATAAATAAATAAATAATAAAAATTAAAAACACTAGTTATGAAAGAAACAATTGAAAATTTAGACTTTAATACAATGACCGAAGAAGGTGCTAACGATCTTCTTACTTCATTGTTGGAACTTGATGATGACGGATTGAAAGAATCTGTAGTAGAAATCATCGACAAAATTGAATTGTCACAGATGTCAGATGACGAAATTCCTAAATCATATGAAGTTATCTTCAACAATGATAAGGTTAAGGCCGTTGCTGAATCTCTTCTGGACGAATATAACGAAGATATTACGTAATTTTTTACAAATTATTACACAATAATTTTGGTAATTTAAAAAAAATTATTATCTTTGTAATATATAACTGAATATTAATCTAAAACAATAAGAATTATGGCAGAATTTATGTTAAATGTACCAGAAGAAAAGTTCAACCTTTTAACTGACAGGCAGAAGAAATATTTTAGGATTATGCATTCGCAATCCGGAGTATTGTTTATCACTGCTGAACCAGGTGTTGCGAAATCCGCAATTATGAAAACGATTGCTAACAAGCTTGGTTTTCAGTATTACGATGTTCGTCTTTCAATGGTTGACGAAATTGATGTGGGTCTTTTCCCTTATCGTAGAGATGTTGAAATTGACCTGAACGATGGTACAGAAGAAGGAAAGAATCGGGTTATTAGTGTTATGTCTTATGCTATTCCTGAATGGGCATACAGAGCTAACCAATCCCCTTCTATTGTTCACTTCGAAGAACTGAACAGAGCTCCACTCGCAGTTAGGAATGCTGCACTTCAGCTTCTTTTGGAAAGAGCAATTGGAACCGATTTCCATTTCAATGAAAACGTGATGATGGTTTCATCAGGTAACTTGGGTGAGAAAGACGGAACTGATGTTGAAGAATTTGATAGGGCACTTAACAACCGTCTGATTCACTTCTCCCACACTATTACTCTTCCTGAGTGGATTGAAGATTTTGCCACAGGTCGTATTCATCCGGTTATTATCAACTTCCTAAAAACATATGAAGAACATTTCCTTCACAGTTTTGATGAGAAGCGTTCCCTGGAATCTGTTGCTTATGCAACTCCCCGTTCATGGACTTTCCTGAGTGACTACCTGGTGAAGAACTACGGTATCGAATCAAGCATCCGTGATTGGGCTGATGATGTTCGTGAACTCGGTGCATCCTTTGTTGGAAGTGGAGCAAATGGTCGTTTCATTCGCTACCTGGATGAAAGTCTAAGGTTTGGTGTAAAAGACCTGCTTGACCGTTACGAAGAAATTCAAGAAATGCTTGAAGGTCTGAACCGTGATAAGAAGTCCGAACTTCTGAATGCTCTGAAGGGTATGAATCTGAATGGTCTGAAGCCACATCAGAAAGAGAACTTGAAGAAGTTCATCCTTACCCTGTCTGAAGATGAAGCAGTATCTTTCATCCTGAAGGTTCTTGATGATGACTATAAGTACATGAAGAACAATGACAACGACAACGATATGTTGGAAGAATTCTTGTCAGACGAAAGGTTCTTGAAGTTTTATGAAGCAATTCAGAAACACGTTCCAGATATTGACGACTAGGACATAGAAATTATAACAGGGGTTAGTGGCAATCATTAACCCCTTTTTTTATTTTTAAGAAATAATATATGGCATTAAGATTTAAAATAGAAATACCGTTAAGCTTTATGAGTAAGAATGCACTTGATCCAAGTATATTTGCACCTAAAATAAAGTATATTAACTATGTTTGTATTGGTGGTAGATTTTATAATAAACCACGTACCAGGGATTCAGTCAAGGTTATGAATTTTTATAATTTCGTCATTGATAATAGAGATAGTATCAATAAGATAAAAATGCAAAATGGTGATACCTATTATTTAAAAAAATCTAGATTACATTCTTTAAAGGGTACTTGTATGGAATTAGAAAAACATGGTAGTTGGCTTAATAAAATTTATGCTATTAATGGTGTAGTAATTCCAGAAGAAGAACATAAACTTTTTGAACGATTTGTGAAAGTAGAACATCTAATGAAAAAGATAAAATGAAAATGCGTTTAGACATAGATTATAGAATTACTATCATTAAAGATGCACCATATCACTTTATTGCTTGTGAACCCCAGGTACTTCTTAAATACATGTCTTACGTGGTAATTGATAGGGTTCGGTATGATAGACCAGGAGAAGATTCAAAAGAAATCCAAAACTACTATTATTTCATTATAAAAAACAGAATGAAAATAACTGAAATAAAGATGTTGGATGGAAAACATTTTTATCTGAAAGAAGGACAGTACCATTCTTATGATACTTATTGTTATTATGACCCTGGAATGAAATCAATAAATTATGCTATTAACGGTAATGTTTTATCACAAGAAGAAAGTAGAAGATTTGTATTAAGAAAAAAATTAGTTAAATTAATAAAACGATCAAAATGAGTAGTATCAGACAAAGCAAAAAAACAGATAAGCAATTAATGAAAAAGTATTTAGATTCTAATGGAGCTATCCCAGGTTCATATAGGCTTCATGAATCATTAAATGGTATTAACCCACTTGCATTTTATTCTAGGTATAAAGTTGGTAGTAGATCAGAACAAATTGAAACATTTTATATGATTAATAATTTTGATGGGATTGCTCATATTCGTACCACATTTGAAGGAAATGACCGTGTAGAAGATTATGTGTTTCCAACATTTTTAAATATTTATTGGGATGAATCAACAAAAGCAAAAAGATTAAAAAGAATCAAAAAAATAAAATCTAAAATTAACTCTTAGCTATTATCCTTTTCATCTTCTTCATTCTTAAATGCACCTTCAGTTCTCTTGGTGTTTTAAAGCGTTTCTGACAACAATCACATATATACTTACCCCTATTATCAACTTCGCCATTTATTGATCCTAATTCAGCGTCATAGTACATCCCGGTTGATGTTGGTTCACCATATTTTATTAAATATATTATTCGAAATATTGTTTTGATTAAAAAATTAAATAAAACTATAATTACGATTGATAAAATAATTACTAATATTATTTTTAATCCCATATATTATCTGTGGTTTTTACAAACAAAGCTTTGGTTTCTTAAATCAGCATGTTGACCAGTTTCAGCAGTAAAGTTACCATTGTAACCTTCCCAACCTTTAATATAAGTCTTACACCCTGGTTTATCACAATACAACCTGATCTCCAACACTTCATTTTCGATGTGTCTTTCAGGGTGTATATAATCATCACCAATATCTGTATATTCTATAAAATCTTTCATAATAAAAAAATCCTCCAACTATTATAGCTGAAGGATTTGTATTTGTTTTTAGATTTATTATTTTTCTTTTCCAGAGAAGATTCCCTTTCTGAAGATATTACCATCTTTATCAATGAATTCAATTTTACGGTGCCATCCTCTAGGTAATTCACCAACTGGTCTATCAACTTTAGGTGTAACTTCACCTATTAATTTACCATCATCTACTAAATTTTCGTGCCAAAATTCACCATCAATTTCATAGAATTTATCATCTAATCTTTTCTTGTGGTCAAGTAATAATTTATTTCTTTCTAAGTCTGCCCATACTCTTCTAATACTTGATTTAAATAACCAGGTGTTAAGATAATCAGACCATCTACATTTTTCCTTTGGAAACCATTTATCTGATCCGTTCCATTTAGATTGTACTATATCTTCGTTACCTGGAACAGCATAATTTTCACCATCAGAATTCCATACCCTAATAGCATCATCTTCCCTTACCCAATCATCACCAAATTCACACCATTGAGCTTCATCCCTATCAATATTATATCCATAATGACTACTGAAAACTTGGTCTATATCACTTTCTTCTTCTTCGTCCATTTTATAAGCATCACCATCAGTATCAGTTAATTCATATTTAGCATCAAATTTATTATGATTACTTATTTTACCTGTAGTTGGTGCATAATATGACATAGTATCACAATATGGATACTTATCATAAATACCAGAACGAATGATAGTCATCATTACCATTTCACTTGAATTATCAGTTTCAGGATCAACTATTTCAACATCAGCACCCATACTTTGACTAAGTTTATATAACCAATTATTGTGTTTAGCAAAGTCAATAAATGTTTGTTCATGTGAATAATCGTTAGTATAAACCCTATCCATAAATTTTCTACCAGAAGGAATATCTAATGTCCAAAGTAAAGCTCTTGCACATATGGTATCTTTACTATCATCACCATACATAATAATAAGACTGACTTTATTTGGGTTATTTACATAAATCTCAAAATATTCTTCATCTACTTCTTTCATACACGAATCACCTAATGATCCTGCTTCACTATCCCTATAATTATCACAATGATACCATTCTGCTATTTGATCACCATTTACAATATCTAATCTTTTAAATGTTGTTTCTTGTGTATAAAGTGATTTGTACATATTAACAAATGATTCTACATCTTTTTTATTTTGACCACCGCTTATACTTGTTGGATATTTATTAGGGTAATTGATGTTTAAAAATCTACCCCATTTAAGTTCACCTCTATATCTTTTAAAAACATTATCATCATCACCTATATCCATAAGTGAATCCATTTTACCTAAAAACACATCTTCTAATTCATCATCATCTTTAATATCCCACTTCAACATATCAACTGCTTTGTTGGGTTGAATAAAAGTAATATAATCAGATTTATCATCGTGTAAATCAACGAATGTGTGTTTTACTCTAGTATCTAAGTCTGAATGTTGTGCTAATAATTCTTTAGCAATTTCGTGATCAATTTGACCAAGGAATTCTCTTAATCTTTTTGATAAAAATAATGGAAATGTTCTCAAAGCTTCTGTAATTTTTAATTCAACAATAAAATCTTCATACTTAGATAGTAACTTCATCTATAAAAGTTTATTTTTTCTTATATATAAAAAAGAGAACCTTGATAGGACTTTATCAAGGTTCTTATTAGTTCTACCAATCAGTTGTATCTGGTTCATCTAGATCATCTGCTAGGTCAACAGGTTGGGGTTGATCTTGATCTTCGTGAACTTCCGGATCATACATAACTATAGGACCCATATAATCTGTTAATGATCCATAACCATTCTTTTTCCAATCTTCTTCCTTATTGGTTAAATGACCTGTCTTTGGATCATAAAAAGGAATAGAATCTAAATAAGGATATTTCTTTTCATAATCAATTGCTTTCACCTGAACTTCTAGTTCTACTTTACCTTGTGTACCATTAGGTCTTACAATTTCTGTTTTAATACCAAATGTTTGAATTGATTTATAATAGTATCCGTGATTTTTTGCGTATTCAATAAACATATATTCATCAGAAGAATCAGAAACATAAACCCTATCCATATAATAGGTATCTTTTACTTCTTTTCCATCAACCTTAGATAATTTCCAAAGTAAAGCTCTACCAATAATCTTATCCCTGATATCTTCAGGATAAAGAATTAACATAGATACTACTTCAGGATTATCAATATAGAAATCCAACTGATCCATTTTTTCATCAAACTTCATACAAGAATTATAAAGTGTGTGAGCATCTTTATAATAATTCTTACAATTGTAATAAACTCTAATATCTTCACCATTAACTTGTGCGATAACTTTAGCATTTGCTTCAACTAATGCAACGAACATATCCCTAAAAGATTCTACATCTTCAGGTTTAGTTTTTTGATTTTTCCTAAGTACATTTAATGTGTATTTACCAGGGAACATCTGATTGATAAATCTACCAATACTTTGTTCACCTCGTAATTTATGCCACACTGGATGGTTTTTATCAGTAAATTGAATTTCGTGTAAATCTAAAACGTGATATGTATCTTGAATCCAGGGATTGCTCCATTCATCTGATTGAACATATTCAAAATCACCTAATGATTGTTGATTGGTTGTTCTTGTATCAGGAACACCTGCTAATCTTGGTGGTAATTGGAAATCTCTATTTCTTGTGAATGTACCGTGTACAATTTCTGGTTCAATGAGATCGGGAACTTTATTTGATTGGATAAAAGAAATTTTATCGGGTTCACTTCCCAAATCTAAAAAAGTTCTTTTGTATTCCCTTTTTGAATCTTTGTGTAATGCTAATAGGTCATCAGCAATTTTGTGATTCATATCTTTAAGGATATTCTTCATCCTGGGGGATATGATTAATTCAAGTTCGTTTACTTTCATATTCTTTTCTAATAACTGGTTAAATAAAAATTCGTTAAAGTCTACTAATTTTCGCATTGTAAAGATATACAATTTTTTTTAATCTACAAATAAATATAGTAATTTTTTTTAAACTATATTATATATACCGTTATATATTAATAATAGTATATAAAAGTTTATTTTGATAGTTCATTTATTTTAACTATCTTTGTGAAGATAATCCAGAGGACTTATCGCTCTACGGAGAGGAACTTCGGAACACCATTGCTAGACGCAGGAGACCTAAACAGTCGTTTTTACTGCGGAGGGTGCAACTTAAACAGACTTAGGGGGAAAGCAACTCTATAATAGTCGGGTTAAGGCCAACAGACAAATGATAAGATAAAACAGGATTCCGGGTACGCTCAGATTATTTTTAAACTTTTATTCTTTTTCCGACTAAATATGGAAATTGAAGAATAAAAGCATTTATTTTTATTCAATCTAAATAAAACAGTACAATTTATTTGGATAATACATTATTTTTATGTACTTTTGTAAAGTTTAACTAAATACAATTTTAAATATGATTAACATTAAAGAAACCTTTCTCAAACTCACTAGTCGTAGGTATCCTATGGGAACTGAAGATTTAGCTATGGATTTAGTAAAAGATATGTTACCGGATATTACTTTCACGAAAGATGAATTCGATAACTATTATACTTATATCCCAAAAGCTGATGGTACAGATTCAGATACTATGTTTACATCCCACCTGGATACTATTAATAGTGGACCATATGGATATAAGAATGGTGAGAAATGGGATGCAAATTTGAAAAAATATGTGAAAGACCCAGATGCACCTATAGATGATATGTCTATTAAGCACGAAATGGATGGTGATTTTGTTAAGACTGACGGAAAAACTAATTTAGGTGCTGATGATAAAGCAGGTACTACTATTATGATGAATATGATAACTGAAAAAGTACCAGGTCTTTATTACTTCTTTATGGGTGAAGAAAGTGGATGTGTTGGATCAAGTAGTTTATCCAGGGTATTTGAATCTAAGAAAGATTTTCCTAAAATGAATAAATGTATATCCTTTGATAGAAGGGGATACGATTCTATTATAACAGAACAAATGGGTGTTTGTGCATCAGATGAATTTGCTAAAGAATTAGCAAAAAGATACGAAGAGTATGGATTTTGGTTCAAACCAGACCCAACAGGTGTTTATACTGATTCAGCAGAATTTACTGATGTCATTCCTGAATGTTCAAATATTTCTTGTGGATATTTTAGTGAACACACTAAATCCGAAAAGCAAGATTTAGAATTCCTTGAACTATTAGCAATCGTTTCTACTCAAATTGATTGGGAAACATTACCAATTGTAAGGGATAAAGATAAAATTTACAAAGGTAAGAAATCAGGTTATAGTCGTTACGGTGGTTATCATGGTAATAGTTGGGATTGGGAAGATTGGGAAGATGAACGTTATGCGACATCTGTACCTGCTAAAAAATCTAAAAAACCTGGATCATCTAAAAATGTTAAAACATTCGTAGATAATGGTGATGGTGTTCTTAAAGAACAAACTTCAACCTCTGATTTTGATTTTGACCAGTGGTACAACGAACAAAAAACGAAAAATTGGGAAAAGTAATTAATATTTAGTTAGATAATGAAAACCCCTTAGTGTATTTAATATATATTGTGGGGTTTTTTAATTTAAAGCAATGAAATGAAATGAAAAATAAAATTTTTGAAATATTAAATAAGGACAAACCATATGATGTCTTATTTCACATGTTTAAAACAGGTGAGCTTGAAAAAATATTACCCGAACTTTACAACCTTCATACTACAACAGAAGAAGGTCACAAGAATAATTTCCACCATACATTAGGGGTTCTTAAAAATGTATGTGATATTGGTGGTGATCTTAATATGAAACTTGTTGCTGTTTTACATGATATAGGAAAACCTGCAACTAAAAGAAAAGTTGCTGATAAAGGATGGACATTTCATAATCACGAATTAATAAGTGCTGATATGACAATGGATATATTTGATCGTTGGGGTATAGCTGATGCTAAAATACGTGAATACATATATAAGATGATAAAGTATCATGGTAGAGTTAAGATGCATCGTGATGTTACTGAATCAGCAATAAGACGATTAGATAATAATGTAGGTCCAGATATTATTTTTGATCTTATTGAATTTTGTAAATGTGATATTACAACTAAACACGATCACAAAAGACAAAGAATAGTAGATTCTCTTAATACAATTAAAAAAAGGATTGAAGAAATTCGTGCAAAAGACGAAGATGCTAAATGGCGTTCACCAATTACAGGATATGTTATTATGAACCTATTGGGAACTGTACAAGGACCTGTAATTGGTGAGATAAAGAAAGTAGTTGACCCTAAATTAAAGTCTGGTGAATGGACTGAAAAGGATGCTATCGACTACATCATCAACACCCATAAAATATCTTAGAATCATTCTAAATAAGGTTTTTGTAAAACTTTTTGATTTTTATTGAATAAAAATAACAATTAAATTATTAACAAAAATCAAAAACAATTATGAAAAAATTATTTTTAACACTTGTAATGATTTTATCATTACTTTTCGTATCAAACATTAACACCCAAGCACAAAGTGCATTAAATCTACAAGCTGGTTATTCTTGGTCAGAAGGTATTATATCTGCTGGTTATCAATTTAAATTACTTGAAATAAAAGGTGGATGGATGTTTACAAAAATGCCAGGGGATGGATCATCAATAAACGGTCCAGTTGTAACTGTAATACTGGGTCCAGAATGGGATGAATCAGGTTATTATTTTAGTTATACTTTTAATAGTGTTGGTTATCGTTCTCAAATGGATTATGGGAGTGGATGGACAGATGGTTATGTAGAAGGTATGAACATTCTTTCTATTGGTTACAAAGTTGGAATTGATGTTATGTATCTTAAAGCTGATATTGGATATGGATGGAGTGCTAGTGGTAAAGGAATGTCATATGGTGTTGTTGTTGGAATCCCTCTATTTGGAAGTTATTAAAAAAGCGAGGTATAAGGCCGCTGTTCTAGTCATTGACTAGTTCACATTCCCCAATCAGAAATGGTTGGGGTTTTTTTATGGACAAAATTAAAGTTTTAATATATAAATATTATGAGTAGATGTAAATTATGTGGAAGAGAAAAAAAATTAACTTTTCACCACTTCATCCCCAGGACACTTCATAAAAACAAATGGTTTAAAAAAAGATTCACAAAAGAACAGATGAATCAAGGTATTTATATTTGTGAACACGATTGTCATCCTGAAATCCATAAATACATTGATGAAAAAGAAATGGGTAGAGAATATAATACCTTAGAATTACTGAGAAATCATCCATTGGTTGCTAAGTACATCAAATGGGTCAGAAAACAGGTCTGAGAGCTCACCAGGTCCTATCTAACGAACTCAAATGATATAATCATAGACTTACCCCATTAATACAAAAAACCCCATTTAAACGATTTAAATGGGGTTTTTAATCCAAGCGTAACTGACAGTCAATATTATAATTCTTTAATTGATAAACCCAAGCGATCTATTTTTAAACTAATTACTACAAGTGAATACATCGTATCAATATACCAAATATCAAGACTATATTTATTCAACTTATTTGGATCATTTACCAATTTTAAATAATCTAAATGAGATTCTTTAAAATCCCTCACAGAAGTAAGCAATACAACATGTAAAGAATCAATACTTTCAAAAGTTTGTGGAACTTCAGAATCAACTAATTTGATTACATCTATTGTTTCATCTAATTGCTTCACAAAAACTCTTTTAGCTTTATACACTGGTGTATTAACTAGGGTGGATACACCCATAGTAATTAAAATTATAGCTACACCAATACCGATTACTAAAAATAAATTACTTTTTTTCATAATGCTTGTTTTAAGTTATGTTTTTATATTTCTTTACTTTATTATATGCACCACTAACTTTTTGAAAATTCCTTTTAGCAATTTCCTGGTTTTCTTTTGTATCAGTAGCAAACTTATCAGGATGCCATTTCATAGCTAATTTCCGATACTTCTTCTTAATAGTATCTTCATCATCCTGTATAATATTTATACCTAATATTTTAGCTGATGGTGATATATCATCAGTAACAAAAGAAACCCTTCTATTACTTCTTTTATTAAATTCTTCGTAAAATCTTTCTTGATAATTACTTTGTCGTTGTCTTTTACTTTCTTTCTGTTTTGCTTCAGTTACTTTTTTGGGAACTCTTAATACCACCAAAACACCCAATATTGCTTGTAATATAAGAATAATAGCAAATGTAACATCCCAACCTGGATGTTCTTTCACTACAATAAGTAATATTATCATCAGTATAATAACTTTGATTCTACCCCAAACATATTGTGCTGCTTCTTTAACTATTTTTTCTTCAATTGTTTTCGCCATAATTATAAAATTTGTTACTTTGTACTAAATTATCTATATCCAATGCATAAAACACAGCATTATCATAATAGGTCTTGGTATTGTAATGGAAATGTCCATAATACCATTCACTAATTTTATTATTTTTTCTGAGGATTTCATACATTATAGCTAAATGTCCTCTTTCAATTGTAAGATCAAGAGCAAGGTCTTTATCTTTTTCAATCCATTCTGCAGCACCTGCTTTAGTTAATGGGTTACAGAAATTAGGAGCACTATGTGTAATTACAATATCAATATCTCTTAGTTCATTTAATATATCTTCTCTTAAAACAAACACTTCATCTTTCCACCAACTATATCTCTTTTTTTCTGGTTTCCAAAAACCTGGACGATCCCATCGGTCAACACTAACCGCACCACCAACACCAAGAATATTCCACCCATTAATATTAACTACACTATAATCTTTCAGTAATGTCACATTACTTAATTTCGTTTCACCTGTAAAATATTTTGGGTTGTCGTGATTTCCACGAATAGCAAATACATCACTATTAGAAATTTTCATTCTATTATTTAGGTAATTTAATCTTTTTTCTTCTTTTTGTTCTAATATAAACCCAATTCCGAAATCACCCACTTGGAATACAGCACAATTATCTAATTCATGATCTCTTATGAAATTAGGAATAGCATCATAGTTGTCGTGAATATCACCACAAAATAGTAAATGCTTATATGTTTTGTCTGTATGTATCATTTTCTGTTAAATCTCATATTAAAACTGTTCATTGCAAACCATTGCTTACAGTTAACACCATCGTCTTTTTTCTTAGTTATATATATTTCAATGCTATTTAAAGTCTTATTGGTTACTTCACATTCAGCACCATCATTATCAATGACGATATCACCGATAGAATAACTATCAATGTCCTGTGCAAAGAATCTCATTCTTTCTTCAATAAATAGTCTTTGTAATTTCTTTCCGTTCATAATCTTATGAATACGAAATTTAATTCTTTTAATAAAATGCTGTTTTTTGTTTAAATTCATAACATTACAAATATAGTTATTATTTTTTTATTTTCCAAATAACGTAAGTGGTTGATTATCAACATTAAAATTTTAAAATGGAAAAATAATATAATAACCATATAATATATACTATTGAACATTAAATGTTTTCCCCAAAAAAATAAATAATAAGAAAATGGTTAAAAGTGGTAAAAAAATAGTCACCTTCCTTTCATAACCGAGGAGGTATTATTATTTCAGGGATAAAATTTAACTATGAAAGGAGGTGTTTAAGAATCTAGGGTTAGTAATTTCGACTAACCTTTTTTCTTTTGTAAAAATACCATCTTTTTTCACTTTTTTTCAAACTATATTCGTTTTTACGCTATAAATAATAAAAAGAATTCCCAATTAAAGAATGATATATAATAGGAGCGTTGACAAGGGTTATTTAAACCAATTTATACCAGAAGCATTTGAATACTTAACAAAGCAAAAGAAATTAGAATTTAACGGTCAGAATATAAAAACTGATTATCTAATAAACATAATACACGAATTGATGATGCGATATTATGTTTACAAGAATGATACGATAGATAAAGAATTAAAATTTCCGTTATCATCAATATTACTTCGAAAAAAGTATGGTCATTTATACAATTATTATATTAATTTTCTTAGGGAAAAGGAATTTATAATAATGACATCTGATTATTTCAATGGTAAATCTGCTAGGATTTATAAAATAAACAGGACATATTTAACAGATATTAAATGGGTCCAGGTGTCTGATAAAATACTACTTAAAAAGAATTCCAAAGAATTTCTCAAAACTACCTTTTTAAATTATAATAAAAGTCCAATACCAATGGAAATAAGAAAAAAATTGGTGGATGATTTATATGATGTTAAGATAGATGCAACTGCTGCATTAAATTATTTAAAACAATTGAGAGATGATAAAAATATTTCATATGATAAATATATGAAAAATACAATGTCTGTAGAAAATCTAAAGTCGGATAACATATTCTTTAAATTCGATGAATATGGTAGAATGCACACAAACTTCACAGTACTCAAAAAACATATAAGAAAAAACTTTTTAACTATAGACGGACAACAATTAATAGAATTAGATATTTCTAATTCACAACCATTGTTTTTAGCAGTCTTAATGAAAAGGGAATTATCAGCAAGTAAATTAATAAATCCAGAATTTACAAGATTTTTTAATCTAGTTAAAAGTGGATTAATATATGAAGAATTAGTGAATAAATGTGAAGTAGAAGATCGGGATCAAGCAAAACATATGATGTTTGTAGTTCTATTTGGTCAAAATGGGGAAAGAGCAAAATATAATAAAATGTTTAAAACCGTATTCCCTGATGTTCTTCAATTTATTAAAGATTATAAAACAGAGAAAAATGACCATAAAGAATTAAGTCATGTTCTTCAAAACTTAGAAAGTAATTTCATATTCGATGTAGTAGTAAGTCACGTTATGGAATCTTACCCTGATATTAAAATGTTTACTGTTCATGATTCGCTTTCAGTTTCTTTAAAAGATAAGAATAAAGTTCTAGAAATCTTCGAATACCACCAAAGAAAGTTATTATCATAGCACATCCGAATTTAATATTTTATATATAATACAAAATTAAATTCATTAGATGGAAAATGGTCTGATACAAGACTTAGATAAGAATATTCCAATGGGTGTTTCAATATGTGATACTGACGGAAATTTTTTAAGAGTTCACGATTTCTTCAAAGAAATTTTTAACAATGATAATATTAAATCAGTAAACGATGAGAAGAAGTTGAAAGACCTATTTAATTCTACTGATGACTTTATATCTTTTTACATTAAATATAGTGTAAAAAGTAGATATTATAGATTGGATAAGAATTTAATAGATGATAAATTAATATTTATATTATCTGATATAACATTTTTATCTGAAAAATACACCGAATTTAAAATATCCAGGTACATAATAGATCACAACATTCTTCCTATTCTTTGGATTAGGGAAGATGGTGAAATTGTGTATTTTAATGAATCAACTAAAAAATATATTGGTGATGAAGATATAAACGGGATGATGATTTATAGGATGGCATCTGATATTAAACAAACTGATTGGGAAAAATTATGGGAAGATTTACACGATAATCCATCAAAAGAATTCATACACAGATTTTATAATAAACAAGAAGATAGAATCTATGTATTAAAAATTGTAGCTAATTTGGTTAAATACTATGAATGGGAATATTGCTATATGATGATATCTGATATTACTGAGCTCGTTGATTCTAATATTAAACTACAAAGGGAAAAAGAAAAAGCAATGGAATCCGAAAGATTGAAAGATGCTTTCCTTCTAAATATGTCACATGAAATTAGAACACCAATGAATGCTATTGTTGGGTTCTCTGAAATCATACACGAAAACATAGACCCATCCTTAAAAGAATACACAAAAATCATAACAGAAAATGTAGATTATTTATTATCACTTATTGATAATATTATTACAATATCTAAAATTGATTCAAATCAAATAAAGGTTAAATATAACAATTTTGATGTATTGGAAATGTTAGATGATATAAGGTTTAGTTATAATTTAAAACTTAAAAAATCAAATAAAGATTTATTTCTAATAATAGATAACGATGATAATTATCTAATCAATTCAGATAAATATATTATAGAAGAAAGTATTCACAGATTAGTAGATAATGCTATTAAGTTTACAGAAAAGGGTTATATCCATCTTGGGTTTAATATAATCGGTGATGATATTGAATTTTATGTTAGGGATACAGGATCAGGTATTGAAAACAAACACCAGGAAATAATCTTTGATAGATTCAGACAAATTGATAAACACACAATGGGGTCTGGACTTGGTTTAGCAATCTTCTCTTCCTATATAAATATATTAGGTGGAAAATATGATATTAAATCCCTTGTTAATGATGGAACTAAAATAACTTTTTCATTAAACGTTGATGGTAATACAGAAATGGAAAAAATTGATATAACAAGTATAGACTATCTTAAACTTAATAATAAGAGAATTCTTGTAGTAGAAGATTTAGATGTAAATCAAATAATGCTTTATGATATGTTAACACCTTACGAAGTTAGTATTATAAAAGCAATGAATGGTAGGGAATGTATTGAAAAGTTCTTCGAAATAAAAGATATTGATTTAATTTTGATGGACCTGGATATGCCCGAAATTGATGGTTATGAAGCAACACAGATAATAAGGGAAAAGGATAAAGCTATTCCTATTATTGCACAAACTGCGTATGCACAGAAAGAAAACAGGGAAAGAGCTAAAAGAATAGGTATTGATGATTTTATCACTAAACCAATTAATAAAGATAATTTAATTAGAATAATAATAAAAAATTTGAAATGATAAAGAATTTTAAACAATATAATGAAGGTCTTACAGATCAAATGTCACCTAAACCAAATAAGGAAGTAGTTGATAAAATGATAAAGTTGTTAAATAAACACAAAAAAACAACAGTTTATAACTTTATTATGGAACACAAAGATGATGAAAGTTATAAAGATTTAATTAGAATATATATTGCTGCTTGTGATAAAATGTCATCATCAACCAATGATGTTTATATTATTGATACTGAAAATGAAATAGATGTACATAGTATTATAGATTTAATATTGTTTGTGATACAAGAGAATGCTGTTTATAATCAATTCCATTATATGCATAAAGGTATAAAATATATAGTATATCAAACTTTAAAATATACATTAGGTGTATATGAAGAAACTAATATCATTGATTTGTTAATTGATATTGAATTTCTTAAAGGAAAAGTAAAAGAAAAATTAAATATAGATATTTAAAATGATTAAGAAATTTAAACAATATAACGAAGGTCTAACTGACCAAATGACACCAAAATCTGATGAAGATGTTAAAGGTGGTATTAAGAATTATATCAAGGATGTAAATGATAAATTACAGGCAATGGAAGAAGAAGATGGTTTACCTGAAGAATATATCACTATATACGATATTTTAGATGCTGTTAAGCAAATAAAAGGGATTAGTACTATAGAAGCATTAGGTTATATTGATGATAGTAGAGGATTAAATAATATGATTTATCAATATATTGATGATAATATTACATTTGATACCGAATTACACCTAGATGCAATCCGTAATGCATTGAAAAAATTAGAAAAAGAATATAATGATTAAAAAATTTAACCAATATAACGAAGGTTTATCTGACCAGATGACACCTAAATCTAATGAAGATATTTTTTCTTCTATTGAAAAGATGAAAAAAGATGTAGATAATATTAGTGACAAAGAAACAAAAATAATTGTAGATATTGTAACACAAATAATTCCAGCTGATGAATTATTTGAAGAACTTATTGAATATGGTGTTGAAATAGATAAAATACTTAATATGTGTTTAATTAGTAATGTTTTTGAAAAAAACGAAGCATCAAGATATTTTAATGGTATGAGACCCGAAATAATATATAAGTTATTGGAACTTATTGAAGAAAATAAAAATAAATTGAAAGACTATGATCCAGAACTTTAATCAATATAATGAAGGTCTAACTGACCAAATGACACCTAAATCTGAAGAAGAAGTTCAAGATGCTAAATTAAAGGCATTGGGGTTTAAGTCACAAGAAGAATTAGATAAAGCTATTGAAGGTGATGGTGTAGATAAAGTATATCATGTTTGGAGTGGATTAGATGCATTTGTGTATGATAAAAGTAAAGTTGATGGTGAAGAAATATATTCACAATATATATCAGTAATAGCAAAATCAGAATTAGATGCTAGATTAAAAACAGCAAAAATAATAGGACAAGAATTATATGATCAAGAAGTAAATCCAAATTATGAAAATTGGATTTCTGATCACGTAGAATTTATAAGAAATTTTTAATTATGATAAAGAAATTTGAACAATATAACGAAGGTCTATCAGACAAGATGACACCCAAAGATTTACATCCTATGGCTGAAATGTTTCACGGTGCAGTAAAGGATATAGAAAATTTAGGTTATAAAGTAAAAGATTTACAAGCTAAAGATGGTCGATATGAATTTATGTTTCTTGATGAATATGATGAATATGATACTATCTATGTAAATGTTGTATATAGTGATAAAGAAACGATTTTAAAGAATCTTAAACCAGGTATAATATATGGTGGACCAGATGGTTGGTCCGGTGAAATTTATCATGGTGAAACCAAAGAATCACACACAAAAGAAGCTGATTCGTGGATAGTTCTTTTAAATGAAATTATAGATGATATATACCCTTACATAGAAAGTGCAATTCACGATACAGAAAAAGCAATTAAAGATAGAAAGAACCATTTAAAAAGATTAAAGAAACTACAAGATATACAAAATAATTTCCTAAATAATGATTAAAAAATTTGAACAATATAACGAAAGTGTTAGGGATCATATGACACCTAAATCTGATGAAGAAGTAAATAACAGTTACAAGTATATACAGCATTTGGTGTATGAATCATATGATGATATGGATATGCTTATAAATGAAAATGTATTAGATCATATTTTTAGAAATATAGATAAACCATCAATATCTAATGTTAAAAAAGCATTAAACACAATGACTGATGAAATAGTTAATACTTGGGAATCATCAACAGGATATGATGATGGTCTAACAGAAGGTCTAACTGATCAAATGACACCAAAATCTGAAGCTGAAATAGAAGAAGGTAAGAAGAAACTATTAGCTGATTTAAAAGTAAAAACAGAAGATGATACATTCCCTTCAGAATATTTTTTACAACACTTATTTCAAATATATGGTGATAGAAAACAATTAATGAATGATTTATTAGCTGAAGGTATGCAAGTGACAGATATATTAATGACTATTACCGATGATTTAGATTTTAATGCAACCAGTGAAAGTGATTTAAGATATAAGAAAAAAGTGAAGAATTGGATGTATAATTTAATCGAAAAAAATATTGATAAGTTACATGATTCAGAAATTTAATCAATATAATGAAAGTATTAGGGATGAAATGAAACCCAAAAGTAAACAAGATGTTCTTGATAAACTTGGTGAATTACCTGATATGGGATATGAATCAACTGAAGAATCAAATATAGGTAATTCAAGTGCAATAGGTTCTGTTATTACTTCATATGATAAATTAGTTGAATTATTTGGTGAACCAAATCTACCAGATTGGTCTTGGAAAACAAATTTCCAATGGTTACTTAAAGATAAAGATGATAATTATATGAGAATATATGATTGGAAAGCATTAGAATCTGGTTTAAAAGCTGATGATATTAAACGGGTAAAAGATTTTACGTGGATGATTGGTGGCTTCGATCAAAAGGATGCTAAGAATTTAAAGAACTACATCTTATATAATGTATTAACAAATGAAGGTCTTAGGGATCAAATGGCTGGTAAATCTGATGAAGAAATTAAAAAAAATACAGACAATTTAACCCCTGAAGGAAAATTCACTTATGGTAATTTACATGAAATTGGATGGTTAATTAAACAAGGGTTAGAAGAAGGTGCTGATATTCATTGGAGTGATGATGTAGCTTTGAGACAAGCATGTAATAATGGTAATATGGAAATTATAAAATTATTGCTAGATTATGGTGCAGACCCATTTGAATGTGATTATAAATCAATTGAATTAGAAAATAGAGGACCTAAAGGAAAAGAGATCGTTGAACTTTTAAAACAACAAGTAAAGAAATTATATGATAAACAAATGTCAGAATCAATTTCACATAACCAAACAGTATATTATAATACTCACGGTGAATTTGCACCTTATAGTGAAATAAGAGAACTCGAACTTGAACGAGGATTAACCAAAAAAGATTTTGATGAATGGCAAACCAAATATGATATTAAAGATGATGACCTAGTAATATGGGTTACTAAAAAGATAAGAGATGCATATATGTATCTTTTACCAGCTTCTATGTGGAATGAACTATGGGAAATGGATGATCAAGAAGCAGAACATTTAATAAATTCAGAAGGATATACAAAAGATGATGTAAACGTAATAAATGCTGATGGATTTATAATAGAAGAATCTGATGATGGTGATGGTGGGTTTATATTCGTACATAGAAAATAATATATAATGTTATGATAAAGAAATTTAAACAGTATAATGAAGGTCTTAGGGATGAAATGAAACCTAAATCTGATGAAGATGTAAAAATAGGTGTTATTAAATTTATTAAAGAAATGGAAGAAGAACTAAAAGAAAGAATAGAAGATGGGGATTCTATGTATGAAGATGAAGTTTATAACACACTTAATTTAATACAAAGTATACATAAAGAAGATGCGGGGGGTTTAGTTAAACTATTAATAGACAAAAAATTAATAAATGCTAATTCATTAATTAATGAGTATGTAGAAGATATTATGAATGAAGATGGTGGGATTGCAGATATGAAAGAATTAATAAAAATATTAAAAGAACTTAATGATTAAGAATTTCAATTAATATGATGACGGTGATGACAAAGATTATTAAAAAATAAATAAAATAAATATGATATTAGGACTTTTTATAGCAATGGTAGCAGTTTTTGTAGGATATGTATCTTTTGTAGTAGCAAAATATGGAATATTACCATCAATATCTGATAGTTATTATCATCTTCCTGAAAAATGGAATTTTATGTTTACATTAGCATTATGGGGATTTGCAATGCCTGCTATGATTTTAGGAACACCAGTAACTGGATTAATGTTTGGTGCTTGTGCAGGAATTATGTTTGTGGGTGCTGCCGCACAGTTCCATAAAAAGGTAACTAAAACGGTACATATTATTGGTGCTACATTAGGAATGGGTCTTAGTCAGATCGCAATTGCTACAGCATTTGGGATGTGGCCTATCACTGCTGTTTCAGTTGGGTTAGTAGGATTAATAGTGTTGTTTAGAAAGCAATTAAAATATAAGCATGTGTGGTGGATTGAAATTGTTAGTTTTACTGCAATAGGATTAGTATATTGGTTATACTTCTTCGGATAAAAATATTAATTTAAAATGATAACTAAATTTAATACATATAATGAATCATTAAGAAGTAAAATGACACCTAAAACAACTAAGGAAATTGAATTAGCTATAAAGGGTTATGATAAATTAGGACAAGCTAATTTATTATTAACATTTATCAGCAATTCAATAGAAAATAAAGATTTAGATTTATTAAAGTTAGTAATTACTTTTATTAAAAATAATAATTATTTTTTATTACAAATAGATAAGTATGTCAAACTCGCTGAAAGATCAGGTGATAAAGAAATTATTGATTTAGTGAACCAATTAAAAACGGGTATGAATGAATCATTAAGGAGTAAGATGACACCTAAATCCAAATTCGAAATTGATAAAAAAATTGATAAAGCATTTCGAAAGTTAGCTAATCTATTAGTAGTTAATGGACATACAAAAAATAAAGAAGAAGCAGAGGAATTTTGGTATAGTTATTATAACGATATAATTGATGCTTTAACTGATGGGTATAAAGCAAGAGATATTTATGATTCATATGATGAAATAATATTAAACACATTCGGATATTTTGAAGAAGATGACGAAGATGATTATGAAGATGAATACGATACTTATAATCAACCATTTTAAACAAACTACATATTATTAAATATAAATAGTAAAAAAATAGATATTATGAAAAAATTTACTAACTTTGTAAATGAATCCCAAGAAGATTTTGGTAGGATTCTTACTTTAACTATGAAAGGTGAATGGTTTAAGATGATCGCTTCAGGTGAAAAGAAAGAAGAATACAGAATAATAAAACCATATTGGGATGTGAGATTAGATAACCGTGAATATGATACTGTTAAATTCAGACAAGGTTATAGAAAAGATTCCCCGGTTATGTGGGTAGAATGGAAAGGAACACAAAAAGGTGGTAAAGGTAATCCAGCTTGGGGATGGGATGAAGAATGTTACATTATTAGTTTAGGAAAGATATTGAAGATTGAAAATTATGAGCAGAATTAAAAAATATACAGGATTTATAAATGAGAATTCATATGTAGATGAATTTAAATTACTATATGATAAAGCACCACAAGATTTAAAAGATATTGTGGACGCTACTAAAGCTATTGAACAAAGTAAAAAATGGCATCCTGAAGGTAATGTTCATACACACACTCGTTTAGTAACTAACAGATTACATAACTGTTACAACGATATAAATCTTGACTTAGGTGGATTTTTCCACGATTTAGGTAAAATAAAAGCTACTGATTGGGATGATGAAAATCAAAATTGGACAGCATATGGTCACGAAGATGATTCAACATCTATTGTTCAGTCTTATGGAAATTGGATTGAAAGTTTAGGTGGTGATCCAATAATTGTTAAATTTATTGTTAAAAATCATATGAGAATTAAATTTTTAGATGAATTTAGATTACAACAAAAAATAAGTTTTGTTAGTAACCCATATTTTGAATATGTTCATAAATTTACGACTGCTGATTATGGTGGAACTGAACTTGATTGTAAACCTTTAATGGATTTATCTAAATTAGAACAAGAAATTTCTGAATATAACGAAAGAGAAGAAAAGAAAAAAATAATTTCTTCGAAGTTTAATGGTAGAATACTAATGGAACTTTACCCTGAATTAAAAGGTGAAAAATTAGGTAATGCAATCACCGGATTTAAAAGATACATAGGTGAAGATTTTGAAGAATATGCTATTACTACAAGTAAAGAAAATATTTTAAAAGATTTTACAGAATTTTATTTAAACTAAATATAAATAATTACATATAATAGACAAATGATACTACCGATACATTTATATGGTGATCCTATTTTAAGGAAGAAAGGTATTTTTATTAAGGAAAGAACTAAAGAAGTTGAAGAATTAATAGAAAATATGTATACTACTTTAGAAAAAGCTGAAGGTGTAGGTTTAGCCGCACACCAGGTAGGTAGACCGTATAAGTTATTTATCGTTGATTATTTAACATCTGCTATAGAAAGTGGTGGATTACAAGAAGTTTTTATTAACCCTGTAATTACTGAACATTCAAAAGAAACAGAATACTTTGAAGAAGGATGTTTAAGTTTACCTGGTATATTAGAAGAAGTAAAAAGACCAATCAAAATAAAAGTTAAATATTTAGATGCTAATTTTACTGAACAGGAAAAAGAATTTACTGGTTTTTTAGCAAGGGTGATACAACACGAATACGATCATACTGATGGAACATTTTTCGTGGATAGATTACCACCAATTAAAAAGAAAATGATTGCTAAAAAATTAGGTTTAATATTGAAAAGAAAAGTACCAATCTCATATAAGCACAAATAATGAAAAAGTATACAGATTATAATAAACATAAAAAAGTATTATTAGATAAATATAAAAATGTAACATTTTCAGATGATTTTTATAAAAGATTTGATAGTCCTGATTATGATTATACTATAGAAGGTATGAAATTAGTATTTTTTGATAAATTAAATAACTTCGATATCTTTTTTGAAAAATATAATCCAATTGGTATTCGTATAATAAATGATATTGATGTATACGAAAAAGCAAAAAAAATATATGATGATATTATTAAGGGGGATTTATTTGTGGATAAAACATTACACGACCCTGATAATACATTAAAAAATGCATTACAATTAATGCATATTGACGAAATTAATTTAAAGAATAAATAATATGTACGACAAATTTTTAACAACATCTTGGACTAAATTTATTCATAAAATGTTTTTACATTCATTTTCAAAAGAATGGTATGAAACATATTGGGTAATTGATATGCACAGAACATTAATTAAACCGACATATGATTTAAATGATAAGTCCTTACATTTTTATCCTTATGCAATGGAAACAATGCAACTATTAACCAAAAGGGATGATATTAAGACTATAATGTGGACTTCTTCATATCCGCAAGAAATATATGAATATGTAAGACAATTAATGAAGCACGATATTAGATTTGATAATATAAATGAAAATAAAGATATATCATCTAATAATGGAAACTTTGGTTATTATGAAAAGAAGTTTTATTTCAATATTTTAATTGATGATAAAGCAGCATTTGACCCCGAAACAGATTGGGAACCACTTTATAAATTATTCAAAGAATACGAAGAAAATAATTTCTTCCCTGACCCAAATTGGACTACCAAATATTAATTTTAATATATAATTTAAACACAACATCATAATATGAATATTAGAGAAAAATTTATACAGTTAACACAGTATACTGAAGTAATAGGTCAGGAATATATGTTAGAAAAACATTTACCTGAAGGTATTAATGAAGATCATATTGGTAATTACTGGATTAAGATAGGTGAAAGTGATACTATGTTTACATCCCACCTGGATACAGCAGCACACGCTAGAAGAAAGGTGAAGCACCAATTTGATTCCATTAAAACTAAAAGGGGTACTGAAGAACACTTTATTGAAACTGATGGAACTACAGTATTAGGAGCTGATGATAGAGCGGGTGTTGTGTTGATGTTAAATATGATTGAACATAAAATACCAGGTCTTTATTATTTCTTTATGGGTGAAGAAAGTGGTACAATTGGATCAAGTAATATTCTATTAGATAATCCTGAAATTTTTGAACCATATAATAAATGTATTTCTTTTGATAGAAAAGGTTATGATTCAATTATAACAGTACAGATGGGTGGAAGATGTTGTTCACCAGCATTTTCATCAGCATTAGCAAAAGATATAAATAATGTATCAGATTATTCATTTAAAGCTGACCCAACAGGTATTTATACTGACTCAGCAGTATTTATGGACGATATTGCAGAATGTACTAATATATCAGTTGGTTATTTTAATGAACACAGCACACAAGAATTTCAAAATATCACATTTCTTGAAGATTTATGTGAAGCTGTTCTTAAAGTAAAATGGGAAGAATTACCGATTGAAAGAAAACCAGGTCCAATAGAAACACCAAATCCAATAAGAAAACCAAAGAAAGAAGGTGATTTAAATGATCAAGAATTAGGTTATATCTTTATGATGATTGAAGATATCTTTGAAGAAACCCAACAAAAAGAATGTGCAAACGGTGAAAATTTCATACCAGAAAAAGAAATGTTATTTGTAAGTTGGTATGATGATTCACAAATTGTTTCTGTTTGGATACACGAAGATGGTTCTATTACAATAGGTAAAGATAAATTTGAAACCTTTGGTGATTTAGAAGATCAAATAGAAGCAGTTTATGGGTATAGAACTGATTGGGGTAAATTAACAGATGATGACGATGATGAAGAAGATAACGATGGTTTACCATTTGATCCTGATGAACCCGAAGAAGAACACGGTATCGAGCTTGGTGATAATATTGATTTAAGCAACAACACATTTGAAGATGGTATTGATATTGATAAATTCATAAAAGATATTGATAATTTAAAAATCAAAAAGATATCAGCACCAAAAATTAATAGTGTTTTAAACAAGTATAATAAAACGATTGAAAGTCTTGTTATATGGTTATATCATAATCATAATGACCCATTTAAAACACAAGGATTAACCTGGGATGATGAATCAGATAACTTTGAATTTGATACTGATTATTTCGAAGGGGAATTTAGTGAATCTAAATCATCCGGTACTGATACACACGGTGCAAGAACATTTAATTAAATTATATACCAAAAAAAAGGGGATGAAAAAATTCATCCCCTTTTTTTATATCTTTTTTTATATCTTATCTTTTAATTCTTTTATTTTATCTCGCATTTCAGCAGCCATTATATAATCTTCAATTACTACTGATTCATTCATCTTATCTTTTAAGACACCAATTTGTACCTGGATATATTCTTCTCTATTTGAATTATAATTATTTACTAATTCAAATAAACAGGTTTTAAATGTTTCAACTGAATCTTCAAGAAAGTCATCATATTTCATATCACCTAATTGTTGAGCTATTTGTTCTTTCATCATTGGATCAACACTATAATTCATATCATCTATTTCCTGGTAAAAATCATATGCTTCCTGAATTATAGGATGTAATATATTAGATGGTATATTCATATGTTCTTTACTTACATCATCTCTACTTACAACTTTCTTACCCACCCCTAACGAGAACATCATTTCACCCATAGGAAACATACCACCCATTAATATTTTCATAAAATATATAGCAAATGGGTTATCCTGTTCAAGTGCAATTCCTTGTAATCCATGTAAAGTAATATAATGCATTACCATACTATTTAACGCTTCTATGTTTTTTGGGTCTTTCATATAATATATTTATTAAAAATTTAATTATTATTTTTATCCATTTTTCAGCATATCCCTTATAAATTCATCTGTTCTGTCGTTTCTTATTTCTTTTGGGAGATCACTTAAAAATGCTTCAGCGTTATTTGAACTCGTTTGTCTAACTAGTCTTTGAGCTTCTTCATCAGATATATTTTCAGCAATAATATCTGTTGAACTATTTTCTTTTTGAACAATAGGTTCTCTCCACCCTGTGATAAATCTACACCCCCTGTAATTTGGGGAAGCTTTCTCGTTGTATTCATATACTACATAACGGTTTTTTACTTTTGACATAATTTAAATTTTAAGTTGTTTATACTTAATATATCTACTTTTTTTGATATTGTTGTAAAGATAATTAAAAATATCGGAAAATTCAAATTAAATCTATTATATATATACATAGAATAAAGAAAATGTTTACAAAAAACTGAATAAGAATATTTAATATATAATGTAAATACGCAAAAAATAAAGCTAAATAAAATGCCAATACAAGAAAAAGACTTAGGTAAATACAACAGACCAGGAATTTATATTGAGGAGATCGACAATTCAATAGTTGAAGCACCTATCCAAAACGTACTAATCAATTTAGTACCAGGGTTTTCTAAAAAAGGTCCATTTAACAATCCGGTATATGTTGAAAACAAAATAGATTTCGAAAAAATCTTCGGTGGAATTGATTACCAATTAGAAAGAAAAGGTTCTTTCTTCCACAGAACTTGTTTAAAGATGATAGAGACTGGTCCAATATGGGCTCTTAATCTTCTTGACACAGAACCAAATAGAGACCAATTAAGTTGGGTTTCTGTATCTTGTTCTGCTAAATATTCAAGTGATGACTTCAGTAATCCAAACACAGATGATTATGAAAAGTTCTTCAACAGACAAGATTTTTGGGAAAGAGATTCAGAATCATTCTTGGATTTAGTAAACGATCCTACAGAAGATACAGAAAGACTTTTACACTTAACTAATATGGGTGATAAAACTATTACAGTTTTCTTATTCAAATCAACTGCAACTAACTTTGATGTTACTGCTGAATCATGGTATGAAGGTGTAAATAATGTTCCTCAATACATTAGACCTAAATCACTTATTTCTGATTATTTAATTGACGTTTTAATATTAGCTGGTGATTGGACAGATTATAAAACATTAGCAGTAGACACAACCTGGAGTAATTATTTCTCTACAGATGGTCTATTAGTTGATGGGGTTGAAGATTTTGTTAATGAATATGGTGTAGACGTATTGGCTAACTACGATGTTTCATTAATACCTAACTTTAAAGATTTAAATGGTAGAGACCTTTATGTTGAAACAGTTATCAACAATGATACTGATACAACTAATTTATTCTGTACTTATTCTGAAGATTTATTATTAGATGCCGATTATCCAACAGATTTAATGGACTTAGTTGGTGATACTATCGTTGGTACAAGTTACGAATCTATTAACTTCCTTTCATATGATCAAAATATTAAAGAAGATATAGAATATCCTAATGTAGCACTCGATGCAGCAAATAATGTATTTGCACCAAATATTTCTGGTTATGGTTTAGGTTATGGTTCAACGTGGATGAACTGGTCAACAAACGGTACAGGTATTGTAGCAGGAACATTTAATACTACTACAATCCAACAACCTTTCACACTTTCTTCAGCATCTTATATTATTAATGGTGTAAATTATGAATTAAGTGGTTCTACTTATAATGTTCAATTAGAAGTAGTAGCAGATGGATACGAAAGAACAGATATTATTTATCTTGATTCTGATGGTTTCCAAGTTGAAAAAGGTGTTGAAACAGTATCCGGAACAACAACTTTAAGAGCAATTAATTTTACTAATACAAATGCAATTATATTAGGTACAGTAAATATGGTTAACACTGGTGGTTCTTACACAGGTAGTGCAGGTTATGATGCTGAAACAGTAGATGGTTCAGGTTTCGTAGCATTACCAGTAACAATGACTGCTGTAACAGGTACAACCGATTACTTAGAAATTGAATTCCTTGGTACATCAGGTTTAACTATTAGTAATACAGAATATGAAAGATTAAGAAGTATTAAATATTTTACTGAACTTTCAACTAATCTTGAAGCTAATAAAGGTGTGATTGTTAAAAATAGTGGTGTAGATGAAAAACAAGAAATTATTGATCCTGTTAGTACAACTTACACAAGCACAGCAAACGCAACGGTTAAAATTTATATTGATACACCAGCAAATTATACAACTGGTGCAATCTATTATATCAATAACGAATTTAGTTTCAATAGTGGTATAGTTATGACTACAACTTTAGATTCTAATTTAAATGTTGTTGCTAAATATTCAGATTTCTATCTTGATTTCTTCAACGGGGAAATTAATAATGGTGATTTTGTAGGTGATGACGAAGATAATAAATTAACTATGTATCTTGATGTAGATGGTATTTTAACAGTTAACTTTACAACTGCACCAACTGCACCAATCATTGTTACAACTGATATTGGAAATTGGAAACAAACTTTAGAAATTGAAGGTACAATTACTGATGATACAAATACAGTAGCAATATCTGTTGATAAAACAAGATATGCTGAAGTTAAAAGAGGTGATTACTTAGAAGCGTATTATGTAGCAGGTGATCTTGAAATTGGTGAACAACCAAGAACATTAACAAGAATTATTAATATTACTAATGATGCTGACGGTATTAACAAAACTCTTAAAACTGATGCTGCTATTAAAATATCTTACACAGATTCAAACGAACCTTATACAACTGTTTATCCAGCAATTTGGAAATATGCTACACACTTAAAGGGTGTTAGTTTAGTACCATTTAAGATTCATTCTGAATCATTACCAAACGGAACAGAAACAAGACAAAGTAACATCTTAGATGTAATGAGTTCTGGAACTGCAATGTTTAAAGGATTAACAAACAAGAATAAAATTTCTTGGAGATATTTAATTGACTCATTCGGTCTTGGTTTAAGTAATACATCAAAACAACAATATGTTGATTTATGTGGTGAAAAGCTTAACTGTTTAGGTTTCATTAATATGCCAAGTGCAAAACAATTCAAGAAATCAGATAACCCAAGTTATACAAATGATGACGGTTCTTTAAGTACTGAATATATTGCAGACGGTGCTAACCAGGACAAGAACCCAGATTTCTTATATACTTTTGGAACTGGTTCAGGTCGTTCAACAGTTGGTTATTTCTTCCCATATGTTAAGTCAACTTATGATGGAATAACTAAAGAAGTACCACCTGCACCTTATGTAGCTGCAGCTTATATGAGAAAGCAACTTTCTAATGTAGCGGGTACATATCCTTGGACAATCGTTGCTGGTATCAATTCAGGTAGAGTACCTGATATCGGTGGAACTGAAATAGACTTTACTTATGATGATTTAAGTAACTTAGCTGGAATGGGTGCAAACCCAATCACATTCATCAGAAACGTTGGTTATACAATCAATGATGAAAACACAGCACAAGTTTATCCTGTATCTTCATTAAGCTACATGCACTCTAGAGAAGTTCTTATTGAGCTTGAAAACGAGCTTTATGATATGCTTCTTAGATACCAATGGAAATTTAATACCCCTGCAATTCGTTCAGAAATTAAATATAGAGCTGATAGGATTTGTCAACGTTATGTTGATTCCAATGCACTTTATGCTTATAGAAACATATGTGATACTACAAACAACACAAATTATATTATCGACCTTCAAGGTGGTGTACTTGATACATTCGTTGAAATCGTTAAAGGTATGGGTTGGATTGTTAATAACATTACAATCGAAAGAACAGGTGCTATTAATTCAACTGGTTTCCAAGAATAATAATTATTCTATAATAAACAAAAACCCCATCTTTATTAAGGTGGGGTTTTTATTTGTGTAAAAAATATGACATTATTAATTTAATATATAAACTAAGAACGAAAAGATATGAATTATTTGAGAAAAATAATTTTTATATATAATAAAAAAAAAATGAAATATAATTATGCCTCTACCACACTTTACACAGATAAGTAGTCACAATGAAAATTGGGAGCCTGCATATAAGAATTTATTTGAGGTTGAAATTTTTCTTCCTGATGCTATTCGTGATAGACATCCTAATGGAACAAATCTATTATTAGAAAATGCGATAAGTACGTCTATGCCTACATATCCAACATTAGCTACTATAACACAAAAATATAAGTATTCAACTAGATTATTCCTTGGATTCCCAGAATCAACATCAAGAACTGATCTTAGTATTGCTTTTAACATTAACCAAAACGAAGCTAAACAATTATTCACATTTAGAATGGTTAAAGATTGGTATGATTTAGCTTGGAACAACGAAGATGGTTCTTCTAACTATAAAGCTAATATGTTAGGTGAGATTATAGTTTATCATCACGATAGAGAAGGTGAAATTATAAGAAGAGTATCTTATCACAACTGTCAAATAACAAATTGGTCAGGTGTTGAAGATTTACAATGGTCTGATACTGCAGCTATCCACGAACTTACAGGAACTTGGGCTGCTGACTGGTGGGAAGATTATTACTTTTAATATAAAAACAAAGTTAATATATTTTAAAACCTCTAAGAAATTAGGGGTTTTTGTTATTTAGAACGATTCTATGTATTATCACAAAAATGCGAATATATTCCTCAAAATAACCATAAAATAAGAATATATTCTTCAAAGATGCGAATATATTCTAATCTTTGGCCCAATATATTGGGCTAAACAACGGTGTATCAGAGATTTAAAATGGACTTTTTTTGGAAAATAAGATAATTATTATTATATTTGTAGAGAATTTATATTAATAACACTAAAACAATTTATATTATGGAAAATTTAAATGCACTAAAATTATTTAACGAATTACAGGCTGTTGATGATTATAAAAAAGTCAATGAAATTTTGTTAAAATACAATTTCATTACTAATAAAGGTAAAATCCAACCCGTTAAGAAAAATTGGAAAGTTCTTGGGGGTGATAAACATATACAAATAGCATCTGTTCACAATCAACAAAGTGATTCAAAAGGTGCTATTGTAGAAAAAATTACTAATTGTATTGATGCTATTGTTAAAAATGATGTTAAATCAAAACAAATAAAAGCAAAATCTTTTAATGATGCTGTTCAAACTGCTTGTAATGATAAAATTATAAAAAACAAAATCATTGGTATACAAAATTTTGAAAAACAATATGATTTATTTTTAGTTGCAACAGGTGATAAAGATGATACCGAAAATACTGCTTTATCTTTTATAGATAGGGGAATTGGTCAACCTAATTCTGATTTTGAAAAAACATTTTTATCAATAAACCAAGGATATAAAATGGAACAACCAGATCAACATGGACAATTTCATATGGGTGGTTTAGGTGCATTAACACATAGTGTTGGTGGAACACAATTAATAATATCAAAGAGGAATCCTGAATTTAATGAATATCAAGATGAAAAAAATATGTGGTCTTTTACTATAATTAAAGAATTTACTGGTGATGATGGTATGCCAATCTTTTATTATCTAATTATAGATAACAAAATTCCTAATTTTAATGTAGGGAGTTTACCCATTATACCAAAAAAACACTCACAAAAAGATATTAGACGAAACGGAACATATTTGGAATATGGCACTTTAGTAAAAAACTATAGTTATAAGTTACCTTGGGGATGTGGAACAGTTATCACATCCAATTTAAAATATAATTTAAATCATTTATTACCATCTATCCCATTTCCTATAAATTTTCTTGAATTAAGAAAAGGGTATAATGATGGTAAAAATCGAAATAGTAAATTTATTGGACTAGAAGAACAATTGGTATCTAGTGATTTAGTTGAATGGGAAGATGAACCATTTAATGTGGGTGGTGTAAAAGTGAAAGTAATTGTAACCAAACGATTCACCAAAAAAAATGCAGATAAAGATGATAAAGAAACAAGGGTTTTAAACGAAGCAAGAAGATGTATTCACAAAATAAATTATCAAACACATTATATCGAATCAACAACGGTAAATAAGTACATAGATAATCATGGTTTAAGTTTTATTAAAAACTCAATAATATTTATTGTAGATTATTCAAATTTATCTATGGGTGAAAAATTATCTGTTTTCCAAGCAAATAGAGAATCTGTTAAAAAAACATCAGATATTTACAATAAAGTAATGTATCAAATTGATGATTATTTAAGAGATAGTAAGGAATTAAAAAGGATTAAAAATAAAAGAAAAAATGAAATGGATTCATCTGAACCCGAATCATTAGAAAAAATGTTTACTGAAGATTTTTTTGTTGGTGAAAATACACTATCATCATTAAATTGTGATAATTTAATAAGTAATTTTAAAAATTCTGATATGTTTGTTGGTGGTATGAATGATGAAAATGGTGATGAAAATGAATCAAAGACAGAGCCAACATATTTAGATATTAAAGATTTTATTAATAAGTATAAAGAAACCCCGAAATTAGTAAAATCACAAGGAAAATTTAGTTTAAAATTTTTAATGGATAATGATGATTATGTACCAACATTTGTTTTAAATGGTCAAACTATTACATCTTCAAGAACAAAAGCATTATATGAAGGGCAGAACAAAGGAAAATATTTATATACTCTTGTTTTCGATAATAAAAAAATTAAAATGATTGATGATCAAATTTATGATATGATAATTGTTTTAACCGAACAAAAAACGAGTAAAACTATTGCAGGTAATATTAAAATAAAATATGACTCAACACCAGGTATAGGTTCAAGTTCGTCTAAAAAAGGGAAAAATGATAAAAAAGACAAACAAAAATTTGATATACGTTCATTATTTGAATATAAAATCAAATCATTAAAAGAATTAAAAGAAATGTTTTTTGATGATGAAAGCTTTGACGAAAAATCTTTTACACATAATGTAAAAGATGATAATAAGTTAATTATTTATTTTAACAAGGATTATATATCTTATAAAAATGCATTGAGTCAAGTCAAAAACCCTAAAACACTTGAAACAGTTCAACAAAACATATTATGGGATCATATTCGTACTTCAATCAATGGGTGGAATGTTTTTTCAGGAAAAATCAAAGAAATTGAAGAAACATCAAAAAATGAAATTGAAGAAGTAATAAGAGTTTCTAATTTATCTGATGATATTAATACATCATCAAAAATTAGTTCAAATATTCTTATTGCTAACACACTTAAATATTATTTATCTAAAAATTAATTTATTTTAACAACCTTATCAATGGTTAGGTCACAGAATTCTTTATCTAATTCTATACCTAACCATTTTTTATTGAGCTGTTCTGATGCTAATGCAACTGTACCACTTCCCATAAATGGGTCTAATATAATTTCCGATTCAGGAAAACAACTAATAATATCCAGGGGCATCTGTAAAGGGAATGCCCTTGTGTGTTTATTTTTAGTTCCAACTGGTTTCCATTCAGTTCTATCAAATACATCGTGTTTGCTTAGTGTGTTTATTAATTTAGTTTTTGGTGATTTAGTCATCCAATATATCCTTTCAGTAAAAGGATAAAATCTAATTTTATCAAAATTATAACTACCATTGACCCAAACAATTTCTTGTTTTATTATCATATTTGTTTTTAATAACCATTCATAGGGTGTTATTTGAATTCCTTTTCTTATTCTATTCTTATGATTATAAAACATACTACCGTTATCCTTCAATATTCGATAACATTCATTTATAATTTCAATTTGCCATTGTTGATATTCATCTTCAGGAAGATTATCATCATAGCATTGTGTTTTCTTTGTGTTTGTATGGTGATTATTACCTAAATTATAAGGTGGTGAAGTTATTATTAAATCAACAGTACTATTACCTATTTTTCTTATTTCTTCTAAAATATCTCCTTTATATAATATCCCATTATCATTTTCGTAATATATCAAAATTTCATAGTTATTTTTTACACTAATATTATATATTTATTATACATGGTCTTATTTCATAATAACAGTTTAAATTATTAATATATAGTAGTATAGTTTTTTATTAATTTTTAGAATCAATTTTTTAAACAAATTACGTATTTTTTTATCAATTTAACGACATTAGTTCGTTAGACCCACCATTCTATAATATATAGAAATAAAAATAATTGTTTTACAATGAACGACAAAGAAAAAAAGAATGAAGAATATCTTAAAAGTCTTTTGGATGATAAGGATCAAAAAGCACCCACTACACCAAAAGAAGCATTAGCAACGGATAATTATATTCCACCTACTACTGAATATTCTTTAGTTGATATTAATCTATTACCAGCTTCTAGATTTTACAAACCAGGTATAAAGATTAGTGTCAGAGCAGCAAAAGTATCAGAAATACAAGCATATTCTGTAGTAGATGATGAAAATTTTGTTGATATAACTGAAAAAATGAATGAATTACTATCAAGAAATGTATTATTCGTTCATCCGGATGGAAAAAAAGGAACTTATAGAGATGTAAAAGATGCAGATAGAATGTTTCTTGTCTTTATGATTCGTGAAATGACATTTCAAGGTGGTAATACCTTGACAAAAGAAGTTCAATGTAAATGTGGACACGAATTTTCAATTCCATTTAGAGCAACAGCTAACAATTTTGGACCAGCTACATTTGAAATACAAGAACCAAATGAAAAAATTGAAAAATTTTGGAAAAAAGAAAACCAATGTTATGAATTAATTCATGAAGGTGTATCTTGGAAAATGGGTCCACCATCAATAGGTATTCAAGAAGATTTCTATGATGAAATAAAAAGAGATGTTCAAGCTGATAAAAAACCTAATGTATCTTTTATGAAGATTATGCCATTCTTATTGTATGATAGAAGTTCTATCACACCTGAAGGTATGAAAGCTAAATTAAAAGAATATGTTAATATGAATGATTTAAAATTATTCAATGGATTAAATTCAGTAGTTAATAACATGAATCTTGGAATAAAGGGATTGACAGCAATTTGCGGTGAGTGTGGCGAGGAGGTCCACGCTGAATTGACGTTTCCCGGCGGAGCATCTACTTTATTCGAACTCCCAGATATCTTGGACAGTTTTACTGGATAACATTGATCAATTTACTAAGAGATTATTATCAATGTTTCAAGTTGATATTACCGATCTCCTTACAAATAAATTTCAATTAATGTGTCAAGATACCAATGCACAATCTACTGTTATTGATAGTTGGTATTATTGGGAATATGAACTTTATATTAAGTTATTAAACCAAAAAAACAAAGAAGAAAAAGAACAACAGGAAAAACAAGACAAAGAACAAGGTTCTCAAACAGGGAATATGTCAAGTTTTAACCCAAGTAAAATGATGTCAAATTTTAATCCATCTAATCTTGGAGGAAGTGGTGCAAGTAAATTCCCTAGATTCTAAAACAAAACCATATCATTTGATATGGTTTTTTTTATATATAATACAAATATTTAATTTATACTATGAATAAAGCAATTCACTTTTTCGATTTAGACAGAACACTATGGTCAATTGATACAACAATATGGATTATTGAAAAAAGTAATCCTAGTAAACCTTTAATTAAATTATCTAAAAAGGATACAACTTATATTTTAGCAGGTATTTATAAGAATGATGAACACGTGATAGAATATAATGGTAAATCATTTTGGATTAGTGAAGATATGTTTGGAAAGATTCAGAAAAAAAGAAAGAACATCGAGCTTGAAGATTTAGGTGTTTCGTTTATCGAAAAAACAAACCCTGAATATTATGATAATGTTAAGTTCTTTATAGAAAATATAAGACATTTATCAGGTGTAGAAGATATTGATATTGGTATATTATCAGCAAGATATAGTGTAGATAATGATAATGAAGTATTAAAGGTTCTTAAAGACAAATTATCTGAATTAGGATTAGAAATAAAAAAATTCTATTATACAGGTGATTCATTTGATTTAAAAAATACAACTAAAGCACCTATTGATAAAATGAAAATCCTTCTTGAACATATGGCAGGATTTCATATAGAAGATGATAAGTTTATACCAATAAAACAAAATTTTTATCAAGAAGTTCATTTTTATGATGATGAAAATCAAAATATCAATGTAGCAAATGATGTCCAAGAATTTTTTGAAGAATATCTAAAAAAGACAGAAGATGAAGTTTTTAATAGAATATCTAAAAGAGTTGGTGAACAATCCCCTACTTTATTTACACATTTAATTACAAACAATCAACTCAATAGATTTGAAACTACTGAAATAACATTAAGTCAACCTATTAAATTCTCTATTAAATTAGATGAAAGTAATATTATGAAAAGATTTAATGATTTTAAGAATTAATAATTATAATGGCAATACCTAAAAAAACTGAAGATGTTGGATACAACCAAGCTACTGTTAGTATGGATGTAGATGCTCTCACAAGAGAAGCTATGATTCGTCTATTTAGTTTAGTAGATGATGTGGGTGAACCATTAGGAGAATATGATGAAGCATATTTAGATAAGATGGAAACCAACACTGGATTAAATCCAGATGATTCAGGTGCAGCTTCTTTAGTAAAACAATTTATTCTTTTAGAAGGTAAAATTCTTGGGTTTTTATTCCAACAATTCTTATCAATGGTTAAACCAATACAGACAGCATTAGAATTACCAAAGTTATTAACTAACCCACCCCAACTCATACAGAAAATAAAGGACATTATAGAGGGTATTAAGGACTTAATAGAAGATGTGGTAACATTCTTCACCGATACCCTAAACTGGTTCCTGGGGCTCTTATTAGGGGAAATAATGGACGTTAACATACCTATCCCACCTTTGGAATTTAGTATATTAGGAATTACCATACCAATACCATCAATTGATACATTAGGGAAGATTGGAAAAGAACCATATATCGAAAATTTAACCGATAATGTGAAAGGTTTAAAAGATAAAATTGAAACTTCAAGAAGTAAGATTCAAAATTTAACTGATAAAATAAACCCAAACATTGAAGCATATCAAGTAGGGATGGTTGCTCTATTAACAGAACAAATAATTAAGTTAATATCAGTAGATTATCAATTAACAAATGAATTTTGGGATAAAGCATATCAAATCCACGAAGAAGTATTATTAAAAAAAGATAAAATTGTTAGAGATAAATTAAATGACAAACAAGAAGAAAATTATAAGTTTGTCAATAGAACTGATGAATTGGATGCAATGAAAAAATATCTTGAAGATAATGCAGAAGAAAAGAATTATATTTTCAATTACACAGGTAATGAAACTACATTATTAAATATGGCTGATAGTATTTTAGAAATATTAGAAAAAGAAGAAAAAGAAATAGAAGATACTGTTAATAATTATAAGATGGAATCTAATTCAGATTTAAAAACAAAATTTGATGCATTAGATGTAATATTAAATGAATATACAGAAGAACTATTAATACTTAAAAATGATTTAAGTGAAACTTCATCAGATATAGATGATTCTAAAGAAAATAGACAGAAGATATATGATAATGAAAGAGCTATGTTAATGGCAGGTGGTGCGACAGCAGCAGTAGCAACTATTAAAGCATTAAGGGATAGTATTAAAGAAGATACTGCAAAAATTGCAGAAGAAAGTCCAGCTTCAGCTTATGCAGAAGCAATAAAGGATTTAATAATCGGTGTTATCAAATCACCTATTGATATGATAATTAATATAATTTCTAAAATCATTGAAGGTATAGTTGAATTTATTACAGAATTACCTATACCAACATTTACTAAAATAAAAGAATTCTTTTCTGATATAATAGGTTTAGCAAATCCAGAAAAAATGGAAGAAATTATATCAGCAATGATAATTGATATAACTGGTGCGGGTGAACAATTCCTTCCCGTTGTAGAAAATGTTGTAAGTTTCCTTCCCTGGTTATTTGTCGAAATAGCAAAAACATTCATAACAAGTGTAGTCGAACCACTACCAATTCCTATCTAAGATTTTAATATATAATCTTATGAAATACATTAAACCATATAATGAATCTATAAGGGATGAAATGAAACCTAAATCTGATGAAGAATTACCAAAGGAACATAGTAAATTAATAGAATTACTAAAATATATTCAAAATAATTCAGAATTAGAACCAGAATTAAATATGATAGATGGTATTGATGATGATTATCCAGCAATAAAAATTCATTTAAAATTTAATGATGATGAATATTTGTGGTTTGAAATTACATATAATATGTATGGTAATGATGAATATAATCTATCAATAGAAAATGAAGTTGAAAGTTTTAAAACTATAGAAGAAGTGTATAATACCATGATAATTGAAATCAAAGAATTTATCAACGGGGAATTAGAGAAAATAATATCCAAGAAAGATAAAATAGAAAAAATATTAAAAAGTATAGAAAATTAAAATGATACACAAATTTAATCAATATAATGAATCTATAAGGGATAAAATGTCACCTAAGTCTGAAGAAGAAATAGATGATGTAATAAAGAATTTAAACCCCCAAGAATTATTAATGAAAGCAATATTTGATTTACAAGATATATCTTTAGTTAAAGAAGCCCTTAAAAGGGGTGCAGACCCATCCAAAGATAAAAATCAAATCTTAAAGGATATAATTTTAACTTGGCATTATGATGAAGCTATACTCGAAATTTTAGAAGGTGATGTTTTAGGAGATGCTGGACCATATCTTGTTGATAATTGGTTTATTGGTCATTGTTTAGATGATTCCGAAGAAGTGCAAAAAGAAACTATGGAATTTTTTACTGAAACACTTAAACTATTACTTAAAAACGAAAGGGTAAAAGATCATCTAACTGCATTAGATGTATTAGGATATAGAACAATATTAGGAGTAAAATAATATGAAATATTTACAAACATATAATGAGTCTTTAAGAGATCAAATGTCACCTAAATCTGATGAAGAAATAGATGAATTATGGAAAGATATATCTGATCAAGCTGCAAAAAATGTAATGGAGTGGGATACATTATCATATGTAGATGCATTAAAACTTGTTAGAAAGAATAAGAAGAAAGTAATTATTATGAAGAATGATGGATGGCCATATGATTTAATTGGTCACGAATTATTATGGCCTGATAAAATAGAAGAATCATTAAGGGATGAAATGAAACCTAAAAGTGATGAAGAAATGAAAAACATAGTTAAGAATTATAATCTTAAACAAAAGAAACAATTTCTTTTTAAATTATATAAAAGTGGATTTAGTAATGATAAATATAAATTTTATAATTATATCAGATTAATGTTAGGTATATCAGTTTGGAATAGAATTTTGAAACAAATTAAATTAAATCCAAGTAAAGTTAACGTGTTACATGTTCACCCTATGGAATTTATTGACGTTTTTAATAAATATGAAGTAGATAAGCTAATAGAATTATTATTAAATATGGATAAAAAGACTAATGAATCTATAAGAGATCGAATGTCACCTAAATCAAAAGAAGAAATTTTAAGTTCATTAGATGGTGATCCAAATGCTACATTTAAAAAAGTTAATAGAGATATGCTTAGTTCTTGGATGATAGGTGAAATAAATACTACATACGATGATCTTGTAAAATTATTTGGTAAACCAAAAGAAGATGATTGGATTGGTAATAATTTTATATGGGTTCTTAAAACAAATAATAATAGACTTATAAGTATATATGACAATAATTCAGGTTTAGATAAAGATGAAATGAAGAATATATCATACAAATGGCATATCGGTGGTACAGTTAACCAGGATGCAAATGATTTGGTAGCTTATATTATGAAAAACACAATTTAATATATAATAATTATGGTAAAGAATTACACAGATTTTATAAAGATGAATGAAGCACAAGATGAATTTGGTGGTACTAAAGCAGCTAAAGGGATTGGTGGTTTATTTAAAAACTTATTAGGTGGTTTACTTAAAGATGTTAAAGATGAACTTAAAAAACCTTTAGAAGAATTTAATAAGAAGTTAGGTAATCAAAAAGGTTTTGATGATAAGATTGATGTAGCAAATAAGTACTTTCTTCAACATAGAGATATATTAGTTAATAGCTTTACCGAAGCAACAACATTACCTACTATTTTAACAACAGTAGAAGATAATATAAGAACTGCTTATGCATCTATCGGTTCAACTATTAAAAATTTAAATACTGATAATTACACTTTAGAAAAACTTTATGGTGATTCTCCAGAAAGAACTAAAAAATTGTTTAGTAATGATGCAAAACTTTTTGATAAAAATGTTGAACAATTTTCAAGAGATTTAATTTTAAATCTTGGTAAACCTTATGACATTACTGAAGAAGATTTAGATGGAACACCAGAAGAAGCACAAGATCAACAACAAAAAGGTGAAATAGCACAAGCACAAGGTGAAACTGAAACACCACAAGAAGAAGCTGAAAATCCAAAAGATTTAACTAAGCTAAAAGAAGCTATTACAAATTGGTTTGATGCAACTATTTATAAAATCAATAAGAAGAAATTAGAAGAAGTTAAAAAAGAAGGTGCTAAAAAACCAAAAGAAGGTGGTAATATTGATGCTAAATTAGAAGCTATCCCAGATGATGTAACACGAAATAAAGATAGTGTTAAAAATATGGCTAATAAATTAGCTGATCTTGATAAACAAACACTAATGAAAGTAAGAGATTTAATGGGAATGGATAAAAACGATACACCATTATAATTTTTTTTGTTAATTCATATTTTTTTACTATATTTGTAAAATGGAACAAATAAAGAAAAAAGATTTATCGGAACTTATTGACGAAGTATTAGATAGTCTATCTAAAAAAGGTGGTCTTTCTAAATCAGAAACAGAATTCATGGAAGCAGCAAGTAAAAAAGAAGTACAAGCTGTTACTATTCCTAATCCAACAGGTAATTTTTGGGCAGATATGGCTAATCCACATAACATTGGTACAATGTGGCAAGATGGGAAAGGTGTGTGGAATAGACTGATTGATATCGAAGAAGAAGATGAAGAAAAATACGGTGATGGTGAAGATGAAAATGGTGATGATTCATTCGAAAGAAAAAGGAAAAGAACTGCAAAAAAATATTTAGATGATCACCCAGGTTTAAGGGAAGAATTACAAGAATATATTGAAATGTTAAAAGCTGTAGGTTTAAAAGCTCACGAAATAGATAAAAAATTTAAAAAATCCCACAATTCACAGAGTTCGTATGATTATAATTTCAACCAAAAATTAGATTATGCTACTAATGGAACATTAGATAGCTTGGTAAATCAATTTGGTTATTATGATTATGATGATGAGAGTGGAGAATCAATCGAAAAATTATTATAAAAATAAATCAAACTTTTATTAACCCATTGGATAGAATATTCAATGGGTTTTTTGTGTTTAGACCCTTCCAAAATAATAAATACAAGTAGATAAAAAATAATAACATTCAATTGAATAGATCAATAATAATTTCTTACAGGGAAAGTTCTGAAGAAAGAAGAAAGAATCTCCGACACGTATTAGATTATTTATCCATTTTACAAGATGGTAAAACAGAAATAATAATAGTTGAACAAGACGAATCACCAAAAATAGATTGGATAGGTGAAATAAAGAACAGTCAATTTATTAAACATATCTTTGTTCAAAATGATGGTATTTTTAATAAAGGTTGGGGATATAATATTGGTGCTAAAGTTGCAGAAGGTGATATCCTTATGTTTAGTGATTCCGATATTTTTATTAAACCACAAACAATAAATATAGGATTTGCAAAATTGGCTAATTTTGATATAATTAACCCTTATCATTCCGTTGTTTTCTTAGATGAAGAATCTAGTAAATTATTTGTTGAACATAAGTATAGTTTTGCAATAGCAAATAGATCAAAACCAATTAAGCACACAATTATAACAGGTGGAATTTTCTTTATAAGAAAAGAAACATTCCTTAATCTTAAAGGTTTTGATGAAGATTGTTATGGTTATGGACACGAAGATGATATATTAGATGAAAAAATTAGAAAAATGGGATTAAGTGTTCATACTATAAATGATATTTCAATTCATATTTATCACGAAACTGCAACAGATAATGATAGTTTGTATTATTCTTTTATTGAAATCAATAAACAATTGTTTTCTGAATATAAAGATATGACAAGAGAACAAATAACAAACAAACTAGAAAGTATAACTGAATGGGGTGATATAAGTAATCCATTAGCAAGGGATACTTCAATGAGACATATTAAAAGAGCTCTATATGAACAAACATCGGAAAAGATAATTGAATATGTATTGTCAAAATTTACTGATGATTTTTTAGATGAAATTGTAAATGAAATTTCAACTAAAATATATAACGATATTGTTGATGTAATGGGTGAAAAAGTTAAGACTGAATTAAATAACATTAGCTATTCACAAACGGATAAGAAGAATATGTTACAGCAAATAATGAAAAAATTTAGATTATAAAAATGGATGCAAGACCAGTAGTTAATATACTAACCAGAACATCGGGTAGACCTAAATATTTTGAAAAATGTATAGAAAGTATTAGAAATCAAAGTTATTCTAATATTAATCATTTAATATCTGTTGATGATGATGCTTCAGAAGAATATGTAAAAAAATATACAAATAATTATATAAGGGTAGAAAAATATACAGGTAAAATTTTAAAAGTTCCTAGTGGAAGGCGACCTGCACCATATAATTTATACCTAAATGACCTAAGAGATCAGGTTAAAGAAGGTTGGATAATGTTTTTGGATGATGATGATGCTTTCTTAGAAGATAATGCAATTGAAGAAATAATTAACCAATTAAATAACGAAGATGATTTAGCATTATGGAAAGTTAAATTTCCAGAACGAATTATACCAGGTAATTTATTATTTAATAAAAGAATGATTGCATTAAATCATTTTAGTATGATAGGTTTTATGTATAATAAAAAATACGATGATGAAGCAAAATTTGATTACTATAGTGGTGGTGATTTCTTCTTTATTAGTCAACTAGCACCTAAGATACCTAATTCAGTATGGATAGATAAAATTTATACGGGAATACAACGAAATGATAGTATGGGTGGTTTTGGTAGAAAAGATGATTTAGGAAAAGAAAACCCAAAAAAACAAAATCCAAAAAACCAAAAACCAAGAAATACAAGAGAAAATTAAAAAATATATATAACAACAATTTAATTTATATACACTATATAATTAAATAAAAATAAAGAGAATAAAATATATGAATAATATAAGAAGATTACCCTTTGGGGAAGAAAGTGTTATAAACGTGTTGAGAGCAAATGGTAGAAGTAAGCACCCCGAAGATATCAATATCTTAGAAGTGTTTTATAATAAATATGCTAAAACACCATCACTATACAGATTTGAAATTGAAAATAATGATTATTTCTATTGGTCACAGTTGATAGGTAATCTTAAAAAGTTATATCCTGATATGGAAGAATTTTTTAAGGAAGAA
>Ga0210003_1000287_pt1 | contig 44932 bp, 39 predicted proteins | sample LantaG_FD_182804 | JGI IMG/M metagenome (GOLD analysis project Ga0210003, IMG submission 182804) | Deep subsurface microbial communities from Baltic Sea to uncover new lineages of life (NeLLi) - Landsort_02402 metaG (SPAdes) (version 2) | ecosystem: Environmental > Aquatic > Marine > Oceanic >...
CGTATAATCTCAAGCCCAATTTCACTTACCAGTTGAAACTCGTCGGCAGCCCCGAAAGCGACTGCAACGAACGGATCGGCCTCGCCGGGCGCTGGTGGGAACAAATCTGGATGGGCACCTACTGGTCAAGCGGCTGGAACCTGAACAACAAGGGCTCGGGCGAATCGCCCAATCCAAACGACTACGATTATTTCTACCACAGCTCGATGCTTGAACCCACCAGCCCCACCGGAAAACGTTACCGCCACACCGGATACCTGCTGCTGGATTATTTCATCACCGACGAACTCGGCGCCGCCAGGGTCGAGTTTGAGGCAAACAGCAGCTATCACGTGCTGTGGAAGACGTCGCAGTACTCGCCTACTGCACTCAACGGGCCGGCCAAGCTGGCTGTTTTCGACGCAGATATCGGAGATATCGGCTACGCAACGGACTATCCGTTGCAGGCGGTGGGCGTTTACGGCGAATGGGAGCGGCTGCCGGTGGGCGGCATATTCCTGCAAGACGGCGCTTACACCGCCCAAGTGATCCTGACGGAGGAATCGTTCCACGCCAGCGGCGGCACGTTGGGCGGGCAATGGGCCGGGGCGGTCGGCTGCGTTGTCCAGTTCACGATCGGCCCGCAGTTTCCGCCGGGCGATGCCAACCGCGACGGAATCGTAAGTATTCTCGATCTGCTGTTTGTGCGTGACCGGCTGGGCGAGTCGCCGGAAACGGACGATAATGCGGAGGCTGACGTGAACGGCGACGGCAGGATCAACGTGCTTGACCTGATTTTTGTGAGGAATAATCTGGGAATGAAGGCCGAGTGAACGCGAACTCGGCGGAATTCACCGATCGGCCTCGACAGCATTCCTCGAGAAGGTGCCCGATTCTGCATAATTCTGGTTGCGGGACCAGTCGGGCCGCCACCATATCTGTGCGGCGTTCGCGCCGTCGCCGTGAGGGCCGTCGAAGTCGTCGACCGCGACATTTAGCCGGAACGTTTCCCACCTTGCACCTTGCTGTGCCGCGAGATAACCTATGGGAATGGCGATCTCCGCGTTGTAGCCTTTGTCTGTAGCCACGCATGCGGCCGCCAGACCCTCGGGCTGTTTATCCTCGAACGCTATGGTCAACTGCTCGGGTCCGGCCCCGGGGCTTAGCGCGACGAGCAGGTAATCCTGAAACGCCTTGTATGGGCCGCGAAGACGTTCGCCGGGCGGACGGGCATCGAGGCGGACCTCGATCCCATCCTGAAACCACGGATCGCTGTTGCGCTCCACCACAAGGTTGTCGTCGATCACCCTGGCGGCAAGGTACAGGAATGCATCGTCGCGGGCGACGGCGAAGCTGAACGACGAGTCCAGCGGGCCGGTCCAGGTGTTCTTCGCGAGCAGAATCTGAGCCGGCCTTTCGCAGGTAATGGGCAGGTCGGGCCAGTCGCTGAGGTCGCCATCGATTTTGACGGCTTCAGTGCGAAGCGGGCATTGGAAAATCATGTCGAACCTGAACTGCCGGGTGCCGTCGAGTTTCAGCACCTGCCGGGGCGGGTCGTCCGGGCCGCCTTCGGTGGCGAGTTCCCAGCGGGCGCGCCAGTCCATCTGCAGGGGCGGCAGTTGGAGGGCGTCGACCGGTTCGGCTGCCGCGATCGCGAGTTGCGTTTCATGCGTGGAGCCGGGCGGGATTGTCAGGTCGAGCCGGTTGGGCGCGGTAATTAGCTTCGGATGCGGCTGGAATGAGCCGTGCAGCTCGAGCGGGCCGTTGGCGTCGTTTCGAATCCGCAGCCCGGCGTGCAGGCGCGTGAAGGTGCGGCTTGTCGACAGGAATGCCTCGGGCGCGATCGCCGTGCCGCTGTCGAGGCCATTCACGAGCGCCGCGGTCTGCGGCGTTCGCACGTTCCTGTCGTGGATGCCGTCCAACGCGAGGTTGGCTATTCGCGGGCCGGAGTCCGTCATCGTCACCCAGGTCAGGTGGTCAAACATCCCCCGGCTTTCGCCGGTGAGGTCGCTGCCGCCGCCGGTGGTTCCCAGCGCATACAGCTCGCGGCCGTTGCGCACGACCTTCAGATAGCAGTGGCGATGGCCTGCAAAGACGGTGGCGGAGCGGCTGCCAAGCAGCTTCTCGATTTCCTCCCATTCGGACGTGTTGTTGTACTGCCACAACGGTTGATGCAGGAAGACGAACGTCCAGCGGACGTCCGCGTTGTTGCGGAGTGCCTGTTGGGCGTAATCCAGTTGCTGCTGATGCAGCCCGGCCTCCGGATTCTCCGTGCACAGGCACAGGAACAGCACGTTTGAGTGAACGAAGTGGAAAAACGGGCTGCCGCGCCGCTTCTGCCAGTGCTTGAGCATTGCGGCGTTGGTGAGATCGTGGTTGCCCGCCAGGTACACGAACGGCATGTCGAGCCGCTGCACGATCGCGTCGAACTCGTCCCATTGTCGGTCGATTTCGGCATCGTCGGTCGCGTAGCCTTGGATCAGGTCGCCCACGCTCATTACAAAATCCGGCTGCAGGAGGTTGAGCTTCCTGACGGCGTCTTCGAAAATTCCGGGGCGCGCTCCGCCGGTGCGGTCGGCTACGATGGCGAAGGTGAAGGCTGCCGAATCGCTGTCTGCGGCCGGGATGGGGCGTGTCCATGGCGCGGGGCCGGCCGGAGGCGTCTGCGCCTGCTCGGGCTGTTCGGAGCCGCATGAAGCGACGAACACCACGAGCGAAAGCGCCAGCCGCCGTGCAGCCTGCCTGAATGTGCGTGTCTGAATCATAGCAAGTTTTCAGTGTAGCAGTGTGCCTGCGCTGAATCAAGATCTGTTTCGGTCAATCCGCAGTTGATGGACTTGCTGACAGCTAGGCCCCGACGGGCTGCGCGGGCAGGCGCTGTTTCTCGAGGAATTCGCCGAATTCGATCCCACGCAATACCTGCAGCCATCTGCTCCACAGGATGTCCACTCACGGAGGCAGTTTTCGTGAACCTATGGCCTGCGCGGCGGATTTCCGAAGCGGAGGGCATATGAAAAAGTCCCAGAACCGTCCCAACAGGCTGGAAAGGCGTGCATAGACCGGCGAAACGCAGCGAGGCAACAGGAGCGTAACTCCTGTTGCCTCATTGTTTTAGCGTGGTGCCGAAGGCGGGAGTCGAACCCGCATGACCGTATAAGGGTCACCAGGTCCTGAACCTGGCGCGTCTGCCTATTCCGCCACTTCGGCCAGCGCTATTAGCATTTTACCACAAATACAGGAACTTTCAAGGGAAATTCCGCTTGCCGGTTTCAGGGCTGGAACTGTTCCGCGCCGGCCTGAGACGCGCCCGCGCGAGCAAGTGCCGTCTGTGCCCTTCCCGATGCCCCGCAGGCATGAATCATACCACGCAAAACGATGCCAATCAAGGCTAATCCTGCCTGTGCGAACTGTCGTTCGCCGTGAGGCGTGCTGCTCGTTCGGCGGGCGGTGGCGTGCAGTGCAAGGCGTGCACCGCTTCCGATGTGCACCGTTCAGCGGGTTAATCCTTGACATCGACGAGCGCTTTCTATATAATCTCGATGGGATTAGTAGAGATGGCCGCCTGGTGCTGACAGGCCGTCTTTGGGAAGTCGGCCGAGCAACCTTGGCAGGACCCGCCGCAAGGCACGCGGCACGTGCGTGCATGGGAGATCACCGATGGAACACGTAGCTCGATGGCAAGATGAGCTGAACGGGAAACGGCCCGAGGAAGTCCTGGAATGGGCCGTGAAGACGTTCGGCGACAATGTGGCCTTCGCAACTTCGCTGGGACTGGAGGACCAGGTGCTTGTCGACATGATCGCCAGGCACGCCCTCGGCATGCGCGTGTTCACTCTCGATACGGGCCGGCTGTTCCCCGAGACCTACGACCTTATCGAGCGTGTGCGGCAGCGTTACGGAATGGTCGTCCATGTGCATTTTCCTGATGCCGAAGCGATCGAGGAGATGGTCGACGAGCATGGCATCAATCTCTTCCGCCGCAGCCGGGAGCTGCGCAAGCTGTGTTGTCGCGTGCGGAAGATCGAACCGCTCAAGCGTGCTCTGCGCACGCTCGATGCGTGGGTCTGCGGCCTGCGCCGCGAGCAGTCGGTCACGCGCCGCGACGTCGACGTCGTGGAGTGGGACGACGCCAACAACCTGGTCAAGATCAACCCGTTGGTCGACTGGTCGGAGGACGACGTGTGGGAGTACGTGCGCTCACATAGTGTCCCCTGCAACCCGCTTCACGATGCGGGCTTTCCGAGCATTGGCTGTGCGTGCTGTACGCGGGCGGTCGGGCCGGGCGAAGACGCCCGCGCCGGCCGCTGGTGGTGGGAAGCGCCCGAGCAGAAGGAATGCGGACTGCATCTGAAGAACGGAAAACTTGTCAGGGCGAAGGAAAATCCGCCCGACTGAACCATAGAGGCAACAATGGACCAACTCGAACAACTCGAAGCGAGAAGCGTTCACATCCTGCGCGAAGCCTACCGTGAATTCAAAAGCCTGTGCATGCTCTGGTCCATCGGAAAAGACAGCACCGTGCTCTTGTGGCTCGCGCGCAAGGCATTTTTCGGCCACGTGCCGTTCCCCCTGGTGCACATTGACACCTCATTCAAAATGCCCGAGATGATCATATACCGCGATCGTCTCGCGCGGAAATGGCACTTGGATATGATCCTGGGGCAGAATAAAGATGCGCTCGAGGCGAAGCAGACCTTTCCCGACGGCAACTCAGACCGCATCGCGTGCTGCAGGAAGCTCAAGAGCGAGGCGCTCAAGCACACGCTGATGGGAGACTGGCCCCGCATGCGGATGGACCATTCGACCGGCCAGTACCGCATCGACGAGAGCACGGAAGCCTTCACCGGCGTCATCGTGGGCGCCCGGGCCGACGAAGAGGGCAGCCGTTCGAAGGAGCGTTACTTCTCGCCGCGCAACGTCGAGAGCGATTGGGACGTCGACGACCAGCCTCCGGAACTGTGGAACCACTACAAGACGGACTTTGCCCCCGGGACCCACGTGCGGATTCATCCGCTGCTGGATTGGACCGAGCTGAACGTGTGGGAGTACATCGAGCGAGAGAGCATCCCGCTCATCTCCCTCTACTTCAACAAGGGCGATGGCACGCGCTACCGCTCGCTCGGCTGCTTCCCCTGCACTACCCCTGTGCAGTCCGACGCGTCGACGGTGGCGGAGATCGTCGACGAACTCCGCAGCGGCAAGTTTGCCCGTATCGCCGAGCGCTCAGGCCGCGCCCAGGACAAGGACGACGGCGGCGGTCTCGAGACACTGCGAAGGGAGGGCTACATGTGATGGAAAACACAAGCCCGCAGAAAACGGAAACGGCCGCTCGGGGCGCCGAGGGCCGCGAACAACTCAGCATCGTGATCGTGGGCCACGTCGACCACGGCAAGAGCACCATCATCGGCAGGCTGCTGGCCGACGCCGGAGCTTTGCCGGAAGGCAAGCTCGAAGACCTCCGCGAGCGCTGCCGCAAGTCGGCAAAGCCATTCGAGTATGCCTTTCTGCTTGACGCCCTGAAGAACGAGCAGACGCAGGGCATCACCATCGACACCGCTCGGTGCTTCTTCAAGACGGCCAGGCGCGACTACATCATCAACGATGCGCCCGGCCACATCGAGTTTCTGAAGAACATGGTGACCGGGGCCGCACGGGCGGAGGCGGCGCTGCTCGTGATCGACGCACGTGAAGGCGTGCAGCAGAACTCCCGCCGCCACGGCTACATGGTCAGCATGCTCGGCATCCGGCAGGTGTCGGTGGTTGTCAACAAGCTGGACCTGATGGACTACAGCGAGCAGGCGTTCGAGGCCATTCGATCGGAGTACGCGGAGTTCCTCGCGCGCCTCGGTGTGGAGACCGTTTCGTTCATTCCCGTGAGCGCGCGAAACGGCGTGAACATCGCCTCGCGCAGCGACGAAACGCCCTGGTATCGCGGGCCGACGGTGCTCGAGCAGATCGAGAGCTTTGTCAAGCCAGCGGCGCCCACCGATCTGCCGCTGCGCATGCCGGTGCAGGACATCTACCGCTTCACCGAGCACGATGACGACCGCCGCATTGTGGCCGGCATGGTGCAGACCGGCTCGCTGGCGAAAGGCGACGAGGCCATCTTCCAGCCGTCCGGCAAGTGTTCAACCATCGCGAGGATCGAAGGCTTCAATTCCAGCGAGCAGACACAAGCTATTGCCGGGCAAGCCACCGGCGTAACGCTCACAACGCAGATATACATCAAGCCGGGCGAGTTGATGTGCCGAGCCGACCAGCGGCAGCCCCGCATCGGCACGCAGCTCCGGGCCAACCTGTTCTGGATGGGCAAATCACCGATGGTTGTCGGCCGTCCGTACCGCCTCAGGATCGGTGCTGCTCGCGTGCAGGTGAACCTCGCGGCCATTCTCAATGTGCTCGACGCCTCCGAGCTGAGCACGGTGCAGGGAAAGGGCCAGGTCGACCGGCATGACGTGGCTGAGTGCGTGCTGGAGACCGTTCGCCCCATCGCCTTCGATCTCCACAACGAAATCGAGACGAACGGCCGGTTCGTGATAGTCGACAACTACGAAATCTCCGGCTGCGGCGTTATTCTCGAGCAGGTCGAGGCCCGCACGTCGATGCTCCACGAGCACGTCATCCGGCGTGAGTTCGCATGGGACAAGGGCAACGTCGACCGCGGCGAGCGGCAGGCGCGCTTCAATCACAAGGGCAGGTTCATCGTGTTCACCGGACCGACCGGGAACGCCAGGCACGAGCTTGCCAAGCGGCTCGAGCAGCACTTGTTCCGCAAGCACTGCAACACCTATTACCTCGGCATCGGAAACGTGTTCGAAGACCTCGATGCCGATGAGCCGACGCGTTCGGTCTCGCGCGACGAACATGTCCAGCAACTGGGGGATCTTGCGCGTATCATGACCGACGCCGGCCTGCTGCTCATCACTACGCTGGCGGGCGTGGACGACTATGACCTCGAACGGCTCAAGCTCCTCAATGAGCCGAATCAGTTGTTCATCGTCAACGTGGGCGAGAACATCTTCTCGCACTTTCCGGTGGATGTTCAACTGCCCGACGGAGCCGACACACGTGATGCAATTAACGTCGTCATTCGCGAATTAAACACAAGAGAAGTGCTGCTCGACTACTGTATCTGACCGACTCATGTGTGAGATGTCTCGCTTACAAGAGCATTAGTCGAGGAGAGAACAGGCATGGAATCGCACGTTCGAAGCATAATGAAGGCCGTGTCGTGGCGGCTTGGCGGCACAACGATGACTGCTGCTATCGCCTACATCATGACCGGCGACATCCGGATCGCAGCAGCCATAAGCGCCTTTGATACCGTCGTCAAAATCGGGGCCTTCTATGCTCATGAGCGGCTGTGGGCCCGGATAAAATTCGGTCGGTCCGCGGAGCCGGAATACCAGGCGCGAAAGGCAACACCAGCGGCAGAATACACCGAAGCCTGCAATCCGGCCGGCTCTGCCATCCGCGAGCTGAGCGTTGAGGCGCCATCCGATTACACATCTGAAAAGGGACAACATGGCTAAAGCAGTTCTGATGCTTTCCGGCGGGTTGGACAGCACTCTCGCCGGCAAGCTGTTACTCGATATGGGCATCGAGGTGCACGCACTCAACTACACCTCGCCGTTCTGCACGTGCACGCCCAAAGGCCTGGGATGTTCGGCTGCAAAGCTCGTTGCACGGGAGCTTGGCATTCCCGTTGTCGTGAAGGGGTGCGGCAGCGATTACCTCGAGCGCATGAAGCGGCCGCGATTCGGGCGCGGCAGCGGCGTAAACGCATGCATCGATTGCCGAGTCCACCTGTTCACGAAGGCGAAAGACTTCATGAACGAGATCGAAGCCGACTTCCTCGCGACGGGCGAGGTGCTGGGCGAGCGGCCGATGTCGCAGCGCCGCGAAGCGATGACCCTGATCGAGCGCGAGTCGGGCCTGCAGGGCATGATCGTCCGGCCCCTCTCCGCCCGGCATCTGCCGCCGTCCATTCCCGAGCAGAGCGGGCTTGTCGATCGCGCCCGGCTCAAGGCGATCAGCGGGCGCTGCCGCAAGCCGCAGTTGCAGCTTGTTGAAGAGCTGAGCATCAAGGATTACCTGTGCCCGGGGGGAGGCTGCCTCCTCACCGATCGGCAGTTCGCGGCGCGTTTCCGCGATCTGCTCGAGCACGAGCCTGATTTCGGTCTGCACGACGCCCGTCTGCTTCGATACGGGCGGCACTTCCGCCTGCCGGGCGGCACGAGAATCATCGTGGGACGGCGCGAAGATGAGAACGCCGTGCTCCAACGCAAGGCGACGGCAGACGACTTGTTGCTCGAGCCGATAGAGGTGACCGGCCCCACCGTGCTGATACGCGGTGGCGCCGACCCGCAGACCGTGCGCCTGGCGGCACGGGTGCTGGCGAGCCATGTCACGAAGGCGCCGGAAGCAGACGTGGCCGTCACCGCGCAGGATGGCCCTTCCGTCGTTCTTCGAAAAGTCCAGCCGCTGGAGCGAAGCCGCCTCGACGACTGGCGCATCGGCATCGCAAGACAGGAGGCCCGGACGTGAAACACTCTTGTTGCGAAGCAGTGGTTGCGGACCTCGCGGGTGCCGGGCGCAACCGTCTGCGTGAATCGAGCGCCTTGGCAGGCGTCCGCAAGTATGATATAGTTGTCCGATGACTCCGGCGCAGTGGCGGCGTGATCGGCGGCGATCCCACGAGACGAGACGACTTGAAGTAGAAGGAGTTGAAATGAGCACAAGAGACGAGCTGAGATTCCCCTGCACTGACCTCCCCGCCGAACCCGGCCGGCAGCGGCTGCTGGGCGTGTACGGCATGCGCCGCGACAGCCTGCTGATGCAGCGAGTGAAGATTCACGCGGGCCGAATGAACCCCGCACAGCTTGGCGCCGCGGCTGAGATCGCCCGCAAGTGCACGCCCGATTACCCGCTTCACTTCACGACCCGCCAGGATATCGAGTTCCACGGCGTGAAACCGGTCGACATCCCGGCCGTTCAGCAGGCGCTGGCCCGCGTTGAGCTGACGACTGTCGGCGCCTGTGGCGACGCCGTGCGCAACGTGACCACGTGCCCCGGCAACGGCCTGTGCAAAGGCTCATGCGATGTGCACGGCGCGGCGGCCGCGATCAGGCGCTGCGCCGAATCGCTCCCGTTCACGCTATCAATGCCGCGCAAATTCAAAATATCCCTCTCGGGCTGCGCTGCGGCTTGCGCACGGCCGTGGATCAACGACTTGGGCTTGATCGCTCAGGACGATGGCACGTGGCGCGCGATCGTGGCCGGCTCGCTTGGCTCGCGCCCCGCCACAGGGATCGAATGGCCCGAGCCGATCACGCCGGACAGGACGGTGCATTTCGTGGCGGCGGCGCTTCGGCTGTTTAATGAGCTGGGCGACCGCGAGAACCGCGGCCGCGCGCGTTTCCGACACGTGCGGGAGCGCCTTGGCGACGACTCTTTCTGCTTGCTGCTGGCCGAGCAATTCCGCAAGGAGGTCGCCTCGGCGGACTGGCCCGATGCACCCCCCGGGCCGAAGGGCGACGGCAGCAGGGTTTCTGTGCGCCTCCAACTTCCCCTGGGCGATCTCGAACCTGAGGCGGCCCTCGAACTGGCCGACGCGGCCGATGAGGCCGACGCGTCGATTGCCGTCGCGCTGGAGCACGGCCTCATCCTGTACAGCGATCGTCAAGTTCGCCTCGGCCAGAAACTGCTGCAACTGGCCGGCAGGAAGGCGAGCATCGTTTGCTGCCCCGGCTCGACCTGGTGCCTGCGGGGCATCGTGTCGTCGCGTGACGCCGGAGACGTCATTCGCGAGGCCCTCCCGGCCGATTGCGATCTGAATGTGGCCGTCAGCGGCTGCCCCAACAACTGCTCGCATGCGGCGGTCGCGGACATTGGCCTCGTCGGCCGGTTGAAGAAGATGCCCGTGACCGAAGGCGGCGAGAAACAGCCGAGGCCCTGCTATCGGTTCCTCGCGGGCGGCGACAAAGGTGCAGGACCCGAACTTGCGCTGGAGCTCCATCCGGCTGTCCCTGCGGAGCGGGTGGGCGATGCAACGGTGATGTTGTGGGCAGACTTCCAACAGAACCGCAGCGACGGCGAGCGGCTCGGGGAGTTCGTCCGGCGAAATGAAACGAGGCTCGCACGACTGATCGGAGTGCTCGCCGAGCAGGATCGCTGAGAGACCATCTCGCAGAAACCGGCGGGCAGGCAATGCGCCGGGGCGCCGTCTTGCAGGTTACCCCTTGCCAGGCCATACTCGATTCTCAATAATAAGAACAGAAGAAGTGCCCATTCTTGCAGAACGGGGGATGGCGCTGCGCCTGCTGGAAAGGTGCACCTGCTAATGTGAGTGTGCGCAACAACTTGCATTAATCCCGCCGAGGCGGCAAGTTTGGCACGGAATATGCATTAGAGGGAGTTGTCCGTTCAGCGGCGACACAGGAGACTGACCCTTGACAGGCAGCGCAACCGGCAAGGTATACCTGATTGGCGCGGGGCCGGGCGACCCGGGCCTCATCACCGTGAAGGGCCTCGAGGCTCTCAAGCGGTGCGACGTAGTCGTCTACGACTACCTCGCCAACCCGCAGCTTCTCGAGTGCGCGCGGCCCGACGCCGAGCTGATCTACGTCGGGAAGAAGGCCGGCGCCCACACGATGCGGCAGCACGAGATCAACGCGCTGCTCGTGGAGAAGGCTTCGGCCGGGCGGAGTGTCGCCAGGCTCAAGGGCGGCGATCCGTTCGTGTTCGGGCGCGGCGGCGAGGAAGCACTCGCCCTCGCGGAGCACGGCCTGCAGTTCGAGATCGTGCCCGGCGTCACCGCGGCGATCGCGGCGTCGGCCTACGCCGGCGTGCCCGTCACTCACCGCGGCATTGCCACGAGCTTCGGCGTCGTAACCGGCCACGAAGACCCGACCAAGCCGCGAAACGAGGTCGACTGGAGAACCATCGCGCACGGTGTCCACACGCTGGCCGTCTACATGGGCATCAAGAACCTGCCGATGCTGACCCAGGGCATGCTGGATGGCGGCAGGCCGGCCTCCACGCCCGCCGCTGTGATCTCGTGGGGAACCACCCCCCGGCAGCGTTGCGTGCACGGCACGCTGAATACGATATCCGACAAGGTCCGCGAGGCAGGCATCAGCGCGCCGGCCATCACGCTCATCGGCGACGTCGTCAGCCTCCGCGAAAAGCTCAACTGGTTCGAGAAGCTGCCCCTGTTCGGCAATCGGATCGTTACCACGCGGCCGCGCCGGCAGACCACCGAAATGGCGGCGTCTCTGCAGCGCCTCGGCGCCGAAGTCATCGTCTTCCCGACCATCAGGATCGAGCCGGTAACCGACTACGCTCAGTTGGACGACGCAATCGCGCGGCTCGCCAACTTCCGCTGGATCATCTTCACCAGCATCAACGGCGTGGAGATGTTCTTCGACAGGATGCTTGCGCTGGGGCGGGATGCGCGGAGCCTGGCGAGCTGCAAGGTGGCCGCCATCGGGCCAGCGACGGCGCAGGCGCTGCGCGAACGATTCGTGTGCGTCGACTGTCTGCCGCGCGAGTATGTGGCTGAAGAAGTAGTGGCTGCTCTGCAGGAGAAGGAAGACGTGGGCGGGAAGCGGATACTGCTGCCGTGTGCCGGTGCCGCGCGCCCCGTGCTTCCGCACGAGCTGCGCCGGCTGGGCGCCGAGATCGAAGAGCTGACACTGTATGAAACGTCGTGCGAGACCGATCCGCCTGCCGAGGCGCGTCAGCGCATCGTCGATGGGGAAGTCGACGTCATCACGTTCACTAGCTCGTCGACGGTCGCCAACTTCGCGAAGATATTCGGGGAGGAACGAGCGAGGGAAATCAGCGAGAAAGTAATGTGCGCGTCCATCGGGCCGATCACTTCCCAAACAGCCCGCGAACTCGGAATCAGAATCAAGCTCGAAGCGGACGAGCACACCACGAACGGCCTCGTCCGCAGCCTTTGCGAATGGTTTGCGAAAGCCTGACCGCCGCCAACGTCGCTAGCAGTGTATTGCGCCGGAGTTGCAGGTGAATATCAGCAACACGCTTCCGGCGTACTAGCCAAGGCGATCAATGACCGCATATACAAACGCAACCATTCACTCGGCTGACATGCGCCGCCGATGATTGCCGCCGGCCGAGACGTGCGTTCTGCGGTCTCCTCGTTCCAGCCGTTACGCACCAACGGTGCGTCGTATGATAGCCTATGGCTAAGCGAGGCGCTTCGCCGAGCGATGCCATAGGTAACGCCACCAAACAAAACATGACGCTCTGTAGGAGCGTCGTAAGAAAATTCAATCGCAGACGTGCCGTACGCGTTCAACGGCTCAGGAAACCATCTGCGCTCCTTCGCGCTCAAGGTATGCGTATGAGGATGTCCGCGAGCGACTGCGGCACATGAAATCCAGCCCTTACGAAGCCCCTTCAGGGCTTCCTCCTTTTTTTCCCGCTTCCCTATGGCTGCGCTCCGCCCTTGCGGGCGTTCGCTTGCCATAGGCTATCGTACGACGCACCGTTGGTGCTATGGATGACGGAATCATGCAAGATATGGCTGCGCTCCGCCCTTCGGAGTCAGTGCGTTTAATCCAAGCCGTGCGACACTCGATAATCTATCATCTGAATGACACACTACACTAGACTAACTCTGCTGGTCGCACTCGAGAAGCTCCTTCGCGCCCTGCTGCACAAGCTTCTCGTATGCCTGGTCCGAAGCCAGGTGCCATTCGTCGAGACCGGCTAAGCCCGACGCCCTGATCACTTTTCTGCCGTCGACCGCACAGACAACCGCATCGAGGACCAACCGGCCGGCCTCATTCCGCGCCCACGCGCCGAGCGGCATATGGCAGCCGCCGCCAAGCAACGCTAGCAGCCGCCGTTCAGCGTTCACGGCCGCAGCCGACTCGTCATCGTTCAGCTCCGCCAACAGCTCGAGCAGTTCGGTATCGTCGGCGCGCGCTTCGAGGGCGAGTGCGCCTTGGCCCGGGGCCGGCAGCATTACGTCGAACGGAATGTCTTCGTTCGGAAAGGTTATCGAGAAGCCGAGGCGGTTGAGTCCGGCGCGCGAGAGAACGATCGCCGAGTATTGGCCTTTGGCCAGCTTGCTGAGGCGCGTGTCTACGTTGCCGCGGATGTCCGCCGTCTTCAGGTCGGGTCGAACCGCGAGAAGCTGGGCCGCACGCCGCGCGCTGCTGGTGCCGACTATGGCCCCGGTTGGCAGGTCGCCGACGCGTGCCGTGCCCTTCGCCACGACCAGCGCGTCGCTCGGGTTCTCGCGCGGAGGAACGCACGCCACCAGCAGGCCTTCCGGCAGCTCGATGGTCAGGTCCTTGAGACTGTGCACGGCCATGTCGACGCGGCGATCCAGGATCGCGACCTCGAGTTCCTTCGTGAACACGCCCGTCCCGCCGATCTGCGCGAGCGGAACGCCCGTGATGGTGTCGCCCCTGCTCGTGTAGGTCTTCAGCTCGATTGTGATGTCGGGATGCGCCGCCCTCAGTGTGTTTGCGACCCAGCTCGTCTGGGCTATGGCGAGGGCGGAAGCGCGGGTACCGATAGTGATCTTGCTTCTCATGATGAACCTTTGAATTGGGGTCAGGTTCGCAGCGGATGGGAAAGCAGCAATATCTATCTTACCACAAATCCTGCTTCGTACGCGGCATAAACGGCTGGGAGGTCGCGTGCGAACTTCACGCGCCGCCGGCGGCACGTGCCACAGCTTTGATGGCAACTGTGGCCGCCGCGCCGAGGGCGTCGAGCGGGAGTTGCTCGGCGGCGGTGCTGTCAAACATCACGCGGGCGCGGGCGGGGAATTCGCAGTCGGCCGACCAGATAACGATGGCTATCGGCACGCGCGGCAGCACGAGCAGCCGAATAGCCGCGTCGCCGAATTCTGCGCTTTCCGCAGCGAATCGCGCCTTCACGCGATGCAGCTTCTCTGGAGCGGCGCCGAAGGCCGACTCGAGCAGACTTGTCGGCAGTTGGTGGACCGGCGTTCGGAAGTAGAAGTCGCCGCCCGGCAGCGAACGCTCGCTCACCCACTCGCCGCTGAGCGGCTTGTCTGTGGCGTTGATGAGGTACGCGAGGATGCTGAGCTGTTCGAGGTAGCCGGGCGTTTTGGCCGAATCGGCTTCGAGGATGCGCCGGGCTGTTGGCTCGACAATGTGCTGCCTGTTGAGAAAGACAATGGAGAAGCGTTTTGCGTCGGGTTCATAGCGGCAGCCGGCGCGACGGGCGGTTTGTTCCGGGTCAAGCGCTTCGAGTTGTGCCCACAGGCCTTCGTGCACGGTTTCCTCCAGACAAGCTCAGTGGTGCTGTTGATCGCCGATACTCGGCTTCCTGCTGCATTCTCGGCCGATTCCCGTTGACATGCCGGTCGTCTTCGGATACAATCATTCTAGTTGGACCCTCTTGTTGACGAAGGCCGAGGTTACTATGCCAAGAGTCAGGAAGACCCACTGCTGGGAAGTGAAGAACTGCGGACGCGAACGAGGCGGCTCCCGTGAATCCGAGCTGGGCGTGTGCCCGGCGTCGACGTGCAAGGAGTGCGACAAAATCAACGGCGGTAAGATGGGCGGACGCCTCTGCTGGGCCTTGGCCGGCACGCTCTGCGGCAACCGTGTAGCAGGGACGTTTGCCCAGAAGAAGGCTTCCTGCACGAGCTGCGAGTTCTTCAAGTTAGTCAAAGAAGAAGAGAGGGAGCGCTTCCTTCTTCTTCAGCCCGGCCAGCCATATAAGCCGCGCGAGTGACGACGCATTCCCCGCGCCACGCCTGTTGTCCACGCTGATCACATGCCGGCCCTTACGGGCGATCGTATCGCCTGGCTCGCTCGTTTGCCGCAAGTTCGTTTATGCCGCGGATGCTCCGAAAAGCAGCTTCCTTCAGAACTTGTCGTAGAAGATATCTTCGGGGGCCAGGCCCTTCTCCTCGAGCACGCGGGTCACGGCCTCGATCATGGGAGGCGGCCCGCAAAGGAACGCCTGGCGCGCGACGTTGGCTTCCAGGTGCTTGTCGACCGCAAGATGGATGAAACCAGTTTCGCCGTTCCACACCTCACCTTTCTCAACGGGGTCGGACAGCGCGTAGATCACGTGGAAGTTGGGGTGCTTCTTCGCAAGCTCCTCGTATTCCTTCAGATAAAAGACGTCGCGCGTGCCCCGGCATCCGAAGAACAACCAGCAGGTGCGGTCGGGCCATTGGTTGTAGATCGAGTAGATGATGTTCTTCATCGGGGCCATGCCGCAACCGCCGCCCACGCATATGATCTCGGTTTCCGGATTCTCGTCGAGACGGAACTCGCCGTAGGGGCCGGTGAAGATCACCTCGTCGCCTTCATTCAGCTCGTGAAGGTGGGTGGAGCCGATGCCGCCGGGGACGAGCCTGACATTCAGCTCGACAACGTTGTCCTCGTAGGTGGGCGAGCTGATGGAATAGGCGCGGAAGACGGGGCCTTCAGGCGAGGGCGCCTGTATCTGCACGTACTGGCCCGGCCGATGTGAGATCTCTGCAGGCTCGACCAGTGAGAAGCGTATCTCCTTGATGTCGTGCGTGACGCTGCGCGTGCTCTGCACGGTCGCGTTGAACAGCTTGACGTTCAGGAGGTCTTCGGGCACTCGTGCGTCGATATTCTCCCGCACCTTCACCTGGCACGCGAGGCGAACGCCTGCCCTGATTTCCTTTCGCGTGAGGTACGGCGCTTCGGTCGGGAGCACTGGCCCGCCGCCATCCAGCACGGTGATCTTGCAGTGTCCGCACGAGCCACGGCCGCCGCACGCCGACGGAATGAACACCTTGTTTTCGTAAAGGGCGGAGAGGAGCGTCTGGCCGCCTTCAACTTCCAACACCTTCTCCTGAGAGTTGATGTCGATCCGGCAGATGCCGTAGTTGATCAGCAGCCGCTCGGCCACGATCAACACGACTGCCAGCCCCACGAGCAGGCCGCCGAACGTAAGAACCGAACTGAAGATCGTATCCGCCATCGTATACTCCGTTTATTGGATAGACACCATGCCGGCGAAGCCCATGAACGCCATTGCCATGACGCCGGTGATGATCATGATTATTGCCACGCCGCGGAACGGCTTGGGAACGTTGCTGTAGCCCATCTTCTTCCGCAGGCCCGCCATCAGCGTGATCGCGAGCGCCCAGCCCGCGCCGCCGCCGAAACCGAAGCCGACGGACTGAAAGAACGAGTAGCTGCGGATCACCATGAACAGCGACGCACCGAGGATGGCGCAGTTGACGGTGATCAGAGGAAGAAAGATGCCGAGCGCGTGATACAGGCCCGGGCTGAATCGTTCGACGAACATCTCAACGAACTGCACGAATGCCGCGATAACGGCAATGAACACGATGAAGGTGAGGAATGTGAGATCGGTGCTCAAAAGCGGGGCGCCTTCCACGAGCACGCCGTGGTAGATGCCGTAGTTGATCGCCGTAGTGCAGGTCATAACGAAGATCACGGCGGTTCCCAGCCCGAGCGCAGTTCCGATCTGCCGCGAGCATGCGAGGAACGAACACATACCCAGGAAGCTCGCCAGCAGAATGTTGCTGGTGAAAATGGCCGCAACGACAATCAGAAGGGGCGATGTTCCGTTCATGTCGTTTCCTCCTTCACGGGTTTGATGAGATTTGCGAGAGCAATGAGAAAACCGAGCGCCAGGAACGCCCCAGGTGCGAGAATCATCACCTGGTTTCCGCTATACCAATCGGGCGACAGAACGACGTGCCCGAGTATCTTGCCCGAGCCGGCAAGCTCACGGAAGAAGCCGATGACTCCCAGCACCGCCGCATAGCCCAGGCCATTGGCGATGCCGTCGACCACCGAGACGACCGGCGGGTTCTGCATGGCAAATGCCTCGGCCCGGCCCATCACGATGCAGTTGGTGATGATCAGCCCCACGTACGGCCCGAGGTTCTTCGACATGTCCCAGTAGAAGGCCTTGAGTATCTGGTCGAAGATGATCACGAACGTTGCTATGATGGCAACCTCGGCGATCATCCTGATGCGGCGCGGCGTGGCGTTGCGCAGCAGGGAAACAAGCAGGTTGGACATGGCGCACACAAAGATCAGCGCCGCGCCCATCACCAGCGAGTTCTCCAGCTTGTTGGTGACCGCCAGCGCAGAGCAGATGCCCAGAATCTGCATCGAGATAGGGTTGTTGCCCCACGTGCCTTCCCGCAGCGTCTGCTTGCACAAGCCGCCGCACAGCCCCTTTCCGCAGGCGCCGCCGGGCGCACAGCTCGAGTTACCTGACATCGTGGTCGTTCTCCTTCGCAAGGATTGTGATCGTCTTGTTGAGCATTGCCTGTACCTTGTCGCAAGTCATCGTGGCGCCCGAGATCGCATCCACTTCGTTGGCGCCGGGAATGCCGCCGCCGGCTCGCCGGATTGCCATCCCCGGCGTGCCGTCCGCGCCGATGATCGATTTGCCCCTGAAGCGGTCGCGAAACCACCTGGCGCTGATCTCGCCGCCGAGACCGGGCGTTTCCTCCTGCTCGTGGAACGTCACGCCGTGAATCGTCTTGCGGTCGGACTCAAGCGACAGAAAGCCCTTGACCGGTCCCCAAAGGCCCGGCCCCGCGAACGGTACCGCGACGGCGCCGGTCTTCTCGTACGCGTAGACGTCGAGGCCGCCCTGCCTGGCAAGGGTTACGCTGTCGTTGAACGCCTCGAGCATATCCTCGGGCGATGCCGCCTCGTCGACGGGAACTCCGAGGACATCGAGTATGTGCCGGGTTTCCTCGGCCTTCGCGTTCGCTTTGCGGCGTGGCTCGGTGAGCGCGCTCGCGCCCGTCAGCAGCACGGCGCACACCGTTCCCAACACGGCCGCATAGCCGATTGTGTATGCACTACCTTTCATGCTGAAGCCTCCTGAGCCTGAAATGTACCGCGACCTCGTCGAACGCCGGCGCGGCGATGTTGGCCAGAAGGATGGCAAACATCACGCCCTCGACGTATCCGGTGAGCGCGCGTATCAGAAGCGTTGCCACGCCGATCACCACTGCGTAGGCCCACTTGCCGCCGTTGGTGACGGGGCTTGTTACGGGGTCGGTCGCCATGAAGAAGGCGCCGAAGAGCAGGCCGCCCGCGAGCAGTTGCCAGCCGACCGGAGCGAATGTGCTCGGGTCGACGTGGCGAAGCACGGCGCCCAGCAACGCGAACGAGCCGAGTATTCCCGCGACCGTTCGCCAGTTTATCACGCGCGTGATGACGAGGAACAACCCGCCTGCGATTATGGCTATGGCGCACGTTTCGCCGGGGCTGCCCGAGACGCTTCCCCACAGCAGGTCAGGCACCGGTGTCATAACCCCCTGCTTCGCCGCACCGAGCGGGGTCGCCGAACTGATGGCATCCACGCTCGACGCATCGACATACTGCACCAGCCGACCCAACGGGCCGCTGCCGGGCGAGATCCAGTTCCCCGCCATCATGGAGGGATAGCCCAAGGCAAGGAAGCACCGGCCGACCAGCGCGGGATTGAACAGGTTGCGCCCCGTTCCGCCGAACAATTCCTTGCCGACCAGCACGCCGAAGGCGACGCCCACGGCGACCATCCACAGAGGCAGGGCGGGTGGGAGGATCAGCGGGAAGATGAGGCCGGTGACGAGGAAGCCCTCGTTGATCTCCTCCTTGCGCACGACGGCGAACAGCGTCTCGACCGCACCGCCGGCCGCATACGAGACGGCGATCATCGCCAGCAACCGCGGGCCGAAGAAGTAGAACGCCGCGGCGACGCTCGGCATGAGGGCGATGATGACCATCGACATGAAGCGCTTGATATCAAGCGGGTCGCGAATGTGCGGAGCCGCTCGAGTGTTCGATTCGGGCGCGAAGAAGAAGTTTTCCGTCGCGTCGAACACCGGCTTGAGACCCCGCAGCTTGCCGTTGTCATGGAAGGAAGGCCGGGCCTTGTTCAGCATTGTCTGGAGCAACTTCATCATGCTACCTCCTCGGCGTGCAGTTCCTCGCGGATGCGCTCGCGTCCTTCGAGCATTTCCTTGCAGAGATCGATTTTCGACGGACAGACGTATGAACAGAGGCCGCAGGCAACGCATAAGTCGATCCGCGTGCGTTCGGCCTCCTCTAATTCGTCCTGGTAGAGCAGCTTGTGAGTGAGATGAGGCATAATGCCCGCAGGGCACACCTCTTCGCAGTATCCGCACGACACGCACGGCCGGCGCTCGCCGCGAAGGCCCGTGGTGTGGCGTTCGCTCGCCGGTGCAAACAGCGAGCTGAGAAAACAACGGCTGTATGAGCTGCGGTCCGAGCCAGGGCGCATGAAGCCGAGCAGCTCGCGTCCGGCCTGTTCGGGCAGGACTGTCAGGCCGGAGCATTCGGCATCCAGCCCGAGTTGCTCAGGGCCGATGGTTTCACCGGCCAGACCGCCGCCGTCGAGCATGCGCACGCGATCGCACGTCAGACGACCGTCGAGTAGCTCGCGCAGCGGATAGCCCGTTGAGGCCTTGACGTGCAGCGGCTCGGAGACCGCGGAGCCTCCCAGCGACACCACGCGCACTGTGCAGGCACGCGAGAGAGTGAGCGCCCTGTCGACGGCGAGCGCTCCGTCGACATTCAGTGCCCACACCGGATCGCCGTCCCCCGCCTTCAGGCCGAGGTGACGTGCGAGGAGCTTGACGTTGTCGAACGGGTATCGCAAAGGCACTTGCACAATCTTCACCCAGGCGTAACCCCGCAGCGTTCCGGTAAGCTTCGATGCGAGGTCCGAATCGACGTCGGGCAGCGCCAGGTAGATCGGCTGGTACTCGAGCAGCGATTGCAGGTGTTCTAGGCCGCGGGTGAAGTTCGCAAGCCGCTTGCCAAGCTGCACGCTCCCGCGCGCGTGAAACGGCTCGAGTCGCATCGTCGACACAATGACGGCCCGCGGCGTGCCGAACGGATCGGGCAGGGCGCCCGTGTGGGCATCCTCAAAGAACTGCCAGGCGCCGAGCGACAGCAGCCGCTGCCGGTTCTCGGCCCCCTTGCCAAGCTCGCGAGGCGCGTGGGGCAGGTCTTTTCTCGGGTCGTATCGCTTCTCTCTCGCTTTGGCGACGCCTTCCAGCACCACATGGCGTTCGGCGATATCCAGCCGGACCGTTCCGGCCCGTGGCGCCAGCAGCGGCACCGAGAAGTTCTCCGGGTCAATGGCGAGCGCCTGGCCGGGAGTCACGCTGTCGCCTTCAGCCACGCACAACTCCGTGAAGTTGAACCGTCTGCTCCACAGCGGAAGCGCAAGCCTTTCCGGTTCAGGAAGCACTTCAACGGTGCTGCTGGGCCGGCCGGCGATGCGGATGTTGTATCCACCCGTCAGTTTCATAGGATCAATCTCTCAGGTTTCCCAGTTCCAGGTTATGCTTTTCGAATGCGGGCAGCATGTCTCGCGCGATGAACTCGTCGAGCGCTCGACAGACGTCCGGCCACGGCCTGACGGCCTCGTCTGCCGACGACAGCAGCCTGTGAATATATCGGCGGACGCAGGCAGGCCCCTGCCCCGCAACCTGCGCGAGCGTGAACTTGCGCCGGCAGGTGTCCGTCCCGAGCGTTTTGCCTGCGGCTTGTTCGTCGCCGACAACATCGAGGAGATCGTCGGCAAGCTGGTATGCAGTGCCTATCTTGTAGCCCGCCTCTTCAAGGCCGGACGAGAGCGCCTCGTCCTCTCCGCCGCAAACCTGCGCCACGAACGCAAACAGCGGGCCTGTCTTGCCGCGAGCCACGCGCAGGCAGGTCGATTCGTCGATCTCCTTGCCGCGGAACCTGAGTTCCTGGTCGGCTTCGGCAAAGCAGACTTCCCTGACCTTGGCAACGAACGTGCCGACGTAGCGGCCACCCGCAGCCGAGTTGAGGAGCGCGAGCGCATCGCACAGGAGCACGTCGCCGACGAGCACCGCGGCGGACGGCGTGGTCGCCCGCCAGAGTGTCGCCTTCGACCGGCGTATCAGCCCGTTGTCGATGACGTCATCGTGGCAGAGGCTCGCGGTATGGATCATCTCGGTCGCCGCGCACGCGCTTGCCAGCGTATGGTCGTCGACGGCGCAGCCTCCCGCCTGGGCGATGCTCGCGGCCAGGCGTGTCCGGAGCATCTTGCCGGGCGCGAGCTGCTGCACGTTGGCGTCCTTTCCGAGCAAAGGCGCCATCTTCTCGAGGTGCGCCGAGATGATCCGGCGCACTGTGGGAAGAAGATCGCGCGTTTTGCTCGCTTCAGATACGTCTGTCACTTCCGCACCTCCGCTTCAGGGATGTCGGTGAGGGGTTATCCTGCGGCCTTATGAAGGAACTCCATGTCAAAGCCGCCCGGTCGTTGCCGGGCTGATTGGGGCCGACTTGTTGCAGTGATGGTGAATGTCCCGGGGCGCCGGGGTTTACTTGATCGCTTGCGTGATGGCTTCAGATGCGGCCTCGATGGTCGCGTCGATGTCGCCATCGGTATGTGCGGCCGACAGGAACCACGCCTCGAACTGGGACGGGGCCAGGTAGATGCCGCGTTCGAGCATGGCCGCGAAGAACCTGCCGAACAGCGCCGTGTCGGATGTGCACGCTGTCTGGTAGTTCGTCACCGGCCCCGGCGTAAAGAACGCGCAGAGGACCGACCCCGCTCGATTGATGGTAACGGGAACGCCGGAGCGCCTGGCCGCATCGCCGAGACCGGCTGCCAGCCGCGCGCCCTTCTTCTCGAGGTCGTCGTAAACCGTCCCGCCTTTCAGCTTCTTGAGCGCGGCGATGCCGGCGGCCATTGCGACGGGGTTGCCCGACAGCGTGCCGGCTTGGTAGACCGGCCCGCCAGGCGACACTCGTTCCATTATCTCGGCTCTGCCGCCGTACGCGCCGGCGGGCAGGCCGCCGCCGATGATCTTGCCGAGAGCAGTGAGATCCGGAGTGATGCCAAACAGCGCCTGCGCTCCGCCGAAGGCGGCCCGGAAGCCCGAGATCACTTCGTCGAAGATGAGCACGATGCCGTGGCGGCGCGTCAACTCACGCAAACCCTCGAGGAACCCCGGACGCGGCGGCACCACCCCCATGTTGCCCGCAATAGGCTCGACGATCACGCAGGCGATCTCGCTGCCGATCTCGTCGCAGACGCCGGCGATGGTATCGAGGTCATTGTACGGCAGGCAGAGCGTGAGCTTCGCGTAGTCGCCGGGGACGCCCGGGCTGGTGGGCGTGCCGAAGGTGGCGGCGCCCGAGCCTGCTTTCACGAGCAGGCCATCGGCGTGGCCGTGGTAGCAGCCTTCGAACTTCACGACCTTGTCGCGCCCCGTGAAGCCCCTTGCCAGGCGGATCGCGCTCATCGTCGCCTCGGTCCCGGAACTGACCATCCGCACGCGCTCGATGGAGGGATACGCCTCGCATACGATTCGCGCGAGTTCGATCTCCGCGAGTGTGGGCGCGCCGAACGTCGTGCCGGCGGCGAGTGCGTCCTTGATCGCGGCGGCAACGTCTTCGTCGCAATGGCCCAGGATCAGCGGCCCCCACGAGCACACATAATCAATATACTCGTTGCCGTCGATATCCGTTATCCGCGAGCCTTTACCCGACTTGATGAACGGCGGCTGCCCGCCGACGGCCCTGTAGGCCCGCACGGGACTGTTCACGCCGCCCGGGATGAACTGCTGCGCCTGCGAGAAGGCCTCGGCGGATTTGGTCAGATTCAGCTTGGTCATATCTATCTACTTTCGTTCCGGGTTAAGCGCAAACCCGAGCACGTAGCTGGGGCGTACGGCCGGCGGAGCAACCGATTGTTCACTCATCCGAAACATCCTTCGCTGCGGCGCGCAGCCGCCGGAACCTGGCATACATGGCGAGTCCGTAAACCGAGATCGCGGCGCCGATGAATCCGTATGCGGCAATCACGTAAGTCACTGGGTTGCCCTCCGCAGTTGCTCGAGCCGGAAGCGTCCGCGCAGGAACGCCACAAACAGCACCGTGAACGCGCCGACACAGAACAGCAGCGCTTGCAGCATCTTCGGTTCGAGGCCGCCGCCGTCGCCGCCCATCACCACGGCCGGCGGGTGCTGCGTGCGCCACAGCCTGATGGCGAGGAATGTCAGCGGCACGCTCGCGAACCCGACGATGGCGTACACCGCCGCGAACCGCGCAGAGCGTTCGGCCGACGGCGTGTTCATCCGCAGCACGGCGTAGGAAGCGTAGATCAGCCACACGATGAACGTCGTCGTCAGGCGTGCGTCCCACACCCACCACACGTTCCACGCCGCCTTGCCCCAGATGGAGCCGCTTACGAGCGCCATCGTGCAGAACAGCGTGCCGATCTCGGCCGACGACACCGCCAGGCTGTCCCACCACATGCTGCGCTTTGCCAGCACAGCGATGCTGGCGATCACCGTCACGAAGAACGCGAGGAAGGCGACCCACGCGCTCGGCACGTGAAAATAGAAAATGCGTTGCGCCTCGCCGGAGACATCCTGCGGCGCGTACAGGAAGGCCGCGAGCATTGCGAGATGCATTGCAACGCCCGCGAACCAGATCTCCGGTCCGAAGCAGCGCCGTCTTGCCGGATCTCTTACCATTGTACACCTCAGCTTGTGAGTTGGAAGATCATTCCACAACCACGTGCTCAAAGGTCAGCATCCCGACCGTGGTCAGGATCACATCGAACAGAACCATCCCCAGCATTCCCCCGCCGATCCCGCCGCCGGGCGTGCTGTCGATTATCCTCGCCGTCACTTGCATGCCGAACACAACCAGCGGCAGAATAACGGGAAGCACAAGCACGGGCAGCAGCGTCTGGCGCATGCGAGTGCCGGTCGTTATCGCAGAGAAAACGGTGCCGACCGACGCGATGCCGACGACGCCGAGCAGCATCACAAGCCACAGCAGCCACAACTGCGAGAGCACGGGCAGGTTGAACAGAATAACGAACAACACAAGAGCGACGGTACTCACGGCCGCTATCGATGCGGTGGCGCCGAGCATCTTCCCGGCGAACACCACGCTGCGGTCGTGCGGGCAGAGCAGCAGGCCCCGCAGGCAGCCGTTGAGTTCTTCGACGGCGAACGAGCGCGACAGCCCGATCATCGCCGAGAACGTGAACGTGACCCACAACGCGCCCGGTGCGAATGCGGTCGCGCCCGCGCCGAGATCGGAGAACCCGAAGTGAAACAGCACAATGACAAGCAACGAGAAAACGAACATCGAGGCGAGCGCCTCGCGGGTGCGAAGCTCGTGCCGGACATCCTTGACCGCCAGACACAACACGGCGGAAAGCCAGCTCATACAGTCGCCCCCGCCACGGCTCGCGCATACTCCTGACGGAAATCCCCGGTCCGCACCTCGTTGCGGTCGGCGCGATAGCACAGCCGCCCGCGCGACAGGATCGCCACGTCGTCGGCGACCTCGAGGCCCACCGACAACTGATGCGTGGTGATTAGCATTGTGCGGCCGCTCTCGCGCAGCTTGTGTATCTGGCGCGTCAGAATCTCCGCGCCATCGGGATCGAGGCCGCTGTAAGGCTCATCGAGCAGGATCACCTTCGGGTCGTGCAGCAGGCACCGCGCGAGCGCCACGCGCTGCGTCATCCCGCGAGACATCGTGCCAACGGAACCAGCGGCCGACGCCGGCCCGCCCGGCTTCGCAAGCATCCCTACGCTGTCGAGCAGTGCGTCGATCTCCTCGCGCGAGATGCGCACGCCGTGCATCCGCGCGCAGAAGCGAAGGTTCTCGGCGGCGGTCATCGACTCATACAGGAACGACTCGTGGCTAAGGACGCCCACCAGCCGCCGGACCTCCACCGCCTGCGTGCGAACGTCGGCCCCGCAGACGAGCGCCGTGCCCTCGGTGGGCACCGCGAGCGTGCTCAGCACCTTGATCAGCGTTGTCTTGCCGGCGCCGTTCGGGCCGAACAGCACCGTGCAGCGCCCCTCACCTACGGCGAGCGTCAGGTCGCAGAGCGCCACGTGCCGGCCGAAGCGCCGCGTCAGGTTCCTGGCTTCTATCGCGTGCCGGACAGCGTCAGACATTCGCATCGTCTCGGGTATTGTTCGGTCTGGCGGACCTGCGAACGTTCAGACTTGCGGCAAAAACCAGGACGGCGACAACCGCGATGCCGAGGGCCGGCCATTTGAACGCGTTCTTCGGGGCAACGGGCAGCACGAGGTCGATGCTCAGCATACCGCCGGCCTTGCGATCGCTCGCCGACAGGTACCGGTAGGGCCGCGCGCCCATCTTCGTGCGCCGCTCCTGGTCGAAGTCGCTCCCGGCTATCCGCGTTCCGACGATGTCCGGGAAGATGAAGTCGGCCGACAAAGTGTCGTGCTCCAAGGGCACGGCGAGCTTGAGGCGAGCTTGGTCGAACCGCACGCCGTACTGCACCACGAACTGTTTCATCCCGGGCTGGAAAGCGTCCTTGTAGGTAATGGTCGTCCCGTCGATTGTGATCTGCTCCCCAGGGACGCCGCTCACCGAAATCTCGTCGGCGCATTCGGGCAGGGATATGCGGAATGTTCCCGGCGAACCTTCGCCGGCGACGACCGTCCTGTCGCCCGCGTTCTCCGCGAGCACAACCTGGCTGATCAGCAAGGCTCCCTCGCGGAGATCGGCCATGATGTGAATGCGACGAGCCACGAGGTCCGAGCCGTCTTCCGTGGTGTCGTGCAGATACAGCGACACCTTCGTCTCCGTTCGCTCCGCCGCGAGCATCGCCCAGCCGGAGGTGTAGGTTTGACCATCGTGATCGGCCTCGAGGCGATAGGCCGAGACTTCATGAATCGGAAGATCGGCGAATGTGAACTCGCCGTCGACGTCGGTGACGGCCGTCGCTGCTTCCACGACTCCGTCTTCGCCTTCGTAGTGCATGAGCCGAATGGTGCTGCCGGGGGCGGGCTGGTCGTCATTGCTCGCGTTGACCGCCACGCCCGTCAGCTTGCCGATCGCCGGCTCGCCTTCCGGACTATTGTGGATGTTGCTGAGCACGTCGACACCATAGGTTTCGGCGAAGTCGGCGATGACGATCGTGTCGGGCACGTCGTCCTTCAGTCGTTTGGCAATCTGCCTGGCGTAGCCGCTGCGGTGCTCGATGGAGCAATCCTTGAGAAGGCTGGCCGGACAACTCGGGCACATGATGCGGGAGGAGATGCGAATCACTCGCGGGTCGTCGATCGCCCCGGCGTGGGGGTCTGCGGCCATCATCGCGCCGTGCGGGTTCATCGCCGCGTGCGGGTTCGGCGCGCCGTGGGGGCTTTCGGCGGGGGCTTCGGCGTCGGCCGGGCAACACTCGTCCTGTTCGCCGTGCGGATCGGTGGTTGCCGGCTCTCCGGCGGCCGGCCACCGGCAGACGACAGCGAGCGCAAGACACGCCAACAGCGTGATGTGGTTCAGCTTCATTAGTCTTCTCCTACGGTTGCTTCGAAGCTCGTGCCGCAGTAAGGGCAGAACTTGGCGTTCGTGTTGCCGATGCGTTTGCCGCATTGCGTGCAGAAGATCGCCTTTGCGGTTTCGGCGGCTGCAGCTTCAGGCTGCGGGTTGGGCGCCGTTTTCGGTCGAGTCGACATCGCTGCAGCGACGGTCCCGAGCACCACGAGCGCCCCGCCGATCCACAGCCACGTTGTCAGCGGGTTGATGAGGAGCTTGAACGATGCCCTGTCGCCGTCGTAGCCGGAAAGTATGGCATAGAGGTCGGCCCGCAGGCCGGCGCGGACGCCGATCTCCGCGTGCGGTTGGTCTGTATTCTTGTAGAAGATCATGCCCGGCGAAAGGCGGCCGTGGTCCCGATCGCCGTCAGTGAAAGTAAGCTCCGCGGCGACCTCGCGAACGGCGTCGGGCGGCGTGGTGCGGCTCAGCCCGTTATAGGTCACCGTGTAGCGGCCGATCTTTGTCGATTCGTCGGGGACGAGCGTTACTTCATGCTTGGTCACGTAGGCCGAACCGGCCATGCCGAGGAAGAGCGCGGCGACGCCGAGATGCGCCACGAACGCGCCAAGCCTCCTGCGGGCGGGCAGGCGCTGCCTGCGGTAGATATCGACGGCGACGCCTATGACTACTGCCGCGGTCACCGCCACAGCTCCGCCTATCAGGAGCGGCGGCGCGAACCGGAGAAGCAGCATGTGCATCATGCCCTGGTGTTCGGCTGCCGGCGTAGACTTGAGATACACAAACACTGCGGTCACGACGCCTGCGACGACAGCCGGCGCGAACCGGAGGAGAAACGCTTTCCAGAGCGACTTGCCTTCGAGACAGATGCCGAGCGCCATCAGACCCAGCAGCCCGAGGCCGAAGGGGACGGTCGCGATGTTATACAAGGCCGGATCCCACATTTTCTCGCTGCCGGTCAGCATCCGCGAGAATACGGGAAGCATCGTGCCCCAAAACACAACGCCGCAGGCGAGCAGCAACACAATGATGCCGCCCGCGAGAAGCCCCTCGCGCGAGACGTACGACTTCAGGTCGCTGTCGGACTTCAAGACGCTGCGGCGCGCCACCAGAGTTATGACGCAGAAGACGAAGGTTGCTGCGATCAGGCCGAGGAAGAAGAACAACAGCGGCGAGCCGCCGAACGCATGCACCGAAGCCACGATTCCGCTGCGTGTGAGCAGCGTACCGAACACGCACAGCACGAACGTCAGCGAGACGAGCAGGAATGTCGTCCTCCTGAGCATCCCGCGCCGCTGCGTGAGCATCAGCGAGTGCAGCGCGGCCGTGCCGGTGAGCCACGGCAGCAGCGAAGCGTTCTCGACAGGGTCCCAAGCCCAGAAGCCGCCCCAGCCGAGCTCGACGTATGCCCACTCGGCGCCGAGGATGATGCCGACGGTTAGCATCCCCCACGAAAAAAGCATCCACGCGCGGACCGAGCGGAGCGTCGCGGCGTCGACGCGGCCCGTCCAGACGGCGGCGGAGAGCAGGGCGAACGGCACCGAGAAGCCCACGAAACCGAAGTAGAGCGTGGGCGGGTGGAACAGCATCTCCACGGTGCGCAACAGCGGGTTAAGCCCGTGGCCGTCGGCCCGCAGCAGACCGTAGCGTTCGAAGGGGTCCTCAACGAATACGACGAGCGAGACGAAGAAGCAGGTGAGAAGCAGCAGAATGACCGTCGCCTGTGACTGAACCTGCGACGAAAGATTGCGCGAGCGGGTTATCGCGAATGCGGAGAAGATCGCGAGCAGGAAGCCCCACAGCAGGAGCGACCCGCTTTGCCCTCCCCACAAGGCGCCCACGAGATACACAACCGACATCGCGCGGTCGGTGTGCTCGGCGATGTACTTGATCTGGAAGTCGTGCCGCACCAGCGCAACGAGCAGCGCCGCAACCGCTACGGAGGCCGACGCGGCGGCCAGGTTCAGCATCGCCGGCGCCAGGTTGCTGCGCCTTCGGGAGACAAGACCGTGAATCCCGGCCAGAGCGCCGATCACGGAAGTGGCGAACGCAAGAGCGAGCGCGAATTGACCGATATCTGCCATACCTATTGTTCCTGGTCGGGTATTGAGGAAACGCGATGTCTGCGGGAGGACACCTTATTGGTTACTGTGCCCCAAGCATGGTTCACTATTCGCGGTCACAAGACGTTGGCGAACCGCGGTCGCTGATCCCCTACCGCTGATTCCTCGCGCTTTCATACTTGGACGGACACTTGAACATCAACTGGTTCGCGACGAGCCTCCTGGCGTCTGCGTCGTAAGTCCCCTGAACGATGAGATCGCTGCCGGAAGTGAAGCTGCTCGGCAGCACGCCGTGATAGAACACGCGAACCGAAGCGTCGTCGTCCGCGAGGGTGAATTCAGTGTCGAGCGTGTTGGCGTCGTGAGCGATTTCGCCGGGGCTGACGATCCCGCGCACGCGAACCGCGCGGCCTTCGATAGAATCGAGCCTGGCCGTGAACTGACTGACCGAGTCGTAGAAGTCGAGGCTCATGCCGGTGGTGGTCAGCACCAGGCCCGCGACGCAGGCGATGATGACGATTCCGCCGATTATGAACTTGCGCTTTTTCATCGGGTCTCTCACTTTTCCGCTGAGGTCTCATTCTTCAGAAGACGCGCGGCCCGGCCGATCAGGCCGTCCGCTTCCCTGATCATCAAGTCGGTTATCTCGTGGTTGTGCACGCCCCAGCTTCCGTCTTGCTCGATTGCGTCGAGCAAGCTGCGGGCGGCGTCGACGGACTGCCGTGCCAGAGGGAGCTTCGCCAGGGCGGGGTCCTTCGCGATCTCGTTGAGCCGTTCGCGGCTGCCGGTGTGCAGCTTCTTTGTGGTCGACTGCCACAGCGAGGTGATCGAGGTGCCCGTGCCTTTGTCGTGGCATTCGTCGCACGCAGCCGGCACGGCCCGCGGCGCGGGGTCGTCGGGTGCGGTCGTCGTGTGGCACGCCTGGCACGGGATGTCGTCCGACATGATACCGGGGTGCTGCGACGGCGTGGGGAGGGGGTCGCCCTTGCCGGCGAACACGGCTGCCTGCAGCCTATGACAGGTCGCGCAGTCGTCGGGTTCGTTCTTGTGATGGCAGCTCGTGCAGTCGGCCAACGTCACCGTCAGCGTTCCGTGCTCGGGCTTGTTGTTATGACAAGTTTCGCATGTCGGAGCGTTCTTGCCGAGATGTCGGTCGTGCGGGAAGGACTTGCCTTGGAAGTCGACCGTCGGCTTGTGCCTCATCCCGAGATGGCAGTTCTTCACGCACGATAGTATCTGCTCGGGTACCGCCGCTGCGGCCGACCAGGTCGAGTCGCCCGGCTGCAGCCCGACTTCCCGAGCGACTCCGGCGAGCTGATTGCGCGATGCTTCGAGCACGGCCAGGCTGTAGGTCATGTTGTGCACGGCGCCGCCGCTTCGCACGAGCTCGAGCTCCGAACGCGCCTTTGCGATCGCGCTCTTGACTTTCGCCCTGTCGCCGTCAGGAAGCTCGGCGCCGCTGAGGGCCGCTTCGGCAGCAGTGATGCCGCCCTCGACCGCTCGCGCGCTTTCGCTCGACACGGCGGCCCACTCGGCGAGCATCGCGTCGTAGCCGGCCTCGTGGCAGTCGACGCACCCCTTCCGCATCTCGTCGACGTTGACCTTGGAACGCGGGTGCGGGCCTAGCGCCTCGTGATGGCAGCCCTGGCAGCTCAACTTGGCGAGATACATGGCGCCCGGCGAGTCGGCCACAAGCGATGAACCCACGCCGGCTAACATATCGCGCTCCGCAACGTGGCACTGACCGCATGTCAAGTCGAGCGTCTCGGTCATCTCGACAAGACCGTGCTGAATCTCCTCGTGGCATTCGAAACATTCCACCTTGTGTTCCGTCACGTGGGTGTTGTGGATCGTCTTGCGGTCGTACTTCTGCCGGTCTTCTTCCATGTGGCAGTCGTAGCAGCGATTCTCACGCACGACACCGGTTCCGCGGGTGACGCGCACGTGGCACTTCATGCACGTTGCGCCCTGATCGATGTAGCGAGCGTGGTCGAACGTGAAGCCCTTGTGCGTGACGGTTTCGCTCGGGGCGCCGTGGCAGAGACCGCAGCCGCCAAGCGGCTCGCGCTCGACCGTGTCCATCGAGTCATGATCGAGGAAATGGCAGGTGAAACAAACCGACTCGGTCACTGAGATGTGATCGCCCTGAACGATCTGCGAGTGGCACGTCGTGCAGCGCAGCTTGATGTTGCGAGGCTCGCCCTCGAGGTGGTCCTGGTGGTCGAAGATGATGCCGCGCTTGAACGTGGATTTGCCCTTCAGCAGGCGAGTGTCGTGGCAGCCGCCGGCCAGGCAGGCTTCGTCATCGACTTCGGCCCGCGGGCGGCGGTCGTACGTACCGACGACGTAGCGGATCGTGGTCGCCATCGCGTGCGTCTTCTCCTTGAGCAGCTCCACGGGGTGCTTCGAGAAGTGGCACTTGGGGCACGCGACATCGGAGTGCGACGACGTCTTCCAGTTCTTGACGTACGGTTTCATATAGTGGCACGAGTTGCAGAACCACGGCTGCGACGAAAGGTAGAACCCCGCCACCGAGAATCCGATGCCTGCAACGACCAGCATGATCGCAAGTCGTATGAGGGTACGACGGTGCGACTTGATCAGCTTCAGGAAATCTGAAATAAGGCTCTTCAATTACGCCTCCCGGGAATACATCTGGGGCCGCCGGGGGTGGTCCGGCTTAGCCTTCGACCGAGCCTGCGGAGTTAGTCTCGGTGGTCGAGCGGCGAGCGGCGCTCAGCATGGCAACGCCGGCCGCAACCGCCTCGTTGTCGAACGGCTTGGGGAAGAACAGGGCGTTCTGGAACAGTTGGTGCCTTCTCGACAACTGCGAAGCATACAGCGAAAGGAAGATCACCGGCAGGTCCGGGTATCGCTCCTTGATGTCGCACAGGAGCTGCAGCTCCTCGGCCTCGGGCGTCTTCACGTCGGCGATGATGACAGCCACCTCCTGCTCCGCAGCGATCAGCTCGGCCTGCGGGCTGGGAACGCAGCTCATCGCGTCGTATTGCTGCGACAGAAACGTGCATACGGCATGCGACACGGCCGGGTCGCGGCTTATGACGAGGACTTTTTCCACTCCATGCCGGTATCGACAAACGCGACTCGCACCACCTTGTCGACCTCCGCCGTGGAGATCGTGAGCGTGCCGCCGTCGCCGGTCGCATCCAGGGCGTTTGATATGATACCTGCATGAGCTGGTCGCCGCTGGCGCGGGTCATGGGCGATTGGCCGCTGAGCTGCGTTTCGATCTGCACGTTGCGCGAACGTTTGTCGTATCTGGCCATCTTCACGGCCTGCATGATGGTGGCGTTCACGTCGATGATCTCTTCGTTGGGCGCCATCGGCCGTGCGAAGTTGACCATGTCGCGCACGATCCTGCTGATCCGCTCTATGTGCGAGTTCACCAGCGCCAGGCTCTCCTGCAGGGGTGCATCGTTGCTCTTGCGGCTGAGGTATTGCACCAGCGACGAGATCGACGCGAGCGGAATGACGAAAGATGAAATGCAACATATCTTCGAGCCGTTCTTCACCACCAAGGAGGTGGGCGCCGGGACCGGTCTCGGGCTGAGCGTTACCGACGCGATCGTGCGCAAACTCGGCGGACGGATCGAAGTGGACAGCCGCAAGGGCGAGGGCACGCGTTTCGACGTGTATCTTCCATGCGCTTCAGAATAGCGTGTGAGTCTGCCGTGCTCGTTCGAGCACGCGCGTGAGAATGGAGTATGCCTGTGCGATCTCCCGAAGCGGCAGGCAGATGTAGGTGCGATCTGCCAGGCCGAAACGATGGATGCACCTGCCGGCGGAATCGACAACGAACATCTCCTGGTCCCCGGTCACCAGCAGGCCATGCGGCATGACGAGCGCTCCGGGCTGCTTCGCGCCGAAGACGGTGGCTGTCAGCTTCTCCCAGAACGATCTGCCGGGGAGCAGGTCTTCGGACGTGGCGAGCTGGCCGAGGGCGACAATACGCGGCTCCAACGGCGGAGCCGGCCACACCGGCGAGTTCTCGCCGGCCGTGAGGATCACGCCCTGCGGGGTGGCGCAGCCCGCGGCAAGGCAGCACAGCGCGAGCGCTGCCGTGCCGCTCAGTAGTATTCGGGGCGGTCTTATCAGGCTGTTCGCCATTCGATGCCTCAGAACTTCCGCTCAATGGTCACGTTGAATGCGGTGTACTGCGTATTGCCGTCGGGGAAGCTGCCCCACGAATGCTCGGCGTTTGTGCTCAGCCGAAACGCGCGAAACACCCACGTCAGACCGGCGCGGCCGACAGAAGAACTGGTGTGCCCGGTGACCGAGTCGTCTTCGCTGCGATAGCCGGCGCCGCAGGTGATTTTCAGTTGCTTCGTCAGCGGACGCTCGACTTTCGCCGAGGCGCTGAACGCGCGTGTGGTTCGTTCGTTGGGGGCCAGGAAATCGAAGTTGGCGTAATCGGCCGATATGCCGAAGCGCGTGCCGTCGGTGCGTCCGGCGTGATAACCGCCGCTGTAGCGCATCGAGCGATACGGCGAGGTGGCCATATCGGAGGTCCGCCGTTCGACGGAGAACGTGAACGGCCCGAGGCGCTGCTCGGCCCCGAGCGTGGTGGTCTGTTCGTCGTTCTCCAGCAGGCCCGGCGAGCGTGGAGTGATTGTGACGTTGCGGTCCGTGAAGCGAACGTACGGCGTGAGACCGAACGAGAACGTGTGGCGTGCGTACCACGAAACCGTGTTGGTCCGCTGGCGGTTGTCGCCGGGCCTGGTATACTGGTAGTCGACGAGCACCTCGTCGCCTTCGTTGAGGTCGCTCCCGAGCGGCGTTATGCGCAGGCTCGTCATGGTGCCGACCTGCGTCACGATGTAGTCGAGGCCCTCTACGAGCGGCTTGCCGGCTGAATCGGTGACGAAGATCGATCCCGCCACAATGTTCTGCTCGACGAGGAATGTCGGCAGCAGTGAGCTGAGATTGTGGCTTTCGTCGATGACGAACAGCACATTGGTGACGCCCTTGTCGCTGCTGACGTCGGAGTTGCCGGATGCCCCGAGGAACAGCGTGCCCAAACCCGTGAGTTTGCGGTAGTTGACGGACAGCCCGCCGCCGCTGCGAGTGGTTGTGAGGCCGCCGCTCGACCGATCTTCGGACTCGTAGACGCGGCCGGTTGTCTTCAGGCTGCGGTAGAGCTGGTGCGTGAAGCCGGCCTGAGTGTCCAACAGCTTCTGCCCGAGTTCCTCGCGCTGCCGGTCGCGGTATCCGATGCGATAGTCCGTCGAGAACGTATCGGTGTGCTTCAGTTTGAGCTGTGTGCGCAGGTCGACGTCGGTGATCGGCGTTGTGCCCTGCTGTTCGTTGTAGCGAAACCTCGTGGCGAGCCGGTGGCGCTCGTTGCCGAAGAAGAAGATGTTGTGGTTGAGCTTGAGTTCGTCCTGGATGAGGCTTTCGGAAACGGCGTCGGTTTGCGTCTCGTTATGGAGGTAGCCCAGCAAGAGTCGTCCGGCCCGTCCGAGGCTGGTGGCGGCGTTGTATGCGAGGTTCCAGCTTTGTGTTTCGGCGCCTTCACCGACGCTCGACTGAATTCCTTCGGTGACCTGCTCGCGGTTGATTTCGAGGCTCATCGGGGTGCGGTCGTCGGCCATCCTCATCCTGACGCCGTCGCGGATACGTTTGACACGAAGGCTGGATTCGAAACGTCTGGGCACGAGTCGGTCGCTCCGGCTGGCATAAACGTGTGTCGGGAAAAGCTTCTGTTGGAGGATGTCCGCTGCCAGGTCGTACTCGAGAATATCACCGTTGGCACTGTCGGTCCTGTCGTCCTCCGTGAAGTGCTCCTGCGACAGGCCGAAAAGCCCGGACGCAGTGAACTCGAGCAGATTGGGATGTACGACCGAACCGCGCGTTTTCAGTTCGAGGAACTCTTCCAGGGTCGTGCCGGCGGTCTTGACGTTCCCCAGGGCGCCTTCCGTTTTCTCGCTGGTGCTTTCGTACCGCACGCCAACGGACCCCTTTGGCCTTGCGAGCCTGAGCGGTTGGAACTCCGAGTTCACACTGCTCGCCGGAGCACACGACGCGGCGACGACCGCCACCATCAGCAAGGCGATGCAGCGCCATACGACGCGCCGTTCTTCCTGATGGTGCAACGCTTGCCCCTTTCCGCATGACACAGCTCGCCGCACAGACGCAAAGGAAAAGACGCGCAAGCCCCGGGCGCTCCGACAGGTCAGGGCTTCAACAGCATGCGGTCTGCAGAGCCGTGCGGATCATGGCAACGCGTGCAGTTCTCCTTGTCCGTGTGAGCATCGTTGCTCGCGAGGAAGGCCTTGGATTCGGTGTCGTGGCAGGCCGCGCAAAGCGTTCCGACGGGCTTGACCAGGAGGGCCTCGTTAGGCGACTCATGCGGGTGGTGGCACTGCAGGCACGCCCACGCCGCCGCCGGGCCGTGCCAGTATCTCGCTCCTTTGTTGAAGTCGGTGTGGCATTTCGAACACAGAACCTTCGCGCTCGGCGTCATCTGCGCCCCGATGTCGGCCGAAGAGTGGCAGGTCTCGCAATTGCCTTCCTTATAGGGCTGATGGCTGAAGGTCGGCGCCACGATTCTGACTCGCGTGGTGCGTGCAGAGCCGGCCTCCTGCTGCGTATCGCCCGCCGCCGGCTTCGCTTCGGGCACGGGCACGCCGTCGAAGAAGAAGCTCAGCGTCCGGTAGCGCACGTCGGGGGCGGACCAGCCGCAGCCGGCGATCACCGAGGCGCTCAGCACGCCGATGAGCCATGGCCGGCAGCGTGCCGCCCTCTCCGCATATTGCTTGCCGGCCTTGCCGTTCATTGTGGTGTCGGCGAAGCAACCGTCTTCCGGGCTCCAAACGCGAATACGCTCACCTTGTTCTTGCCAATCTGATTGGTGACAAGCACCAGGTATTTCGCATGGAAATCGGGAGCAAAGTAGTCTCTGAACAGATCGACGTTGTCGTAATCGACCGTCACCTGCGCCGGCAGCACCAATTGGCCGTCTTTCTCGCCGGCGCCGCCGATGAACATCAGCGGCTTGCCGTCATGCGTGAAAAGGTGCACAACGTGCAGGCCGCTGTCGACCACGTAGACGATTCCATCGCGGTCGACGGCGATTCCGCGCGGCCGGGCGAAACAGCCCGGCGTTCTGCCCGGCTTGCCGAAATGGACCAGCGGTGTGCCTTCGCTGTCGATCTCCTGGATGCGGAAGTTGAGCGAGTCGCTCACGTACACGTTTCCGTCTCTGTCCGCCGTGAAATTGGATGGATAATTGAACTGGCCCGGCTCTCTCCCGCGCGAGCCGATGGTTCGCTTCAGCTCGCGGCCGTTCTTGTCGAACACGAGAATGTTGTGCTCCAGAATGTTCAGCACGTACACTTCGTTTCCGAGCACGAGTACATCGGCCGGACGAAAGTTCTCATCCCTGCCGTAAGCTGTAACATATGTGCGGTTGGCGTCGAAGACGACAACCTGGTTGCGTCCGGTATCGCTGACGTACAGGAGGCCCTCGCCGTCGAAGCAGAGATTGATGGGCGTCTTCAGCCTGCCGGGGTCGGTTGTGCCGAAGGTTTCGAAGCTCTGGCTGACCATGTCGAGCACCGCGACACAGGCGGAGCCGCTGTCGGCCACGTATATCTTGCCGTCGTGCACTGCCACGCCGAACGGCTTGACGATGGTCTTCTCGCTCGGTGGGCGTTCGCCGAGGATGAAACGCTCCAGCCAGCCCTGCGGCTTTTCGAAATTTTTCGAACCGCTCAGGTTGCATAAGAACTGCACATGCGGTTCCTCGGGCGCCGGTGGGAAGAAGACGGGGGGGTTGTCGGCCACGGCCGGGGTGTTGGTGTTCACGTTGTGAGCGCAACCGCCAAGCGCCGCGCAAAGAACGGTCGCGGCCGCCGCCAACCAGCTTATAACTGTGATTCTTTTCATGTTGATACGTCTTCGGCTGTGGTCTGAGGAACAATGCGGACCCCCGCTCCGAGGCGTTTCGACCCCGGAGCGAGGGAGACGATGTTCGCGTTCAGTTATTACTGAGCGGTGTGGCAGCCGGTGCAGAGGGTGCTGCCCGCATTGTCGACGCGGAGGAGGTCCTGGGCGTCGGTGTGCGGGGTGTGGCACGTGGCGCATTCCACCTGCTCGAGCCCGGTGCCGTTGTCATCGCGGTGGTACAGAGGCAGGTCCTTGGTGATGTCGGTGCCGTCAGGGTTCTGGCCGACGACAACCTTGACGCCCTGCATCCTGCCGCCGCGGATGGGCTCAGCCGGAGCGCGGCGGTAACTGCTGCCGTAGTCGACGCCGACGGGGTGGTCCTTGCTGAGGTCGGTGCCGAGGGCGGCATCGGCCGCTACCGTCATGCCGCTTTCGGAGGCGCTGATGGCGGTGACGCCGTCGTGGCAGCCCATGCACATCAGCGAAACGTGGCCGAGCACGGCGCCGTCACGGACGGTGATGGCGGTATCGGCGGGGATAGTCTGATTCCAGAGATACTCATCCTCGCTCGAGCCGTGCGGGGTATGGCAGGGCAGGCAGACCTCGTCATTAGTGATGTCGTAGCCTTCGGCGGCCATGTTGTGGGGGCCGTCCACGATACCGGCCGGCGACATAGTCGCGATAAGGCCGACGCTCAACAAGATCATCAGTGTTCTAAGCATTACCAAGAGTCTCCTTTTGCTAAACATTCCATTTCGGCGGTCCATTCTGAACGTTCAGATGGATTACATAGTGCCATAGTCCAGGCCGGGAGTCCGTGTTCGCTACCACCCCCTTTCAGAGCACCGTTGCAGCGGTCTGCTATCAATGTTTCCGCTCATCCCTGATGAGAATGGCAGGCAAATCCGTCGCCCTGTTTTGCCCGCCAATTACCATGTTGCATGACATCCCAGGCAGAGCGCGCTGCCCGTATTTTCGTATCGAAGCAGATAATCCTTCGTATGGTTGTGCACTGCATGGCAGGTGGCGCATTCCACCTGGTCCTTTCCAGTTGTCGCGTTCCTGTAAAGTGGCAAGTGCTTGCCGTCGCCGATGTCGACGACCGGATCGCCGTCCTCGCCCGTTGTCTTCCCGGCATAGCGCGAACCACCCTGGTACTCGACGCCGACGGGATGGTCGTCGGTCAGGTCGGTGCCGATCGCCGGCGGGCCAACGAGGACATATCCGGCGCTATTCTTGCCGCCGCCGTAGTTGTCGCGCACGGTCTGTCCGTCGTGGCAGCCCATGCACATCAACGACTCGTCGCCAAGCGTCGCGTTTTCCCATGTGGTGAAGGCCGAAGCGGGCTGGTAGGCGTGGTTCCACAGGTAACCTACCGTCTCGTCGCCACCGTGCGGGGTATGACAGGGCAGGCAAAGCTCCCTGTTCGAGTTTGTCAGGCGCATATCATGTTTGCTGCCTGCCATGTTCGATTCAGCACCGAGTGCCGCCCCGGCGACGAAGGCGACGATCAAGATTGTTCCACCGAGGCATTTCGTGGTTTTCACCTCGAGTCCTTTCTGAGAGTTTTCCGTACAAACACAGGCTCAAGACCACAGTCGGGCGGCTCCATCTGGTAGGGGCGGGTTTCAAACCCGCCCTATGTTCAAAAAAACGACCAGATGGGGAGGGCGGGTTTGAAACCCGCCCCTACGGAAATTGCATCGCCGGCGCCGCATACGATACCGGGGCCACGCGGTCGTAGCCCTTCGGCAAGTGACAGCCCGATTCGCACCTTCCGCCGTTCCCGGTCTCTTGGAAGCCGATCGGCAGCTCCCATTGCCCGAACTGCACCGACTTCCTCACCATCTTGGGAAGGTCGGTGGCGTGTGCGGCGTGGCACGCGCGGCAGGTCCTGCCCTTGCGTACATTGCTGACATGCACTGCATGCAGGTTGCGGGTGCCGTTGCGGAAACCCGTGGCGGTGTCGCTTTCGGATGCCAGAACGAGCTGCTCGTCGTGGCACTTGAAGCACAACTCGTACTTCTCCACCGAGAAGGGCGCGTAGAACTCGTCGGGATACTCCCTGGCGAGGAGCGCCGGTTGCTGGGGGCCGTGAACGTCGTGGCAGGCACCGCAATCGCCTTCGCCGACCGGCCCGTGCTTCAGCTTCGGCTCCACGATAGTGCTTCGGATGCCGGCGATCGTGCGGCCGTCGTGGACTACCGCCTTGCTGTGGCAATCGAGGCACAGCTCGACTTGCGGCTTGCTCGCCAGCGCGGGATGTTTCGAGACATGCGGGTCGTGGCACCGGCCGCAGCCGTGGCTGCTGAGCGCGGCAGTGTGAGTTTTCTCTCCGGAGCCATTCTTCTCGTCGTGACAGTTGTAACATAGCTCAGGCTGCGGTGCGGTAAGCAGCTTGGCATACTGCGAGCTGTGCCCGCTGTGGCAGAACACGCAGGTCTCTTTCGCGGGCTCGTGGGCGCTCTTGTGCTGCTTGCCGGCCGCCAGCTCATCATGACAAAGCAGGCACAGCTCGCGCTCGTCGGCCTTCAGCAGCGAATCGTACTTTGAATCATGCACCTCGTGGCAAGCCGTGCACAGCTTGCTTTCGACCGGCGCGTGCACGAAGGTATTCTCGCGGCCGCCCTTGTCGTCGTGGCAGTCCGCGCAGAGCTTGTCGGGGTCGCTCTGGAGCAAGAGCTTCGCGTTGCTCGCGTGGTGCGGGTTGTGGCACGCCGTGCATTCGGCGGCCTCCGCGGGAGCGTGCTTGACCCGCGACCGCACTACCGAAAGGTGGCACGCGCTGCATAGCTGTTCCTGTTTCCTGGCCAAAGAGAACTTGTGCCGGGCTTCGTTCTGGACAGTATGGCAACTGCCGCACGAGCCGATTGCCACCGGCCCGTGAGCAAACCTGTCTTTAAGGTAATCGTCGTGGCAACCGGCCTCCAGACAGGTCCTGCCTTTGAGGCTGTCCGGCGCCTCGCGTTTGTCGTTTTCGGCAACCGCCCTGCCTGCGGGCAGCAGGAGGAAGACGATACCGATCGCGATCGCCGCACGCGTTTTTGTGCTTCTTGTCATGTGGTCAAGTGCCCTTGCGAGCTTTGCCTTGTGCACGATATCACAGCTCTTCGAGGATGTCTGCGTCGACTTCCAGCACAGCGCCGGTGCTGATGAAGTTGACCTGCAGCACGAAGCGCGCCTTGTCGAGCCGCTGGATGACGATGCCTTCGACGCCATCGAGCGGCCCCGCGGTGACGCGGCAGCGCTGCCCGACCGCTATGTGCGGATACAGATCTAGCTCGGCCTTGCCGTTGAGCGCCTGTTCTATGGCGGCCAGCTCTGTCACGAACCGCTGGCGGTCGGCCACCTCGATGACCTGGCAGATGCGGTTCGTGGTCATCGCCGCGTAGCGGTCGTCGCTGTCGCCGCAGAAGAACACGTACGGACTGAACAGCGGCAGAAGAACGCGTCGATTGCGTCCGCCGGACTTCCTTACCCGCTCCACCATCGGCAGGAAGTAGCTGATGCCGCGGGTGTGGAGGTCCCACGCCAGGGCTTTCTCGGCCCGCGCTCTTGCGTGGGCCACGTACCAGCGGCCCTCAAGCTCCGTGAGGCTGTCCACCCCGGGCGACAGAGCAGGAGGATTCTCCGATAGTTTCAGCATCTAAACTCCCGTGCCGGGCGCACTCCGTCCACGTCGGTGCACCACCGATGAATGACAAGAACCGTCAGGTTGCGCCCGGTTCTGACGCATCGAGTATTCTCAGTAGTGAGAAGGCTCGATGTGTTCCGAGCGGTATTTTCCCTGCTCGCGGACAGGCTCGCTGTGCAGATATGCACACTGCGCAAAGCGTTTCATCCTCGGGCTCTCACAGCGAGGCGTGTCCACTGCCTCTTGACCGTGCAATATGCAGTTGCAATTGCTGTGCCAATGACCGGCATGCTGGCGGCGCTTCGGCTGTGGTGGCGTCATAACATATGAATATATACCGCTTTACGTTCTTGCATCTTCCGACTCGACAAGGCCCCGGCTGGCTCGCCGCTTCCCACCTTCGGGATTCCTCGGCCTCATCTCTGACTCTGACGTGGGAATTTCCCGCGCTTCCGGGCCGCCGAGGGCGACCGGAGGATAACATGATGGCTTCAGAAAAAAAACTGAGAAAGTTCTTGCTTTTGGGGAACACGCAGTGTATACTGTTACGAGATTACCAGTTTTGGGAGTAGTGGGCAACCGACCTCCAACTCTCAGAAACTACCAAAACGTGCAGGAGCTACGATCGATGGATCAATGCACTCGATGCTCGCCCGGTCGTTCGGTTGCGAGAAGCTGCGGCCTCGCCGACAGGGCGCGCCGTGAGCGTCTCGCTGCCCTGGGCACGATGACGTCGGGCATCGCCCACGAAGTGGGAAACTCGCTCGGCTGCCTGTCGTCCATCTCGCATCTTCTCAAGAAGGGCGACCACCCCTCGGAGCACCTGGAAGCACTCGACGAGCAGATACACAGGATACGCTCGATCGTCGCAAACATCCTCACGTTCGCAAGGCCATCGTCCGGCGAAGCCGTCCTCAGCGATCTCGACTGTCTCGTCGAGCAAACTGTCAGCCTCACACGCTACAGCCACCGGGCACAGCACGCAAACATCCGCAGCATACGCAACAGGGACCTCGATCCGGTAAGGCTGGTGCCGTTGCGGTTCCAGCAGGTCGTTCTCAATCTTATGCTGAATGCGTTCGATGCCGTCAATGCCGGCCGCGACAAGTCGGTCGTGATCGAGCGTTCATCGGACGACGGCTGGGTGAGCGTGACAGTGGCGGAACACGGTCTGGGAATGACACAGGAGCAGCTTCGCCTCGCCTTCGAGCCATTCTATACCACCAAGCCTTCAGGCGATGGCTGCGGGCTTGGCCTGAGCATCTGCAAGGTATTCGTCGAACAGGATGGCGGGCGTATCAGCCTCGACAGCAGGCCGGGCCGGGGCACGGTGGCGAGGGTCTCATACAGGGCAGCCGAGCGCACTTCCAGCGTGCCGGACTCATCGCAGAAGATGCCTGCTGACAGTGATTGGGAGGCTTAGCATGCGCAGCCGGATACTCGTCGTGGATGATGAGAAAACCGTTCGCACCACACTCGCCAATGTTCTCGAGGAGACGGGTTTCACCGTATCGACAGCAGCCGACGGACTCCAGGCGGTGCAGCGTCTGGCCGAGCAGGAGTTTGACGTCGCCCTCGTCGACATTCGCATGCCGGGGCTTGACGGCCTGAAGGTTCTTGCCAGGGCGAAGGAGATATCGCCCGATACTCAGGTTATCATCATCACGGCGTTCGGCACCGTCGAGAGCGCCGTCGAAGCGATCAAGATGGGCGCCAGCGACTACGTTGTCAAGCCGTTCGTATTCGACGACATAATCATCAAGATCAACCGCCTCCTGGACATGAAACGGCTCACGACCGAGAACCGTTTCCTTCGCAGGGAGCTGGGCGAGCGATATCACCTCGACGGCATCGTCGGATCCAACCCGCGCCTCCAGGAGATTCTCGTGAACGTCGAGAAACTCGCGCAGACCCGGACGACCGCCCTTATCACCGGCGAGAGCGGCACGGGCAAGGAGCTGATCGCGCGGGCAGTCCACTACGGCGGCGTCACGCGTGGCGGCAAATTCGTGGCCATCAACTGCGCCTCGCTTCCCGAGAACCTCGTCGAGAGCGAGCTGTTTGGCCACAAGAGAGGCGCCTTCAGCGGAGCCGACGCAAACAAGCCCGGCATGTTCGAGATCGCCGACAACGGAACCATATTCCTCGACGAAGTCGGGAGCATGCCGCCGGCTGTGCAGGCCAAGCTGCTCCGCGTGATCGAGGAGAAGCAGATAACGCCGCTGGGCGCAACCGAACCGATCCTGGTGGACTGCCGCATCCTCTGCGCCACGAACGCCGACCTGCGCGCCGAGGTGGACGAGGGCCGCTTCCGCGAAGACCTCTACTTCCGCCTCAGCGTCGTCGAAGTGTACATTCCGCCCCTGCGCGAGCGGCGCGACGACATCCCGCTGCTCATCGAGCATTTCGTCGACAAGTACCGCAACGAGCTTAACGCGGGCTGCCCGGGCGTGAGCGACGCCGCAGTTCGGGCGATGATGGCCTACTCGTGGCCGGGCAACATCCGCGAGCTGAAAAACGTCATCGAGCGAGCCGTCATATTCGCCGGCACGCGGCAGATCGACGTCGGCGATCTGGCCTTCGTGACCGGCAAGGCGACCGACCCCGCCGCAGGCGACAGCGACTTGAAAACCGCGCTGCGGGCCTACGAAAAGCAGCACATCATGCAAGTGCTGTCGGAGAATGATTTCGACAAGGCCGCCACGGCAAAGTCGCTCAACGTCGGCCTCAGCAGCCTTTACAGGAAGATGGACGACCTCCGCATCTGCAAGCGAAGCGAACAGCCGGCCGCCGAATGACGACAGGCCCGGGGCCTGTCCGGCATCGACAGCAGGAGCAACCGGCGCCATCCGGAGAAGCGTGCATGATCGGAATATCAAAACTCTACTGCGGCACGGTGGAACCTTCGGACGTTCTGCGATACGGCGCCGACAGCAGCAAGCTGCCAAGCCACCTGTTGCAGTTCTCGCGCGACAAAAAGCCGGTGGTCGTGTGGAATTGCACTCGCCGCTGCAACCTCCGTTGCGTACACTGCTACGCGCACTCGGCCGACCGCCGCTACGCCGGTGAGCTGACGACCGAGCAGGGAGCAGCGCTCCTCGAAGACCTTGCCGAGTTCGGTGCGCCCGTCGTGCTGTTCTCCGGCGGCGAGCCGCTGATGCGCCGCGATCTCTTCGACCTCGCCGCGCGCGCCACGAAGCTGGGAATGCGGGCCGTCATCTCGACCAACGGCACACTCATCGACGAGCCGACGGCCGAACGCCTCCGCGAGATCGGCCTCAGCTACGTGGGCGTGTCGATCGACGGCATGCGCGGAGTCAACGACAGGTTCCGCGGCCAAGAGGGAGCCTTCGACAAAGCCATCGCCGGCATCCGGAACTGCCTGAAGGCCGGGATAAAGGTCGGCCTCCGCTTCACCATCAACAAGCGCAACGCCGGCGAGATCGACGGCATCTTCTCGCTGCTGCGCGACGAGAACATCCCCCGCGCCTGCTTCTATCACCTCGTATACGCGGGCCGGGGGACCGACCTGATGAACGAGGACCTCGACCACGAGAAGACCCGCCGCGTCGTGGACCTTATCATCGACCGCACGTCCGAGCTGCACGCCGAAGGGCTGCAGAAGGAAATCCTCACGGTCGACAACCACGCCGACGGCCCTTACCTCTACTTGAGGATGCTGCGCGAGAACAGCCCTCGCGCCGCCAACGTATTCAAGCTGCTTCAGATGAACCGCGGCAACTCCTCCGGCAACGGCATCGGCTGCGTGTCGTGGGATGGCTCCGTGCACGCCGACCAGTTCTGGCGGCACGTCTCGTTCGGGAACGTAACCGAGCGCAAGTTCTCCGAGATATGGACCGATCCCGCCGACCCGCTGCTCGCGAAGCTCAAGGACAAGCGCCCGCACGTGCAGGGCCGCTGCGCGACTTGCAGGTTCCTGAACGTATGCGCGGGCAACTTCAGGGTGAGGGCCGAAGCGGCCACAGGCTCGCTGTGGGCGCCCGACCCCGCCTGCTATCTCACCGACGAAGAGATCGCCGCCGAGCCCGAGGAGGCCGTCCGATGAGCCACCCCGGCACGCATCACGGCGCCGCCCACACCCCGCGGCTGATCGCGTGGGAGGTCACCCGCTCGTGCATGCTCGCCTGCAAGCACTGCCGGGCCGCGGCCCGGCCTGAGCCTTACGAAGGCGAGCTGTCGACCGAAGACTCTTTCAAGCTACTCGACAACATTGCCGCGTTCTCCAGACCGATCATCATTCTCACCGGCGGCGAGCCGATGCTTCGCCCCGACATCTACGACATCGCCGAGTATGCCCACCGGCTCGGCCTGCCCGTTGTGATGGCGCCCTGCGGCCTGCTGATCGACGATGCGGCCGCCAAGAAGATCGTGAAGTCGGGCATCCGCCGGATATCCATCTCGCTGGACGGCGCGACCGCGGAATCGCACGACGGCTTCCGCGGCGTGCCCGGCGCCTTCTACTCCGCCATCCGCGGGATCGAGGCGGCCAAACGCGCCCGGCTCGACTTCCAGATCAACACGACCATCAGCCGGCACAATCTCGCTGATCTTGAAGCCATCCGCGACCTCGCGATCGAACTGGGTGCTTCAGTCTTCAATCCGTTCCTGCTCGTGCCGACCGGCAGGGGCAAGGCGCTCGCCGACCAGGAGATATCGCCGGATGAATACGAACAGACACTCCACTGGCTCGCACGACAACGCGAGACATCGGGCATCCAGATTCGGGTGACGTGCGCGCCGCACTACCAGCGCATTATGCGCGAGACCGGGGTGCCACCCGAGCCGCGCCAGGGCGGCGGCTGCATGGGCGGCAAGGCGTTTGCATTCATCTCGCACATCGGCAAGGTGCAAATCTGCGGCTTCCTCGAGACCGAATGCGGAGACCTCCGCCGCGAAGACCTCGACTTCCGCAAGGTGTGGGAGACGTCGCCGTTCCTGCAACGCATTCGCGACGTCGACTCCTACCACGGCCGTTGCGGCCACTGCGAGTATCGCAAGCTGTGTGGAGG
>Ga0210003_1000288_pt1 | contig 44917 bp, 62 predicted proteins | sample LantaG_FD_182804 | JGI IMG/M metagenome (GOLD analysis project Ga0210003, IMG submission 182804) | Deep subsurface microbial communities from Baltic Sea to uncover new lineages of life (NeLLi) - Landsort_02402 metaG (SPAdes) (version 2) | ecosystem: Environmental > Aquatic > Marine > Oceanic >...
TATGTAGAGTTTTCTGGTGTGGGCTTTTCAGTCCCTTGAACGATAGAATCTTTCATGTTTAGGCTTTAGGAAGTAAAGTATTGAAGATTTGTATACACACTATACCATTTTAAAGGGAGTCCGGTCAACGCTTATGACTGGACAGATCTAGGTATTTAGTCATACCTAATCGCTTGGCTTGTCTTACTAGTGTCCCTAGTGCATAGGTTTGTACGTCTTCATAAGGGAATCGTCTGTGTCCTCCTGCTGTTCGGATACTAGGTAGCTTGCCTGTCCTCTCTAGGTTTCGGACAGCTTGAGGTGATATTGTTAAGAGATTTGCAACTTGCTTAACAGTCAAGTTTAATTCGTAGGTCATAGTGAAATTACGTTAGCGAGTATTAATATAGCGAACAGTGTGAACATGGACACTAGGAATCCAGTCCGGCTTATACGGATCGACATAACACCGAACGAAATCGCCGCCCCTAGTACAATGGATAATAAGATTGACATAGTTTATTTGTTAATTGATACTTGTTTTAGTTCCGGCATTGTTAATACTTCCATTGGTTGCCAGCCATCTTGTAAAGCTAGATCAATAGCTTGTGAAGGCGAGCTTGCTTCAATGGTTTGATGTGTGCCGTTGGGGTGGACTAGTAAATAGGTTTTCATATAGGGGTTTAGTTAATAATTAAGATAGTGCTTCCAGCATTGAATTAAGGCCGTCAAGGTATGGCCCAAAGCCTAGGCCATAAGGATAGTGTTTGTACCAAAAATCTTTATCCTCATTGGATTTACCCCTTAAGGCTTCCAGCTTCTCTTTAAAGATAAAGTTTCGCTTAGCTATTATACTGGCTTCAGCGTGTAGCATAACCATATTATGCTTTTTACATTTCTTTTCTACCTTTGCTAGGTCTAGGTAAGGGATCAACTTTGCTTTCTCCTCCTCTGTTGTGGCATTATGCTTTTTACACATGGTAGCGTGTTGCCTTTTCATTTCTTTATTCTCCTCAACGTGTCTAACTCTGGTCGTGAAACTCATGTCCTCTGCGATAAAGAGATCGTATAGACTTTCAACTATATCAATCTCCTCTGCTATAAGAGCATGTAAGATTTTCTTGTTTTTCATGGTGTTTGATTAGTTAATAAATTTCAATATATTGAGGTTCAAGATCTCCTCTCAATACCTCACGAATGTTTTGTATATTGTCCGGTGTATAGTCCGGCATAAAATACACTAGCCTATACCCTGCAATGTAACAGAATGTGGCCGTCATTCCTATTACTAGTAGGATTGCTACTAGGAATTCGAATAGGAATGTTTTAATGCCTTCGATTAGATCACGCCTTTGGCGTAGTGTATAGCGTTTGTGGTTCATGGTTTTGTTTGGTTTAAATAATAGTGATTTCAAATGCTCGGACAAGGCCCTCCACTTCGTAACCTCCAGAAGTTTTAGTAATAACTTCTCGACTACAGAAGCAGTGATTGTCGATATAATCCTTTACAGCCTTTTTAGGGGGCATAAATGTTACTTCGTACCATTGCCATTGTCCATATTCGCTAACGTGTTCTACCATTGTAGCTTGTACTTGTTTTTTCATTTTGTAATTGGTTTAAATAATTAAGATAGTGCTACAGCCTCGATTGCTTCCCAGTCCAAGGCTTGTATATAAAAGTTGTAGGCATTGTCATAAAGCATGTCCTCAAGCTCAGATTTGAGTTCCTGCTCGCCTGTCCTCTCTAATATGGCCCACAGAATTGCGCTGTAAGCCCTTGAATCTGAAAAGTCGATATCAGCTATGCACTCAGGCTCTAAGCTGATATAACCGGAGCAAGACTTTTGCATTACCTCATTAAAGTACTTTTCTAGGTGAGGTTTTAACTCAGGCATTCTACTCTGCAATGTATCTAGATCAACTTCAAATGTAATATCGCACGAATCGCACTCAAAGTTATATGCCCTAGGAGTATAAAACGATCCACCTTTAACTATAAGGCCAAAAGGTTTTAGTATAGGGGCAACGCTTTCAAGTAGGAATTCTTCAATGGCATTTGAAACGTCTATACGGTATAGATTGAAACTAAAAGAAAAGTCATATACATCAGCAAGCTTTTCTTGTTGCTCCTCTGTAAGTTCCGGCATTCCTTTTTCTATACGCTGTTCGTTATAATGCTCGCACTCGGATTGAAAGTCCGGCTCTCCGGATATTTCAGGGTAAGTTTGGAATCCTTCAGAAAAGGATATTGTGTGTTTGGTCATAATGATTTGGTTTAATTGATAATAGTTGATTGAATTGCTTTGCAATTACAATCTGCACTTGAGATAAGATCTCAAGCTAGTTAATTAATTCACACTCACGCTAGGAAAGCTGACCGGAATCGTATGCGATAACTTCCATACAGGTAAGACACTCAATACAAACTCCACCATCTTTATAACAAGATACGGTTAATGTATGACCTTTATGATCTTTACACTCGGTAGAATCTTTTATAATCATTTCCATTTTAATAGGGGTTAGTTAGTTAATTAGTTCACACTCACGCAAGACGCTAAGACCCACACGATAACATCTAAAACGATGATCACGCCGGCAAATTTTAACACCGTTTCGAAATTGTTAATTAAGTTTTGCATAGCTTTGGATTTATGTAATAAATTTAAAGTCGAGCGAAGCGAAGGGTAGTTTGGGATTTAAATAGTAAAGTTTTCCAAGCGCTCATTTAAGGCCCTCCTAGTAACATAGCTTTTTTCTGGGTAGTATAATGCTTTTGCCTCTGCAATCTTATTGTCAAGTTCTTTTAACTCAGCAAGATACAGTTCAAAATTACCACTATCAGCATTTAACTTTTCAATGCTTTCTTTTGTATACTTTATAAGGTTTTCGCATTGCTCTTTTAAATCAACGTAGCAATCGTTAACTGTTTTGTACCTGCTCCAGCCTGCTGGTTCATGGATATAGAATGAGATCATATTATCATAATCTATACCATTACCCCATGCACAAAACTTTATATTGCTATAATCCTTATGCCAACTGATAGTATACTCAGGCAAGGCTTTCTCTGTAGCTGTAGCAAGTCTTTTGTTTAATGCTTTGCCTTCCCATGTAGTAACAATTTCTAGAATTTGCTTTGCAACTAGCAAGCGTTTTTCCTGCTTTGCAATCTCTTCTGGATAGTTTGGATTTTCCATTGTAATTGTTTAGTAAATAGTTTTTCACGCTGGTTTGCGGGTCGACTAGCCCGCTTTCTTTTAGTTAGTTGATAAATGCCATTTCATGGTATGTAAATAATCGCAAACATCAGAATCGCTAATGTTAGCACTATAACCATGCTTGCTTTGTAAAATCATAAACGCTTTTAAGATACAGCTTTCTCGCTTGTCCCTATATCCCATGGGATTGCGATCTAATACTTTTTTCACTTCACTTGTCGTGAAGTAGCTGTTTGGATTGATTGTTTTCATGTTAGTTAGTTGTTAAGTTATAAACACTCTGAGAGGCTTATAAAAGCCCCTCTAGGCTGATTATAACGCTAGGGCCAATGCATAGCCCCAAGTATTACTAGGCAAGGCCATAAACTCAAGCGTATATCCTAGAGCATTTATTTTGTCCTCTAGATCATTCTGTAATTCTTCAATATCAAATTGCTTATCCCCTAGATCATGCCTAGTGTTATCGTTTAAGGTCATGCCTAGGCTATTACACTCTAACAATTTATATGTATCTGAATTACTATACTCAAAACTAATATTATCTAGCCGTTGCCATTCTTTATCTAGTACTTGCCATTGCTTGAATAGTTTACTTGCTTGTTTTTCTTGCATTGTTTTCATGTTAGTTTGGTTAAGTTATAAACATGTCTGAGCCTTTAAATAAAAGGCTCTGAGCTGGCTATAAGTTAGCTAGGGAAATCTCCAATAGATTGTAAGCAATTCCCATCTTTAAAATCTCCTGTTGGTTCGTTGTTCTCGTATAGCTCGAATTCTTCATATAGCCTGATACAGTCAAAGCCTTCATTCTTATACTCTTTAAAAATCTTCCTTGCCTTGTTTAAATCAGTAGTAAAGTCGTCCGTTTCATTTGCGAATATATGATAGTGTTTTCTCCAATCTTGTTTTTCTTGCATTTTTTTCATTTTGTAATTGGTTTAATTAATAGGTTTATAAATAGATCTCAATCGCAATCGTTGCAAAACATTTCTTCACCGTTTGAAAGTGTTGCTACCATTCCAAAGGTATTTTTTGCATATTCTACCCGTTGAATTCCTTTCACTGTTAGCTTTCTATCATGTAATGCATGATTTAATAGCTCAAACATTCTAAAACTAGGAACTGTAATACTTTCTTCAGTAGTACTATTGGTGAAAGTATACCCCTTGGCCTTGTTTTCTTGTGTTGTTTTCATTTTGTAATTGTTAATGAATTAATAGGTTTATAAATAGATTTGTACTAAACACGCAACTTGTAAACTAAGAATGAATAGTGCGCATAAGAAAATGAATGCGTCTTTGTGTGATAGTGTTGTTTTCATTTTGTAATTGGTTAAATAATAATTATTTTATACGCTTTCCCCGTTAGTCCTGCTAGCATACCACTCTCTAAACTCTTGGCCGCTTGCCTTGCAATCCTTTAACAGTTCCTTTTCAGTGCAATCCACTAGATCATCACTAGCCCAGCCCTCAAAGCTTACTAAATATTGCATGTATAATTGTTTGCTAGTCATTTTGTAATTGGTTAAATAATAAATGAAAGCATCACCATTCTATCTGATAATTATAATCCCGTCAATAGTATTTTTTACATTACTTGTAATATTAGCTATGTATAATGTAATAGAATGACTTTAATAAGCCATAAACCTAGCAATTAAATAAACTTGACTTGATTAACTTTGTGTTGCTTAATGTTATTACTTATATGTTATAGATGATTTAAATTTTAAGTAGCGTTTTAACGTGTTAAAACAGTGATACAACGAATTGCCTGCAATAGTGAGAATTCAAGGGGGTATAAGGGGGGATCAATTGCCGTCGAGCGTGCCATTTGAAAACTTTTCAAGGGTATTTTATACGATTGAACCATAAACTTGACAAGAATGCACAGAATATAGTGTGATATACATATTTAGCCTGTTTACTTTGCACAAGACACATTGTGCAAACTAAAACTACATACCCCTTTCCCTTAAATTTTGGCATACCCCTGCGGTTTAAAAGCAAACGGAGGGTGAAGTCGATCATTTAATTATAATAGGCGGCCTACCCTACCCCTACCCTACCCCTCCCAGTATGTTCGAATCTGAGGGCAAGCGGGTACGGGGTGGCCTGTAGTGTTATGGACATCTCTCTGTGAGTGTCAGGTAAAAACATTTACCGAGATCAAGGGGTAGGGGGGTATTGCCGAATTCCCGGTAAAGGCTTTAAGTACTTAGGTGTAAAAAAATATATAAAAAATTTGAAAAGGCAGGGGTAATATGGTATACTATAAGTATAGGGAAGATAACAAAACCCAGTATGAGAACTACCTTTACATGTGACCTATGTCACGAAGAGAAGTATGACAAGCAGGTACACATGGACATAGACATCCTCTACGGGGATGCGTTCACAGACAATGACTATAAGGGTAGGTATCTTATATGCCCGGCTTGTACGGAAGGTATGAAGGCATCGTGGTGTGGTATGTTTGACAATAAGTGAAACTTTCCTCTTAGGTGTTACGAACGGTAACAGGTGTTGCTCTAAGAGGTTGTGGAAGTGAGTTGGCACAGAAGCGTAAAGCAGTACTAGCTTTATATGTACACCCAACCCAGGGGGAGTGACAAAACCTGTTAGCAACCATACAGGCTCCCCCTGTGATAATAATTGACAATTAGCTGGTGCTTGTATAGAGAGGCTACAAGCTAAGTGAGGAGCTGTGTAAGCACACTGCGGTGGAAAGGGGGAACTAACAGCCAGCTATATTGTATACATCAAAAGAATGATTGTATACTGATTGTATACTAACTAAACCAAATGAAACAAACAAAGGAAGACAAGAAACTTAACAATTAGTATGTATCGTCTTCAATCTTAGGATTGATGAAGGAATTCTATTGCTTTCAACCAATTAGCTGGTGGTGGAATAGGTAGACGCAAAGTTTCCTAGGAACAACAAGAGGCTACTGTCCTAGGACGACCTCATGTAGGGTGACTATACGAGTATGGGTGGGGGTGTCTCCCCGCCGACCCTCGTCAAATCCCTACCCAGCTAAGGTTGAAGGCGATGTGTACTATCGGGGCGTAGTGTTAATGTTAGCATCTGGTATATGTATCAGAGGAGGGGGTTCGATTCCTCCCGCCCCGACCATTAAATAAAACAACAATGACAAAAGAAGATTACACGTATTTGTTTGCTCTTATTGCCCTGTACCTGCTTGGAGTTATATCTGGGATGACTATTAACTTTTAAACAACTATGACAAAAGAAGAAGCAAAGAAAATAATAGAGATAATGAAGACAGCAGACGGAGGATGTGAGTATTGTGTGTATGATTTAGTCAGTGAGTTTGTAAATGAATTTGAAGATTTTAGAAGCCTACCAGAAGCTAAAGACATACTTGATAACCAAACCAAATGAAACAAACAAAGGAAGAAAAAATAGAGGAGCTGGTTGTTGCATTGAAGATAACAGGGATGCACCCATCTTCGATTGAAATAATGAGAGATGGGATTACCTTAGCTCTACAAGAAGCAATCCAAGCAGAACGAAAGAGAATCCTTGAGGGTTTGGAGGAGATGTATCCTGTTTCAGTGTGTAGTAGACATAAAGGGGTAGTGGAAGTTTGCCCTATCTGTTATCCTTTATGGATAGCCAATCAATGTCTAGACCAAGTAAAAGAACTAATTAACAAACAACAATGAGCAGTTACGTAAAAAAACTAGTACATCCAGTAACAGGTAAGGAACAAGTAGCACTATGTATAGATGACTACTACTCTCCACATGAATACGGATATGGGTTCAGAAAGGATGGAGGGGATGCACACTGGGATGATACCAAGTTTGAAGATTGTGAGTTCTTTAAAGTAGAAGCCTTAACCAAACAACAATGAACCTAGAAGACTTAATGAAGACAATGGGGATAGACCCTGAAGAAGGACTAACAGAGAAGCAGAAGATAGGGAAGAGGTTAATGGATCTAGCTGATAAGCATCCAGGAAGGGATAAGAGCTGGGGAGGTGGAGGAGGATACCATGAGAACCAATAATGAAATCAATAGACTTAACACCGGGGCCAAATAAGGAAGAAAAACAGAGGATGAAAGATGAAGAAGAGTATGCTAAGTATTGGGATGTAGAAGAGGATAACTTAACATTTGAAGAGTGGTTACTAGTAAAGCCAAAACATATGAGATAAGCGTGTCAAGTTAAAAGACTTGACGAGTATGAGTTGTGGCGCTATAATTAATATAGAGGGGTAGGAAGAACACAGGTTCTTTTATCCGGTGGACCATGAACTATACAATCAGTACTTTTCTCCCATAACAGGGAGCAAGTAGGAGTGGCGGTAGGCGCTTTATATTCCCTACTACAGAAGTGCTTCTGGGTTTATCGCTCAGTCCCTGTGAATGGGGTGGGTAAGAGAAGCAGCATGAAAAATAGGACGAATGGCGAAAGCGACCGCTCCTACTAGGCCCGGCAGAATAAGATTCTGGGGTAGTCCAAAGGAGCGTGGTTAATATGTGCCTAATGATCGGATGGGTTAGCTAAGCCACTAGGGGAAGCGTAGAACCCCCGAAGGAAAAATAAGATACCGTATAATATTATATTGTACTGAGACTCAGTGGTAGTCATAAGAAAGTGATAGTTTGGTAAACGTGGACTATCAAGATACACACTGTTTAAAATAATCACGACAGGTTGGCTTTTCCCACTTTTTTTTAAAAAAGGTGAATTTACAGGGGGGGGGAAAGGCTAATACTCTAATATTCTCTAGTGACCTGAGTTAATCGTATACGATTGGTTAAGGTCAACAGAGAAGGCCCGTTCGCATCTTCCAGATGCTCAGGGCGGATTCAGCGAGGCAAAGATAAAACAAGAAAGAAAAATAAATATATATTCTCATAATTGACTAACCCTGCTGAGCGTAGCGAAGCAAGGGTGTTGCTATCGATAAGGTACAAGTGTTACCGCCGTATAGCTTAGAGCGGAGCGAAAAGCGTTCCACGAGCGTGAGCGAGGGGAATAGGCGGAACAAGGAATAGGTATACAGTGTTAAGGACAACTGTGCCTATATAAATAAAACAAAAACAAATATGTCAAGTGGAGGAGAGTATTGCCCTAGTATGAGCCATTATGTGTTGTATCCTAGGGATATAAGTCCAGAGAGAGAGAAGGAGATGTGGATAGAGGAGTTAACGTATGACATGCATTGTACCCCGGAGATGGCGGAGGAGCAGTGGCAGTTATTGGGGATATTTTTAGATGAGCGTAGGAGGGAAGAGGTTGCAGGATACATAGCAGATTATTATAAAAGTTACCCTAATGGATAGAGAGGAGCAGACTTTAACGGAGGATGAGATACAGGCTAGGTTTGGTAATAGGAAAGGAGGAACCAGGCCACGTGGGAAGGTATGTGTTAAATCCTTGTTGAATCCGAACATAGATGATGATGAATATTTCGCATACTTGGATGCGTTAAGAAGATGAACCCTAAGAGGAAGAAGACGTACAGGGCTAACAATCCATATTGTTTAGTGCCGAGGAGATGGGAGTTTGTTAAGGAGTACATTAAGAATGGGTTTAATGGAGTGAAAGCTATAGAGGCTACGATAGACCAGCATAATCTTGTACGCAACACTGATGAGAAGAAGAGGAGGGTATCGTCAGCGGTAATGGCTTGTAGATACATGAATGACCCCATAGTTTTATACGCTGTAAAGCATCAATTATATATTATGAATAAGGATATTACGGAAGATTATTTAACCACGTCGTTGTTAGATCTGGAAGGAGATGCTAAGGCAGATGGTGATAAGAAGGTATTGATAGACGTGTACAAGGTAATGATGAAGTTGAAAGGGTTAGGTAGTGAGAAGGTGGTTAATGAAAACATAGAGAAGAGTCAGTTTTCTTTAATGAGTCCGGAAGAGTTAAAGTTAAAGTTAGTTGAAGCGGTTAGGATATTAGAGAGTAGTGGACAGTTAGACGTAGATGAATTTATCGGGTTATTAAAGGATAAGCCTGGAGAGTTGAACAATGGTGCCACTGTAGAAATAGTAGCAGAAGAAGTCGAAGAAAGTCAAGAAGAAGAATCCAATCAAGAAGAAAATGAATGAGTGAAGTTACGTTCTTAGAGGACATAGAGACCCAGAAGTGTTCAGCAGGAATAGATGGGTGTATTTATTTTATACGGACTTATTGTAAGTTGCGACATCCCTTGCATGGGAAGATACCATTTGATCTTTTTCCTTATCAGGAGAAGGCGTTAAGGGATTTCGCATCTAATCGTAAGTGTGTTTTGTTGAAGAGTAGGCAGATGGGGTTCAGTTGGTTAATAGCTGCGTATAGTTTATGGTTAGCTAGTTTCAAAGATGATGCTGAGATCCTGTTGATGAGTAGGAAAGAGAAGGATGCACAGGAGTTATTGTATAAGGTTAGGTTCATGCACGATCTTTTACCTAGGTTTCTTAGGTTGAAGAGGATGGCTGACCAGGATAGTAAGAGTATCTTAGGGTTCCGAAATGGTTCAAGGATCCAGTCTTTACCAGCTACAGAGCAGTCAGGACGAGGAGGAGCTGGTACGTTAGTAGTGATAGATGAAGCAGCGTTTATCCCATGGGGGGAGCAGGTGTTTGCAGCGTTGAAGCCTACGTTAAGTACAGGAGGTAGTTTGATAATACAGAGTACTGCACCGGATCAAGGAGGAGAGAATTTGTTTGCTAGGTTATGGCATCATTATGAAGAGACAGGTTTCCATAAGTGTATAGGGATAGGAGAAGAGAGTATGGAGAAGCAGATGATACACTGGAGTGATAATCCTGATAGAGATGATAAATGGTTTGAAGAAGAGAGACCTGGTTATACTGAGAGACAGTGGCAGACGGAGATGGAAGGTAGTTTTGAACAGAGTACACGAAGGGTATTCCCTGAAGAGATCTTAAAGTTACATAATGCTGATTGGAAGAAAGGAGATTTAGGAGAATTATATTGTGAAGAAGTTGATCCGTTTGAGATGTATGCTATAGGATTCGATCCAGCTGAAGGGTTGGAGAAAGGAGATTATAGTGTAGCACAGGTATTAAGGAAGAGTGATGGTAAACAGGTATGTATATATAGGAGTAGGAAGCCTTTGATAAATGCTTCTGAAGACGTTGTTGTATTAGCTAGGCGGTGGAACACTGCTGTACTGGCTATCGAGGATAACAATGTAGGAGTTGTAGCAGTGAACATAGCGAAGAAGAGATATAATAATTTATATAAGAGGAAGGTTATCGATAAGAAGACTGATCGCATGACTGAGAAGATTGGTTGGCGTAGTACTAAGAGGACTAAGCCTTTATTGGTAAGGGATTTAGAGATGGCCTTAAGGGATCGAGAGATTAAGTTGACTGATAAGGATACCAGACAAGAGATGTGGCAGTACGAGTATGACGAGAATGGTGCTACTAATGCACCAAGGGGACAGTATTATGATGATTGTGTAATGAGTTTAGGAGTAGCGTATCAAGCTTTGAAGCAGTTACCTACACCTGAACAGTTCGCTAAACGGCAACAGTTGAAGAAGAACAGGAAGACAAGGATGCTCAAGAGGGTTCGTAGTTCTAGTATAGGATATTAAACATAAAAAGAAATATGGAAAAAAATAAAACACCGATTACTGTAGAGGACATTCACAAGATAGGTGAAGAAGCTGAAGGCAGGAATGGCCAGAGTAAAGAGCATCAAGAGATTGTTGATAAGGTATTTGAAAGGTTCAGGGTTGACAAAGATGCTAAGAGTCTTATTGACTTGGATCATTCTGAAGCCTTAGAAGAATACGAGAATGTATTAGCAGGATCCCCAGATGGGTTAGCTAATATTAAGAATCCTATTCTATTCAGTGTGGTACAGAATAAGATCGCTGAGGAGTTAAGTGCTATGCCTGATATTAGATTCATGCCTGTTAAGCAGAGTGATAGAGGATATGTAGCTCCTATAAAGGCTGCGTATAATCATTCAACTGCTAACAGTAGATTCAATTACAACTTGTACAAGTGTTTCTTATGGAAAGATATTACTGGTACAGGGATAGGAAGAGAAGGGTATGTACAAGAAGTTAGAACAGTATTTGACTTAGTACCTAAGAAAGATAAGAATGGTAAGTTCGTAAAGGATGCAGAAGGTAATCCTATTATGGAGAAGAAAGCTAGAGTGCATTACGACTTTGACGATTTAATGTTGACCTGTATTGACCATAGAAGATTCTTCCCTGACGCTAGGGCAGAGGATATGGAGACAGCTAGATGGACAACTGAGATAGAGGAAGTTGATTACGATGAATGGAGAATGAGTGCTGAGTATGATGATAGTCTTATAAAGGAGAACATTGACATGGTAACTCCTGAGAATATCTATAGTTACAATTACCCATTCGGTATTTCTTACATGTCAACAGAGGAACAGAAACGTATTATAGAAGGACAGACTTCTAGTAATAGAGTATTGTTAGTGAAACATTTTGATAAACTAGCTGATGCGTATTACATAGTTGCTAATGGTGTACTGGTTAGGGACACACCTAATCCGTATGCACACAAGCAGATACCTTATGTTAGGTTTGTCAACTACGAAGAGTTGGCTTCCTTCTGGGGTAGAAGTGAGTACAAGGTATTGAAACAGAATATTGAGGAGCAGAATTTCTTAAGTAACAACTTAGCTGACTGGTCTAAGATTAATATTAATAGACCTATATTAGTAGGTGCAACAGACTTTGAGGATGAAGATATTGAGTTTGCTCCTGGTGCTATTTGGCATTTAGGTGATGTGAATCAGGTAAAGGTAATGGATTTAGGAGATGTACCTAGTGGTATCTTTGGTTTAAGGGATGTATTGAATAGTGACATTGTTGCTTATACAGGTATTGATCCAAGGGCTTTATCTTCTAGTAAGGAAGAGACAGCTACTAGATCAGCGTTAAAGCAGGAGAAGTTCTTGAAACGTATTGGTATGGGGCTAAGGTTAGTTGATTGGACAGCGTTAGAACCTTTCGCAAAGATGAGGTTAGCTAATATCCAGCAGTTTTATTCAGAGAAGAGAGTGGAGATGATGTTTGATTCTGAGGATAATTTAGTAGCTAAGACTATGGGATACAGGGATATACGTGTCCCTGATGTTGATGTTATTAAGGATGACAAGGGTAACTTAAAGTTCATTGATCGTAAAGGAGCGTTAAGTTTCTTCCAAGCTAAGCCTGATGTTATTAACGCACAGATGGATGTACAAGCTGTTACAGGTAGTACATTGAGTACTAGTAAAGAGGTTGATAGACAGAACTTTAATAACGCATTACAGAGTATGGCAGCGTTCCCAGAATTGAGACAGTTACTTAACTGGACATATATAGGACAGGAGTTAGCTAAGAAGAATGGATTGAATGAGAATGAGATGGTGAAGACAGCTGAGACAATGGAACCTGAGATAGATGAGAATGTACCTACTGAACAGTTATTGAAACAGGCAGGTATTAATCCTCCAGGTACAGAGCCAGAAGCTGAGCCTATACCGGAAGATGTAGCGACAGAAGATATATTAGCAAATGCAGGGATTAACCAACCACAAGTATGATATTTAACAGGGAAGTGAAAGTAGTATATGAGAGGAAGCCTTTGACTAAAGGGCAAGCAGGATCGTTATCAAGGCTGAACGATTATGATTTAATAGAGACTAAGGAAGCCTTGAAGACATTGATAGACAATTATATCCGAGACATTATGGATTCATATATGTTTGAAGGGAAGATGGATATAAAGGAAGTAGTGTGGAAAATGAGCAAAATTATTCCCGCAGTCGAAAAAGCGGATAAGCATAAAACAAAAACAAAAACAAAGGAGCAAGAGAAATGAATTGTTCCCAGCGATTAAGGTCGCTGCGGTGGTTATGAGTTCTGGTCCCTCTCATAGCTACCACAGTGCCTTTAATGGTGCTTTATATATTAACTTTTGTTTATGGATGAAGACAGAAACTCTGAAGCTAAGGCTGAAGAGACTGGTAGTGATGGAGACAACATAGTTGAAACTCCAACTGAACCAGGGACTACACAGGAGCCTAATGGTAAACCTGAGGGTGAAGAAACTACAAGTGGAAATCCTGAAGGTGAGACAGGTGACACAGTATTTGGTGAACCGGAAAAGCCGGTATCACAATTTAAAAGTGTTGAAGATGCGGAGAAATCTTGGAGAGAGACTCAATCGTACGCTAGTAAGTTACAATCTGAACTTGACTCGGTCAAGCAGGAATTGTCACAGGCTAAGAATGCGGGAGGGAATAACTCTGATGTTTCAAAACTTGAAGCGGAGATAAAAAGTATTAAGGTGAATCAGACAATTCACAATGCTTTTAATTCGTTTAGGGATACGCATTCAGACTTTACTGGTGGTGTGCAGTTAGCGACTAAAGAGATTATCGACACGTACATACGTGCAGGTAAACCGATTAAGTTGTTAGATGCGTACATACTAGCGAAGGCTAAACTTGGTCTTACTGGGGATGAATCTGATCCTTCTATAAGTCAAAAGAAAATCCAGTCTGCTTCTCTGGGGACAGCAGTATCTGGAGGTTTACCTAACAAGGTAAATAAAATGGACGATCCTGCAACAGCAGCTAGAAAGGCTAAGTTCAGTGATCCGAAATATTTCTCCCCAGGTCTAAGAAAATTACTTAACAAATAAAAAACATGGATTTCAAAGTTGTAGGTCCTAGCGAAGAGCTAAGGACTATGCGATGTACTGTTGCTACTGCGACAGTTATCGAAGCAGGAGATCTCGTAGGTCTAACTAACGGTATTATCGTGAAAGGAACTGCTGCCCACACTGCACTTGCATACTGTCCTAAAGGTTCTGCTAATGGGGAAACAGTATGTGATGTGACTGTAGGAAACGACTTCTTGCTAGAAGGAACAGGAGATGCAGTATTTGCTGTAACTCAAAAAGGAACTGAGGTTGACCTAGTTGTAAACGCTAATGTACAACAGATCGACGTTGGTGAGTCTACTACAGACGTACTAAAGGTTGATGCTTCTGAAGATGCAGGAACTGCTGGTGTCGCTGCTGGTATCAGAGTAAGAATCAACAAACCTCTAGTATAGATCGGACCAAAACAAACATTTATTTTATAAAAACAAAAAGATATGGATAGTACAGCTTATGCTTTGTCTGCTGTCAAAGATCTAAAAGAATCTTTCGACAACGCACAACAGCTTAGTATGGATCAGTACATGGATTCGAAACTTTTCGACATCTATTCAACTACAGAGGTATTCGAAGTTTACACTTCTACTGAAGGGTTGACTGGTTCTAAACTACTTGGTGAACTTGAGACACCTCCATCTCTATCTCTTGAAGAGGGTTACACAGTAACAATCAGAGAGAAGAGATTTGGTGGAGCGGTAATTCTACCTGAACAAGTTTACAGACGTGACGGTAACGACTCTACTATGAAAGTAGATCAGTTCCTAATGCGTCAAAGAGATCAACTAATTAAGGATAACACTAACTTCCTATTGGTTGAGATGCACAAAATGTACAATGAGGCCTTTGATAACACTTCAGATTATCTTGCTCCAGATGGAGTAGAGATTTGTGGTTCACATACATGGAACTCAGGTGGTACATTCGACAATGGAGTAACTGCTGCCTTCTCAGAAGACGAGGTAGACACAGCACTAGAATACGCAGGAGCGTTTACAGATCCGTCTGGTAAACCTATGCCACTTAACTTCAATACAATCGTTGTTAAGAAAGGTTCTGCTGCTTCAAGACTAGCTAAAAGATTGTTTGCTATGGGTATTAGCCCAGTAGCAGTAGCTGACATCAACATTTACGAAGGAGAGTTTACAATCATTGAGACTCCTTATATCAGTGCTGCTAATAAAGCTTACTGGTTTATGTTGGATTCAACACTAGACAATCCTCTTAAGGTTGGAATCGGAGAGTATCCTACTCTACGTGAGCCTATCAAAGAGAGTAACGAGTCTATTAGAACTAATGTAACTGGGTTTTGGAAACAAGGCTGTGTCAACATGAGCTATAGTATATATGGAAGTAACGGTACAACTTAATCTGGTCTTTCAAATATACCTTTGGGGTTCGACGGAAGCAAGTAGAGAGGAGGGTAATTCTCCTCTCTCACCCCTTTATTAATTAAATTACCTAACACACATGCGTACAATTTTAAATTTCAGTACCGAGGGCCTTGTAATATAGGAAATCCTACCGGGAGTCACCCGGACAAATATAAATTAAAACAAAAAAATATGGCACACAAAGAAAGATTTGTTGCTACTGGTGGAGGTTATTGGGTAAAAGATGGCCAATTTGGCGCACTTACTCAAGTAATTGATTCTAGTGGTAACATCAAAGGGAACATTCAAGAGGCTCTTACACAAGGGTCTATTTACGTAGGTGATGCTGCTGGTATCACTTCAGAGCTTGCTGTTGGTACAACAGGGCAAGTTCTTACTTCTAATGGTACTACTGCTGCTTGGTTAGCTGGTGGAGTTCCAAGTGGAACAGAAATCGAAGCTGTGAACGATACAGCTACAGGAGCAGTGTTAGACTTCTTCCATGACTCAGCTAGTCCAGCTAGTGATGATGCACTTGCTATTCAGAATTTCTACGGAAACGACGATGGTGCTGTGAAGACATTATACGCAAAGACAATCGCTGTACTTGGAGACCCTACTGGGGGTTCTGAAGCAGGGGCTTTGTTTTCTTTCGTTGCTAATGGCGCTGGTGCTTTACAGAGTGAACCAGACATGGCAGTTTCTCCTGGAGAGGCTGGCTTTACTTACGAGAATGACGGTGCAGATGGACAGACTCTTTACCTTGAAACAATATCCGCTACTCCAGCACCTTTAGATATTGTTGGTAAGATACCAATGTACGGTCAAAACGATGCTACTACTAGTATAGAGTATGCAAATATTCAGACAGTTATTGATGACCCAGCTAACGGTGCAGAGTTTGGATTCTTGAGACTATCTGCTGTTGCAGGTGGTTCACTACAAACAGTAATTGATGTTTATGGGGACTTAGTAGAAATTGCTAAACCTGTACTTTACACACAGACACCTCAGGCTCTTACTGGAGCAGGTGCAGTAGACGTTACTTCCCAAACAACTGCTTGGGATTGTAATGGAGCTGTTGCAGGTACGCTTGTAGACGGTAACCAAGGACAAAGAAAACTTATTTATTGTAGTGCTTATACAGGAAATGGAACATTGACTCCATCAAACCTGTTGGGTTACTCAACTATTACATTCTCTGCTGTAGGGCAATCTGCTCTACTTGAGTTTAGAGGTGCTAGCTGGGTAGTTGTTAGCGCAACCGCTACACTAGCTTAATCGGTTTAAATCTTTAGGGCAAGACTTACTTGCCCTTCAGTTTAAGTTTATTAATTTAACCAAAAAGGGATGAAAGTAATTCAACTGAACCAGAATATTCTGGACAAAGACGGTGTGATAGTAAAGGCTAAGTCTCCTGTCAAGGTGATGGAGGAGATAGAAGGGAAGGAGATGGAGATTGAAAGATTAGAGGAGAAGGTAGTTACGCTTGGAGCTATGCTTTGTAAGGCGCTACTACGTAATGACGGTGGTAAACCGGAAGAAGAAGTAGTGAAACGATACAACCTCAATAAGAAGATATATGGTTGTGAAGCTGCTGAACTAACAGACGAGGAACTAGTTTATCTTAGAGGACTTGTGTGTGAAGCCTTTGAGATCTTCTTTGCTGGACAGATTTTAGAATTATTAGATAACGTAAAATAATATGAGTTCAACACAAACATGGATTATAAATGGGAAGGTGATGACGCATGCACAATTACTTAAGTGGAGGGATGGGAAGAAAGAGCCTGTTAAAAAGGAGACCCCTGAAGAATTGGGAAAGGAGGTAGTTGCTAAGAAGCTTACAGAGATGGGAGTGCCTGAAGGGTTCTCTGAGATGAAAGCTTATGCACATGAGAAAGGAATGGTTGTTGATAAGACAACAAAAAAGAAAGACATCTTAAAATTTCTAGGAGTTGCTTAATGCGATTCTAAAAACAAATATAAATATTTAACACAAATACAGTATGGAAAATACTAAACTGAGAAATCAGTATGGTGAGACTATTGATCCTACACAACCGCTTCCTGTTGATACAGTAGAAGCACAACAGGTTGTCAGTAAGTCAGAGACTCTCACTTACAATGGTAAAGCTGCTGCGGGAGCCATTACAATAAATTCCACAGGTTTAAAAGCGATCTCTTCTATCGAAGGAGACCAGGTCGGTTCATTTTGGGGGCTTGACAAAAACAGAGTTTACACAGCTTATTCAGCTGGTAGCACAAAGGCTACGGACTTCTGGGTAACTTCTTTAACAGAGACTGCTGGAAGTGCAGCTGTAGTTATCTATGATCCTAATAAGGATCTTGAGGAGATGTTTGAAAGTGTTACAGGGACTGTGAAAAGATTTGTACTTAAAGCTACAGATACCACCGGTGCAACATTGTACGGATGGATTTTTGGTGTAGCTGATTCTTCTGACAGTTACACTATAGACATAGTGGATAATAGGTTAACAGAGACACAGGACTGGGTTGGTACACTTGGATCTTTTGATAATACTTCTATTGAGAAGATTGAGATCTTCCATTACAACTCTTCTTTAGTATTCGGTACAGGAACAACTCTTACAGAAGAGGTTATGTGTCCGGTTGAATACTCAAAGAATTGGGCTAAACAACTAGAATACGCTGAAGGCCTTAGTGATGGTCAATACTTTGTTGACTACATGAGAGGACGTATCATCGGTGTGAAAGCTGATGCTACAGCGAGCGAAACAATTACATATAATATCTGGAGTGCGTTAGCAAGTGGTGGTACCACTATCGCTTCTAATGTTAACCTAGATCAAGTTGGTGGAACAGCTATCACACTTGGACAAAAGGCAATGGCGGCTTCTTTACCAGTGGTATTACCTTCAGATCAAACAATTGGAGGAGCTGACTTAGATGACTCTGCTTTTGTAGCAGGGACAGACCAAGGACAAGTTGTTATGGGTTACTACAACGCAGCAGGGGACGCGGTGAACGACTTAGATAAAGGAGCTATAGCGATGACTCAATACAGGCACGCTATGGTGAGAGATGACGCTTACGATTCACTTACACAGTCTAATAAGAGTGCAGAGGTTAATCCTTTAAGTTCTCAATATGTAGGGGAAACCTTAATAGACGACACCTTAACAGCCAGCAGCTCCGATGAGTTGTATTTTGATATGAGTGGGTTCAAGAACTTTGCCTTGCAAGGGGAGATGACAATTGATGCCTCTTCGATTACGGTAACAGTTGAAGCTACTTGCCAAGACGACGGAACAGCAGCAGCATCATGCGCTTACCAGGACGTAACTAGTGCACTGTTTGGAGTGGCTAGTTGGGTAGATACAGACTTTATGGCGATAGCCGACTCTCCAGTTCCCTTTAAGTATGTAAGGGTAAAGTGGTCGACAGGAGCAGGAGCAGCATCAGACCTAGCTGTATATCTAAAGAAAATGTATTAAACATTAACCAATTAAATTATGACAGTACATACAAGTTCACAAGGAACAGTAATATCGGCCCTTAATACACAAGGACCAGGAACAGCAGATATAGTTGATGATTCACCTTATGACCACCTACACAGGGGTTTTGGAGAGATAGATGAAAAAGACATAACCCTGTCTGCCAACAATACGACAGCAAGTGTAAACCTATTCCAAATTACTAACTCAGTTCAAATTTATAGAATTTGGGGAGAAGTAACAAGAGCTACCACTCTGGCAAATTTAACAGCTGGTTCGTTTGATTTATATGATAGCACTGCTGCTGTACAGATTAGTGCAGCGACTGGAGTGTTGAGTGGAGCGTCAGTTGGAACAATTTTCGCAAAAACAGGTTTGGCTGCAAATGCTTTTGATGTAAATGATGCCACAGCAGGCAGCGTGATAGAACAAACTTATGAAGGTTCCGATGTTTTTAACTCATTTATAGTCACTCAAAAGAATGGAGCAGACACTTTTGTCAGATTCACATATACAACCACAGACGCTCCAATAGATGCGGACATTATGTTCTATGTTGAATTTCGCACTTTGGATGGTGGCACGCTTACAGCAGTTTAATTAAATAACTAAATAAATTATGTCAAAAGTAATAACAGATGTCCTAAAGGACAAGAAGCCTTCTTACGAAGAGGTAGCACCAGTTCTATACGAACTAGGAGTTAAAGAAACTTTCGTAGATAAAGAGGAGCCAGCTCCTAAGCCACCAAAACCACCAAAGCCAGAACTTACTAAAGCTAAGGCTGAGGCAGCTTTAGTTGAACTAAAAGAAGACCCTTGCTATTTAAGTGTAGCTAAGAAAGTAGGGCTTACGTCTTCTGAGGTAGCATTGATAGAGAAGGAAGCTAAGGCTACATGGGCACTAAAGCAAGAACTAAAAGAATTAACTAAATAAACATGCTTACATACCCGAAAAGACAATCAGAAGGGGTCTTGCTTAGAGAGGGCTTCGTGAACGAGGAGTGGTTCTCTAAAAATAGTTGGACAAAGTATAATGCTCCAACAGTAAATAATGGGATGGCTCTTGATGGTATCAATCAGTACATCTCCACTCCTTTACCTGTTGTCCCTAGGGGTGATTTTACTGTAAGAATCTCGTTCACTCCAGATACTATAACTGGCATACAGGGGCTTTGGGGTCAGTACACATTAGGTGGTTCTGGTAGATTAGCGATGTACTCTATCAGTGATACCCTGTGGATGAGGGTAGGAGGCACAACAGCGAACTTGGGGGGTGGTTATCTGGCAGGAATAAAACAACAACTTACTATCACTAGGAGTGGTGCTGCGGTATCTGTTTATAAAGACGGAAGTACGACACCAATAATGACACTTTCAGACGCTGTATCCATAGAGCAGAGTGTAAACTTTCTTGTAGGAGTAGTGGGTTCAAGTTATTTTGACGGCGTAGTCCACAGTGTTGAGGTTTTAAACAGGGCTACAACAGCAGACGAACATCTTGACTGGTACCAAAGAGACACATTCACAGAGATAGACGCAAGTAAGATGGAGATAGCTTTACCTTTAAGGAGTCATTACTTCGATGCAGGAGTTTCGAAAGAAGTCACTCCTAATTTGGGACAAATAAGTTCTGACCAAATACAATGGGGTGATGGTTCGACTTCAACGACTTATCCGACTCTTTTAGAGAACAATGGAGTAAGCATGGATGGAGGAGACAGTGCCCGAGTGCCAAGAACATTATCGATAGCCGCTGGTGAAAGTTATTCTTTCGGTGCGTTGGTACAGCCAATAGGGAGTGTTGCGAATGATTATTTGTTTACGCTTAAAGACACAGATTCAAATGGACTCGCTTGTTACCTCAACGCAACAACAGATACCCTTATATTCTTTGGTGATAATGGAGGGAGTTCAAGGCTTGTATCTGTTGCAGGCATGGGTCCGTCAAAAGGACTGTATCATGTAGCTTGTATTTATAGTTTCAACGGAGCTACCTATGATTACTATGTATATGTGAACGGTGAATTATCTGGAAGTTCGCTAGGGAGGACAGGATTCACACCAAGCACTGGAGATGTTGGGTTTACCCTTGGATGTAATGAGTTGTATACCAATGGCTGGGCTGGGACTATCCGTTTCCCCATGTTGGAAAGAGTTGCATGGACACCAACACAAATAAAAGAACTTTCAAACCAAATGTTTTCTAACCTAAACGTATGAGCATTTACGATAAATATATAGGCAACATAACGTGTGAGCTAGACTTCACGAAAGGAAGCTTCCAAGACCAATCAGGGAACAATGCTGTTTCTGTTGTTGGTTCAGGATACTTGAAGAACTCAGAGAAGGGTAGGGCTTACAAGGGCGTTAGTTCTATTGGCTACTTAGATGTGGGTTCCAACATAACGGCAGCACAGACTACGATGTCTATCTGGTTTAAAACCAGTAATGCAGTAGTAGAATACCTGTTCCAAAGCAAAACCGGAGAACCGTATTTTGTAATATTACTGGTTTCCAATGGTATTCAATTTCAAACATTGATAGGTGGAGGTCAAGACAATAAAATATATCCAACCTATTGGGATAATAAATGGCATAATTTAGTTTGTGTAAGAGATGGTGACGACAGGGCAGATGCAAAGATATATTGGGACGGGGTATTACAGGCATCAGTAGCAGCAGGAAATATTGCCACAGCAGCAACTGCAAGGTTCTTTGGTAACGCAACTTCTGGCTCTTTCACAGGAGAATCGACAGGAGCTATCGTGTTTAATAGGGCTCTCTCAGCAGAAGATGTTGCTAAACTATACGAAGAGTATCAGACAAGACAACCTTACACAGCAGTAGACTTCAAGAGCGAGGCTAGATACATAAACACAGTTGCAGATGGAATGATGCAAAAGACAGGGACTGACGATTGGATTGAAGATGGTGCTGGATGTGTATTATCAAAATATTCTGACCCAGAAAGAGGACAAGTATTGGAAGTAAATGCTAGTACAGGGAATATTAGTTATGCTTATCAGTACAATATAGAAGTTGGTTATTACCGTCTTAAAGGATGGTTGAGGGGAGATGGTGGAAACGGAATAGCTAGAATCAAAGTCGGTGGTGTTTGGATGACAGGTTCAAATGCAACTGCTACTTGGCAATATATTGACGAGGTTCTTTACAATCCTTCTGTTGCTTCAGTACCATTTAAGATGGGACAGACTGCTGCAGCGATAGGTTCTTGCTATTATTCGGACATTGAATGTATAAAACTAAACTCAGATAATGAAAATGACTTTGCTTCCCCACAAGGGTACATAGCAGATGGCAAGGGTTGGAACGAGAGTCTAGCAAATGCTACAAGTGGATTCTTAACTAATACAGGATGGACAGTGGACAGTGGGACATGGGCAGTTCAGAATGCTGACGGGTTCAATAAGAAGTTGGCTTGTGTAGGCACTGGTCGAGTATCAGCTCCTAATGGACAAGCGTATGGAACTTGGGAGTGGGATGTTTATCACGCTGCTGGCACAGATAGCAGGGTTTACTTTATCGCAAGCTCATCTATTGCACATGGGTCAACGGGGCAATCAGGATACATGCTTTCTATTCTTTCAACAGAGAGAATAGTTCTACATAGGAATAATGGAGATGGGTCATCTTCAACCATGTTTCAAACAGACCAAGATTATGTTCCAGAAAATGCATGGATAAGATTAAGAGTGACAAGAAAAACTAATAATGAATTTATCACTTATTTCTCTTTGGATAGCGGGCTGACCTGGACAGAAGTGGTAGAAAGCTCAGGGTCTAATCCTATTACAGACGCTACATATACAACTAGCACAAGGGTAGTTTCAAACCTTGGGACATCTGACGCAACAAAATCGTTTAAATTTATTCCTTATATACAGTAATTATGGACAAACTGACAATCGAAGTAGACGCTAAGACTATATATGACTCCTTAAGTGATCTCGGTTCTAAAATGGAGGAGATGATAAGACATCAGAAACATACTAATGGGACAGTTAGAGAGAATTCTGAATCCATTCAACGGAACTCTGACAAGATTAATGTACTTGAGAAGTTCAAGATTAAGAGTGCAGCTTTCATAGCTGGAGTTGTTGCTGTTGTACAGGTGATGCTTAGTTACTTCCCACAGATTAAATTTTTAAATTAACAATATATGTCATTAACATTTAGAGATCAGATAGATGCTTTCTACGATACGGTAGCAGATGATGATTCATCACAAGTATACCCACTAGAGAACGTGGAGAAGTTTATTAATGCAGGAGAAGGGATCTTCCTAGCAGAGAAAGACAACTGGCCCTTTTTAAGGGATACATTACTACGTACCACAGTGGCAGATACTGTACTTAACGGTGCTTTCGCTACCATAGATACAACACTAGACCTAGCTATTACTACTACATGGCCTACTGCTTCAAGCACAACCTATGCAGCTATAGTAGAAGGGGATATACTAGAAACATGGACAGGTAAATCAGCTACACAGCTGACAGGGGTAACAGGGTTACAACTAGCACACGCTAGTGGTAAGAACCTAGCTCCTTTATATATCTTACCATCTACTGTTGCTAAGATAGCAAGGGTGAAGGTGGATGGAACAGAATTTGATTACATAGACGAGGACCATTACAGTGAATATAGTGATAAATTTACTATTATTCACGACAATTATCTAAGACTACCTAGTGGAGATGGTGGTAAAGTATTAGAGATACCTTATTATAAAGCACCAATAGAGCTTAGTCTTGATGCTGATGAATCTCTATTACCAGATAAATATAGGTTAGCTCCTGTATATTATGCACTAGGTAAGATGCTACTAGCTACAGACGAACTAGCTAAGGCTAGACAGTATGCTTACTTCAACGAAAGAACTCTAGTATGGGAAGGAGTATTCGGTGAACTATTATACGCAGCTAAGAGAGAATACGATACAAAGACTTCAAGGAATAAAAGAAGAGTGAGTGTACAGAAAAGATTACAATCTAAATAACCTTATTAATATATGGCGGTAGAAGGATTAGAGGAGTTCTATTTGGACAACTTCTCCCAGGGACTCGATAGGTCCGATGACCCAAGAAATATAGCGACCAATTCTACACCAGATACTGAGAATACTAGGTTCTATGGGACTATGTGGACTAGTAGACCTGGTACAGAAGCGTATCTAAATGAGTTGACTTCAGTCACTCCTTCTTTAACATACGATGGTTTAGCTGGATGGGTGGAGAACGATAGTCTACTATCAGCTTTTGATGGTAGCATATATAGAGCGAATGAAGCTACTAATCAGTGGGTATCTATCCATAGTGGCTTAACAGTAGGAGAACACGTAGGCTTTGAAGAGTACTTGGGTGACATGTATATAGGTAATGCAGTAGAACCTTTCACTAGGATAGTGCATACAACTTATGCAGTATCAACACCGGCAGGTGCGCCACTAGGAGATCTAATAAACTCTTGGGCTGAGAAGATGTGGGTAGGAGGTAATAAGCTTTTCCCCCGTACACTATACTATAGTCGTACTGCACTAGCAGATCATCCAGAATACATTTACGACTTCGGAGGTGCTGGTTCAGGTAGCGAACTACTAGGTAAACAGGGTGTACTTACAGGGCTATCTGATACAAAGAACGCATTGATTATCTTCAAGGATAATGAATGTTATTATATAAGAACATTTGATGCAACTACACTTGCACCATCAATACAACAACTGTCAAGTGCAGTAGGATGTGTGGGTAAGAAAGCATTCACTAGGGTAAGAGATGAGATCTTCTTCTTCACTGGTAGTGAAGTAAGATATGTAGCTGAGTTTGAGGGGTATCCTAATTTATACACTACTTCGATTAGTAAATCAATTAGGAGACTTATTAAAGATGATCTTGCTGAGGATCAGAGTGATGCCGTTATGGAGTTTAATGATGAAGATAACCTGTTAAAGTTATGGGTTAAATCAGCTGGATCGTCTATCAATGATCTGTGTTTAGTCTATCATTTTGATGAAGAGAATAAGACATGGACTATTGATACAGGTAAAGCAGCTAGTCATGCTGTTACATTTAAAGGTAAGACTTATTTCACTGCCTCTTCTTTTGGTCAGACATATTTGGATGAACTTGGATTAACAGATGATGGTGGTCCGATCACTTCATATAGATGGACTAAGGATAGGAAGATATATTCTGCTAAAGGGTTGAAGAAATTTAGAGAGTATTACCTAGCAGGTAGTATGTCACTTGAGACAGAGCTGACTGTAAGGGTATACATAGACGATATATTAAAGGAGACCTTCACTGTTACTGAAGCTGATCTACAGGATACAGTAACTATGCCGGGAGGACCTATAGGAGCTGATCCTATTGGTACAGTACCAGTTGGTGGAGTGTTAGTTCAGACTAGAAAGTTTCAGAAACTTAAGAAGATGAATCACATTGGTAGATACATAATGATATATGTAGAGAATGCTACTACTGGTGGATACCATGAAATAAGTGATGAAGTTATCCGATATAAACCTTTACCTAGAAGTGCAGAACGTAACTATAAATAAAAATAAATAATATGGTTGAATCAAATTTAAAAACTAGTCTAACTCGTAGGTTGGGGAACGATGCTGCTACAGATATTAATATCTATATAGCTAAGTTACCTACTAATACAGCAGGATATAAGGTGTTAGAGCCTGATAGCTTGTCAAAATACGAAATGATTTACCACGAGTCTATCGTTGGTACACCTGGAGGTCCAGGTTATTTAGTATGTCCAGCTAGTAATGGTAGGGGATTGTCGTTGACATCTACTACTAGACTAACAGTAGCCGAGAATGTTAAGACACATGGTTCCGGTGTAACTATTATAGAAGCACCAGACCATTATACATTAAATGATAAAGCTTCTTTAAGCTTAGATAATACATGGACAGGGGATCAGACATTTGAAGGTGATACAACCTTTGAACAAAGTATTACAGTACCAGTATACGCTGATGCTACTGCTAGAGATGCAGCAATAACAAGCCCTACTAATGGAATGGAAGTTTACCTAACAGATACAGGAAAGTTCTATGACTATACAGCAGGAGCTTGGATAGCGAGAGAGAGTGGTGGTACGTTCCCTAATGCTAGTGACACAGTTGCTGGTAAGGTAGAACTTGCTACAGAGGCAGAAGTTATTGCCGGTACTGCAACAGGTGCTACTGGTGCGGGGTTAGTAATACCTAATGATAGTACTGCTATTGTAGCTACTTCAGCTGGAGTGGCTGATGCAGGGAAGCTTGCTAGGCTAGGAGCTACTGGTAAATTTAACTCGTCCTTATTAGATGCTGATGATGGACAGGTTGATACTACATATACAGCAGCAGAAAGCATAGCAGCAGGAGACCCCGTTTCTATGACTTCAACAACTGATGAAGTGGAGAATTTCTTAGCCAGTAGATTAGACCAGCCAGGAGCAGAAAGCACCTTTGACGCAGATACCTGTATACTTATAAACGCCATGAATGTTAGCGAAGATAAAGTCGCTGTATTGTATTACAGTAATACAGATGGTTCTCCCTTTTTGACCATAGGGACTACAGACGTTGATAAGGTGACTACATGGGGGACTCCAGCTGGAGTACCCGCAGCCACTAATGTTTTCGGAATATGTAAATTGGAAGATGATAAGATTGCCATAAGTTACGTGGATGGTGGCCAGGGGTATGTAAGGGTGGCTACAATAGCGGGGACAGTGCCTACTATTGGGGCAGCTGCTTCAATCTCAAGTGGTGCTTCTGTTAGTACTGCTGTTTGTGGAGTAGATACAGATAAATTTGTGGTGGTTTACGGAGATGCTGGTGATGGTGGTGATGGTAAGGCTAAGGTTGTGTCGGTAAGTGGTACGACTTGTACAGTTGATGATGCAGGTGTGGATATGTTTAATGCAGATGTTCAATACTTATCAATAGCTAAACTTGATACAGATAAAGCAGCAGTGTTCTTTTCAGACTTTGGAGATGGGGATAAAGGGAAAGGTTCTGTACTAACAATAGTAGGGACAAGTGTTTTCGCTAGTGCGGTAACCGAATTTGATGCAGGTGCAGTCACTGCTACAACCTGTTCTCAGCTAGATACAGATAAAATCATATTAAGCTTCCAAGAGTCTGGTGTTGGTTGCCAGGGGCGAGTTGCTTCTGTGACAGGTACTACAATGACTTACGGAGTAGTTGCCCCTATTTACACCGCAAACGTAGCAACTCCATCTGTAGTGGCTGTGTCTGCAACAGAAGCATATGTGGTGTATGAAGGCCAAACGGGAAGCACTGCTGGGCTTAATAAGCTTTCAATTTCAGGAACTACTATAACAGCAGGGAGGAGATATGGATTCGGTACAAGTGGGAATGTAATATCTGCTACCTCAGTTGCTAAGTTGGGTGAGAAAAATAGATTTATCATTTGTTATAGAGATGAATCAGCAGGAGGTGGGTTATCAGAAGCGTTCCAAGATTACGACAACTCTGATGCCGTAGTAGGAATTGCACAAAGTTCAGTATCAGCTACTGACTCAGTGGTTATAAGAAGTAAAGGTATAGATTCAAACCAGGTAGGATTAACTCCTGGAGCAGCTTATTACTGTAAAGTTGAAGGCATAGAGACTACTAGTGTCTCAGGTGTCCAAGCAGGTGTAGCTAAATCTGCTACGGAACTAGACATCGGTATAGACAAAACCTCTGGAATGAGCAAAGCAAACGCTGATACACTAACTAGTGGAGGAGATGCTAGTGGATTACATACCCATTCTTTATCGGGTTATCAATTTGGGTCAGGTGGATTTACTAGTGCAGCATCAGGGGCTACGGTAGACTACACCATCACACATAACTTGGGGGCGATTCCTTCAAGGATGAGAATTACTGCTGGGGTGAATGCCAGGCTTCCTAACGACATCAGCAACAACCACTGGTCTATGGGTATATATGATGGAACAACTGTTAAGACTATATATTATGGGTCTAAGGCTGTTTCGGGGACATTAACCCCAACTGTGGCAATAGACTCTACTTATATATTAAGGATGAAGACCGATGATGGAGGGACCACCTCTAGCGATGACCTTTATGCTGAAATACTGTCTATGGATGACACCACAATGGAGATACGGGCTACTACGTCGGGGACAGATATAGCTTCGCTACCTGTCACTATCCTGTGGGAAGCTTATGAATAAGATAATCAAATAACTTAAAATAGAATGGTAAACTCAAGAATACTTGAACATGATAAACCTTACAGGTTTCACATGCAAGAAAATAGACTCATATTCGCCACCGAAGCAGGGCTGGCAAAGAAGGCTGCATCTCAGAGGGCTGCTAAGGCTAGAAGAGAAGCTATCAGCTCTGGTAAAGGGAAGGATGCAGTCATGGCAGCTGGACAAGCTGCTTATAGTGGGGGTACTCCTGCTAAACCAAACACTTGGACATCAATGGGATCATCAGGTGCTTACTCTGAATCTGGTACAGAAAGTATGTCCGGCTCAGTAGGTGGAGGCTCAGGTGGTAACACGCCATCGCCTTCTTATGGAGGTGGTAGTGGAGTAAGCTCTACCTCTGGTAGTGGTACTGTGCAAGGAGATGCAGTAGGACTACAGACTGAGAGTAATGGATACGGTAACCAACAAGGTGGGCCTAATGTTCCTATGGGTGGGGTTAATCTTGGTACTGATTCTTTCGGGTTATCAGGAGATTATCAACCAGCATTGGATGTAATTGGTGGTACTCAAGGGGTGTATAACGATCAGCTGAAGACTAACATGGATCAGTTAGAAATTAACTATGATGCATTACTTAATACTTATGATACCGCAGAGAAGCAAGCATTAGAGGGGTTACAGTATGATGAAGAGTCTGGTACGTTTACTGGTTTATCTAGCGGTGAAGTGTCAAGGATTAAGACTCCTTACGATGAGGCTATACTAGGACAACAGATAGCACAGGCTGGACAGTTGACAGACTTATCTCTTGCACAAGCTCAGACTGCTATGGAACTACAGAAGCAGAGACGTGAAGCAGTGGAAAAGACTGAAGAAAGTTTATTAGTTACTCGTACATTTGCAGGATTATCCGGTGCATTTGGTTCTTCTGCTGTGTTTAATAAACTACAGAAGACAGAGATGGCAGGTCAACAGATCTTAAGAGATATTAGTGATAAACAGAATATGTACACACAGTATTATTCTGATAAGACTAGTCAGATTAAAGCTACCTACGATCTAGGTATAGCTTCACTTCAAAGACAGGTGGCTGAACAGTTGAATACTAGGTATACAGACTTGGTTAACAAGGTAGATGAAGTTAGGTTCAATAAAGCATTAAGTGGTAGACAACAGTTAGTAGATATACAGAAAGCACAACAGGATTACAATCTTAATTCCCTTGATCTAGCTGGTAAAACTGCTGATATTATGATACAATATAATCAAGCACTTAGAGGGGCAGAACAACAAGCAGAAGCAGAAGACTTAGCCATACGTGATGAAGTTGGTAACGGTATCCTTAATGTATATGATACATTAGTACCAGGATTCGTACCATCTCCAGGGAAAGTAGCTGAAGCTACTAAGCTTATATATGAAGGATTGAAACTATATAAGGAGACAGGGGGAAGAGAAGGGTATGCTAATATGCAAGCTGCTATGGCTGACATGATGATGGCTATTAGAAGTAACGCAGCAGTGTTTAGTAAGTATAACCCAACAGAGCAGGGGTTTAGAAAAGCAGCTGCTAAGAGTTCTACTACAGTAGAAGATGGTGATGGGTTTAATAAACCAGGAGGAGGTGACGGTGGTATAGGGGGGAGTCTATTCAGTTTACTAGGTAAAGCATTCCCTAGTTTAGGTGGTAATACTTCAGAAGGATATTTCGGATAACAGTAACAATATAATATGGCAAGTTTAGTAGAACAACTATCTCAACTTACAGGGATTATTGGTACTCCACAAGAGCAAGAGAAAGCTAGGAGACGATTCTCTCAAATAAAGCAAGAAGCTTTGGCTGATCCCTTAGAGGTTACCAACTTTTCTTCTACTCCAGGGCAACCACATGCAGTACAGAAGAAGATGTCTGATATTGTTAGGACAACACAGAGTAGACAGGATAGTTTAAATAAAAGAATGGCTAATTCTGTGGCTAGTACTGCGCCTAGAAAGACAGCAGCAGTAACAGCTATACTAGAAGGTATACAAGAAGAGGATCTCAGTGCTGTAGAACAATTAAAGAAACTACCTGCCCCAATAAGGCAGGTTATTAATCGTGGTGTAAGCGATTATCTTACACAGAATCAGTTTGACATGAGTCAACCTGGTGTACAACAAGAGAGTACTTTACTACAGAACGTAGCTAAGGTGACACAAGGACCAGTGAAAGAACAGAAAGACTTAGCCTTCTCTAAATACACTCCAATAGAAAAGAGAATGGCACAACCAGTTGGTAGTTCTAAACAGGTAGCAGACGTATTAAGACTAGGGGATAAAGATATACCTCCTATGCTTAAGAACTTTGGACTTAAAAGAACTATAGAGAAAGGGAAGAAGTTGCTTAGTGAAGAGCAGACTACATCTTTAGATGTATTAACTGGTATAGGAAAAGAAATTATAGATAAGTGGAGTGGAGTTGCAGAAGATCCAACAGCTAGTAAGATAGGTGGTGCTGCGATAACTACTGGAGCAGGAGCGATAGCATCACTACCTGCTGTGTTATTTAACAGGATACAACAAGTTCCTGTAATAGGAGATGCGATTGATTTTGTAGCTGAAGGAGCTGATAATGTAGTGAATGTTATTAATGGAGAGTTAGACAAGGTGTCACAGAATACCCCTGAGATGAAGGGGTATATAGATAACTTCCTTAAACCAGCGTTTGATACCGTTGCACAGTTCGCTATATGGGGAGGTGTGATGAAAGCTGGAGGGAACTTTGTTAAGTATAAGAATGTGGAGATTCCTATTACTGATATTGTAAAGGTAGCAGAGGGTAAAGCTCCAGCAACTAGTGGGGAGTTACTTGCTGAAAGATTCCTAGCTGAGGCTAAGGCTAAACTAGGGATGGAGACAGAACAAGTATTGGATTTATTTAAACAAGAAGGCGGAACTAGTGTAACTGTGCCTACTAGCAGGGCTTTGTTATCTGAACTAAGTGGTAGAGTAGAAGGTATATGGCAAGAGATGACAGGACAATCAGCACCTGCACCTGTAATAGATTTACTAGCCTCTAATGAAGGAGTGGCTAAGGTTGTTGTCACACAGTTAGAGAACTATGCTAATATGTTTAGAGAGAATAGGATGGTAGGATTCAAAGGGAAGGGTGATGGATCGGTTAGGCCTGGTATTAATGTCCCTGCTCCTTTGCCTGAGGGTGTTGAGTTAGACAAGGAAACACTAGAACCCTTATTTAGATCAGGAGAAAAGGGGAACTATTTTTCAACTTCAAGAGAATACATACAAGAAGGAGGATGGAAAGGTCCTATTAGAGAGATAGCGATTGATAAAAATACTAGACTATTAGATGCAAAAGATTACAATAACTTTAATAAATTACTGACACCAGAAGAATTTGAAGTATATAAAAGGGCAACTAAAAGAGAGTCTACTGAAATCCAAAATAAAGTATTAGAAAGAAATGGTTATGATGGCATGAGAATTACCGATGAGGGGAGGGGTGGGAAGATTTATGAAACTGTTTTCCTTACAGATAAAAATGTAGTCACTAAAGAGCCTACCACCTCTAAAAAACCAACCATCAAACCGGAACCACCTACAGGTAAGAAGGTTAGAATCCAAACTCGTAGGCTATTAGAAAGCGATCAAGTTAGTGATGAATTTAAGCAGCTTATCAGGGATAACCCTGATGCTTATTATGATGCGATTACTGATAAGGAGGCTGACATTGCTATTGCTAATCTGACTCAGCCTGAGTTACGTGACATGTTTTTTGATGGTACTACAAAGCTCAATGACTATGCAGGGTTTAAATTAACTCAGCAGTTACAGGCTGAAGCAGAAGCCTTAAGGGCTAAGGGTCTTGAGGAAGAGGCTAATAGTAAACTTGAAGAGGCTGAGACTATCACCTTAAGAGCTATGGAGAACGCTACTAAAGCTGGACAAAGAGTACAGGCTCAGAAGAAGTGGGTTGAATGGCTAGGTCCTCTTATGAAAGTAAAAAATCTAAAGAGTGAGGCTCTTAAACTTGGAAGGGAAATCACTAAAGATCAAGAGAAACTTTTAAAAGATTTATTTGAAAAAGAAAAGAAGCTTAAGGCACAGATAGAAGCAGCTAGAACTGAAGCTATCCAAGGGTTTGACAAGGCTAAGGTGAAAGTATTTAAGAAATTACAAGATGAATACAATGCTAACATAAGAGAAATAACTAAGAAGAGTTCTACGATTCTTCCTAGGAAGATTAGTGATACATTAATCACTATCATGCAGGGTAATATACTTACCCCTATTTCACAGATTAAGAATATTTTATTCAATGCTTTCTTCTTACCAGCAGCAGCAACATCTAAAGCGGTAGGGTCATTAGGTGATATGGCTGTAAGTTATTTAAGAAAGATACCCGGCACAGGGATATTAGAAAAGATCCCTAGTACTACTATATTTGGACAAGAGTTTAAACCAGGTGAGTTCTTTAAGAAAGACCGCACCTTATACTCAGGGAACCCGGTAGAATATGTTAAAGGATTCGGGCAAGGAGCAGCTGAAGCAGCTGAGTCTTTTGCTAAAGGTGCTATGCCTGGAGATCTTGCTAAGGTAGAGAGACATAAATCTCTTGAACCATTCGCTGCTATTGCATCTGCATGGACAGGAAAGAACATGGCTGTAAATCCTAAGACAGGGAAACCATTTGCCTATGATAGATTTGAGAAGGCTCTTAGAGGTGCGCTTGGTATGCCACCAGAGGTAATGTTCAGTCTATTAGCACTTGGAGATAAACCATTCTATAGAGGAGCGCAAAGATCCTTGTTAGCTGAACTCGCTAAACTACGTGGGCTTAAAGGAGATGAAGCTAAGGCTATGATTAGATTCCCTGATGATTTATCTATAGAGGAAGTTGAATTACTAGCAAGGAGTACTGTATTCCAACAGGAATCAGGTGTGGCCAACTGGGTTAATAAAGGGGTAGAGGGCCTTGGTAAAATTCCTGGGATAGGTGGCCTTGCTAAATGGGCTGCACGAGTACCAGTACTATTTGTTACTACACCAGTGAACGTAGTGTCAGAGTCATTACAATATTTAGTACCTCCAATATCTATATCACAAGGATTCTATAATGCACTGAAAGGGGATAGAAGAAAGTCTATGTTATCCTTTGGTAAAGCCGTAGTAGGTACAATGATATTAGCTGTGGCTGCTAAGCTAGTGGAAGAGAAATTAGTTAATGGGGACACGTACGAAAATCCAAAGCAAAATGCCCTTGATTATGCACAACTACCACCAAGAAGTATTAATATATCTGGAGTCCAGCGTATGATTCGGGGGGAAAGCACTAAGCTACAACCTGGTGATGTAGTAGTAAGTTACGAACAGTTCGGATTACTAGGTGGTGCTATTGAAATGGAATACTCTAAGGCTGTTTCCCCTGCTGAGGAAAAGAGAACAAAGAAAGCAGATAATAGTTTATACAGAAATTCTGTCAACTTTCTAGGGGAGGCTATGGCTAGTATGTTTAGGGTAGGTAGTTTTGCAATGAACCAAACCTTCTTAGAAGGTACAGCCACAATCTTTGAAGCTCTTAGTACTAGTGATACTAGTCAGGGAGAAAGTAAACTCAAGAGAGTGCTTAGGAATTATATGACACTTGGTGTGTCTATACTAGCACCTAATACCTTAGCTGCTGCTACACGTTCTAATGAAACATTTATTAGGGTGAAGGATGACACAGAACCAGCAGATATTATGGATGCAGTTATTAAAGAAAGATCATTTGACTTACAAGACTACCCTGTCAAGGTTGGACTACTTGGAGAAAAGATATTACAAACTCCTGATGGAGCGCATCCACTTATCTACAACCTAATAGATTCATTCAAGACTAGAGAGGTAGCTGATGATAAGAGATACTTTAAGATGTCAGAGTTGTTTGAGAAGACAGGAGACCAAGGAGTCATCCCTCCTATCCCTTCTTCATCAGTATCTTATGGTGGAGAGAAGATAGAACTAGACAAGAAGAGCGTGAAGTATCAGAGGTATCTTGAAAAGATTGGTAAAGAAAGAGGTAAGCTTTTAACTGACCTAATGAATTCTACTTTCTTTAAGAAACTACAGCCAGCAGAACAGGCTGAGGTATGGAAAGATGCAATTGATGACGGATATAAAATAGGTCAAGCTAAATACTTCAAGGATGAAATCCCTGAGAGTACTCTTACAGATGAATGGGAGATAGCATATCTTAATCCTGACATCACTAGAGCTACACTCGGTACTGCATTAAAGAGTATCGGTAAAGAAGTTAATAAAAGTGGAGCTGCTTCTTCAACTCAATGGAGAGATTATGAAAAGAAAAGATACCAACTAACACATGGTACTACTGTGAAGTTAGATCTAGGTATTAAAAAGATTCAAGCTAAGAATCCTGACATAACTAATACTGGATTACATAAACTTTTACAAGAAGAAGTCACCGCTGGTAGACTATCCTTGGAAGGAGCAGAGTATGTTTACGGTCAATTAGAGGAGATGTAGCTAATAACTAGCACAGCTTAATCCTTTCAGGGTATTAGCCGATTCGTATCAAATATGATACAATACCCACGTTAGAATGATACGCTTGCGAGAGGGGCTATAAACACTAGGTATTTTAAAACATTACTTTATAATGTCAAATATATGATAGTTGCAGACTACTTGGAGTACATTCCATTGAAATCTTTGGACCAAGGTAGTACAAAATATTGTACATCGTATACTTTCTTTGGATTGTTTCAAGAATTTATACAGCAGAAGTTTAAAAAGGATGTTGAGTTCGATTACGAAGATGCATTTAAAAGAATGGAGAAGTATCGAACAACACATTTAGATAAACGTGGTAATAGAATGTTACGTATTGAAACTTTCTTATCACTTGGACAGAAGTCTGGGTGGGCTGATACGAATGGAGATATATATAGGATAGTAGGTTGGAGAAGGATAGCTTCTCCTAAGCAGAGAGAAGTATTGTGTAGGGAGATGCAACATCATAGTCCGGCACTGATTGGTGTTAAGAGATTCTATGGTCATAGTTTAAATGATACCACTATCAAACCAGTGGACTACGAGAATATGAAAGAGAAGAAGGTAGGTCATGCTATGTGGCTCAGAGGATTTGATAAGGAGAAGGAACAGTACATACTACAGAATAGTTGGGGGAAAGGATACACACAATATATTCCTATGGAAGTCTTTGAAGACATAGGAAAGTATTGTTATTTTATTTACGATGTAATCAAAGAGAAATGATTGAACCAATGGAATATAACAAACTAGGCTACGACTATCTACAAAGAGTAGATGCAGGACTACTCCATCCGGGTGTAGATTTAAATTACGGCAACGGATGGGATGACCTTGGATTACCTATTAAAGCAATGACAGATGGAAGAGTTGTATTTGCAGGGGCTAATCAAGGGGGCTGGGGCAATCTTGTTGTTATACACCACGAGCTACATAATACTTGGACTCGTTACGGACATCTGGATACGATGCTTGTTTCTGTGGGAATGGATGTTAAAGAAGGTCAACAGATTGGTACATGTGGAGCAACAGGAGGAGACTGGAGTCCACACCTACACTTCGAAGTGATAATTAAAAAGCTTTCTTACTGGACACAGTACACTAGGAACTGGAGTGTTGCTAAGATTAAAACTTACTTCACTGATCCACTTAAGTACATAGAAGGTCATCAGTCACAGCCTATAGTAGAGTGGCACAAACATAATAAGATAATAGAGAAGTGGAGTAACCCACCAACAGCTGAAGAGATTAAATTAGGATGGACTATATATAAAGCAGTGAACGCTATTGTTAAAAAAGAGATTGACTTAACCACTTTGAATCTGATATAGTGGATTTGTATTTTGCCGTACAAATATGTTTATGCAAGAAGCCACCTGTAAAAGGGTGGTTTTTTGTTTCCAATAAATGACATTAATGTCTACCTACAGAAATAAAACATTTGCAATCTTTAATATAGTTTGCTATACTATAGGTACTTTTCATTTTGTTTTTGTTTAGTTTAGTTGCTAAAAACCCCCGGTCAGAAATGGCTAGGGGTTTTTGGTGTACTCTGTTATACTGGAATCTCGGTGTTGATTGACCAAAAAAGCCCCACTACGTCGAGGTAGGGGGCTTCGATGGTCGGTCTCTCAGGTCGAATGTCAATAAGTCAATTAAAGACGTACTGATTCTATCATACTCTTCACTGCAAGTCTACCCGCAGTTGTGACAACTCCCATTACTGTAGCAGTAGTGATGCTATTCATAGCAGCGTCACCTAGTACTAGCATCTGTTCTCCTACTGAGACTAGGAATACTGATAGGAAGGTGACAAGAGAACTCCATGCGTACCGATTGAACTTGTCGTTGAACGACTCAGAAAAATGTACCATATTAAACATTGTTAGTGGCCCACGATTGTCCGGTGATAGCTTTCCATGCAGTCGTGGTATTGATATTAAAAAAGTTTGCTATCTTTTCATACGTAGTTTCAGGCATAGTCTTACGAATCATCTTCATAATAGATACCTGTCTATTGGTAAGCTTAGCTCTACCGTTCTTCTCTCCTACTGGTCTGATAAATAACCCAGCTTCCATTGCGTGTTTAGTATTCATCTTATACGTTACCCATTCAAGGTTAGCCAGACAGTTGTCTGCTTTATCCCCATTGATATGGTTGATACAAGGACGTTTATGTTTGTTAAGTATAAACGCTTTACCTACTAAACGATGGACATACTTCTTTCTACTCAGTCCATTCTTTGACAGTGAGACTTGATAGTACCCAGTACCATTGTTCTGTGGTATCAGTCTTACTCCTGTCTTCACACTTCTCACGTTACCGAGGTCACTCACTTCATACAGTCCTTTATATTTCCGGACTGGTTTCCATGTTTCTTTCATAGGCTTTTAGGTTAACCAAATATCTTTTCTTTTACTAGTACTTGTAGAATTTCATAGAAGTCCTGCTTCGTCATGTATACATACTCTCCTTTCTGTTTAACTTTTTCAATGATGATGTTGTACTTATCATCTTGGGGCATAGCTGCCAGGACAGGTAAAGGATTCTTGTGTGTGTTATGACATTTACATTGTATATGGAATGGGAAGGTAGGATCCTCAAACGCTATGTCTACCTTAAGGTCATCAAGTCTTCTACTAGCGTAACGTGATGTGTCACATGGTAATCCCATCTCACGTAGTTCTTTCACCACCTGTCTCTCAAGGTTATGACCCTTGTTTCGATTTGTTTTTGCTAGTTTGCTTCTGTCCACTGGCATATATTCTGTGTATTACTGTAGATAAATTGTCACATAGTCTTTCTTCTGCGAAGTCTAGTTCTTTATAAGTAGCCTCTCTATCATGGGCTAGTCTGGATAACTCTGACACCATGACGTGCATGAGTTCATGTAGTACTAGTCTATCAAACCCTTCTGGATCTTTGTTAACGTGGTGGTACATCATCCCCTGGTAGTACTGTATGTACACAGAGTTGTATCCTTTGAGGGATTGTTCAGTTGTCACTGTCTTACCCATATCAGGGTCATCAGTACAATCCTCTATCTTATACTGGAACCCAGTAAGGTGTAACAGATTAGCAAAGTGTACTATTCTTTCACTTAATCTTTTCTCTAATTTCTCCCACTCTTTATTAGTAGGCATAACAAAATTTGTTTAAGTTCTCTTGTGTCAGTGGTTTACTACCTATATCCATAACTTTATCCCACCATGTTTTACTAGTGGCTTTAAAGAAGGTCTTAGGTAAGCCGTTCTTCAGTGTTATCCAAAGGAATAACAGTCTTGCTAACAGTGCATTGTCTTCTTTAAACGGTGCTACTAAGAGAAAGATACGGCATAGTTTAGCAGCTTTCAGTTGTGTTGTAGCATGTTCTCTAGCGTACATACACCATCCTGCTAAGGAGAAATCTACTAACTCCCAGGGGGGTAGTCCTTTCCGATCGCTGTTACGTGTCCCTACTTCTGCTCCTTGAGAAGCTAGTATCTCCCACGCTCTTGTTACAGAGATCTCAGTAAGGTCAGGCTTATCCATCAGATAAGAGAAAGCAAGTCTACTCTGTATATCATAGACTCTACTGTATCCATCTAACGCATTACTCTGTTCAACAAACTTCTTCACATACTCTTGATCTAGTTCAGTCATATTTTAGTGGTTGGTGGTTTACTAAAGAGTACCCATCCTATAAACATAAACAGAAAGAATACTCCAGTAGGTAATAAATTATTCATCTTCATCTTGGTCATCGTTATTATCTTCATCTCCTTGTTTATATTTAGGATCAGTCTCTCCATTAATATCAGGTGTCCATTCGTGTGCTGGTGGCTGGTCCTGCCATCTATGGTCAGTGGTAGCACCACAACCTAGGCATACTATGAAGCATAGTATTGTTCCTTCCTCTTCGTGTTCAATCCTATAAGGCCTAAGCATCATACTCCCACAAGTACAGGAGTAGGTTCTTACACCACGTAACAGGTCTGAACTAATCTCTCCGGGTTTAGTAGACATTTGTTCTAGTTATTGAAATAGGCTTTTTCTGTTTAGCTAAAGGACAGGTAGGATAAAGTTCACAATCAAAACATCTATGTCTACTTATTGGACCAGAATAGTTCTTACTCTGTTTTACTTTCTGGTACTGTTCTATATAAGCATTGATCTTCATCTCCCAATCGTCTAACACTTCTTTACTGTAGATATAGTATTGAGATCTGCACTTAGGCTTTCTCTTATCGACAGCAAAGAGGTGACACTCACACTCAATCCCATACTTGGCTCGTATAAGCTGTCTATAGTATGCTAACTGCATAGCGTACATCATAGGATCGAAGGTCAGTAGGTTAGCAGTAGTCTTAAGGTCCATGATTATCTTCTTATTCTTATCGAAGTAATCAAGTTTACCTTTACGTTTAACACCATCTATCTCCATAGCTACTACCTCTTGACATTTAGATGGAGTCATCTTAAGCTTCTTAACTAACGGTTGACGGAGGACTTCGTTTAGCATGGTCAATACTAAGTCGTAGTCCCCCGCTGTCAACTGTTGTCTCTCAGCCCCTTTTTTTCTTCTCGTAACCACTTCAAATTTCTGCTCGAATTTGTCAGCTCCTTCAGTAATTAATGTATCTAATGCTCTCCCTATTAAGAAGTAAGGCTTATCCTCAAACACAACTTTCTTGGTAACATGTTTCATCTTGAACTTATGCTGACACTCAGCAAAGTCTTTCAGCATAGAGTTACTCAAGTATTCCTTGTCACCGTAGTAAGCTTCGTCTGTTTCAAATGTTACTTCTTTAGTAGGCATATTAAGAAAATTTAGGTAATAGTGCTAGGTATTGTTTCACGTCTGCTAATGCTCGTAGTGTCCCTAGTTCTGAATCATTGTAAACATCAACAGTAGACTCTTTAATACCTGGACCTTCTGCTTGTCTCACTATAACAACACCGTTGTTAACTACCTCTACCTTTAGAGAGAATACTCTTACCTCTGGCTTAGGTGTTGCCTTCTCTGCTTCTCCACCCTTAGCTACCGGTGGGGTAACAGCTGGTGGTTCTTGTCCTCCTTTATCCTCTACCACAGGAGGTGTGGTTGTTTTCTCTTCTTCCATGTTTTAAATGGTTATGAAATAGTTATTTACGTGTATATCCTATTAGCATCTGTAGAGTTTGTAGCCTGCGTGCTACTGTTAGGATGTCTGGTAGGAGTTCTTTACATGTTTCGATTATTGTAGTGGTCAATGCATCGTCATCACCGTTCACTTGTTTCTCAAGCTCTTGTAAGATAGTGAACACTATGTATACAGGTAGATCTCCTGCCTCATCTAATCCTTCCTTAATATTATCCTTCTTCACCCAGTCACCTTTATACTTCTTATTCCCTACTTCTATTCTCTTAGTAATAAGGTCTTGGAACTTATAGAACATTTGATCCCTTGATCCCTGTAACAGATCTGTCTCTGCTGACCCAAGGCTTTCGTGTGCATATTCAAGGTAGTCTAGTACCTCAAATATGATGTCGTGTGTTGTATACTTAGTGATACTCTTAGGCTCAGGTAATTCGTACATACCTATATCTTCTTCCATGGTTTTTAAATTAATAAATATTTTGTTGTTCTTGTATAGCTGCTACCTTTTGAGAGTCCAGCTTAGGTTTTCTTATCCTATTATCAGTAGAGAACAGTCCAGTATTAGTATCGAAGTAGAGATCAAACGAACCTAGCTGTCCGTATCTATTCTTAAGCACATCTACTATAGCTGTATGTGGATTATTCTCTGGAGCCTGTAGTTCAAGCTCTTTATCTCTCTTCAATCTCATAACAAACCCTGCTGTTGCTGCTATATCACCACTACCTTTAGTCTTAATGACTAGCCCCTCTCCTTTAGCGGAATCATCAGGGGTCTGTGACAATGCTACCACTGTGAGATCGTGATCTATTGCTATCCTCTGTAGATCTCCAGTGATATTAGTAAGCTTTGTGTAGTTATCTCCTTGCCCTTTAAGGTTCTGAATATAATCTACAAACACAACTTCAGGGTGATACCCTCTCATACGTAACATGTTTAGTCTAAGCGACATATCCTCTGTTGTGATACAGTCATCAAAGGCAAACAAGTTTGTCTCAGCCAATCTTTCAAAGGTCGTAATCACCTGTTCAGATTCATAGTTCTCAGCTAAGGTATACATATCTTCTCCACAAGATTGTGCTATGACTTTAGAAACTATCTCCTTATAAGTCATCTCAGCTGAGAAGAATACAATACAAGTCTTAGGGGCGGAGGATATCAACTTTTCCACCAGCATAGTTGCAAAGCTTGTCTTACCCATAGAGGTGTACGCTACAACTACCCAGTAGTGTCCTCTACGATAACCCTTGATAAGCTTATCTATGCCGGGGATGCCGGCTGGTATCCCCCATCCCTCCTTCGCTACTCTTTCCCAATCTAATAACACTTCACTCAAGATCCCTTTTATATGACCATCCTGTTTAACTTTCCTTCGTAGTAACTTTGAGAATCCTGAGACAGTTGCTTTCATCACTGCCTCAACATCCTCTTGTCCCTTTTCTAATTGCTCTGTTACAGAAGCGGTCAAGTTGGAGACCTCTCTCCTTAACTTCTTTTCTTTAATAATGTTCGCATGTTCCATGATATGAGAAGCTGATACTTCTTCCATAGCAACGTGGGCCAAGTAAGATGCTGTGACTTCTTTGATCTTACCCATAGAGGTAAGCTCTTCTGATACAGTCACAAGGTCCACCTTAGTACCCTTACTATACAATGACTTAATTGCTTTAAAGATGTTCTGATGTACAGAGGAATAGAATTCTTCCACTCCTATTACATCACTCACCTCAGCAAGTCTGTCCGGCTCTAATATCAAGGAACATAAGACTGCTCTTTCTGCTTGATCGTTATGCTGTTCTTCCATTATTTAATTTTAGGTAAAAGATTAGAGTTATCCTCTTGCTTATCTTTCCTAAATCCCTCCAATGGAGTGTCTACAAAACGTGTCAACGCAGTCTTTAAAAATGACTCAAGCATATAACCGGAGGCAGTCCACCAGTATAGCTTAGGCCTCTCACACACAGCACCGTACTTAATAATAGCTTTAACAATCACATCAACCTCTTTGTAATCCAGTAGTGCAAAGTGTATAGCACCCTGCATTTTCCTAGTACAAACAGAATGTTTGACAGGAGCATAAGCGTTCCAAGTGTCAAAGATTATCTTGATTTGATCGTCAATAAGAACCATTATTAAATTAGGTTATTAGTTCGTAATTTCCACCGTCAATCTTGTTATAGGTCTCTCCCTTCTTACTTAGGGTAGGTGCAATGCTTACTTTAAACCTATTACCTACCAACTCAGCTGTACTCCATGGCCCCATAGGATCCTTACCCATTGCTTCTAGTAATAAGAACAAGAAAGATTTCTTTTCTCCTCCACTTCTTACATTAGAAATCCAATGCAGGATTTTTACCTCTTTCTCTTCATGCATCACTGTGAACTCCAACTGGAGCTGGATCTTCTTATCCTGGAAAGGCTCTATCCCCTTCTCTGCACACTCTGTTACATACTTATCCCAGAAATTCCATGGGATCATCCCTGCTGCTGTGATCTCAGCTTCATAATAGTTCTTTGGTAGAACTATATTCTTACTCTCGACTGCACCAAATTCGCCTGGCACTGGCTCTACCGGATCAAACGGTAAATCAACTTCTTCACTCATAAAAATGGGTGTTATGAAATATTATATATGAAATGTCAACTGTATATTCTTGACTGAGGTGGAAGGGAGTAGTAGATTAGTTCTCCACTCCGGTGGTATTAAGTATGGTATCATACTGTGTAGTTATTAGGCTTTCTATACTTCTATGATACCATACTCAGCTTATCTGTTAAAACATTAAGGTTTGACAGGAAGATTTTTATTGATTAATTCCTAGTTTTCTGTCATTACATCTATTATACGCAGTGTTCACGTTAGCAAGCCATGTAACAGCATTGTCACTACCAGTGTAGGTATTTGCTACGCTTAGATTAGGGTACACACCGTACTTAGTAGACCATAGTAGCTTGAAAGCATCGAAGCTTTCCTCGTTACGAGAGAAGGATTGTAAATATCTTTTACCTTCTGAGTTCCATGCCATCAGGCCGAAACAGTTATTGTTAGTCAAACCAGCACCAGCTTGACAGTAACTTGTCTCTGCTACTGCTACTGCATCAGCTAGGCAATCTAAATCATAGGTAGGTTCTTGCGCTACGGGGTCTAACAGGACAGCAGCTGACACAGGTGAGTCTTCCTGTGGTTCTTGTACTACCTCCTCTGTAAGAGGCTCTGACACAGGGATTTCTTCAAAGTCTTGTAGGTCTTGGAAGGATTCTATTTCTTCCTGTACACACTCAGTATACATAACTCCTACCAGCCTATAAGCTTCCTCTTTAGGGATCTTATCTGCTAATGCGACGATCTTTTCATAGGCTAATCGTCTTTCAAGTGTACACCTTTCGAACTCAAGCTCTTGGATCTTAACTGATAGAGCTTTGTGATCCTCTCCCATAGTAAAGAGAGGTGTTGGATCTTCTTCTGTTGCTGGTAGTAATGCAACGAGGAGGAAACCCAGTACCAGTGCAGCTACAAATATAGCAGCATGGTGTTTTAGTTTAAGCATATTCATAGGAATGGGGTTAAATATGTAATGCTTAGTAGTATTGTAACATGGTAATGATTAGGTGTCAAGCTTATCTCTGATCTCTTGTATTATCTTCAGGATCTTTTCATGGTTCCTTGCTATCACATCTCCTCCGTTCACCTCGAACACTTCCTTTATCTGGAATTCAGTAGCCCCCTTCATACAGTAGATGGTGAACTCTATCAACATCAGGTCGTATGTAGTGCCGGGCATTATCTGACCTGGTATAGCTAGGACACTGTCAACCTCTACGTTAAGGTCTATTGTAGTTTCAATGTCTTGTCTTACTCCGTATAGGGTCATCCTTATAAAGTTATGATATAAAATTGATTCTCAATTTTCTATTTGCACCTCAGAAAGCTACGCTTTCCTAGGCTAAGTGTTAAGTAGTTCTGGGTTTTCGTATATGTTTCCTATTACTTCTGATTCAAATTCCACATCAGGCCTTTCAATTCCGTTGTTTTGCATGACAAATCCTGCAACTTTGTCGTGCCACTCAATTAGATAGACTTTACCTGACCACCTAACTACATCCCCCTCGTATATCTCTTTCCCGTTCTTGTCCTTGAGTCCTGTGTATTGCATAAGCTTTATTTGTTGTTGAAAATATGGGTTCTCTAAAACATCTCCATCTTCTAATCTTTGGTTGTCCGACTTAAACAACACCCAGTCGTTACTTTCTGTTCCACTTCGTATAAACTCTACACCTTCGTGCATAATCTTATTACCTTCATCCCAAGCTCTAAATTTTATTTCTCTGTTCATTTTTTAGATTTAAGTTATAGTTTCTTGTTGTTTCTTTCCCACACACACAACATATTCCCCCCTCGTATAAATAACCTTCCCCATCTACTAATACTTGAGGGATATAAGTACAGTAGTGATCGTTTACACCTCCACAGGTTATAAGTTCACTCATGCTTTCTTGTTTAAATAATATTGTATTGCTTCTTCTCCATACTTTAGAAGCTCCTCCCCATCGAGATCACAGATCCAATTCTCAAACGAGTCAGACATGTAATCATCTGTTCCTGCATAGGTGTCTGCGTGTATCATTCCTAGATAGTTTTCAAATAAGTTTTTCATTTTAGTTACTTATAAAATATTATAATTTACTATGCTTTGTACGTTACCCCACATTCATAACAACCCAGTCCGTATACTGCTTTGTCATGCTCTATAGTTACCGGCATGTCTTCTAACAGCTCACCACATATAGGGCAACGAGTAGGGATAGTATTGTTTGGTAGGTTTTGCATAGTTATAAATTAAACAGGCATAGGTAAACCAAGGAAATTAAATTCTTCATTGGTCGCATACCCAGCGTTCATTGTTTCAGTACCATAATAAGCTGGTTGCTTATCTAGGTTTAAATAATCTCTCTTTTTCTTATCATAGATCCCACTATAGATCTTGTCATGACCCCCTTTAGGCCATATACCACAGAATCTTTTGTAATTGTATTTGTACTCCTCTTCTGTCATTTCACCACGCTCCACTAGTTTCCTTAACTCTGCAATGTATGTAGAGTTTTCTGGTGTGGGCTTTTCAGTCCCTTGAACGATAGAATCTTTCATGTTTAGGCTTTAGGAAGTAATGAGTTAATGAAATTGATTCTCAATTTCATCTGAACCCGAGATGAGATCTCAGGCATTGAAGATTTGTATACACACTATACCATTTTAAAAAG